>WNFE01015390.1_pt1 | contig 10482 bp, 10 predicted proteins | sample 5400451 | NCBI WGS metagenome assembly WNFE01 (sample SAMN13153344, study PRJNA577476) | soil metagenome | isolation source: 200 cm saprolite under Douglas fir tree site 2 hole 2 | place: USA:California | collected 2015-04-18 | reverse complement strand
TTGGATAACGGGGTTGTAGAGGAATTCCCCGGTGATGGTACGCACCTCGTCTTGGCTCAAACGTTGATCGAGTAGATATCTTTTGCCTGTTTCTACCCGCTCTAATCCTGTGATGCCGAGCATGGACGCGCCCGTGAGGACGCTCTCCGCCAGGGTATCGGTCACCCCCGGGTGAAAGAACACGTCAACAATGTGTTCTTCCCTGGTAACTTCTGGCTGTTGAGACATGTCGGCTTCTTGTATGACGGGATCGATGAGGAGTTGCCTGGTAAGCTGCTTGACCTGGGAGGGAGTGAGATTTCCGGTAAGGTAGTAGAGTTGAGCGGTGCGGATTACGAGAGGTGAGGTGCTGGCGGAAATAGCGGCAAGGGAGGGTACCTGCCTGGTAGGCAACGCTACTATTTCGCGAGCAAGCTGGTGAGCATGAACGTCGTACTCCTCAGAGGTTGCTCGCACCTCGATTTGGTACATGGTCACGGTTATCGTTCCAAAATCCTTCTACTTAACCCAATAAGTAGTTCCATTGAATGGAACGATGTCATTGTAGCACGTTTATGAGAAGGATGGCAAGGAAAGGATTATGGTGTGACTGTTCGGAAAGCGGTAAAATTGGGGTAAAATAGAAAAGAGAGAACCCAAAGGAGGCAGAGCCATGCGTTTACGAATCCTGTTACCCAAAGTGAACCCGGAGGCCATCACCGTTCCTACCCACTGTGCCTATGCTGGCTGTGGAGGGAGGAAATTTCACGTACGTCAGGAAGTCAGGAAGGCCTTGCGGGATACGGTGTATCAGGAAGTGCAGGTGCCTCGCTATCAATGTTTGCGTTGCAAACGCACCTTCCGGGTCTATCCCGAGGGAACTACCCGAGCGCAGACCTCACAGCGCGTGAAAGGGCTCGCGGTGATGCTCTACCTGCTGGGGTTGAGTTATGGAGCGGTCTCCTTAGCCTTAGAAGGGCTGGGGATCTCGCAGTGTAAGAGTCGGGTGTATGACGCGGTGCAAGAGGCAGCCAAGCGCGTCCCTGGCCTCAAACGCGATCAGGTGTTTGCGGGGATCAAAACGCCTGCCTTAGGCGCCGATCTGACCGGCGTCAGTTGCAAAGGGGAGTGGTTAGCGTTGGGCATCACCGTCGATCCGATCAGTGGCCTGGCCCTCACGATTGATGCGCTGACTGCCGAAGATGCCAAGACCCTGAAGGACTGGATTGAGCCGATCGCCATGAGTGTGGGAGCCAATGTGTTGGTCACTGATGATGCCGATGGCTTCAAGACCGTCGCCGATGAGGTGGGCGTGCAACACCAGGTCTGTAAAGCCCATGTGCTGCGCAACACCGACGCCTTGATTGAAAAGTACCAGCCCTTAGTGGCCAGCGATGCCGATGGCTCGCTTCACGCCATTGGCGTGAGTCCCCAGCAGGCGGCAGCCGACTTAACGCGTTTAGGGGAACTGGTCAGAAGTCGCCAACGCGAGCAGGCCACGGAACTGGAAGCGCTGCACCGACGCTATCTGCAAGCCACGCCGCCGCGCGAAGGAGAGCATCAGAGCCTCGCCTATCGCCTGCGGCTCTTGTTTCTGGATCGCTGGAACTTGTGGCATCGCTTGACGCGCTATCGCAGCTGGAAAGGCCCCAAAGGCGAAACGCTCGATGGCACCAACAACGCCTCTGAGCGCGCCATCGGCTGGTGGATCAAAGAACGCTATCGCACCATGCGCGGCTACAAGGTGCCCGAGCATGCGGTGGGCGTCAGTCGCTTGCTCGCTTGGTGTGGCAACTTCCTCAATGCGGAGGACGGAGCCATCCTGGCAGGGCTCTTGCAGTAAACCAGAGCGAGTAGGGATCCTCACGGCTTGTTCCTGTCTGGCCTCTCCGTACCAACTATCGAACGATCACTCAAGTGTCGCCTCCTGACCCATTTGTCGTCATTCTACCGAGCCCAGCAGCCCTTACCTGGAACTGAGCTTCCAAATTACGCCCATACGTTGAGAAAGAAACAATAGAGGAACAATATCATCAGGGTCTCACGGTAAAAGGAAGTTCTGCGCATCTGGACGGCAACGGAAAATGATGGTAGGCTGAGAAAAATGCGTGAAAGCAAGGAAGAAGGAGTTCCTGTTATGCCAGCCACTGTCACCCCGCAACAACGCCAAGTAGCCAAACGAGAGGTCGTCAGAGACATTGAGCGGGGAGTATCGGCCCGCGAAGCGAGGGCTCGCAGTGCAGTCCCGATGCATCGCACGACGGTGTATCGGTTGCTCAAGCGGGTGCAGCGCGAAGGAGACAATGGCTTTGCCGATGGTCGGCATGGGCACCCTTACATTGTGCGTGGGGAGGTGCTCACCTTTGTGATCGAGTCCTGTCAGGCGACACCTCATGTCGCGAGCTCAGCGCTCCAGCGCTCTATCAGTGAGCGTTTCACTTCTACCCCGAGCGTTAGCCAGCTCAATCGCATCCGCGCACGCCTGGGACTCTCCCGTCAGCCAATGCTGCGAGAAAAAAAAACCTCAAGCAACCTTCTTCCTTGAGCCAGGATACCACGAGTATGCCGGTGGCTTGCTCCTGTTAGCAGCAGCCAATGAGACCGAGCTGATCGCCTATTTGGCAGAGGCATTACCGGCAGAGCAGGCGGAAGGGCAGCCTCCACTCGTGGGCAGTTCGGCGGCAGTGAGAAGACGACTGTTGCTTACCTTGCTCTTTCTTGAGGCAGTCGGCCTGCATCGCACCTGGGATCTACGCGGCTACACGGCTGATGGGCTAGCATTGCTGACTGGGCGCAAGCAAGCGTATGGCTACCGCTACACCGAAGCCTTTTTGTCGCAAGTCGCTCAGGCAGGGGAAGCCGAGCGCTTGACGGACTCCCTGGCTCAGTGGACAACGGCTCTCTGGCATGCGGGAGCCGAAGACTCCGATGGGTGCAGGTCTTTCATCTGCTATGTGGACGGACATCACAAGCCCGTTTACAGCGATGTGCTTCTTCCCCGAGGACTCATCGGACGCCTGGGAGTGATCTTGGGATGCCGAGCTTTAGTGTTGCTTCACGACGAGCATGGGCACCCACTTTTGGCGACCACCCATCGAGGAGATCAACATTTGACGGTGGGACTGCCCAGCATCATCGCGCGCTATGAGCATAACCAGGAGCACGTCCGGGTGAAGCGGATCATCGTGGATCGAGAAGGTATGGCCACCGAATTTCTGGCGAGCTTGCACGCCGAAGGACGAACGGTGGTGACGATCTTACGGACGAATCAATACCAGGATCTGACTTCGTTCTGCGACGTAGGAACCTTTCTTCCCTTGAGTACTGATGCCGAAGGCAAGGTGATTCGAGAAGTCGCCCCTGCTCGGATCATCTTATCTCGTCCTGACCACCCCGGTGAGCAGTTGTGCTTGCGCGTGGCGTTGATCCGCGACTTGCGTCGGTTCGTTGTGGTTCGGCCTGATCCAGACGACGCAGCATTGCCATCGCGCTGGGATGCAGACCGAGAGCAAGCCGATCCGCGCTGGTGGGAAGAGGGCTGGCAAGCCACAGCCGCTCCCGCCAAAGAGGTGACGGCGAAGCTGATCCCGATTGTGACGACCGCACTGACCATCGATGCGGTCGAACTCGCTCAGACCTACATTCACCGTTGGCCAGCACAAGAAAATGTGATCAAAGACTACTTACTTCCCCTGGGGTTGGACATCAACCACGGTTTCGCCAAGGTTGCGGTGGAAAACTCGGAGGTGGCCAAGCGACGCACCCACCTCCAACAACGGCAGAGCCGCCTGCAGCAATGGACACAGAGTGCTAGCAAACGAGAGGCACAAGCCAGTAAACGACATGATCGTCTGCGCAAGGAGCACAAACATCGTGCCGATGAGCTTTACCGGGAATTGGGTTTGTATCAAACAACCCTGGAACTGCAAGCAATGGATGATTATGCGTTGCGACGGGAGATAAAGGAGCGCAAAGCTGTGATTGATGCAGAGTTAGAGCAGATAGGCGCGAAAGAATGGCGAGCCTATGAGCAATGCAATCAAGAATTCCGCAAGCAGGAACGCTACTGTAAAGAACAACGGGATGTGTTACGTGCACTGGAAGATCTCGAAGCGAAAGAGCGAGCCATGTATGAGCTGGATCACCGCAAAGATCAAGTGATGACGGTCTGTAAAGTCGCGATGACGAATCTGGCAATGTGGGTGCGAGACCAATACTTTCCAGCTTCTTACGCTCATGCGACTTGGCGGCGTTTGCTTCCGTTCTTTCAACTCTCCGGCACCATCACACACGATGCCACCACAATCCAAGTGGAACTCTGTCCGTCTAACGACCGCGCCCTTAATCGCGACCTCGCGTTGCTCTGTGAACGCGTCAACCAGGCTTCTCCTCGCCTTCCTGATGGGCACCAGCTCGCTTTCACCATCCGTTCCACCCGTTGCATTCTTCCTGTGCAAAAATCAGCTCGAATAACGTGACTCCCTGTTCTGATGCTGTGCTCCAATAAATGGTAGCTTGATTAGGATAGCATAGAGAACAGGCACAAAACTTCTTCCATCTTGCTCTTCTTCCCACCGCTGGGCTACCCCAGCACATTGTCAAACAGGCTCTGAGGAACAACGGAACGGATTTGCACGATAAGAGAATGAAGTGGCTTAGGAAGCGGGTTGACAGGGAACGTGCCAATCCGACAATGCAATCTTATCACTCAAAAAGGGAACATGGTATCCCCTCTCTCAAGCCACTTGCAGAGCAGAAGGAGGAGAGAAACAAATCCCTTACCGTGCAAATCCGTTCCGTTGTTCCTCGGAGGCCATCATTCAAACCTGTGCAAGTCTCCTGTTGCTCACTACCATCACTAACAAGACGAGCAATAGGCAAGAAAAAATGCCAACCGTCCACCTAGCTCCTAGATATTCGAGCGTAATACCAGTAATAAAGAAACCGAACGAATAGGCGCCCAGGGTTACGAGTCGTACGAGACTCATAACCCGGCCCCTGATGGCGTCGGGGACAACTTTTGTGGTATAAGAGCTCGCTGTCGAAACGTAAAATGGGTCTACCGTGTATACCAGGACAGTGATTACTAAAACAAGGAAGTTGTTTGTAGCGAGGGAATAAAGGCTAATAATCACAAAACTAAGCGCCGATACTAATACCAACAACTGTTTAAGCCGAAGCTTGGAGTGAACTTTAGCGTAGAGCAATGAGCCTGCAATTTCACCTCCTGCGGCAAAAGCAAAGATAAGTCCAATAAAAGCCGATCCTGCATGGTGCTCTTTGGCTAAAACTACGATGAGCAGATAGAGGCCAGAAACGATCATGGTACGCCCCGCTGTCATGGTACTAAGAAAGCGAAGCACTGCCTGGTTCCAGTACCACGAAAGCGCTTCCTTGAATTCACGATGAAGGGCTTTACGTTCTACTGGTGTCTCGACTCCAAGCGGAGCATTGATGAAAAAAATAGAAAAGGCATTAATTATGTAGGATAGGCTGTCGGCGAAAAATGCCATAAAGCCTCCCACGGTTTGGTACAAGAAACCACCAAGTGGCGGTCCAGCAAGCGTTCCCGCAGAACTTGCTGTACCCAGTATTGCACTAGAACTCGGGAGTTCTTCTTTAGTGACGACTTTAGGCAAAGCTACAATCCGACCTATATTGGCAAACACAAAGAACGAGCCTTCTATGGCGCATGCAATGTATAGCTCTGGAAGTGTAAGCCGATGATAGAAAAGTGCCAGTGCGATACTGCCCATTGCTAATCCACTACCAAGATTAGCAACAAACATAACAGTTTTTCTATCCCATCTGTCTACCAGCACACCAGCCGGAATTGACCAAATAACAAATACCAGCCCACGAATTGCAGCAACGGAGCCAGCGCGGGCTGGAGAGCCCGTCAAGGCGAGCACCACTAATGGTAATGCAATACCAGAAACCTCAGTACCCATCCAGGAAACGAGCTGTCCACTCCACATAAGGATGAACAAACACCTGCTGATGCTCTTGATGAATTGCGTCAAGAGCCACTCCTTCCTCTCGTCAAGCAAACAAGCACACCGTCATACTAGATAAAATAGATATATATATATGGATATAACGTATTCGAGTAACAAACTTCACAACCTGGGTCGTAAAGGCAATGAGAGGAAGAACAGTCTTCTCTGCTGTATAGCTCAGTCGAGAAAACATTCCAGCCTGTTGAAAAAGTCTCCGATGGATGAGAATACCTTACAATCACGCTACAATTTACGCTCAGGTTTCGCATGCCAAGGAGTAAAATGATGAGATTACTTGGACTCTATGATGGTACCATGATTTCAGACAAAATTTTTCGGTGGCTGAAGGTGGAAAGAGGAGAAAGATGTCGGTTATCAGAAAGTCATACACTGTCGAATTCAAAACCAAAGTGGTAAGGGAAATTCTGCGAGAAGAAAAAACGCTTTCGCAGATCGCCTCAGAGTATGGCACCCACACCAATGTAATCTCCCGGTGGCGAGACCAGGCACTAGCAGCCCTACCAGGGGCTTTCAGTGACCAGCTAGCGAACGCTCAAGCAGCAAAAGAAGCAGCTTGGGAGAAAGAACGCGAGGAGCTTTACGCCGAGATCGGGAAGTTGAGTACGCAACTGGCCTGGCTGAAAAAAAATGTGGTTACCTGCTTGAGCCGAGATGAGCGTGTGGCGCTGGTTGATCGGACGCATGGGGAACTCTCTCTGAGCGCTCAAACGCAATTGCTGGGCCTCAATCGAACGAGCCTGTACTACCAACCAGTCCCGCCTTCAGAGGAAGAGATCCTGCTCAAACATCGGATTGATAAACTGTACACTGACCATCCCTACTACGGATCACGTCGGATTACAGAACAATTAAAGCGAGAAGGGCTAGAGGTGAACCGTAAAGCAGTGATGCGGCACATGCATGAGATGGGGCTAGCCGTGTATCCTGGCCCTAATCTCTCCAAGCGTGCCCATCGGGCAACTATTTGCCCATACTTGCTCACCAATGTCACGGCAAGCTATCCTAACCACGTTTGGGGGCTGGATATCACGTATATCCGTCTGCGGCAAGGCTGGCTCTATCTGGTTGCCATCTTGGATTGGTATTCGCGTTATGTCCTCTCGTGGGAACTTGATCAAACCATGCAGGTAGCTTTTGTGCTGGAGGCGATGCGGCGAGCGCTCGCGCTGGCTCGTCCGGCCATTTGCGAACCTCGACCAGGGAAGTCAATTTACCAGTACGCAGTATCTGGAATTGCTCAAAGAACATGAGGTACGCAAAAGTCAGGACGGACGAGGGAGAGCACTCGATACTATCTTCACAGAGCGTTTGTGGAGAACCATTAAGTATGAAGAAGTGTATCTCAAGGATTACTCTAGTCCTCGGGAAGCACGCCAGAATCTCACAGAATACTTGCGGTTTTACAATGAACGCCGCATCCATCAAGCGCTGGATTACCGCACGCCAGCGGAATTGTATTTCCAGTAAAAGAAGAGAAGCTTGCCTGGAGAGATCTTCACTGTGGGCAAGCTCAAGAACAAGACACCTTTGATCTACCTTGTTTTGTGTCTTGACAAAGAGGTTCACCATAGTTCAGGCTGACGTGCTTTGCTTTTCATGATGAAGGGGGTGGATAATAAAGCGATTGACCTTCGCAAACCGGCTGTTCAAAATCGTGTCGTTGTAAAACAGCTGTCAGGTTGTCAATCGTTTCATTCGATGAAACAATTGACAACGAGGAGAGACAACATGGATGAAATTCTCAGCGTTCTGGGAACCCCTGAGATGATCGCAGCCCTGGAAACAAACCTGGAGGAGAAGATGATGAGTTTCGGGCGCGGGCTGGCCAGAGGAGAAATCTACCATGATGGGGAAGTCGAGGGGTTTTTCACCGGGCATGCCCATCTCAACGGTGTTGTGCGCACACACCTGAAAAAGCTGGAAGGAGAGTATATTCAGAACAAAATTACGGCAGTGAAGCGCTATTTTCGGGAGAAGCAGGTGAATACCATCGACTGGTCGCTTGGGCAGGACTGTCAACCGGCGAACATGGCGCTCTATCTGGAGAGGCAGGGATTTCAGAAATTACCCGAAGAGAATACGGGGATGGCATTGGATATCACCACCATGCCGGGAGAAGAGGAAGCGGTCAAGGATCTGGAGATTCGTGAAATCGAAGACCTTGAAGAACTGAAAGTCTTGCGCCAGCTGGAAGTTCAGGGCTTCGGTTCCTCTGAAGAAATGGCTCAGCACTATTATGAGATGTACGCCAACCTGGGCTTTGGCAGAGGCACAGCGTGGAGACACTTTAGTGGTTGGCAGCAAGCAAAAGCGGTCGCTTTGACCTCACTGCTCTTGCATGCAGGGCTCGCGGGCATTTATGGAGTCACAACTGTGCCAGAGGTGCGCAGGCGAGGGATCGCTCGTGCGATGGTCCTGCACGCAATCCACGAGGCCAGGCAGGTGGGCTACCGGATCGCGATTCTCTCCCCAACAGAGATGAGCGAGGGGATCTATCGCCAGCTCGGTTTTCGCGCCTATACCCAGATTCGGCACTACACTTGCTCCTTGTAAAGTGGCTAAAAATCTGAGAGCTAAAAACAACATGCTTGCCTGGAGAGATCTTTGCTCCTCCAAGCAAGCTCAAAAACAAGACACCTTCATATTGCCCCTTTTTGTGTCTTGACAGAGGGGACCATTATAGGCTTTGGCAAAACGATCGGCCTCGTGCAGATCGACGAACTCGGACAACTGGAGACCCCGATCCTGCTGACCAATACCCTGAGTGTCGGGCGGGTCGCCGATGCGCTGGTGGGGTATATGCTTGAGCAGTATCCCGCTATAATGGCTATCTTACGAAGGTATGGGGTAGGTGCATGCATATGAAAGCGTTGATTGACTGTCATGCAACCGTGGGCTACCCTCGTAGCTCTCGGCGCCAAGCGCATTGAAACACGCTCGTGGTCTACCTCCTATCGTGGGCCGCTGGCCATTCATGCTTCGGGTAGGATATCCAGAGAGGCTGCGGTGATCTGCCGCGCGCCACCATTTCGTGAAGCTTTAGCAGCGGGGGGATATGGTGAGGAGAGCGGTTCAGCAATCAATCCTTTCGGACTGCCACTTGGCGCAGTCATCGCTGTCGCTCTCCTCGTAGATGTGCAGCGCATTACACGAGCGCATGCTCCAGCAGAACCGGAGCGCTCATTCGGTGATTACACGCCCGGGCGCTTTGCCTGGCTCTTAGACCATGTGCGCCGCTTGCCCGAACCCGTTGCGGCAAAAGGCGCGCTTGGTTTATGGGAGTGGGTAGCTGGAGTAGTGGGTTGACGAAGAACAGTCACAGGGACTGTGGCCAAAGCAGACATATTCGCTTGGGGCTTCCTGGCTGTGGGTGTGTTGTCTATTTCTCATTTTCTATCCTTGCCCTATGATAGTATCACAGAACGGCAACCATTGGTGGGGCCAGATATTTGGAGAGAAGGCTTCCCGGAAGCGGGCTGGAGAGGGGTCCGGACTGTCATCCTGAGCTCCTGGCTGTCATCCTGAGCGAAGCGAAGGATCTCTCCGCCCGGCGAGCCAGCCCCTTCGCGGAGTTTCCCCTGAGCGAAGCAAATGGGCTCAGAGTGACAGGCTTTATCTCCAAATATCTGCTACTGCTGGATAAAGCAGGCCCAAATGGAATAGCTCTAGTAGCAGGCATCAAGGGAAGCCTGTTGCCACATTGTGGCATTACTACTCACGAGTGCATTCAGGAGTATCGATCATGAGCACATCAGTGTTGGTCGCTAAAGAGCGTCAGCCAGGCTCCCCATTTGGTTTAGGGCAGAAGCAAGCCAAAAATTTATGGCGCAAACGCGCCACAGTTGCACCCTATTTTGAAAAAATACGGTGCAAATGCGCCACAGTTGCACCCTATTCGATGCTCTATCGATTTTTATGTAATGCTTTGCAACGAGCAAGCCAAAAAACAAAAAAATACGGTGCAAATGCGCCACAGTTGCACGCTATTCGATGCTCTATCGAGTTTTGTGTAATGCTCTGCAACGAGACGGCGTTCAACCCGGTCCAGGCTTGGCTTTCGGGCTTTGCTGCTCTGTGCCGTTCCACAACAACAGTTGGTACGGCCTCAATTCATCACGCTCAGGCTACTCAGATGTTTGGAGAGAAGGCTTCCGTAAGCGGACTGGAGAGGTGTCCTGGCTGTCATCCTGAGCGAAGCGAAGGATCTCTGCGCCCGGCGAGCCAGACCCTTCGCGGAGTTTACACTGAGCGGAGCGAATGTGCTCAGGGTGACAGGCCTTATCTCCAAATGTCTGTGGTGGGGCGAAATGCCTTGACTTATGCATTGGTATTCAGTACACTCATCTTAATTTCTTCTGGAAGGCGGTCAAGAAATGAGTAAAACAAGCTGGGTTGAGCTTTGTGTGAGCGACTTCGGGCAATCCATTCACTGGTTTGAGAGCGTCCTGGGCTTTCGCGTCGTCGCCCGCGACGCGGACGAGTA
>WNFE01004426.1_pt1 | contig 10489 bp, 12 predicted proteins | sample 5400451 | NCBI WGS metagenome assembly WNFE01 (sample SAMN13153344, study PRJNA577476) | soil metagenome | isolation source: 200 cm saprolite under Douglas fir tree site 2 hole 2 | place: USA:California | collected 2015-04-18 | reverse complement strand
AAGGACTACGGCATCACCGAATACGACGCGCAGGTGTTGACGGTTTCAAAATCGCTCGCCGATCAATTTGAAGCGGCGGCCAAGGCTGCGAAGAATCCCAAGCGCGTGGCGAATCTGGTGCAGGGAGAGCTGATGGGCCGTCTCAAGGCCACCGGCGCGGAGATCGAGCAGTCCCCGATTTCGATGAAGGGCGTGGCGGCCTCCGCCGATCTGGTCGAAAGCGGCGCCATCTCCGGCAAAATGCTCAAGGATCTCTACGACCTCTGTTTCGAGCGCAACAAAGATTTTCCTGAAGTCTACGAGGAGGAAGGACGTCCGCAGCAGTCGTCTGATACTTTCGCACTGGAGAAGATCATCGACGAGGTGATTGCCGCGAATCCCAAACAGCTCGAGCAATATCGCGCGGGGAAGAAGACCATGCTCGGGTTCTTCGTCGGCCAGGTGCTGAAAGCCTCGAAGGGACAGGCCAATCCGCAGATGGTGAATGAGTTGTTGATCAAGAAGCTGGAATAATGTGCAGGTCCTACACACTCAGGTGCAACACTGTTGATGTGTCCGAAGTAATCTGAATCTTTGCCATGCTCCCACTAGGATGATCTCGGGCTTCTTTCCTCCGAGGCTGACCGCATCACAGGCGTTCATGAAAATCAAGCTCTGGACCATCATCCGGATTGCGACCCTTTTGGTCTCGGTTGTGACACTGGTAATGGTCTTGAAAAAGCCGGCTCCGGTGGCGCAGCCGCAGACTCCGGCGGCAATCGCGGCCAATGCTCAGTCGTTTGCGCAGAAGATGGAGGAGTTCTCGCAAGCCGCACAACCAGCTTCAGCGCCGCCAGGCGGAGGGTATCAAACCGCGGCGTCTGCTTCTCAACCGAAAGCAGAGGTTCATCTGAACTCCCAGGAAGTGGGAGCCGCACTGGCTCAGGCTACGGGCGCTGAAATCTCGCCAGACTCCAATGTTGGGAGCGGTGCTCCAACTATTAAAGATCAGCAGGTCAGCTTTGAAGGCGATGTTGTTCATGGACAATTTCTGGCTGAAGTTGCGGGGAAAGATGTTTGGGTGACGGTGTCGGGGCACCTTGCATCGAAAGATGGATACGCCACGTTCGAGCCGACGGAATTCAAAGTGGGCGATCTCAGCGTACCCGTTTCGCTGGTGAATCCTGCGCTGCAGAAAAAACTTGCTGAGCAGCACGACCGGTTGAAACTGCCGGATTACGTCGGCGATGTGAGAGTGCAGAACGGTGAACTGGTGATGCAGCAGAAGTAAAGAGCGCGGCCTTACGGCCGCGCGGGTCGTGCCGGGCTGTAAGCTTGCCCAGCTTCAGTTTGAGAGGATCGATCCGGGTTGGGTCCGATTTCACAGTCACCCTTCGGGTTGCGGGGGTTGGATGAGTGTCAAGTTTCCTTACGGCCATGGCGGCGGTCCTTTCTGGTCGAGCTAGAAATTCCCAATGGTCCGGCTTCAAGATGAAGTACGGTTCAGCAAAGCGATGGGGGAGGGCTGCGCGGCGAATAGTAGAACGCTGCCGGGGCAGTTGCAACGGACGGCCGGCTTGTTACGAAAAACGAACAAGCACGGTCGACGGACGAGTTAGTGCCAGTTGCGAAGGAGTTTTTCCAGGATTTCGGAGGCGGCGCCCAGTTGGGCGAGTTCTTTGATGGTCAGAGAATCGAGATGAGCTGCGAGATACTCGATGCGGCGCCGGCGCCCTTGCTGGAGAAGGCGGGTGCCTCTGGCGGTGGGGCGAATGCGCATGCGCCGGGTGTCGTGGGGATCGCGGGTGATATCGACCAGGCGCCCGCCCTTAAGCGCGGCCACGATGCGGCTCATGGTGGGTGACTTGATTTGCTCGGCGGCGGCGAGGCTGCCAAGCGTCTGGGGACCGGCGAAGACAAGGACAGAGAGCGCCGAAAGTTGCGCGGGGCCGATACCGGAGGCTGCGTCCTGCTTGCGCACGCGGCGCAGGAGGTGGATGGCGGCGGAATGAAGCCGGTCGGCGGCTGCGAGGGCTTCATTCCGCGGGACATTTTCGGGCTTGACTTTAGTCATTGAATATAGTTAGCTATGCTAATTTAATTTGACTGGAGAGGTCAAGATTATGAACGCAACCGCAACCGGAATTGGAATTACCCGCCTTGGGCAGATCGCGGTTAACGCAAAAGATGTGGACCGGGCCGCGGCATTTTACGAGGATAAGCTGGGGTTGAAACTGCTCTTCAAAGCGCCGCCAGGGCTGGCGTTCTTCGATTGCGGCGGAGTGCGGCTGATGCTGGGGCGGGCGGAGAAGCCGGAATTCGATCATCCCAGCTCGGTGCTGTATTTTTCTGTGCCCGACATTCAAGCGGCATTCGGCAAGCTCAAAGCCAGCGGAGTGCGCTTCGAGGATGAGCCGCATCTGATCGCCAGGATGCCGACGCACGATTTATGGATGACGTTCTTTCGCGATTCCGAGGCGAACTTGCTGGCCCTAATGAGCGAAGTAGCTCGCTAGACCGGTTCGGGGAGTCGCTGTGGTAATTCGTGCAGTTCGAAAGGCGGATTTCGATTGCCATTGGCGGACAGGTGATTGAGAATCCAAGGGGTGATCCCCATTCGGCGGCCGCCTTCCTCACTTTCAGCGTCGGGTTTTGGCGGTGCGTGGTTTGCCCTGTGCGTGGCGTTCGCGCTGCACATCGTCGACGAAGCCTCCACCGGTTTTCTTTCCGTATATAACCCAACCGTGACGATCCTGCGCGAGCGCTGGAGTTGGTTCCCCATGCCCGCGTTCCAGTTTCGCGACTGGCTGGTCATGCTGATGGTGATATGCGGACTGCTGTTCTGCCTGACTCCAGTGGCGGCGCGCGGGATGCACGGGTTGCGGCCCCTGGCCTGGGTCTTTGCTGTCATCATGTTTCTGAACGGCATTGGCCACACTCTCTTTTCCATTCTTGGAAATACAGTCGCAGCCGTGACCTTTCGGCGACCCGCGCCGGGCTTCTATTCTTCTCCTTTTCTGCTTGCAGCGGCGCTGTGGCTGATGTATCGGCTGCGGCGCACGGCGCGGGTGGATTTTCAACTGCCAACTGGCAATTGACCGTGGAGAATTGGCGAACCTGTGGCTTCCATGCCGGACGGCGCGGCGCTCACCCTGCTATCATCGTGGACGGAGTTTGTCGTGAGCGTCATGAAAGACCTCGGCTTGAAAGACCTCGGCTTGGAAGACATCGTCATGGAAGAGGAAGAAGACGAGGAACAACTTCCTTATATTTCCGGTTCAGGAGAAGGACTCATGGAAGAAGGCCCAGCTTTGCACGCGGGAGCGCGCCGCAATGAGGATATCGCGCTCGATCTCATGAAATTTGTAGCCATGACCACCGGCTATGGACGTACCACTTCGTCGGGAGTGGGATTTCAGGGCACGGGTTCGGCGTCGAAACCCGACGAATACGCGGCGCAATTGCTTGAGTTGTATGGGAAGTGTTTGCACGCAGTGGCAGCTAAAAAGTAGCGAGTCATCTGTACCGAATCGCGGAATTTATCGCCAATTTGCCTTCCGTTGCGGTGGGAACCTGTCTCCAGTAAAGAAGAACCGCAGCCCCTTCAGGCCGCGGTTCTTGAACGGTTGTTCCCTTAACGGCGGCTTTTTTTGGCCTTCTTCGCTTTCTTCTTTGCCTTTTTCGCGGGCCTTTTTGCGGCTTTCTTTTTTGCGGGCTTCCTGGCCTTTTTCTTGGCCGCTTTTTTAGGCGCCTTTTTCTTAGCCGGCTTTTTCTTCGGTGGCGCTTTCTTTTTGGCCGCGGGCTTTTTGGCGCCTCCACCACCGCCCCCGGCGGGAGCAGCGGGTTTGGGCTTGGGTGCGGGAGGCGGCGGAGTCGAGGGCATCACGGGCTCACCCACTTCCGGCTCGGGCACGCCCGCTTCTTCCTCCTCCTCCTCTTCCTCTTCGAAATCCTCTTCCAGCGACTCGCTGTAGGCGCCGGTGTCGCCGAACTCTTCTTCGTCATCACGTGCGTAAAGTGTGGGATCGTACGTCATTGCTCCTCCTGATGTTGTTTGGCCTCCTGGCGCGAGCCGCGCAAGAGGGCCGGGAACGGGAAATTAAAAGACCACCAGAAACTTGGTGCTCGAACGGCGGGCGATTATAGCACGACGTTTGCGGCAGGCTGCAAGCACCGCGACCACATCAGCCTGCCTATTCCTGTTATCACACGAGGCAGCGGAATGGAAGAAGATTCGGCAGCTGCTGGAAGCAGCCTGGCAATTCCCGCAGAGGCTGAACCCCGGATCCCTTGGCCTAGGCTTGCGGCACGACTGGATCTCGTGCCCTCCCGCAACCCCATTCTACTCTTGCGGCACACCGCGTCATCACTACCGAAGCTGCCTCCGCGTAGGTCGGCCGGCAAATTGACCTGGGACGGGTGCTGATGACTGTCTTGGATGTGGACTGATCATCGAAGCACGCAACCTCAATTGGTCGCAGTCAGCGTGCATTGTGATCCGCCCTGAACCACCATGGTATTCGAGCCGGCTTTTCCGAGAACTCGTACAGCAGACGTTCCACCCTTTCCAGTAAGAAAAGTAGCGTCTATCGTCGCCGGATGGACTGACGTATCGCTTATCGCCGCCGACGTTCCTAGAGCCGTTTGTTTTGTGCTGTTCCAGGTGACGTGCGAAAGTGCCACCCCGTTGATCGTCGCATCGGCCGCAACATTCTGCGGAGTCTGCCCATTCACCTGCATCCCCAGCGTCAGCGCGTTGCCCGAATTACTGTTCGCAATGTCGAGATAGCAGTGCATCGCCCAACTGGTCCCAGCCGGTAGCGAAGACCAGTAAGCCGTCGCGCCTCCAAACAGCACGGAAAAAGAAGTGCCCGGAGCGTTCGTGCTGCCCAGCGGCTCCATGATCACCGGCGTAAAGTTTGGCGCCAACGCGGAACTGTGTCCGCAGCATTGATAAGAAACCACGCCGTCACTCGTGAAGTTACCCGCAATCGCACAACTCGGTGTGGAGTCCAACTTCCGATCCACTACCGCGCAGTTGCTGGCGGAAACCGATCCCCCGGTGGGAGTTACGGTAAAGAAACCGCTGCTTGAACTGCTGCTGGCGTCGACGAAACTATCGACGTTTGCTCCATTGCCTTCGATCTGCGCGATTACTCCCGACGACGCTTTCGTATCCTCGAACGTCCCTCCTTGACCGCCATAACGCAATGCAGTGTTGACCCCTTCGTTGTGATGCTTGCGGAGAGTTCCGCCCACTACACCGTCCAAAGCTATCCCCACCGGCAGGCGATGCCCATCAGGCTTGCTGATGCTGTCCGCCCCGCAACTCGAGTTGCCGACGCAGGCCCCGTTGGTATTGATTTCCGTCCACACCCCGATCGGCTTCGCCCCGTTGCCCTTGAAAAGAATGCCGTACGTGGCGACGGTTGGCGAAACGATGCCGCGAATGTTCACGCGGCTAATGTCGAAACTCCCGGCGCCCGCCGAACTGCCCGCCGCAAGCGTCGCATCGAAATACATGCCCGAGCTAAAGTGACCGCTTGGCGCAATGCCACCCACGTTCATCACGTACAAATCGTGGAGCCAGCTTCGTTCCTGCATGTTAATCGAGGCAATCGCCGTCAGACCCCCGATCGAATTCAGGTCGAAGTTCATATTAGCGATCTCAACTCCAAAGATGTCGGCGTCTTGCTTCCCGATGGCAAAGATCGGACAGGTAAGAATAGTGGTGGTTCCAATCACACAACCCGTCGTGGGAAACGCGCCCGTGGCCTGCCATGTCGTCCCGGTGGACGCCGTACTGGAAGTTCCAAAAATACGCACCGTGTTGTTCCCCGTAGCCTGTTGCGCCGAAACTTGAATGGTGACGGGCGGAAGATAAATATCCGTGCCCGCCCCACAGCCCGACAGCATGTTGACTGTGCAAACCACGGTAGACGAGTAAGTGCCGCTCAAAAACAGATCGCCGGTTGCGTCCACGATCCCGCCGTTGTTGCCAGGAATCAGAGCGCACGCGTTCTGAATGCTTTTGCAAAGATCGCCTCCCGGATCGGCGACTCCGGGCCCATCAGCCAGAATGCGGTTCCACGAGGCAGAGGAAACGCCCGCCTTCGCTGCTGCCGTTGCTAGTCCACCATTCTGCGCAATGCAACTTCCAGCGCAAATAAACACGACCAAGAACACTTTAGCGCGCATTTCTCATTCTCCTGTCAGTGGCTTGTACAGAATCGCCCTCGAGCACTGTCATCCCGAGCGCAGCAAGGGACCTTGGTGTTCGCTGGCAGCAGCACTACAGCCGCCCCCGAAAACATAAAAGGCGCAGCCCGTGGGCCGCGCCTTCTTTTTTTCGAATTTTCGATTCTATAATCTATTATATCATGCCGCTATAGCTAAACTGCCCCACCTTTGCTGCACATTTGATAAATATATTCTCTTTGCCTCCCATCACATAGCTTCATTCGTGTAATTCCTGCCTATTGACAACATTCCGCTACCGTTTTCCATAGACCCAACGTTCAGCCTCGAAAGCCTGCCCTGAAGTAGTCGAGGGGTGGCCGTAGAATCAGCCCGCATGCTTTGTCGTCTCCCGTTGGTTCGAATGGGCTGGGAGCCCAAGATTTCGACGGACACATCGCCGCACGTCGTCGAAGCGATTCCCTTTGCTATTGACTGGGCTGAACCACCAGAATCATCCCGGGTTTCAGCGTGGCGATATTGCCATTGTTGCGCTTGAGCGCGGCGACGGTGGTCTTGTAGGTGTTCGCGATCGAATAGAGAGTTTCACCTGACTTGACCTTGTGGTGAACCACAGTTGCCTGCTCGGATGCATCTTCATTTGCCGACGTGGCCGCCTTGACTGTCGAAGCTTTAGCCGAAGTCAGCGCGGGCTTGCGCACGCGTGCGGACGAGTTCGGCTTGCCAGAGGCCACTTCGCTGCTGGGCGAAACCGGCAAGTGCAGCGCCAGCACTCTTCGTCCACGCAGGCTATCGCCGCGCAGCCCGTTCCAGCGGCGGACCATCTGTGCCGACACGCCGAAGTTCTCGGCAACAGTCTCGACCGTGTCTCCCCGACGCACTTTGTAGCGTGTGATCCGGCGTGCATACGTAGCGTTGTCGCTGAACGGATGCTTGCCAACCGCCACCGGAATGATCACCTTGGCGCCGGCCTCGAGTTCCGTCCCGTCGAGGTGATTCGCCGTCGCAATCGACTTGGCAGGCATGTGATACGAGCGCGAAAGTGAAGCCAGGGTGTCGCCGGGCAGAACTTTGTGATAACGCCACCACAGCCGCATGTCCTTGGGGATGGCGGCGATGGCCGTCTGATACTGACCCTTCGTCCCAGCCGGCAGGTGAAGTTCGAACGTGCCTTCTCGCGGCGTCGTCAGCCGCAGCAGGCTGGGATTGAGGTCCTGCAATTTGGCCGGAGTCGCGTCCACGCATTCCGCCACCAGCCGCAAATCCACCGGATAGCCAATCGTCACTGAGTCATAGACCGCCGGCTCATCCATGGAGACGTCATCAAAACCGTACTGCGACAGATTCTTGGTCATGATGGTCACGGCCAGGATGATGGGAACGTAGTTGCGCGTCTCCTTGGGAAGAACGTTGCGCCGGTAGAGCTCCCAAAAGTCGGCGTAACCGGTGCGCCGGACCGCAGCCTGCACCGTGCCCGGCCCGGAGTTATACGCGGCCATGGCCAGATACCAGTCGCCAAACTGGGCGTAGAGATCTCGCAGGTGACGGGCGGCGGCGCGCGTCGATTTTTCCGGATCCTGGCGGTCGTCAACCCACATGCTGTGGTGCAGGCCGTAACCGCGGGCGCGGCTGCCCATGAATTGCCAGATGCCGCGAGCTCCCACGCGGGAAACTGCCAGAGGATGAAAGCCTGATTCCGCCTGGGCCAGATAGATCAAATCCTGCGGCACGCCCTCTTCCTTCAAAATCCTGACCATCATGTCGTGGTAGCGGCCGGAGCGGGCGAAGGCGCGCTCAAAGGTGCCGCGGCCACTGGTGGAAAAATGGCTGATGAAGCCGGCTACCTGGTCAGTCATCATCAGAGGCAAGTCGGAGTGTGTCGACTTGATCTCGGCCTGCGCCTTGGCCTTCACTTTGGGGTCGGCTGGAGGAGTGATGCCGTTCGTCTCGTCGATCGGCGCGGGCTCGGACTTCTGCGTGTCGGCGTCAAAGGTTAAACCGCCGAGGTCCAAATGGTCGACGCCTTCCACGATGCGCTCGAATTCCGCTTCAAGACGGTCGTCGGAGTGCATGTCGAGGTTGCTCCCCAGCAATGCGTTGAAGGCATTATCAAAATTCTGCTTGGCGGCGTCGGTTTGGCCTGAGTGAAACGCTTCCAGTCCAGCCTGATATTGCTTTTCCACCCGGGCAATCAGCTCGCCCACGGTGTCGGTCTCTGGCGCCGGGGAAGTGGATTGTGTCTTATTCTCAGCCGCAGGTTCTGGCGGAAGCTGCGCGGGCTTCGAAGGGATTGCTTGCGGCGGAGTAGCCTGCTGAGCCCGACGCGAGGGCGGAGGCGCCGCTGCAGCGGTGGCCGTCAATGCCGGCGCGGTCTTCGCAGGCAGAAGAGGCGCTGGCTTTTTCGCCGTCTGGCAGGAGGAAGCAGCCAGGGCAATGCCTGCCAACATGGCGATCCGCATTTGGAGTTTTGCAACTCGCATATTTCTCTATGAGATACGGATTGCCCCTGCTACGAAGGCCCGCGGAATTCTACCGGAATCGTACCCTGCTCCCCGCCTCGGGTCAACGCCGAAAACGCTCTCTGGCGGTTACTTTCGGCATCGGACGGGACAGACTGGTTACCCGCGTGGCACGCCTGACAAGCCCCAACATTCAGACGGCGAAAGCCCAGGAGAGGTTTGATCGGGCTTGATCGATTCATACGCCGTAACCGTCGCAAACGGACGGGACTCAGACCCGCCAGTAGTCCGGGCGCCAGGTCTGGATCGCCTTCTTGATGTCGGCCCGGGAGAGCTTTTCAGAGAGCGCCCGCTCCGTCAGTTTGGCCAGTTCCGCATCCGAGGCAAAGCGCAGCGCAATGAGCTGGCCTTCGGTCAATTCCGGAATGCGCGAGCGTAGCGGTTCCGGCAAAAGCAAGGTCAGCCGGAGTTGCTCCTCCAGGCGAATGACGCGATCCTGCACCCGCAGCGCGTAGGTGCGAATTTTCAACACTGCGGTCATCAGGGCCACCGCCACGACGAACATGAGCGCGGAATGCCAGCCCGGCCGCCAGATGAAATGAACCGTGCCGGCGATTGCCAATAGAAAAAAAACTGGCGCCACAAAGAAGTGATAGGGCGGATCGAAGCGCACGTGGTTGGCAAAAGTCTGGGGTTTCTTTTCAGCCATCAGGGAATCTCCTTGCGGGAACGTGCAAGTGTAGCAGAGGAGCTCAAGCAAGTTGTTCTGGTCCTGCCTGCAAGCCCGGAATCCTTTTTTTGCAGAAAAGAATCCAAGGCAGGCATGAAAGCCATTCAAGTCAAACATCCCGGCGGCCCCGAAGCGATGGAAGTCGCGGAATTGCCGGTCCCGCAGCCGAAAGCAAACGAGGCAGTCGTAAAGCTGGCCGCCTCGGGCGTGAACTTTATTGATGTCTACTTCCGCGAGGGCAGGTACAAGGCGCCGCTGCCGCTGGTTTTGGGACAGGAAGGCGCTGGCGTGGTGACCGCGGTCGGCGCAGATGTGAATTCCCTGAAGGTGGGAGATCGGGTTGCCTGGACCGCTGTGCTGGGCTCTTACGCTGAATACGCCGCGGTTCCCGCCGACCGACTGGTGCCGATTCCGCGAAGCGTGAGCGATCAGCAAGCCGCCGCCGCCATGCTGCAGGGCATGACGGCCCACTACTTGTCGCACGATACTTATCCACTCAAGCGTGGCGAGACGGCGCTGATTCAAGCCGCCGCCGGAGGCGTGGGCCTGCTCCTGGTGCAGATGGCGCACAATATCGGCGCACGTGTAATCGCCACCGTGTCGACCGAGGAGAAGGCGGAATTGGCGCGGGGATCTGGTGCGCACGACGTAATCCTCTATTCCAAATCCGATTTCGAAGCTGAAACCAAGCGCCTTACCGGCGGCAAAGGCGTGGACGTCGTCTACGACTCAGTCGGCCAAACCACATTCGACAAAGGACTGAACGTCCTGCGTCCGCGTGGAATGATGGTTCTCTTCGGCGGATCGAGCGGCGCCGTGCCGCCCTTTGACCCAATGACGTTGGCGCACAAAGGATCTCTCTACGTGACCCGGCCCACGCTGGTGAACTACATCGCCACGCGCGAAGAGCTGGTCGCGCGATCAGACGCGGTGTTCAGCATGATATCTGCCGGAAAGCTGAAGTTGAGAATTGAGCACACGTATCCCCTGGCCGAGGTGCAACGCGCTCATCGCGATCTGGAAGCGCGGAAGACGACTGGGAAGCTGCTGCTGATCCCGTAGATCCTGAGACCGCTCATGTGGGGACAACCGCCCTCGGCTGTCCCGCCGAGCGAAGCTCGGC
>WNFE01004424.1_pt1 | contig 10490 bp, 8 predicted proteins | sample 5400451 | NCBI WGS metagenome assembly WNFE01 (sample SAMN13153344, study PRJNA577476) | soil metagenome | isolation source: 200 cm saprolite under Douglas fir tree site 2 hole 2 | place: USA:California | collected 2015-04-18 | reverse complement strand
AGACCGCTGTATAAAATAAATTTTCTCGGAATCTTCGGGACGCGTTAGGATCGCGGCGCCCCCCGTCGAATCGCTGTGCCCGTTCAAATACTTCGTCATCGAGTGCACCACGATGTGCGCGCCCAGCTCGATGGGCCTTTGCAGATACGGACTCAAAAACGTGTTGTCCACCACCAATGTGATACCGCGATCGTTAGCGAGCTTGCCCATCGCTGAAATATCCGTTACGCGCAGCGTGGGATTCGTCGGCGTTTCCACGTACAGCATTTTCGTATTGGGCCGTAGCGCGGCCAGCACCGCATCCGGCACGGAAGTATCCACGAAGCTGAACTCCAGCCCGAAATGCACGAGCAGTTGCGTCGAAAGGCGAAACACTCCGCCATACACCGCTTCGGATAAAACCACGTGATCGCCCGGACGCAACAGCCGGAATACCGCGTCAATCGCCGCCATCCCCGAAGAAAAAACGTACGCGCTGTGCCCCCCTTCGAGCTTCACCACGGTGCGCTCCAGCGCCTTCCGGTTCGGATGATTCGTCCGCGCGTAATCGTAGCCTTTCGTTTTTCCCAGTTCTTCCTGGATGTACGTGGAGGTCTGATAAATCGGTGCGACGATCGCTCCCGTCGTCGGATCGGGTTCCTGACCCACGTGAATGGCGTTGGTGGCAAAACCCATGCTCTTCTCCTCTTGCAGCAGCGCTCGGATTGCGCTGCCTTCGCTTCCGCGTAATGAAGTTTACGGGATCTCGGGGCCGCTCGCCTGCGGTAGTGACCTGTTGTTTCCTACCGAAGAGTTCCTGAAAAAGGTACAGGAGCAAATCCATCGAGTCAATTCCACTCTGCCTTCTTCTTCGGAATGGTGGCCACCGGTCGAGCAGCGCATGCACCGAGTCTGGCATCGAACAAGGATCGGAGAGGCTTGACCCACCCCGGCCTTCTGTGGAGGATGTAATCCAGAAAAACATGAAACCCCCGCGATTACTCTCCGCGCGTCTGCCAATCAACCTGGCGCTGCTCCTGCTTCCCGCAATTGCTCTCTACTCCAGCGCGCAGGATACACCCGCGCCTGCTCCGAAGCCTCAGACGCAGACGCCTGATGCTCGGAGCCGGCTCACGATTGAGGTTACCGGCGGCGATAACAACGTCCCCGTCGAAAATGCCAGCGTCTACTTGAAATATATTGAAGAGCGAAAGCTGTTGAAGGACAAGAAATTGGAATTGAGCGTCAAGACCAACCGCGAAGGAATCGCCCACGTGTCGGACGCGAAACCTGGCAGAGCGTTAATTCAAATCGTCGCCGACGGATGGAAAACTTACGGCCGGTGGTTCGATATCACCGATCCAAAGCAGATCATCAAAGTCCACCTTGAGCGGCCGCCCAAGTGGTACTGACCTCTCTCCGCTTCACGAATCAATTTGCGTTGCACCCGACGGCTTGCACAGAAATAGTGCAAACCGAACAAGAATGTTGAGGGGCGTGCAGTTAGAAGCGCGCCGGCAGAGCTTTTCCACATACTTATCAACACTTGTGTTGAAAACTTAATGCAGCCAAAATATTCTCACCGCAATTCGGCACGCTGCGTGCCCTTTGTTCGCTGCATCACACTTTTGACCCGCGCCAAATCCCGGTGATACAGTAGATTCTCAACATATTTCCATGAACGAATCCTTCGAAGGGCATTTCTCGCAGATCCAAATGCTGTGGGGCAATATTGTCGCCCGTCCGTTGCGCAGCTCCCTCAGCGTGATCGCCATCGCCATTCAAGTCATTCTCGTTCTGATGATTGCCGGCCTTACGACCGGCATCATTAACGAATGGGGAAAGCGAGTCGAAGGAGTAGGCGCTGACCTTCTTGTGCAGCCACCGAACTCTTCTATTTTTTTCGCCTTCTCGGGCGCAGTGATGCAGGAATCGCTCGCCGATCAAATCGAAGCGCTGCCGGGGGTCGATGAAGTTTCACCTACGCTTATCCTGGTGGATCAAAAGAGCTTCATGGTGATTTACGGCATCGACTACAAGCGTTTCAACGCTCTTAGCCGCGGTTTTCTTTACCGCGCCGGCCGCCCTTTTGAAACGGCGGACGAGGCGCTTGCCGATGATATCGTGGCACAGACGCGACACATGCAGGTCGGTGACCACATAAATCTTCTGAACCACTCCTTCACCATCAGCGGCATCGTGGCGCATGGCAAAGGGGCCCGTTTTTTCATCCCCTTAAAAACCGCGCAGGACATTGCCGGCGCGGAGAAACGCGTCTCGATGTTCTATGTGCGCAGCAAGGGCGACACAGAAACCGCGCGCAAGGAAATTCTCCAGTTGACCCCGGACAATCGCGTCCGCTCCATGTCCGAATACATGTCGCTCATGAATTCTTCCAATCTTCCTGAGTTGAAACCCTTTATCCGCACGATGGTGGGCATCGGCATCGTCATCAGTTTTCTGGTTGTACTTCTCAATATGTACACCATGGTTCTGGAACGCACGCGCGAGATCGGCATCCTCAAAGCGCTCGGGTGCTCGCGTCTGGAGATCGCAAAAATGCTTTTGGGGGAAACGTTTGTGCTGACGCTGTTCGGGAGCGCCGCGGGCATTCTCCTTACGTTTCTCACGCAAGCCATTCTCAAGGAAACGAATCCCGCTCTAACGATCTTGATTTCATCGCGCTGGGTCCTCCAGGCCATCGCGCTGGCGCTTGTCGGAGCCGCCGCCGGTGCAGTCTATCCGGCGTTGCGCGCGGCGGGTTACGATCCCCTGGTGGCGCTGGCTTACGAGTAGCCTCTCTGCATCGCTGCGAAGAGTGAGTCAGACTCGTCCTCCCCGGCACAGATAAGACACACCTCGTCGGTTTCGGATTGCATAGCCTTGGGTTCCGGCCTAGGCTGAGATTCGAGCTTCAGCAATTTGGAGTTGCCATGAATATAGGAAAATGGGCTTTGGGCGCCGCACTGGTGATAATTGTCTCCAGCGGGAGCGTCGCGCTCGCGCAGGGGCAGGGGCACGGTCATGGCAAAGGCCACAACAAGCACGGCGACGATGACGACCAGGGCGCCCAGTTCTATCAAGATCGCGATCGTGACGCGATGCGCGCCTGGTATGACGACCATCGGGATCAACTTCCTCCTGGGCTGGCGAAGAAGGATCGCTTACCACCCGGCCTGGAAAGGCAACTGGTCCGGCGCGGGACGCTTCCGCCGGGGCTCCAGAAGCGGCTTCAGCCTTGTCCTGAGGAACTCGAGCGCCGGCTGCCTCCTCCGCCTCCTGACTGCGCTCATGTGGTGATTGGCGGGCATATTGTTCTGCTGAATCGCAGGACCAATATAATCTTGGACGTCTTCCACTTTGAGTCCCGCTAGCCGCGTGCACTGCGTCGTAGACTGAAGTGCCGGGTGCGCAGCACGGCGGTGGCGTTTACCCCGACCTATCGCGCCTGCCCCGACTTGTCCCGACCCGGTCGGGACTCGGTCGGGACGAGTGGATTCATTCGAACGATCAAAAACTTTTTGGATCCCCTGCGTCTGCCTGCTAACTCTTTCTTTTCTTTCTCTTGCGGGTGCCCCACCCTTGGTTTCCAAGGGTGGGTTCGTTCGAACGCACGATGCATTTTTTTCGCCGATTTCTGCCGCAACTTCTTTCTAATCTCTAACTTCCATCCTCTAACCCTCCTTTCTCGTCGTTCGCACGATACTATATTATAATAGTACTTGAAACGTTAACAGTTCCGTGCTATCCTGGGGTTGTGCATTCGGCCTCCATCCTCTCCCGCAAGCCTTCCCTGGCGCCCGCCCGCCGTGGCGGGCTGTACCCTCTGTTCTCAGCCCCGCCGGCCTGAAGGTCGGCCTCTTACGCGGTTCCGTTGGAAGGAGGGCGCGACCTTTTGGCAATCCCCAGCATCACTTGACAGGGCGGGACACGTGCCGAAGAATGGTTGCTGCCCGCCCCACGGATGGCGTCGACCTCAGGAAAGCCTGATGACCTGCAAATAGGAAATTAAAGGAGACTGACAATGGCAAAGAGCGCCGCAACTCAAGCAAAAGTACAGGGGAAAACCGCGATCGAAGTAACAACCGATCTAAGCACCGAAGGTGTCGCCGAGATCTCCACTGCGCTGCGTCCATTGCTCGCGGACGTGTTCGCGCTTTATGTGAAAACGAAGAATTTCCACTGGCACATGAGCGGGCAACACTTTCGCGATTACCATTTGCTGCTGGATGAGCACGGCGAGCAAATCTTCGGCATGACGGACGAAATCGCGGAGCGGGCGCGGAAGATCGGCGGGACCACGCTGCGTTCCATCAGCGATATCTCGCGGCACCAACGTCTGAAAGACAACGACGAAGAAAATGTCACTCCGAAAAACATGCTGGCAGAGCTCACTGCTGACAACCAGCATCTGACACGGTCCTTGCGTTCCACGCATGAGGTTTGCGAGAAATACAACGATGTCGCTACCGCCAGCCTGATTGAGGTCTGGATCAACGATACGGAGCGCCGAACCTGGTTTTTGTCGGAAATCGTACGCGACCTGTGAAAAAAACCTGTTTCCGAATGAACTGGGCGGGTGCAGTCCTAGTTGGCTTCGGTCTGTTGGCGCCGCTTGCTTCCGCGCAGAGCCTGGATTATCCCGAGACTCGTAAAGTAGACGACGTCGATATCTATCACGGGACTAAAGTCGCCGATCCTTACCGCTGGCTGGAGGACGATCGATCGGAGGAGACCGCGCAGTGGGTCAAGGCCGAAAATCGGATCACGTTTTCGTATTTGGACAAGATTCCGTACCGCCCCCAAGTACTGAAGCGGCTGGAACAACTATTCAATTATCCGAGGTACAGCGCGCCGTTCCGGCGGGGCAAGTATTTCTTTTTTTTCAAGAACGATGGTTTGCAAAATCAGAGCGTGCTTTTCATCCAGAAGGGGTTGGACGGAACACCCGAACTGCTTTTGGATCCCAACAAGTTCTCCGCCGACGGCACATCGCGCCTGTTGGGGATGGAGGTGTCCAAAGACGGGCAATACTGCGCGTACGGCGTGTCCACCGGAGGCTCGGACTGGCAGGAAGGCCACGTGCTGGAAGTGGCGACGCGAAAAGTCCTGCCGGACGACTTGAAGTGGCTTAAGTTCGCGGGTTTTTCTTGGGCCGGAAAAGGATTTTTCTACGGCCGCTATGATACGCCGGAAGCGGGGCACGAGCTCACAAGCAAGAACGAATACCGAAAAATCTATTTTCACCGGCTCGGCACATCGCAAGCGGACGATGAATTGATCCACGAAGACAAGCCCAACCCGGAGCGCTTTTTTGTTGTTGGCACCACCGAGGATGAGCGGTTCGCGATTCTCAGCGCCTCCGACGAGAGCAAAGGGAAAAAAGGCAACGCCGTTTTTTATCGCGACCTTTCCAAAAACGAGAAGAGCTTTCATCCGATCGTAGAGGAAATTTCAGACGATACCTTTGAGGTCATCGACAACGTCGGCGGCAAGTTCCTGATTAGGACCAATCGTGACGCGCCCAACTACCGGGTCGCGCTTTACGATCCCGCGGGTCAGAACTCCGCCTGGCACGATATCCTCCCCGAAAAGCCGGAGGAGCTGCAGGGTGTTGCGGTATCCGGCGGGAGGATTTTCGCCACCTACCTCAAGGATGTCACCAGCCACGCGTACGTCTATAGCCGCGACGGGAAGCTGGAAAATGAAATTGCGCTTCCTGGGGCGGGGACGGCTATTGTTTTTGGCGGTAATCACGACGATAAGATTGCTTTCTTCTCGTTCACTTCCCTGAATTTCCCTCCCACTATTTTTCGCTACGATATCGGGCCGAAAGAGGCCAAAGTTTTCCGCGCGCCGGAAATTCCGGGGTTCAAGCCGGACAACTACGAGACAAAAGAGGTTTTCTGCCGGAGCAAGGACGGAACCCGGGTGCCGATGTTTCTCGTTTACAAAAAAGGATTGAAGCTGGACGGAAAGAATCCGATTCTGCTGTATGGGTATGGTGGCTTCAATCTCACAAACTTCCCGACATTCAATGCGCTGCGGTTCGTCCTGCTGGAGCAGGGCTTTGTCTATGCCTCGGCCAACATGCGCGGCGGAGAAGAATACGGCGAGAAGTGGCATGAGGATGGGACGAAACTAAAGAAACAAAATGTTTTTGATGATTTCATCGCGGCTGCTGAATGGCTGATCGCCAACAAATACACATCGCCGGAAAAGCTGGCTGTCACTGGCGGATCGAACGGCGGCTTGCTGGTTGGGGCGGTGATGAATCAACGCCCGGAACTTTTCCGCGCGGCAGTTCCGCAGGTCGGCGTCATGGACATGCTTCGCTTTCAGAAGTTTACGATCGGCTCGAGTTGGATCGCCGATTATGGGACGAGTGATGAGCCGGACGAATTTAAGGCGTTGTACGCTTACTCGCCGCTACACAACATCCGCGCGGGCGTGAAGTACCCGGCGACGCTGATTACCACCGCCGATCACGACGATCGAGTCGTTCCGGCGCACTCCTTCAAATACGCAGCGACTTTGCAAGCGCTGGCGAGCCATGAAAACCCTGTGCTCATACGGATCGATACGAAATCCGGGCATGGGGCCAGCAGCACGACGAAAATCCTCGAGCAGGCCAGGGACATTTACTCGTTCCTGTTTTACAACTTGGGAGTTACGCCGAAATACTAGACCGGGCGCGAACGACTGCGTGACGTCTCCCTAGCGGGGCGAGGTTTGAACGGGAAAGACTTTCGTATCGAGTGGCGAAAACTCGAAGCGCACGATCCAATCGGTCGAAACGCTGCTGCCGGCCACCTTCGCCGGGGCAAACTCCCACCGGCGTGCGGCTTGCAAGGCCAGGCCGGCAAAATACTTGCTGGGGCCGGGAGAATCGAGCTCCGCGCCCGCCAGATCGCCTGACGAATCCACATGAACTTTCACGCGGACGCGGACTCTGCCTCGAATGGTGTCGCGGGCTTTCTGGGAGACGTCCGGCAGGATTTCATTGAGAACTTCACCGGGAACAACTCCCGCCGCAGATGCCTTCGGCTGTTCTTCCGGCCGAGCGCTGAGAGGGGAAGGTTCCGGCACAGTCTCGACGTCTTCTTTCTTGACGGATTGTTTTTCACTGGCGGTCTTCAAAGGTTTCTGCGCGGACTGCTGCGTGGAACGTGGCATTGAGGGAGCCGACTGGCGGGACGCTTGCGTTTTCCCAGGCTTCGGCTGAACTCGCGGCGGAGGAGTCGAACTTTCGGAAGCAAGAGATGAAGTTTTTTGAGGTTCCGGGCGGCGGCTCAAAAGTTTTGGAACGGTAATAATCCCAGCGATTACCAAAACAGTCGCGAGGAGGGGAAGAGCGAAATTGGGAAGAGTGAATTTGGGAAGAGTGAATTTGGGAAAAGTGAATTTGGGAAGGGAGATGGAGCGTCGCGGTGCAGTTTTTTTCGGCGGCTTTATCGCGGGCCGCGGAGGCACAGAGTAGCTCTGAGGCGCGGCCGCGGCTGAAGCGGGAGCGAGGGGAACGGCCGAGGCCGGACGCAGGCGAGCGGAGATGTCAGCGATGGTGCAACGTTGCGGTGGGTCACGGCGGAGACAGTTGCGCGCAATATCAAAGAACGGTGAAGGGAGCGACTTCGGGAGGATGGGATCTCCGTGCCCCATCCTGTCCCAAACAGGCGCGCGCTGGGTCATGCTTTCGACCAGAGTCATGCCAAGAGACCACACGTCGCTCGCCGGGGAAAGCCTTCCGCTGGAGGATTCGGGCGGGTCATATACCCCGGGCTTGGGAATGCGAAGAGTTTCGCTCGCGCGGAGGAGCCCGTCGGTCGAGAGCTTGATTTTATCCCCCACGGCCATGACATTTGCGGGCTTCAGATGACCGAGCACAAAACCCTGACGGTGAACGCAGGCAAGGGCGTCGAGAACGGGAACGAACACGTCGCGAGTTTCCTCCGGGGTGAGCGGCCGTTGAGGAAGAATTTGCGAGAGATTTTCCGCAGCATACTCCATCACCAGATAGAGAAGCGCGACATTATCCAGCTCGCAGTGCCCCATTTCAAAGAGCCGAAGCAGATGAGGATGGAAAAGCTGGGCCGCGTGTTTCCAGCGAGAGAGTTGGATCTCGGCACTGGCCGGATCGGCGGGAATAAGCTTGATAGCGGCTTTTACAAGATCGCGCTCACCATGCTCCGTCAGGAACACAGCGCCGTGATCCGAGCCGCCTAAGTACTGGCGAAGCGGGAATCGCCTATCGACAACCTGGCCTTCCCACTGTTTCCAGGCTTCAGACATGTCGCACCTCCGCCTGTCGAGTGGGCTGAGTAGGCTCTATTGTACCTGAGGAATTGCGCGGTTGGTGCTGTTCAAAGGGGTAAGTCGAGGAGATAGTTAAGGTGCCCAGGAGTTCTGTGGAGCGACCGGGATTGGGCGGGGCTTGGCAAGCATCGGAGAAAAGCGAAATCTGGCAATCAGCTGCTTAATATCTGCCGAAGCTGCTTGTTGAGGCGGGCGCGATCTTCCGGAGTCATCGAAATAAACTCAATCCCCATCCCTTTGCTGGGCGCCACGCGCCGCACGATGGCGCGAGCGCGCACGTCTCCGTTTTGCATATCTAGAAGCATGTTGATCATGCTTCCGACCGGCGGCGGCTGGGGCGTGTGGATAAAGACTCCGCCCAGGCTGAGGGTTTCCAACCGCGAGACGGCACGCCGGGAGCCAGTCTCCCAGGCAACGAAAACCCCTTTTGGCGATTTAACTCGCGGGTGACGCCGCGTTTTCTTTACCTTGCTATCAACCATCGCTATGGACTGTGACCCCAGAGCGACGAAGAGGCAATCGAGAATTCTCAGAGGTCCGGTCCGCTTGTATCTTACTACCTGTTGCGCCGGACGCAAGGGCCGAGCGACTCTTCAGAAAGACGTGGCCAACGAGAATCGTTCCAGCCGGCGTGTTCCTACTAGAGCGCGGGGTCGGTCGGGGCCGCCGGTGCAGACTGGTTGTAGTAAATCACGCCGGCCTGGTCCGTATAAAAGCTGCGCCGTCCGGTCGTGCCGCGCGATTGAGGATCCGCATTCAGTGTGTAGGTGTCGTTGAGGGCAGGACCAGGCACGACCACGTAGGTGAAAATGTAGCCGCTCTTAGAGGGCGTAATGGAACCGCCGAGGATATCGTCCACAATACCCATTCCCGTACAGTCGCCCACACCGGGTCCAAGGGCCGTCAAGTCGTTGGGGTATCCGACATTCATGCATTGCAAGGAATAAGCGAGCATCGCCGTGGTGTACGTGCGGAGAGATCCCACCGCGGAAGATTCATTTGCGGACATGCGGGAGGAGAGAAGATTGGGAATGGCGATGGCCGCGATAATCATGATGATCGCGAGGACGACGAGAAGCTCGATGAGTGAGAAGCCTTTTTGCCGGTTACGCATTGCTCTGATTTCTCCTTGGAACTCCGGAAATTTATTCCGGGGACGAAGAACAGTGAACTCAATCGCAAGGCAAGTTTAAGATTGGCGATGGAGAAAGGCTATGGAGCAAGGGTGCCAATTTGAGGTAGGTCAGGTGGCCCACGTTTGAGTAGGACGAGGGTCCGAGCACGTACAGGTTGTGAGGAGGACGATGGCTATAGTACTGGCTAGGCTGTCCTCCAAGCGAAAACCCACATTTCTGGGGCTAAACTATTGATATTAAGACACATAAAACTGACCATTGAGCCGAGGCAGCGGAACCGAGTTTCCCTGCGGATGAGGCGGCGGATGAGGTTCCAGCATAGCTAGTACGAAGTACAGGCCGCAAATTGGATGAAGGGTGTCGAATCACGCGAAGGACAGTTGGATGCCTCAGCGACGCCCTCGGATTGAATGTATGTGCCGCGACAAGCGTCCCAGGGGCCAGAGCCCCTGATTTCTTGGCTGCAAATTGGCCTGGCCCCGACAGGAGTCTAGACACCTTCTCCCGTGGCCTAATGTTAGGCGGCCAGGTGAAGAGTTCTACAGACTTTGGTGCTTGAGAAAGAGGGCAGCGAGCGGCGGCAGGGTCAGAGTAATCGAATAAGGCCGGCCCATATGCGGGATGGGTTCGGCGGACACGCCGCCGAGATTGCCGACGTTCGAGCCACCGTAGATGGCCGCATCGGTATTCAGGATTTCGGCGTAAAAGCCGGGTTGTGGCACGCCGATAAGGTAGCCTTCGCGCACTACGGGCGTGGCGTTCACAACCACTGCGAGCAGACTTGCAGGGTCTTTCCCGTGGCGGAGGAAAGAGAGGACGCTGTTGTCGGCGTCGTTGGCGTCGAGCCATTCGAAACCGTGCCAGTCGAAATCAACCTGGTGCAGGGCGGGTTGCGCTGCGTAAAGTTCGTTGAGGTCGGTGACCAGGCGCTGGATGCCTCGGTGGGAATCGTGTTGGAGCAGATGCCAATCGAGGCTCCGAGCTTCGCTCCATTCGTGGCGCTGGGCGAATTCCTGGCCCATGAAGAGGAGTTTCTTTCCGGGGTGCGCGTAGTGATAGCCG
>WNFE01005515.1_pt1 | contig 10491 bp, 9 predicted proteins | sample 5400451 | NCBI WGS metagenome assembly WNFE01 (sample SAMN13153344, study PRJNA577476) | soil metagenome | isolation source: 200 cm saprolite under Douglas fir tree site 2 hole 2 | place: USA:California | collected 2015-04-18 | reverse complement strand
GTCGACACCCCGCCCCGGACAAGCTGAAATCCCCTGGAACCCGGCAGCGCGGAGTATTGGCACCCCGGCCCTGGAAGGGCTTGACGCGGTTGTGCATCTGGCTGGCGACAATATTGCTTCAGGGCGCTGGACAGCCACGAAAAAAGCCAGCATTCGTGACAGCCGGGTGCAGGGCACCGCCGTCCTCTGCGAGGCCCTGGCCCAGCTCGTCAAACCGCCCAAAGTGCTCCTCAGTGCGTCGGCCATTGGCTACTATGAGGACCGCGGGGCGACGGCCTTACGCGAAGAAAGCCCTCCGGGGACAGGCTTCCTGGCCGACGTGTGTCAGGCCTGGGAAGCAGCCACAGCACCAGCCGTGCAACGTGGTATACGCGTGGTGTATTTGCGGTTTGGTATGATACTGAGTCCGACAGGGGGACCACTCGCCAAGATGCTCACCCCCTTTCGGCTCGGTCTCGGTGGGGTCGTGGGCACGGGCAAGCAGTATATAAGTTGGATTGCCCTGGACGATGTCCTTGGGATTATCCAGCACGCCCTGAGCACCGAGACCCTGCAGGGTCCAGTCAATGTCGTAGCGCCGCAAGCAGTGACCAACCAGGAATTTACCACGACATTAGGGGCCATACTGCGGCGTCCAACCAGACTGCCGCTGCCAGCCTTTGCGGCACGCCTGCTCTTTGGCGAGATGGCCGATGCCCTGCTGCTGGCCAGTACCCGCGTTGTCCCAGGGCGGTTGGTGGCTTCCGGGTATACGTTCCGCTATCCCGAGTTGGCAGAGACGCTTCAGCACCTGCTGGGGACACCCCAGGCCACGTCAGGCTGAGGGCCCAGCGCACGCCTTGGTATCATGCCGCTCTGGAGGAGGGCTCAGGTGGCAGCGTCATAACGTTGTTTGAGCTGCTGTCGCAGTTCCATAATGGTCCGCGCAAAGACCTTGGGATTCACCAGGGCGATATCGGTACGATACGCCTCGATGTGTGTGGACAGCGACGGCGAGTCAGCAAAACAAAAAGTCTCTTTGGGTTGCACACGCAGCTCGGTCATGTCTTCGCCCATGGCTAAGAGGTAGACTGCCAGGAAATAGTCAGTAATGTCGGTCATTGGTACTCCTTTTGTGAGCACATACCCTGTATGATCGAGACCTCTAGACCTCCTACCATACCATCTCAACTTTCGTTCTTGCCACTACGAAATTGGCAGGTTATGGTATAATCGCCCTACATGGCTACGGCAACCCAGAAATATCTAGTGCTCCCTACAGGAAGTACAGGAGAAGAAGGAGAGCTACGAGTATGGAGAAGACTTACGATCGTTCAGTCCAAGACATTGGGAACATTCTCGGTATGGAGCATCTCAATGTGCAAGTGCCCAACCAGGAAATGGCCCAGACCTTCTATGCGGCCGGGTTGGGGTTTACACGCGATCCCTATATGATGGTCGGTCCGGACAACATGTGGATCAACGTTGGGCAACAGCAGTTCCATCTGCCGACGCGCGACCCGCAGGTCTTCCCAGGGTACATCGGGGTGGTCGTGCCTGACCTCGAAGCCCTGAAGACACGGCTGGTTGCCCTCAAGGAGCGTCTTGCCGGGACGAAATTTACCTGTGCGCAACACGAGGACGGTTATGTCACGGCGACCTGCCCATGGGGCAATAAATTCCGCTGCCATACCCCAGGCCCAGAGTTTGGGGACATGACGCTGGGTATCCCCTATGTTGAATTCCCGGTGAAACCCGGTGCTGCTGCCGGCATCGGACAGTTCTACAAAGAAGTCTTTGGGGCTCCTTACACCCTGTCGCAAGATATGAACGCCGCCACCGTGCGGGTGAAGATCGGTCCCAAGCAATGTCTCATTTTCCGCGAAACGACCGCAGAAGTTCCGGAATACGATGGGCATCACCTCGCTGTGTACGTCGCGAACTTCTCGGGTCCGCACGCCTTCCTGAAGCAACATGGTCTTGTCACCCAGGAAAGCAATGACTATCAGTATCGTTTCCAGGATATTGTCCACCCCGAGACAGGCCGTAAGCTGTTCACCATTGAGCATGAAGTCCGTAGCATGACTCATCCCATGTTTGGCCGTGAGTTCGTGAATCGTAATCCGTCGCAAAACCTCGGTGGCTACGTGCGCGGCCGCGATGCCTTCGTGGCAGCGTAATTGCCCACCTGGCTGCCTCTCTTCCCTAGCCTAGGGGAGAGAGGCAGACGTCGTGATCTCTTTTTACTTCTCCTACAGTTCGCCGCATACCCGATGCCGGATGTCTCACAGCTAGTCTGTCAATAATTGTTGACAAAAAGTATCTATATGAGAGCGCTGGGAGTGTCTATCGCGCTGTGGGATGGAAGGCGGACGTGAGGGAGGGCCAGCATCGTTTCTCTATACTGTTGACTCTCCAGAGGGGAGTTTCACACAGAATATCACAGTGCAGGAGATCCTCACGGCTTATGAGGAACTGGTCTGGACGGGGGTATTGACCCGGCGCAGGTTGCAAGGGTGCTGCTCGGCTGCTGATGCTCAGGAGCGGATTTTACGGTCATCGGTGCACTCTTCCAGCTCTTAGGTGAGACGGTGTGGGGCAGGCCGTGTGTCTACTGGCGGGTAGCCCGGCCTATAGGGCTCGGTTACTGATGTTCAGGATCTCTGCACGAACCCGGCGTACAGCACCGTTTGTGCTGACCCCTTCCAGCTTCCCTCTTGCTAGCCTGGCACACCTGGAAGGGAGTAAGCTGCTCTTGACCCCGCCCTGTGGTCTCCGGTAGTCTGCCAGTACGAGAATACGTGGCACGATCATGCATAGGAAAGGAACATCCCATGATTGAGAAACGACCTTTTGGACGCACCGGACATATGAGCACTGTCACGCTCTTTGGTGCGGCGGCACTCAGCCGCGCCACCCAGGCAGAGGCGGACCGTGTGCTCGACATCCTTCTCGAATACGGCGTTAATCATATCGATGTCGCAGCCCGCTATGGGGACGCTGAATTGCGTATTGGCCCATGGATGGCGCGGCATCGCCAGGATTTCTTCCTCGCCACCAAGACCGGCAAGCGCCTCTACCAGGACGCGCGTGACGAGATCCATCGGTCGCTCGAACGCCTACGTGTCGATGCGGTTGATCTGATTCAGCTCCACGCCCTGTTTCACCCCGACGACTGGGACCTGGCGATGGGGTCAGGCGGGGCACTGGAAGCGGCAATCGAAGCACGGGAGCAGGGCCTCGTGCGGTTCATCGGGGTCACCGGGCATGGCTGGACCATTGCCGCCATGCATAAACGCAGCCTGGAGCGGTTCGACTTTGATTCCGTGCTCCTCCCCTACAATTACGTCATGCACCAGAACGAGCGCTATCGTGAGGATTTCGATGCAGTCGTCCGGCTCTGTCAGGAACGGCAGGTCGCCGTCCAGACCATCAAAGCCATTGCGCGGGGGCCATGGGCTACGACTGACAAAACGCGCACTACCTGGTATCAGCCCCTGGAAGAACAGGCGGACCTTGACCGGGCCGTGCACTGGGTCATCGGCCGGCCTGGCATTTTTCTCAACACTGCCGGGGATATCCAGTTACTGCCGAAGATCCTGGATGCTGCCAGCCGGTATGACACCCGGCCCAGTGACGGCGCCATGACCACCATGTTGGAAAAGCAGGGTGCGACGACGCTCTTCGGACTCGGTCCCTCAAGCATCCGCTAACGCACAGCAAGGAGAAGTGTATGGCGAGAACTAAAATCTTGATGACAGGCGCGGCAGGGTATATCGCCAGCCAGCTCCTGCCAACCTTTCGTGCACGCTACGACCTGGTTCTGGTTGACGTGACACAGAAGAATCGCCAGGGCGAGGAGGTTAAGGATATCGTGGTGCTCGACCTCATTGACCCTGACAGAGGCAAGTACGTCCGGTACTTTGAGGGCGTAGATGCGGTCGTGCATCTTGGCTACAAACGCCGCAGCGGCCCAAACCCCCTGGACCACTTTTTCGACGAGAAGCACAACGTTGAGATGGCGTATAACGTCTTCAGGACGGCCTATGACGCTGGCGTTGGCCGCGTCATCATGGCGAGCTCCAACCACGCCGCTGACTGGTACGAGCACGCCCTGATTCATCAACGCGCCATGGAAGTTTTAGATCCGTATATGTTACCCCTATCAGATAACTTCTATGGCTGGGCCAAAGCGACGTATGAGCATATGGGATTTTTGTTTGCCTGCGGCGGCATGGATTTCCGTGACGCCAGCGGTCGGGAGCAGCATACGGGCGGCAATCTCGACACAGCCCGCAAGCTGGGTGTGGTGATGGTACGCATCGGTGCCCCTCGTGAACTCGATATCACCCTGTACAAGGGCGATCCTATGACCTACAAACGCGACCTGGGAGCCTACATCAGTCCGCGCGACCTCACGCAGCTGTTCAGCAAGGCCATCGATACCCCTCATATCGAGAACGAACACGGCGTCCCCTGGCAGGTGGTGTATGGCATTAGTAACAACACGCGCGCTTTCTGGTCGCTGGCCAATGCCCGTAAGGTGCTGGGCTACGAGCCAGAGGATGACTCAGAGGTCAAGTTCGCCAAAGACATTCAGGGATTTCTGATTGGCGACGGGGCGACTGGCGGGCTCGGGCGGGTCGGGAGGTAAGAGATAGGAGGGTGACGCCCATGGCTCCTGTTGACCTCGCTGCGTAGGGCCTATCTGTGTGGCCAGTCCTCACCCACGGAGCAGGTCGAGCGCTGCCTGGCACAGCGCCAGGAGCCGGACTGGGCGGTGGTGTGGAGCGCGCTGGTCAGCACTGACTGTCTGCGCCAGCAGGCGCGACAGTTGGAGGAGCAACGGCACGCTTCTGCACTGCTCCTGAACAGCCCACCCTGTACGGCGTACCGTTTGCGATGATGGTACACGCACGTGAAATCTGCACGTCAGGTTTTCCTCCTCTTGCTGGGTCTCGCCCTGGCGAGTTGCGCGCAACCAGCAACCAATTTTTCCCAGTTTCCCGGTTTTGCTGCCTACTTTGCTAGACATCCCGCACGCCATGTCCCGCCTACTCCAGACGAGCAACGCTTACTCGAACGGCACCGGCCACGCTTTTTTCTGCCACCACAGCATGCCGGACTCATTGACTTCTACGGCGATTATATTGCTTCTGGTAAGCTCTATGCGGCGGACGGCACATTGCTTGCAGACCAGGTCACCCCAGGTGTGTTAAACGCCTCCAAGACGGAGCCACGTGTGTACTTCGTGCATAGATCCGCCCCCGCCAGGCTCACGCAGCCCGTGGTGTATGGCCGTATTGAGCATGATGTTGTTGATCTGGCGCAATTTGGCCAGCGTGAATTCGTGTTTCTCACGTACAATGCCGTGTTTCGTCATTCGGGGTTACCTGCCTCTGTCACCGGGTGGCGCGCCATGGTCCTGGCTATCTTCGCCAGTCTTGACGACTGGCATCAACTCGACCACTACACAGCTGCAACCGTGGTGCTGGACGAGACACTCCACCCTGTTGCGCTCGTGCTGCAACAACACAATTACACGCACACATACGTGTTTGGTCGTGACCTTGTCCTACCAGCAGATGGGCGCGTCCTGATTGACGTAGCCATCCGTTCGAACGAGCTCTATCCCCATGTCAGTCACAGGGCGACACGACGGGCCGTGCGTTTTCTGTCGCCCGCGGCCATGCGCTACTTGCTCGGTTTCGGTGCCAGGCCCACAATGGCCGCGGATGACGTCACGGATGGGCAAAACGAAACCGTATATACCTTAGGCTTCTTGCCGCCCGATGATGCCTTCTACACATTCCAGGGGTTCCTGGGGGAGCGACGTCGCTTGCCAGGGCGCGATGGTCCACCGGGGGCCGACTACAACATCTCGCCAATGCTCAAGCCATGGGGCATCCAGGTACTCGTCGGCTTTTTTCGCGAAGGAGACCGCGAGGAGCTGGGGCGTTTTGAAGCCACGTATGCCAGAACGGGCAATCCCCTCGATTTCGTCCGCGTGCAGGCCCCGGTGTTCGGTGCCGCGCTCCACAGGGACTGAGGGCCTGTCTGCTTTTGCCTCCATCTGCCGTCGTGCCTACAATGCCTCGTCTCTTAGGCAGGCAGACGGACTGTAAAATATTTTCGTGGTGGTGATGTTACCTTGGCCGATGTGTGCATCTCTATTACAAGGAGCCAGCCTCTGAGGCGGCCATAGCCAGTATGTGACCGATATGACCAGTAACCAGCCTGAGGCGACCATGACACATGACAGTGACATGGACCTGGTGACACGCACCCTGCAAGGGGACGCTGTTGCCTTCGGGACCCTCGTTGAGCGGTATCAACAGGCCGTGTACGCGGTGTGCGTGAGTATATTGCACGACTTCGACCTGGCCCAAGACCTGACCCAGGAAGCTTTTCTGAAGGCGTTGCAACACCTCCACCGCCTCGCCATACCGGCCCGGTTTGGTAACTGGTTGCGCATTATCGCCGTGAATGAATGTCGCCTGTATATACGGCGCAAGCAAGCGACGGTGAGGCCAGAGCGCCCATTCTATGAGCAGGCGCCCTGGGATCAAGCGCATCGCATGTCAGTGGAGCAGCAACAGGAGCTGCACCAGCAGCAGGACGAGCACGACCGGCTGGGCGTCGCGGCCCTGCGGGCGTTGGAACGGCTGTCAGACAGCCATCGCCAGGCCCTCACACTGCATTATCTCAGCGGCTATAGTCTAAAGGAGGTTGGGGCTTTTCTCGGCATCAGTCCAGCAGCGGTCAAAATGCGCCTACACCGCGCTCGCCAACAAATCCAGAAGGAGGCCATCGCCATGGTAGAACATGCCCTTACACAGCACCAACTTGGTCCAGAATTCGCCAAGCGCATACAGTTGGCGGACATCACGGTCTTATTCGCTGATATTGCGGGAATATTCGAGATTTTCGCCCAATACCCACCAGAAGAGGCGTTGACCCTGCTCTACGAATGTATGGGAGACATGACCCAGAGCATTGTGGATACTGGTGGGACCTTGGAGGGCTATCAGGGAGACGCTATTGTGGCGTTTTGGGGCGCCCCTGTCCCCACCGCGGATCATGCTGTCCAGGGGTGCCTGGCTGCCCTGGCCATCCAGACCAAAGTCGCTGCGCTGGATGCCAAGCACCACCAGCCCGGGAAGCCCCACCTGCACGTCAAATGCGGGCTCCAGACCGGCAAGTTGTTCGTGGGCGAGTTGAGCCCCAGACGGCCTCCAGCCTATAGCTTTCTAGGGATGGCTGCCGCTATTGCGAGTACTCTCAAAAGTGCCAACCATCGCTTCGGAACCGCCATTCTCGCGGGACGTGAGACCTACGAGCAGGCCCAGGAGACTATCGAGGCTCGCCTGGTCGGCCAACTGAAGACGCGCTTCCACCATGAACCGATCATGGCGTATGAAGTGCTCGCCCGCAAGGGGGTTCTAGAATCCCCCAAGATGCAGGCGAGCGCCCGGTATCTGGAAAGCTTAGCACACTATCAGGCGCGCCGGTGGGAACAGGCGTTACCGGCCTTCACCGAGGCGTTACACCTGGACCCCAGCGATGGGCCGTCCCGGTTTTACCAGGAGCGGTGTGAGGCCCTCCTGGCAGCGCCACCCGAGGTGATTGTCCTGTGACACAGGATGCAGCTCGTGCTGGGCATGGTATAGGTGCCTGTCAGATACAGAGGAGATAGGCTATGCAAACAGCCGTTATAGCCTCGCAAAGGACACATAGCAGCGTTACGAACGGCGCGGAGATCGCACCTCCCTCGTGCTCCACCTGGCTGTCTGTCACGTTGCAGACGCTGTGGGCAGTAGGGAGGAGGAGGCTGTGCTGCACTCGCTCATCCCCAAGCGGCCCGTCGTCACGGGCTGCCAGCTTGTATAGCATGCTGGTGGCCAGTGATATCAGCCGGCACGCTCCCAGCGTGACCCCCTGAGTGGTCCTGGCCTCCTGGACGCTGTCAGGTATGTGAAGAAAAGCCAGGATCAGACTCGGATGACACTTGGTCCAGAGCTGACGACAGAGGCACAGTGCTACCGGTCCCCTCTTGACAGCCTGGCCCAGCGCAGTATGCTCCTTCCTATGATTTGCTCAACTGTTTCCCCCACTGATGACATAGACCTGTTTGGGCATGATCCGACACCGCGCCTGGTCGCTGTGCAGCCACTGCCTCCCGGCGAGGAGCTCGGGCATGCTCTGATGCGTGTGTATCAGCGCCATGAGACAGGCGCTGGGCTGCACACTGAGGCCGTCCCCTTCTATCCGTTCTTCTTTCTGACGGACATCCGCCTGTTGCACGGCTTTCCACGCGACAAGTTCCGCTGCAAAACGCTCCGTGGGAGCAATGCGTACCGCTATCTCATCGTGTTCACAACCTGGCAGACGCACTGGGACGCTGTCAGTCATATTGCGAAGGCGACAGGTACGAAGGATAATACGCCCGAGCAGCTGTACCTTATCCCCAACCCGGCCCAGCAGTATTTGCTGCAAACGGGGCGTACGCTCTTCAAAGAGATGACCTTTGATGAAGTACATCGCCTGCAACTCGATATCGAAGTCTATACTACCGGGACCTTTCCTCATGCGCAGCGCCCCGAGGACCGGATTATTCTCATCGCCCTCTCTGATAATCGTGGTTGGCACCACATCCTCGATGGACGCCAGTGCTCTGAACAGGTCATGCTGGCTGAGTTGGTTCACCTGCTGCGGGAACGTGACCCGGACGTCATCGAAGGTCACAACATTTATGCCTTTGACCTGGCCTACCTCATGGCACGTTGCGAGCGCTATGGCGTGCCCTTTGCTATAGGCCGCGACGGCTCCGTGCCACGCACCTTTACGTCCAGTATGCGGTTTGCAGAGCGCATCGTGGATTTCCCCGCGCTGGACATCGCCGGTCGACACGTCATCGATACCTACTTGCAAGTGCTCGCCTTCGATGTGTTTAAACGCGACCTGCCAGACTACACGCTCAAAACTGCGGCACGCTACTTTGGCCTGGCATCGGCGCAGCGCACGTACATCGAAGGCCGAGACATCGCCCGCGTGTGGCGGGACGACCCGGAGCGGCTCATGGCCTATACCCGGGATGACGTGCTCGAAACCGAGCGCCTGGCACGACACCTCTCGGGCTCGACGTTCTACCTCACCCAGATGCTCCCCATGCCCTATGGCCAGGTGGCACGCACCGGCCCGGCAGCCAAGATCGAAGCGCTGTTCGTGCGGGAGTATTTGAGGCACAGGCAGAGCCTGCCGCAGCGTGCTGCAGGCACCCAGATGGCGGGTGGGTATACGGACGTCTTCGTCACTGACGAACGACATCCGTCCCAGGACGGACGAATTGCGGTTGTTCCAGACGTTTTTACAGCGTCTGACGGATCTCAGGTTGGACACCAAGCGCCGCATGCAAGCCGCCGCAATGCCTGAGGCCCGGAGCGCCCTCGATGCCCAGCAGAGCTCCTACAAAATTTTAATTAACAGCTTTTACGGCCAGTTAGGCTTTCGCCATGCGCTGTTTAGTGACTTCGAGGCAGCCGATCGTGTGGCGACGACCGGCCAGGCGATTCTGCGGCAGATCATGGCGGCCATTCGGCAGGCAGGAGGCACAGTTATTGAGGTAGACACAGATGGCGTCTTGTTCATGCCCCCAGATACGGTGCGGAGTGAGGCAGAGGAGCGTGCCTTCGTGCAACGTCTGCATACGGGCTTGCCGCCCGGTATCCGCCTGGGGTACGAAGGGCGCTTTTGGAAAATGTTGTCGTACAAAATGAAAAATTATGCGTTGCTAACCTATGAGGGGACGCTCCACTCCAAAGGCTCCGCCCTCGTCTCGCGCTCTACAGAGCCTTTCGGCAAGCGCTTTATGCTCGCGGTCATTGCCTTACTCCTGCAGGAAGATATCCAGGGCTTACATGACCTGTATATGGCAACATATACGCGCATTGTGCAGCACGACTGGCAGGTAGAGGATTTTGCCCGGACCGAAACGCTGAAAGCCAGCGTTGAGCCCTATCAGGCAGACGTCGCCAGCGGTCGCCGTAGCAAAGCCGCGGCTTATGAACTGGCCATGGCGCGTGCGCGCAACACAGGTCAACCGGTGCGCAAAGGTGACCGCATCACGTACTATATCACCGGCACTGCCCCCACGGTGACGACCTTTGATAACGCCCGCCTGGCAGAAGCCTGGGACCCGGCTCTGCCTGATGAGAACACGGCCTATTATCTGAAACGCCTCGACGAATGTGCCCGCCGCTTCGCCCCATTCTTTACAGCCCAGGACTTCGCTCGGGTATTTGCGCCCGAGGATCTCTTTGGCTTTTCGCCAGCCGGTATCCGCGTGCTGACCACGCTACGGGAGAGTAGCACTACGTAGTGTGGTGGTTGTACTCAAGCAGTAGTCGCGGGAGGCCCAAGAGGCGCCCCTGGACGCTCTACAGGGCTTTAAGCGGGTAAACCGGTTTGTCTCTGGACAGTTGACAGAACTACGGGTAGACAGTACGTTACGCT
>WNFE01004422.1_pt1 | contig 10492 bp, 9 predicted proteins | sample 5400451 | NCBI WGS metagenome assembly WNFE01 (sample SAMN13153344, study PRJNA577476) | soil metagenome | isolation source: 200 cm saprolite under Douglas fir tree site 2 hole 2 | place: USA:California | collected 2015-04-18 | reverse complement strand
GTCGCCACCGCAGGCGCCGTGGGCTGCAATCTCGGCTCCACGTTCGCGTACATGATCGGCGCCTACGGCGGCAGGCCCGCCGTGGAACGTTGGGGCTCCTACGTGCTCATGCGTCCGGGAGAATTGGCGAGGCTCGAGCAGTTCTTCGCCAAATACGGCAATGCTACCGTCTTCGTGGCCCGATTGCTTCCGGTGGTCCGCACCTTCATTTCGCTGCCCGCCGGATTGTCCCGCATGCCTTGGGTCCGGTTCCAGATCTATACGTTCGTCGGATCCTGGCCGTGGTGCTACGCGCTGGCATACCTCGGTTTCAAGTTGGGCGAACGCTGGGACAGCGATCCGCGATTGCGGTATTGGTTTCACCAACTCGACGGTCTCATCCTCGTGGCGATCGCCGCAGCAATCGGTTGGTACCTGTGGCGGCGACTGCGCCCGCGCGCCGACGACGCGAGCCAATGACTCGGGTTCGCCGCGCGTCCGGCATCACTGTACGGTTACTGGCCTGTTCCGCCGCCGTTCACCATCGGCTCTTATTGGCCTGCGCGATCGACCGCGTCTCGCCCGACGCCGCCACGGGCCGGAGTGGCCCTACCCCGGCGCCCTGTTCCTGGCGCTCATCGTCGTCGCGCTGGTGCCGTGGCTATCGGTGGGGTTTTTGTAGGCTCACAAGAGGATAAATGCGGGTGAGGCTATGGCAGCTGGACGATTGCCGAGTCTAGATAAGGTGCAGAAAGGGCAAATCGAAGTGCTGGTATAAGTATTAGGAATTGTGTCGAGCATATATTTTCAGGCGATGATCGGAACAACGTAGTCAGAGCTGCTTTCTCATTAGCACCCAGTTGGTGCCGGGATGCAGCCAATGTTCCTTGACCATCTCGCAGTGCGCAGCCTCACGATACCCACAGCGCTCGTATAGCTTGCGCGCGCTCACATTGGTGTCGGAGACGATGAGGCTGAGGCCCGTGATCCCGGCAGAAGCGGCCAAATTGTCGGCAACGGCGAGAAGCGCCGAACCCTGGCCCCTACCCCGATAGCTCGGGTAAGCGGCAAGCGCGTGAACATACCACGTATCGGGTGCCTGATTCATGAGCTCATGCAGCGGCATGAGCACGGCTGGGAGCTCGTCGGAAACGGCTTCCGGTCTATCGCGGAGCGAATAGCTGATAAGAGCGGAGGTTGGTTGCCCGGACAGTTCTGCTATGATGGTGTTTTTATAGGACACACCGTAGGATTCGCTGCGTACGCGCTCGCGTCCGATATTCCAGGGGTCGTGCCCGGCCCCGGCAATCTGCGTCCATAAATACAGAGCCAGACCCTCACTCGCGAATTGCACCAATTCTGCCAAGGTGCCGGCGTCATCAGGAGTGGCGCGACGAAAACCGGGCTGGATCATTGGCACGACGTCGCGACTAACATTCTCTCTCCGACCTTGAGTTCTTCGCACACCTCACCCCCTTTCCATTTCGGCCTTGGCGGCGCGCAGCGCGTCGGGCGTGTCGATGTCGGCCATGGCGGCGGCGTTCTCGACCGGCACTTCGGTCACGACCTCCGGATAGGCGCCGATGAGGTGCCGCGCGCCGACGTCGCCTTCGAGCGCCATCAGCTCCGGGAAGAAGCGCCGCGACCACAGCACAGGATTGCCGCGCTTGCCGTCAAACGTCGGGAGCACGACGAGCGCGTTGCGCTCCGGATCGAACGCGGCGATCAGGCGATCGATCAGCGCGCTCGTCACCTGCGGCATGTCGCCGAGGCAGACGATTGCAGCCTCCGACTCGGGCGGCAGCGCCGCAAGCCCGGCCCTGACCGAGGTCGAGAGCCCTTGCGGGTAATCGGGATTATGCACGAGGCGCACGTCCAAGCCCGCGAGCGCCGCCTCGACGCGGGCGCGCTCGTGCCCGCTCACCACCACGACCGGGCTCGCGCGGGAGCTGAGCGCCTGCTCGGCCGCGATGCGCACCAGCGGCTTGCCGGAAATTGTTTCGAGCAGCTTGTTCGGCCCGCCCATGCGGGTCGAGCGCCCGGCCGCGAGCACGATCGCGGCGACGCTGCGCCTGGCGGACGGCGCCGGAGCGGCCGGCGGCGGCAGCTCGCGCGGCTGTGGCCGCGTCACGATCTCCATCAGGAGGCCGCCGACCCCCATGCCGGCGATGTCCTCGCCCGAGACTTCGAGCCCGGCGAGGAGGCGCATCAGCACCCAGTCGAAGCCGTTTTCCTTGGGCGAACGCGCGCAGCCCGGCGCGCCGAGCACCGGCCGTCCCTGCGCTTGCGCGATCAGCAGCAGATTGCCCGGGTCGACCGGCATGCCGAAATGCCCGATGGTTCCGCCGATCGCCTCGACCGCGGCCGGAATGACGTCGCGGCGGTCGGCGATCGCCGAGGCGCCGAACACGATCACGAGCTCGGCGTCGGCCTGCAGCACCTCGTCGAGCGCCTGGGCGAGCGCGCGGCTCTCGTGCGGCACGCGCCGCTCCGCGACGATCGCCGCGCCCGCGGGAGCAATGCGGTCGCCGAGAATTTTCAGCGTCTTCTCGATCACCTTGTCGGCAAGGCCCGGCAGCAGGGTCGACACCACGCCGATCTGCTTCACACGGTAGGGCGCCACGCGTGCCAGCGGCTTTGCCTCGTCCGCAACCACCATGGCGCGATCGCGCGATCGCGCCTCCACGGCGAACGGGATGATCTTCACGGTCGCGATCATCTTTCCGGCCACAACGGGGGCAAAGGCCGGCAGCGTCGCGAGCGTGATCGCGGGGTCGACGCGGTTGAGGCGATCGATTGCGGCCCGGTCGACCAGCAGCACGCCGGCCGCCTCCGCGAACAGGTTGGCGCGTCCGGTGAAGGCGCGGTCGACCCGCACCCCCTCGCCCGCGACAGCGGTGGCGATGTCGGCCGCGGCCTCGTCCTCGGGAACATCGCCGGGCTCGATGCGCGCGACGACGATCTCGTCGATCCCGGCCGCCTGCAGCGCCGCCGCCTCGGTCTCGCCGATCCGGGTGCCCTTCTTGAGCACCAGATCGCCCTTGCGGATCGAGTGCACCGCGATCGCGCCGAGCGCCCCGGCCGGAGCCATGGGGCCGAACTTCACGATGCTTTCTCCGCCGGCAGCCTGAGTTCGGCGGTGATCTCCCCCAGGATCGCGACCGCGATCTCCGCCGGCGACACCGCGCCGATCTTAAGGCCGATCGGGGCGCGAATGCGCGTAAGCGCCTCCTTGGCAACGCCCTGTTCCTCGAGCCGGGCGACGCGCCGCGCGTGCGTCTTCTTCGAGCCGAGCGCGCCGATATAGAAGCAATCGCGCGCGAGCGCGTAGGCGAGCGCGGGATCGTCGATCTTTGGATCGTGGGTGAGCGCGACGAAGGCGGTATAGCGGTCGACCGCGAGCCGCGGCAGCGCCGTATCCGGCCATTCGGCGAGCATCGGCACGTCGGGAAAGCGCTCCTTGGTCGCGAACGCGGTGCGCGGATCGACGATCACGACGTCGTAGCCGGCGAGCCTCGCCATCGGCGCCAGCGCCTGGCTGATGTGCACGGCGCCGGTGATGACGAGATGCGGCGGCGGCACGTGCACGGTGAGGAACACGCGGCCTTGCCTCGTCTCCGCCATGCCGCTCTTGCCGGAGCGCAGCCGGTGCTCCAGCACATCCTTGAGCGGATCGGCGGCGACGTCGGCCGCCTTCACCAGCCGCTGCGCGCCGCTCTCGACGTCGGTGACGACGATCGCCGCGCGACGCGCGGCGCGTTCGGCATTGAGGACGGAGAGGATTTCGAGCTTCATCGTTTTTCCTGAACCGTCATCCCGGAAGCCGAGCGCAGCGAGGCTATCCGGGATCCATGAACACCAAACTTCCGAACTGCTCGCGCGCCGTGTTCATGGGTTCCGGGTTCCGGCCTTCGGCCGGCCCCGGAATGACTAGTCGACCCTCTCGACCAGCACGCGGATGGTGCCGCCGCAGGAGAGTCCGACGTTCCACGCGCTCTCGTCGGCGACGCCGAACTCCAGCACCTTCGGCTTGCCGCTTTCGATCACGTCGAGCGCCTCGGCGACCACCGCGCCCTCGACGCAGCCGCCCGACACCGAGCCGAGAAAATTCCCCTCCTCGTCGATGACCAAATTGGCACCGACCGGGCGCGGCGCCGAACCCCAGGTCTCCATCACGGTCGCGAGCGCTACCCCGCGTCCGCTGCGGCGCCACTCCTCGGCGGCCTTCAGAATTTCCTCGTCGCGCGCGAGCATGACTTCCTCCGTCGGCTCGAGGGTGCTTTTGATCCGAACCGTACCTCAATATGGTTGGAGCCGGACGGTCCGGCAATGCCGGGAAGCGCGGCTCAAGCGACCTGCCGCAGCCATTGGCGCGGAGGCAGCGGACGCGCCGCATCGGCGGAGAGCGCGCGGCACAGGTCGGCGATCGCCTCGAGGTTATGGATCGGGCGGAACTCGTCGACGTGCGGCAGCATCACCCGGATGCCCTTGGCCTTGGCCTCGAAGCGGTCGAACCGCAGTAGCGGATTGAGCCAGATCAGGCGGCGGCAGGACCGGTGCAGGCGGTCGATCTCGAACGCCAGCTTGTCGTCGGGATCGCGCTCGAGCCCGTCGGTGATCAGCAGCACGATCGCGCCCTGGGTGAGCACGCGGCGCGCCCATTTCTTGTTGAAGCTGTGCAGCGAAGTGGCGATCCGCGTCCCGCCCGACCAGTCGGGCACGGCGGAGGAACAGGCCGCGAGCGCTTCGTCGGGGTCGCGCGATTTGAGCGCGCGCGTGACGTTGGTCAGCCGCGTCCCGAATAGGAACGTCGTCACGCGCTTGCGTGCGTCGGTGACGGCATGCAGGAAATGCAGGAACAGCCGGGTGTACTGGCTCATCGAGCCGGAGATGTCGAGCAGCGCCACGATGGGCGGCATCCGGGTCTTGGGCCCGAGATATTTGAGGTCGATGAAGGCGCCGCCGGCCTTGAGGCTCGCGCGCAACGTGCGGCGGATGTCGATGATGTGGCCGTGGCGATGCGGCGCAAGCCGGCGCGTGCGCAACTCGTCGAGCGGCAGCACGAGGCGGGCGATCGCGTCCTTGGCGGCAGCGATCTCCGCCGTCGTCATCTGCGCGAAATCTTTCTTCTGCAGGATCTCGTTCCCCGACATGGTCAGCCGCGCGTCGACCTCGAGCTCGGGGTTTTCGCGCACGAGCTTTTCATCGAGGCCGGCGAACAAGGCTTCCTGCACGCGCTGGGACGCGGGCTTGGGTGCTTCGGCCGCGGGCGCCGGCACCTGGCTCATCATCATCGCCATCAGCCGCTCGAGATAGGCGCGCTTGCGGAAGAACAGCCGGAAGGCCTGGTCGAACAGGATCGAGTGCTCGTGGCGCTTCACGAACACCGCGTGCAGCGTCCAATAGAAATCCTCGCGGGTGCCGACGCCCGCGGCTTTGAGCGCATCGAGCGCGTCGATGATGGTTTTCGGGCCAACCGGGATGCCGGCGACGCGCAGCGCGCGGGCGAAATAGACGATGTTCTGCGCCAGCCGGCCGGCGAGCTCCCCCTCCCCTTCGGCGAGGGGGAGGGCGTGAGCGGCGCTGGGTTTCTCAATCATGTGCTTGTCGTTATCGGCTCCGTAGTCCGGATGGAGCGGCGAAGCCGCGTCCCTGGATTGCGCATCGCTCGCGCGATGCTCCATCCGGGCTACGTTGGCATTGGCATCGCTCACTCCGCGGCGCGCAGCTGCGCCCGCACTTCGTCGAGCAGCTCCTTGGCCTTGGTGCCCTCGAGCCGGGCGATGTCGTCCTGATATTTGAGCAACACGCCGAGCGTATCCGACACGGTTGCCGGGTCGAGCGCGACGGCGTCGAGCTCGCTCAGCGCCGAGGCCCAGTCGAGCGTCTCGGCGACGCCCGGCGCTTTGAACAGGTCTTCCCGGCGCAGGCTCTGTACGAAATGCACGATCTCCCGCGACAGTCGCTCGGCGATCCCCGGCACCTTGGCGCGCACGATGCTCAACTCGCGCTCGGCGTTGGGGTAGCCGAGCCAATGATAGAGGCAGCGCCGTTTGAGTGCGTCGTGGATCTCCCGGGTGCGATTGGACGTGACGACCACGATCGGCGGATGCGCGGCTTTCACGGTGCCGAGCTCTGGGATCGTCACTTGGAAATCGGACAGCACTTCGAGCAGGAACGCTTCGAACGCTTCGTCGGTGCGGTCGAGCTCGTCGATGAGCAGCACCGGCGGCCCGGCGACGTCCGGCTCCAGCGCCTGCAGCAGCGGCCGTTTGATCAAAAATTTCTCGGAGAATACGTCCTGCGCCAGATGCTCGCGGTCCTCGACGCCTTCGGCTTCGGCGAGCCGGATCGCGATCATCTGCGCGCCGTAGTTCCACTCGTAAACCGCGGCGGCGATATCCAATCCCTCGTAGCACTGCAGGCGGATCAATTTCCGCCCGAGCGTCTTCGCCAGCACCTTGGCGACTTCGGTCTTGCCCACCCCGGCCTCGCCTTCCAGAAACAGCGGCCGCCCCATGCGCAAAGCGAGGAACAGCACGGTCGCAAGCGAGCGGTCGGCGAGATAATCGGCCTGGGCGAGCAGCGCCAAGGTCGCGTCGATCGAACCCGGAAGATTGTGAACTTTGGTCTGTTGCACTTCTCTAGCCTGCGCCAAAAGGCCGGCAGGAGTTCCTGCCGGCCGGCATCATGGGCAATATAGGATCGAAAGCCGTGAGGCCCAACCCTGGGCCACCGGGCCTCACCCCGCCGCGGCGGCAACCGCGCGGCGCGCGAGCACGCCGATCAGATGCGCCCGATATTCCGCGCTGCCGTGAATGTCGCTGTTGAGGCCGGCGGCCGGCACGGACAGGCCATCGAGGGACTTCGGCCCGAACCGCCGCTGCAGCGCTTCCTCGAACGCAGTCACCCGGAACACGCCGTTCGCGCCCGCGCCGGTGACCGCGACGCGGATCTCGCGGCCGCGTTTCGACACGAACACGCCGACGAGCGCATAGCGCGAGGCCGGGTTGGCGAACTTGACGTAAGCCGCCTTCTTGGGCAGCGGGAACATCACCTTGGTGACGATCTCGTCGGCCCCGAGTGCGGTCTCGAACATGCCGGTGAAGAACTTGTCAGCCGCAATGCGCCGCTTGTTGGTCACGATGGTGGTGCCGAGCCCGAGCGCGGCCGCCGGATAGTCGGCGTTGGGATCGTTGTTGGCGAGCGAGCCGCCGATCGTGCCCATGTTGCGCACGTGCGGATCGCCGATCTCGCCGGCGAGCTCGGCGAGCGCCGGCAGGTTCTCCTGCACGATGGGCGAATCCGCGACTTCCGCGTGCCGCGTCATCGCGCCAATCACGATCGAGCGGCCCCGGAGCTCGATGCCGGACAGGCCCTCGATCAAGGATAGATCGATCAGGCTCGCCGGGCTCGCCAGCCGTTGCTTCATGGTCGGGATCAGGGTCTGGCCGCCGGCGAGCAGCTTCGCGTCCTCGCTCTTGGCGAGCAGGTTCGCGGCCTGCCGCACGCTCGAGGGGCGGTGCAACGTGAATGCATACATGGAAGCCTCCCTATTCCGCCGCCTTGCGGGTGGCGTTGCCGCGCTGGATCGCGGTCCAGACCGCTTGCGGGGTCGCCGGCATGGCGATCTGCTCGCTGCCGATCGCGTCGGTGATGGCGTTGATGACGGCGGCGGGCGCGGCGATGGCGCCGGCCTCGCCGCAGCCTTTGATGCCGAGCGGGTTCGACGGGCATTTCGTCACCGTCACGTCGACCTTGAACGACGGCACGTCGTGCGCGCGCGGCATGCAATAGTCCATGAACGAGCCGGTCACGAGCTGGCCGTCCTTGTCATAGATCGCGTGTTCGAGTAGCGCCTGGCCGACCCCCTGCGTGATCCCACCGTGGACCTGACCCTCGACGATCATCGGATTGACGAGGACGCCGAAATCGTCGACCGCGGTCCAGTTCACGATCTCGGTCTCTCCGGTGTCGGGATCGATCTCCACCTCGCAGATGTGGCAACCCGCCGGGAAGGTGAAATTGGTCGGGTCGTAGAACGAGGTCTCCTTCAGCCCCGGCTCGAGCTCCTGGCCGGAGAACTTGTGCGCCGTATAGGCGTTGAGCGCGACGTCGCCCCAGGGGACGGAGCGGTCGGTCCCCGCGACGGTGAATTTTCCGTCCTTGAACACGATGTCGCCTTCGGCGGCCTCGAGCAGGTGCGAGGCGACCTTCTTGGCTTTGGCCTCGACCTTGTCGAGCGCCTTGACGATCGCCGACATGCCGACCGCGCCCGAGCGCGAGCCATAGGTGCCCATGCCGAACTGCACGATGTCGGTGTCGCCGTGCACGATGCTGACGTTGTCGATCGCAATGCCGAGACGTTCGGACACGAGCTGCGCGAACGTCGTCTCGTGGCCCTGGCCGTGGCTATGCGAGCCGGTCAGGACTTCGACCGAGCCGGTGGGATTGACGCGCACTTCGGCGGATTCCCACAGACCCACGCCGGCCCCGAGCGAGCCGACCGCCTGGCTCGGCGCAATGCCGCAGGCCTCGATGTAGGCCGAGAGCCCGATGCCGCGCAGCTTGCCGTCGCGCGCGGATTCCCGCTTGCGCTTGGCGAAGCCCTTGTAGTCGGCGAGCTCGAGCGCTTTCTTGAGCGACGCATTGTAGTCGCCGGCATCGTAGGCGAGGATCACCGGCGTCTGATGCGGGAACTGGTGGATGAAATTGCGCTTGCGCAGCTCGGCCGGATCGATGCTCAGCTCGCGCGCCGCCACCTCGACCAGCCGCTCGACCACGAAGGTCGCCTCGGGCCGGCCGGCGCCGCGGTAGGCGTCGACCGGAACCGTGTTGGTATAGACCGCGTCGACCTCGCAATGGATGTTGGGGATGTTGTACTGGCCCGACAGCAACGTGGCGTACAGATAGGTCGGGACCGAGGACGAGAAGGTCGACATATAAGCGCCGAGATTGGCGATCGTCTTCGCCCGCAGGCCGACGACCTTGCCCTCGCGATCAAACGCCATTTCCGCATGGGTGACGTGATCGCGGCCGTGCGCGTCGGACAGGAAGGACTCCACGCGCTCGGCGACCCATTTCACCGGGCGACCGACGCGCTTGGACGCCCACAGCGCCACGACTTCCTCGGGATAGATGAAGATCTTGGAGCCGAAGCCGCCGCCGACGTCCGGCGCGATGACGCGCAGCTTGTGCTCCGGCGCCATGCCGATGAACGCCGCGATGACGAGGCGCGCCACATGCGGATTCTGCGTGGTGTTCCACAAGGTGAAATGGCCGGTGCCGGAATCATATTCGCCGATCGCGGCGCGCGGCTCGATCGCATTCGGCACCAACCGGTTGTTGACGATGTCGAGCTTGGTGACATGCGCGGCCGATTGGAACGCCGCGTCGGTCTTGCCCTTATCGCCCAGATGCCATTGGTAGATGCTGTTCTTGGGCGCGACCTCGTGGATCTGCGCGGCGCCCGCCGATTGCGCCTGCGCCGGGTCGGCCACCGCCGGCAGCACTTCGTAATCTACGTTGAGCTTCTCGGCGGCATCCTTGGCCTGCGCCAACGTCTCGGCGATCACGACGGCGACGGGATCGCCGACGTGGCATGCCTTGGTGTGCGCGAGCGCCGGATGCGGCGCCATCTTCATCGCGCTACCGTCCTTGGAATGGATCATCCAGCCGCAGATCAGATTGCCGAGCTTGTCGCCCGCGAGATCCGCCCCGGTGAGCACCGCCAGCACGCCGGGCATTGCTTTCGCGGCGGTCGCGTCGATGCCCTTGATGCGCGCATGCGCATGAGGCGAGCGGACGAAACAGGCATGGGTCTGGCCGGGCCGATTGACATCGGCGGTGTAATGCCCCTTGCCGGTGATGAATCGCTGGTCCTCTTTGCGGCGCACCGCCGCACCGATGCCGGTCGCGCTCATGCTTTCCTCCCGAGCCGAAACGGACCGCTACTCGGCGGCCTTCTGCGTCACGCCTGCGCTTGAGCCCATGGCGCGGGCGCCGGCCGCAATCGCCTTGACGATGTTGTGATACCCGGTGCAGCGGCACAAATTGCCTTCCAGCTCCGAGCGAATGGTGTGCTCGTCGAGATCGTGGCCCCTGCGGTTCACGATATCGACCGCGGCCATGATCATGCCCGGGGTGCAGAAGCCGCATTGCAGGCCGTGATTGTCGCGGAAGGCCTCCTGCATCGGATGCAGCTGGTCGCCGTTGGCGAGGCCCTCGATGGTGGCGACCTCGGCGCCTTCGAGCTGCAGCGCGAACACCGTGCAGGATTTGATCGCCCGGCCGTTGACGTGGACGACGCAGGCGCCGCACTGGGAGGTGTCGCAACCGACGTGGGTGCCGGTGAGGCGCAGCTCCTCGCGCAACAATTGGACGAGCAGCGTGCGCGGATCGACGTCGGCGGTGACGGGCTTGCCGTTCACCGTCATCGAGACGGCGGGCATGAGTTTCCTCCTCGCAATGCGGGCCGATGGCCTCTTATTGTGACGCCGACGCGGATGCGCCG
>WNFE01004421.1_pt1 | contig 10492 bp, 10 predicted proteins | sample 5400451 | NCBI WGS metagenome assembly WNFE01 (sample SAMN13153344, study PRJNA577476) | soil metagenome | isolation source: 200 cm saprolite under Douglas fir tree site 2 hole 2 | place: USA:California | collected 2015-04-18 | reverse complement strand
AAAGGATTTAGCATTTGGCTCGGTCTGGCACTTCGCTTGCTTCCTGTTGATTTGTCTTTGGTATTCGGAGAAGACCGTGCATTTCTTCACAACGGCACATCAGTTGGCGTGGATGGAACATCCAGCGATCTGGCTGTGTGAGTCCTGCGCAATCCTGTGGCTCGTGTTGCGTGTGGTTCGATCTCCCTTGGTTCGGACCGGCGTTCTGCTAATGCTCTGCGGACTGGGGATGAATGCCCTAGTAACGGACACCAATGCAGGATCGATGCCTGTGGTTGGAATGCCGTCCACAGTGCGGCCTGCGAGCCCGATGTGGCAGGGTGCGACGTTGCAAACGCGGTTGCCATTGCTGGCAGACCAAGCATGGCTCGGACTGTTTAGCATCGGCGACATCGCTTTACTCTTCGGGGGTATTCTTATTGTGGCGATTTGCTTGCGACGGACGATTGAACGGCGCGGCGGGACCTGCAGACTGCTCTTGACGCGCTACAACCATCCACCATCTACGATTTAGCTTTGACTGGTAATCCCACTTCCAGGCCAACGCCAGAAAAAGTACAAGGCGTGCCCACCTTGGCGGGCTGTTAAGATCATTGTTGTTGTAACCAAGCGTTTACACCCACTAAGAGGCGCGGACCTTCTCGTAACTCTTCCCCCGACCCCACGCTCCGTCCAGACCAGGGGCCAACGCGTCGCGCATCTGAAGCCGGGCGCGGCTCAGGCGGGTCTTGACGTTCGCCTCCGAGAGACCGAGGATTTTTGCAGTTTCGTTGATGCTGAGGTGCTGCACGTCCCGCAAAATCAATATCGTGCGGTATTTTTCAGGCAGGGAATCCAGTGCCTTGGTGAGCGCCCTACGAAGCTCTTTCTTTTCCAAGGCTTCGGATGGTATTTCCCGCCAGTCCGCGAAATCTCTGGGGATGTAATCCCCGTCGTTGCCCACCCTTCCTTCGTCTATCGATTCATAAAGGTGCCGGCGGTCTTTTCGCAGCCTCATCTTCGCTTCGTTGATCGCAATCTGGATCAGCCACGTGCTGAATTTCGCTTCCTGCCGGAAACGTGCCAGATTTTTGAAGGCCTTCAGGATTGCTTCCTGGGCGACATCCTCAGCGTCAGCATCATTTTTCATCAGCGACAATGCGGCCAGGAATACGGCTCGTTCGTAGGGACGGACAAGCTCGAAGAAGGCATCAGAGTCGCCATTCTGCACTCGCCCAATAAGAATTTCTTCCCCCGAGATGACCTGGACTTGCACGGAAGGAACCATGCCCTTCTGCGTGCGATTCCGATCGTTACCAGACAGCAGGATCGCTTCTGTATATGCGGTCATCATTGCGCCGCCTCCTTCAGTTGCTGGCTTACAAACTGAGAGCAGTTGAGTTCCAGTACTTGTTTTCTCGCGAGATCGCGTAGCAGGGTGACCCCACGCGCATCGACGAACCACACTCTTTCGAGATCCAGGCTCACCGCCTTTTGCAGCGAGAGTGCTTCGTCGGTGACCCTGCGCAACTCTTCGACCCAGGGGCCTACCAGTTTCCCTTCCAGTTGGAGCTCGATGGCTGGCTTTGAATCGTTAATGATTGAAATCTTGAGCACTGCTTGCTTCCTCCGAAGACACATTGGCTAAAGCAGGAGTCGTGCCATTCGGAGGGACCGAGAGAGGCAAATCAGGCTGATGATTTTGAAGGCCTTAGGCGGCTACTGGCGAAGTCGTTTTGGGAAGGCACCACGAACTCTCGTGGCTCAGTTCGTTGTGACTTCGTGGCTACGAGATTTCGTGGCAGACGGAGCAGAGTTCGTAGGCGCGCGTTCGATCCCAAGCTTCTTCATGCGGCTGCGCAGTGTGTTGGGATGCAGATCGAGGATCTTCGCAGCCCCACGTTCGCCCTCGATAACCCAGTCTGCTTTCTGCAGAACGCTGCGAATGTGACTTCTCTCAACTTGCTCCAGGGAAGAAACTGCCCCGACGGTCTCTTGCGGTTTGTGTGGGTCCAACTCGACAACCGCGATCTCGGTTCCCGACGTCGTTACCACGCCGGTAGCGGGCAGCAGGTCGGTCCCTAGTCTCAAAATGGGCCCTCGCGACAGGACCACGGCACGCTCGACGACGTTCTGAAGCTCGCGAATGTTTCCCGGCCAGTCATACTGGGAGAGAAGGTCCATCGTGTCTTGCGCGATGCCGGTGATCTGCTTGCCGAACTGGCGTGCGTATCTCTCCACAAAGAAAGCGGCGAGGAGCGGAATATCGGAACGGCGTTGCCGCAGCGGCGGCAGGACAATCGGAAGAACGTTGAGTCGATAGTAGAGATCTGCTCTGAAGCGGCCTTCCTGAATGGCTTTCTCAAGATCGCGATTGCTGGCCGCAATGATGCGGACATTTACCTGGATCGTACGGCTGCTCCCGAGAGGCTCGAACTCGTGCTCCTGAAGAACTCGTAACAGCTTTACCTGGGTGTCGAGCGGAAGTTCGCTGACCTCGTCAAGAAACAGGGTCCCGCCATCGGCCAGCTCAAACCTGCCGATTCTACGTTCGAGTGCTCCCGTGAACGCACCCTTCATATGCCCAAAGAGCTCGCTCTCGACCAGTCCGGTCGGGATTGCCCCACAATTTAGTTTCACCAGAGGTCGATGCTTGCGCGATCCGTGGCTATGGATTGCGCGTGCGATCAATTCCTTGCCGCAGCCGGTCTCTCCCGTGATCAGTACCGTGGAGTCTGTGGGCGCAACCGTCTCCACTCGATCTAGTACTTCCATGAGTGCGCGGCTGTTCCCCACGATTTCTCCGAAATCATGTTCCTTTCTTATTTCTTCCTGCAGATACACGTTCTCGGCTTCGAGTTTCTTTTGCAGGACTTGCACCTGTTGAAGAGCGCCTTGCAGTTCTGCCTCTGCAAGCTGGCGTTTCAATTCAGCCGCTGCCCTGGCGGCAAAGATCTTGACCAGATCGATGGCGCGCGGGTCAGGAGCCATCGGCTTGTCGTCAAGAATGGCGATGTGCCCAATGACCTGCCCCTGCCGGTCGAGCATCGGGACCCCAAGGTAGCTTTCTGCTTCCCAGTCGACCAGGCCCGTATCGAGGGGAAACAGGCCTTGGATTCCATCTTTATAGTGGCAAATTTCGCCGTTAAGCACTTTCATGCAGGGAGTGCCGGCAATGTCGAACTCAAACTTTTCCCCGAACTGGTCCCCATTCCAGAAGGCCAGTGCTCTTGCGTGCTTCTGATCGTCACAGTCAGTTATGAATGCATAACGGACTCGAAGGGCGGTAGCCAGATGCCGAACCAGCGAAGGAAAGAAATCGTTCCCCGTCGCGGAAGCCGTGCCGATCACAATGGAGCGAAAAGTCTCTTCCGCGAGGTGCCTGTCCGTGACATCGCGGACTAAACCAATTACGCCGATCACTTTTCCTTGGGCGTCACGATGCGGGGCGAAAGTGCAGGACTCCCATAGATCGCGGCCGTCCGCCGAGTGCTTCGGTACCAAAGCATCCGCTACCTGAACAACTTCTCCCTGTAGCGCGCGCTTCAACGCGGCCTCGATGCCACTCGGACCCAACCGGGGAAAGGCTTCGGTTGCGACTCTGCCGAGTACTTCCTGCGAGGACTTGCCGGTCAGCCGCTCCATGAAAGGATTAAAGAGTTGGTAGCGTAGCTCGCAGTCATAAACGATGATGCCTTCCGCCGCTCCTTCGTAAATTTCCCGATTAAAGGAAAGGGCCTCACACAAGGCAAGTTCGTTCTTCTTGTGCTCGGTGACGTCGCGCGACAGGGCCAGCAAGCGCTCGGGCTTGCCGCTTGCGTCATAGATAGGACTAACCACAACGTCCCACCATCGGGGCTGTCGGGAAGTCCGGGTCTCGAAATAACCGACAAACCGGCCGATGCCCCCGTCTTTCGCCGCCGCCAATGCGGCGTTCGCCGCTTCGCGATCTGCGCCTTCCCAGAACTCAACCCAGGGGCTGTTCACGAAGGGGCCGATGTCACATATTTCCAGCACCTGCATTCCGCCTTCGTTCATGAACAAGAGGCGGCCCTCCAGATCCAGAATCTTGATGCAATCCCGGCTGCAGGCAATAAGTCGGCTTTTCAGCTCTTCGCTCGCCCGCAGAGACTCCGCCGCGAGCACACTTTCCCTGGCGATTCGGGCCAACTCCGCCTGGGTATTGCGCAGCTCCAGCTCAAGGCCCTGCAGCCGTTCGTGATCGTGTTCAGAAACAGTCACACGACTCCTGTTAATCTCGGTCGAAAGTAAGACGGAATCCCGACAATACGGATGCAGGAAATTTGCTACCTGGTAATCTCAAATCGTCCTTTGTCGCACGCGGGCCATTACTTCGCTTACCAGCAGCTCGACCGAGTCTGCCGGCAGCGTAAAACAACCGCTTTCGGTCACAATTTGGATGGTCTTTCGGGTGCTGTCAACGATGACCTGGCAAGTCTTGCACTCGCACAGGTGCTCCTCAAGATGGGCTCGGACGTCGGAACCGGCGGTGTCGTCGATGTAGTCCCCAAATTCCGCCAGGAAGTCAGCGCAGCTAAGCATCCGTTTTCTCCGGGCGAATGAAGTGGGGGGCGAGACTCTCTCGAAGCATAAGCCGTCCCCGTAAGACCCGCGCTTTAAGCGCTGGAATGCTCAAGTCCAGCGCCGCCGCCGCTTCTTCCGTCGAAAGCTGGTTGATATCCCGCAAAAGCACCGCAATCCGGTATTTTTCCGGCAACCGCAGGACTGCCCCGCGAACCAATTCACTCCTTTGCGAGGCGGCTAATAGCTGCTCTGGATCGTCCGCCCATTTCTGGACTTGTCTCGGGCGAAATCCCTCATCGTCTTCGTCAAGAGATTCCGCAGGCTTACGCTGCCGCAGAATATCCGTTCCCGCATGGATCGCAATGCTGGTCAGCCAGGTCGAGAACTTGGATCGTCCCTGGAAATTGCCGATATTCTCAAACGCCTTCAAGAACACTTCCTGCGTGGCATCGTGGGCATCGTCGATGTTTCCCAGAAGTCCCGCCAGGGTTCCAAATATCCGTCGGGAATGCCGGCGCACCAACTCCTCAAACACGTCAATGTCGCCGTCCCGGACTCGCGCCACCAGGACAAAATCGGGGTCATCGGGAAGCGTCTTATCGGGAATGAGACGGGCCTTGTCGGAGGAAAGATACAAATCTTTTAGGCCGAAAACTCTACGTGGCGGGAAATCGGGTGCGGCTCCGACGCCCGCCTGTAACGTGTTGAGGAAGCTGCCCAATCCTGCCACTACGACCGCCTCGACGATGTGTTGTTCGGTAAAGCCATGGGTACGGAGGCGCTCCGGGTCAAACCGTTGGCCCGATCCGCCGGATTGGGTCGCAAGTTTGCGACATTCGTCCAGCAATGTCCGATCTTTCTCGGCAAGCCCACTCTGCCGATGATCTTCCACGATTTGGTCGCACTCTTCGAGTGGAATTCCGAGTATGTTCAGTACCTGGCTATGCAGGGTGGCGCAGTATGTGTTCAGGTTGGCGGAGGAAATCGCCAACAGAATGCACTCCTTTTGAACACGACTCAGCCCGTCTTCGGGAAACAGAATGGCTTCAAGCAATCCCACTTCCGCATCCAGCAGCTCGGGAGTCACACTCCGAAGCCGGTACAGATTCGGCAAAAACCCGTATTGTTCACGAAGTACGACTGAGGCGGGAGAATCGGCGCATGAATCTAGAGCAAAGCTAAGATTAAGATAAGGACCTGATGCTTTTGGCCAGCTAGTTGGTTCGGACACATTTAAAACCTCGCCGGGGGCTGGCGATGCCAATTCCGGATCAGCGTGTGGGCGCAGCCCGTCCGCCAGAGTGCAAAGCATGAGGCCCAAAGAGGTCGTTGCGACTGCCTCCAAGATAGCCTGTTCGTCGAATCCGGAACTCTTGAGAGCCTCAACGTCGTGTGCCGAAACCCGAGGGCCATGTTTTGCGAGCCTGAGAGAGAAGTCCCTGAGAGAAAAGTCAAAGACCGCCGAGTTCCGGTCGGGCAAGGCAGGAACAGCCTGTGCGAACAGCGCCCGGCAATAGTCGCTGCCCCGGACCGTCGCCACACCGCTAAGAATCGTATCCTTCTGGTTCCTGCTCAGCCGCCGCTGCTGAACCAAAACGGCATCGATGAGGCGTTGTTCGGCCTCGATGGCGCGCGGCAGAACACTCTGCGCCCGAAACAGGCTAGGCAGAACTCCATACACGGCAATCAGTTGCGGATATGACCTCAACGGGTCATTGATGGTGGTCGCAAACCGACTCATAGGCGCTGCCAACCGGCCTGCCAGTATATCCCGACCCTCCTCGGGTTGTGTTTGCACCTTGGAACGGTGAAAACCTCTTGGTATAGACTGTTGCCACTGCTTGGGGAGGTTGTGGATATGAGCTATCTGCGTAACCAGCCGTATGACGAGAAGGACTTTCCGGCGTTTACCGCCATAAAAGAGCAGTTGGGATTTCTGCCCAATTTCTTCATCGCTCAAACCGCACGTCCGGACATGATTGACGCCGAAATTGCCATGACCGGCAATCTCAATCTTAAAGACGGCGCGCTGGCGCGAAGGCAAAAGGAATACATCTTCCTGGTGTGTTCAGCGGCAAACCTCAGCACCTATTGCGTAACGGCGCATTGCGAAATGGTGCGCATGCTCGGTCTTGAGGGACCTGAGCCCGAGCAGATCGCGATCGACTACGTTCACACCAAGATTCCGGTGGCCGACAAGGCACTCCTGAATTTCTGTTCCAAGCTCAACAGCCAGACAACCAAAATCGGACCGAGTGATGTCGAGGCCCTCCGTACATACGGCTTCAGCGAGCAGCAGATCCTTGAGGCTATCCTTCTGGTCGGCTGGGCGAAATTTGCGAACACAGTCGCGTTTGGTCTCGGGACGGTGCCTGACTTTGAAAATCGAAGAATCGCCGAAGAGTTAGGGAAGGCTCGAGCCGACAGCCGACAAACCCAGATGCCTGCACTCGGCTAGTCCCGCCATCCGCAGCGGTCTCACTTTCGTTTGGCCGCCAAGTGATCATTCAGCTTCTTGTAGATCCTGGAACTGATCTTTGAGGAAATCTCGAAGGCTCGTCCGTCGCCTACGAGCCTGACCACATTACGTGCGCCATCCAGGATGGCGCTGCAGTGAGTGCAATCCTTGAAGTGAGAGGACATATCGGCTCGAAGCCCGGAATCTACCTCGTCGTCAAGATAGTTTGAAATCTGCCGCCACACCTCTTCGCACTCGATTTCAATTGGCTTTTTGGCCACTTGCCTTGCTCCCATTCTCGTCCTCAAGCACTTGCAACTCTATGAGACCCCGTAACCCCAGAAAGGTGACAATCATCATCGCCCCAGGCAAAGTTATGAGGATGCTCCGGACCCACTTTCATGCTTATTCGCCTGGCTAAATACGAGGCGCGTGCCGTCCAGGTTCGAACTGGCTCGCGCCCCTCTGGTTGAACGGTTCTTACTTTACGGGCGAGCTGAAGCTGGCTTCACCCAAATTGACCTCGGCGAACGCGCACCAGATCACCACCTTGGACACGTTCTTCACATAGCTGGGCACGACGATTTCTTTTTTGAACTTGTCGCCGATGAATGCCTTGGTCTTCAGCTTGTCGACGAGATAGATGTTGCCGTCGGAGTCCACCAATTGCCAGTGCGGGTCCGGCGTATCCGGCACGACGAAGTCGTCCGACAGGGTGAGTACGCTCTTGCCGCCTTGCGTACTATGGGTGACGTGTCCTTTATTGGCCTTCGGACCCTGAAATTGGCTCGAGGTGTGCATGTCTTGAGCCAATGCCGAAACGGCGAACAGCACCGTCGCCATCACCAGCCCCCGGAGTAGAAATTGCCTTGTCTTGTTCATTTTCATTCCTTTTTTTGGTGCTCGAGATTGATTTGTGCGCCTGCTCACGCAACTGGGCGATGAATCGTTAACGATTCGCGAACCCGATTTGATGTGGGCTCATCTGCCATGCTGAACTGCTCACGTGGCAGTAGGATTCAGAACTCTCGTGAAGGTTTCACGGCCGATCGCAACTCGATTTTCAAATGTGACATGGATTCTCGGCTGTCACCTTCGTCGCCTTGTGGCATCCAATACACGGTGGTACTCGTGCCGCACAAATCAGCTGCCATAAAGATCGATTGCTATCAGGTCCGCACAGAGCTATCCAATTACATCGAGGCCGATCTCCAGCCTCAGCTCCGATTACAGATCGAGGAACATCTTAGGGACTGTGATCACTGCGCGGCTGTGTACGACGGCGTGAGGAATGTCGTGCGATTGATGGGCGACGAGAGGATTATTGAGCTGCCCGAAGGGTTCAGCCAGCGCCTATACAGGCGTGTAATGTCGGGCGTATAGGCTGGAGGCAGATACTAACCATCCAGTGTTCGGTTGCTGGAAAATATTGTCTTCACATTCTCGGAGAAGAGATCACCGTAGTTCCATCAAGCGCTGCCATGGTAGCGCCAAAGAACAAGAAAATGCCGAATGCAACGACACCGTGAGTCAGTTTCCGACAAACAGTCTTTTCCGCTGCGCCGGTCCCTAAGTCCACGATTCGCTGACTATAAACCTGATTGTCAAACTGTCACTTCTTTCCAACATCCGAATCACACCGGGCAGATCATGAATGCTGCCGAGCACAACCCGCTGCCTGAAACGCCGAACCTGGCGGTTACGCAAATGCAGACGCCGACGAACAGTGCGATGTCGTCGGCGCCCAAACTGGGTGCCGTGGCGTCTGTAAGCCTTCACTGGCCTGAATACCTGATGGAAGCAGGGCTGCTCGGTGCGTTCATGGTGTCGGCTTGCGTCTTCGGCGCGCTGTATGAGTTTCCGCAGTCGCCAGTCCATCAAGCGATTATGTCTCGCGTGTTACGGCGACTGCTGATGGGAATGTCCATGGGGCTTACAGCCATCGCGATCATCTATTCGCCATGGGGAAAGCAGTCGGGCGCCCACATTAACCCGTCGGTTACACTCACCTTTTTCCGGTTGGGCAAAATCAAGGCCTGGGATGCGCTCTTCTATATAACCTCGCAATTCTTGGGCGCGGTTCTGGGAGTCCTGGTCGTCGCATCCTTTCTGGGCAAGGAACTCTCTGATCCAGCGGTGCGCTATGTCGTTACCTTGCCTGGGCCGCATGGGCCGTGGGTAGCGTTGTTTGCGGAATTCATCATCGCGTTCGTACTGATGTCCGCGGTCCTTTATTTTTCCAATCATCACCGCCTGGACCGTTACACCGGACTCTTTGCCGGCTTGTTGGTCGCCACCTACATCACCCTGGAAGCGCCATTCTCCGGGATGAGTATGAATCCCGCTCGAACCTTCGGCTCGGCCTTCCCTCCCATGATCTGGGATGGGCTCTGGATCTACCTGACCGCACCGCCGCTGGGCATGCTGGCGGCGGCTGAGATCTATCTGTGGCGGAAAGGACGGCTGGCAGTGAAGTGCTGCAAACTTCACCACGACAACGACAAGCGCTGCATTTTTTGCGGAGCCAATGGAGGATTCGCATCATGACCGACAATCGCTATGACGTGATCATCATCGGAACCGGCGCGGGCGGCGGAACGCTCGCCTACCACCTGGCGCCCTCGGGAAAGCGGATCCTGATTCTCGAGCGCGGTGACTATGTTCCCCGAGAGAAAGCGAACTGGGATCCGCAACTCGTAAACGTAGACGCCCACTACAACGCAAAGGAATCCTGGCTCGACAAGGACGGAAAAGACCTGCATCCCCATACCAACTACTACGTCGGAGGCAACACCAAGTTCTACGGCGCTGCACTGTTCCGTCTGCGCAAAGAGGATTTCGGAGAACTGCGCCACCACGGCGGTATCTCACCCTCCTGGCCGCTCGGTTATGACGACCTGGAACCCTATTACACTCAGGCCGAGAATCTCTACCAGGTGCACGGCAACCGCGGAGAAGATCCGACCGAGCCCCCGTCGAACTCGCCCTATCCCTGGCCTGCGGTCAGCCACGAGCCGCGCATTCAGCAACTGTCCGACGACTTCGCGCGCTCGGGTCTGAAGCCCTTCCACGTTCCGGTCGGCGTCATGCTCGACGAAAAGAACCCGCACACAAGCCGCTGCATTCGTTGCAACACTTGCGATGGCTTTGCCTGTCTGGTGGGCGCGAAGTCCGACGCGCAGGTTGTGTGTATCGATGAAGCCATCAAGCATTCCAACGTCACACTGCTGACGAACTCGCTGGTGAAGCGCCTGGAAACAGATTCATCAGGCCGTGAGGTCAAAAGCGTAGTCGTAGAACGTAACGGCAAAGTCGAAACCTATTCGGCGGATGTGGTTGTCGTCTCGTGTGGCGCCATCAACTCGGCCGCGCTGCTGCTGCGATCCGCCAATGACAAGCATCCGCGCGGGTTGGCCAACAGCTCCGACATCGTAGGCCGCCACTACATGGGACACACCAATTCGGTGATGATGGCGATTTCAAAGTGTCCGAACCCCACGATTTTTCAAA
>WNFE01017462.1_pt1 | contig 10494 bp, 10 predicted proteins | sample 5400451 | NCBI WGS metagenome assembly WNFE01 (sample SAMN13153344, study PRJNA577476) | soil metagenome | isolation source: 200 cm saprolite under Douglas fir tree site 2 hole 2 | place: USA:California | collected 2015-04-18 | reverse complement strand
AGGAGAGTGGTTCACTCCACTTTCGTGCGAGATTTCCCTTCCTGGTCGGTCTTGCGCAGCCACAGTGAGATATGCGCTGGCTGCATGGTCTCCTGCACGACTGCCAGCAGGTGCTCACGTAATTGATCCAGGTCCACTTCCTGGCGCAGCGTTGCACTGAAAGCTGCTACGATTTTGGCAGCGTCATACTTGCTGCGATAGAAGCGGCGGTCAACGGTACGCTGAATGCGCTGGCGCAAGGGCTGGAACAGGGCGGCTACGATCAGTGTTGAGACGACGAGCACCACGGCGTTGCTCTGCCCGAGCAGGCTGACGAGCAGGTGCTGCCCGCCGATTACCAGGCCGAAGTAGACCAGCGCCAGCATCACCGTCAGGGTGCCATAGACCAGTGTACGATTGATCAGGACATCGATATCGTACAAACGAGAGCGCAGAATGGCAATACCAACCGTGACAGGAAGCGAGAGCAACACGAGAGGATAGTTGATCAGGCCGAGTATCACAGAAGACGGGGTATTGGGCTGACTGAAGTACGTTGGGGAAAAGAAATTGAACAGGGCAGGAAGCACACTAATTCCTATGACCACTATGATAATGCCAAAGACCACCCACTTGGTTTGCTGGCGTTCGACACGCGTAGAGACGCGCCTATAGCGGTAGATTTGCGAAAAGATGATGGCTCCAAAGACAAGGACGTTCAACAGCCCGCTGAGCCATCCTGGCACATTATTCGAATTGAGAGATGAAGCGAGGGGCAAGACCATCGGCAAGACAGCCCCGATAATGCCGAGCAGCAGGAACAGTCCCATCCAGCGCGGGACAAGCCGTCCATTAGGGAAGAGCACCAGAAATGAAATGACTGAGGCTATCCCAAGCGCGCCCATGAGCGTGATAGGCACATTGAGGCCCGGATAGGCGAGTGCCAGCGCGGAGATAGGAAATCCTGGGTAGGTCGTATTGAAGATCACGAGAAACAAGGCTGAAAAGAGCGCAAACCACTCATCAGATCTGCGCCAGAAGATGAGGAAGCCAATTCCACTCCAGATCGCGACGATGAGCGTGAAGAAGATAGTAAGCAAAGCGGCATAGCTACTTGCAGAGAGGCCCATGGCAAGAAGCTCCTGGAGACCCTTTGCCGTCAGTGTCCCTGTGATGTTACACGTCACAGGATCAACACACGCCCTTTGGATTTGCGCAAAGTACACCGGGAGACTGGCAACAAAGAATCCCAGGCTCGGGACCACCAGCGCCAACCACACAGTGCGGGCAATGATGAGCCGTGAGCCAGATAAGCGCGTCTTCGCGGTGCTGGAGACAACCACCCCGCTTGCGCTCTTTCCTTCCGTATCCGATCGGTTCATGCATCTTTCCCTTACCAGGAGATCGGCTCCCCTGCTGGTATGGATCTGCGGCAGCAGCAGATGAATGGGAAGAGATGGACACGGCTGTCCTGTATCCTCATTCTCCAGGAATATTACCACATCACCGTCCCAAAATCGTTACGGTAAGCGTTACGAAGAGGGCATTACAAATTTTCGTGAAGGAGATGAAAAGCATCTCGTGTTGGTGAACTCGTTCGTAGAAGCGAGTGAGGCTTTTTCACCAGGCTGATTATGCTTTTTAACCGGGATAGCGGAACAGCTAGCAAGGGCCGATACATCGGCTGTGGGCGCGATAATGTAGAGTAACTTTTAAATGCGGACACCATCACATCTACCGAGAGGGCCGATAAATCGGCGGTAATAGGCATCAACCTAACAGAAAGCTCATCAACATCCGTAGGGGCGAGGGAGGTGGGGAGCGGCGGGGAGGGCCTTTATGGTCGCCCGCGTCCTGTTCCCTTGGCTCATCCGTGGGGGACGCGCTCACACCCCCAACTTCATTGCTGATTACGGGGTGCCACATCAGCAGGGTTTGTGAATGTTCCCGAAAATCCCCCTTTTTATGCACGAGCGCACGCAGCGACACAACCGACACAAGAGATACAACCGATACAAGTGACACAAGTGACACAAACCGCTTTGGAAGTCCACAGGGCTGGGGCAAGCCCAGCCCCTACTATACGCGGATCGTCTGGCCCCTATCGTCTATAGCGGGCGCCCAATAGGCATCAACTTAACAGAAAGCTCATCAACATCCGTGGGGGCGAGGGAGGTGGGGAGCGGCGGGGAGGGCCTTTATGGTCGCCCGCGTCCTGTTCCCTTGGCTCATCCGTGGGGGACGCGCTCACACCCCCAGCACCGGGCGACCATAAAGGCCCTCCCGTCCTCCACCCAATCGCCCTCGCCCCTACGGATCATCCGGCCTCCTGTCTAGCTTCCAGGCTGAGGTTGATGCCTATTAAGGGCCGATAAATCGGCGGTGTGCGCGATAAATCGGCACCTACCGATGGCCGGAGTATTTCGTCAATGTGCATAATCGGCCCTTACGGAGGGCCGGAGGAATGTGTTAATCTACATGATTGTGCGGCGTGGGGAGGCGTATTTAGCCTGCTTTGAGTAAATTACTTAGAGAGGTGTTAGGTGGGTGCGTGCGTATTCGTCTATGACTGCTTCCTGCTCTTCTGTTTCAACGGAGCCGGGGCGTAGCTTCCTGATATGGTCGATAGCCTGTTGCGCGGGAAGTCCGCGTGTGGTGAGATAAGCCGCTATGATCGTCCCGGTGCGCCCCAGTCCTGCTTCACAGTGAACGACAACAGGCTGACTGCTCTTCAAAGAGGCTTGAATAATGGAGACGGCTTGATGTATCTGGTGAAGTGTTGGCGGTTTCTGGTTGGCAATGGGGATGTGGTAGACGGTGAAAGCGGAAATGAGAGGCGCGTCGTCAACATATGCCGTGAGGTTGAGTATCACTTGTATGCCTAGTTGTTGTAACAGCGCGTATGCGTCTTCTGTCGAAGGAAACGGCATAGCAGCAAGCCTCTCTTCAAGTATCCAGCTAAAGCGGGGTAAAACGATCTGCCGCTTTTCATCAAAGCTCAGGTCAAAGTGGGCTAAAAACTGTAGCGGGTATGCAATCAGCTTACGACGCACAATGGGGTCTAATTGGGCGCGCACCTTCAATTCTTGAAATACGTTACCAGACATAGACCTTGTCCTTTCTCCGTCCCAAAATCGTTACGGCAAGCGTTACGAACTTGTGGTGCTGGGGTTCAGTCCCCTTTGCTCACCTCTTTGAGGAGCTCATACAGGTTCTCTCCCGTCTCGTAGTTGATGCGTCCTGTGCTGAGAAGAAAGCGCACGAAGCGTTTGAAGCTCGTCAGAGGCTGCTTGCCAGACGTTTCGCTTAAGTAGGACTGGATATCAGCAAAGGTGAGATTGAGCACTCCTCGTGGGGGATCAGCGTCTAAAAGGATGGTGTATGCGAAGTCAGCTATGGCGGCGACATGCGTTTCCACTGTCTGCGGGCTCAGTCCCGCTTTGCGTAACTCGCGACGAAAGGCGGTGAACACTTTGCGATTGCGTGCGAGGAGGTCGGTGCGCTGATTGGCCTCGCGGGCCGCCTGGTCTTCAGGCAATAAACTGGTAATGATGCCTTCGCGCTCCTGAATATTACGGTAGATCTCTTGCATATCCTTGCGGTATCCTGGACCAAATACCACGTTGTAGGAGGTGAGGAGGCCATCATAAGTGATGTGATGCTCGAAGGGCAGTAAGACGGCTTGCGTATAGACCGGAAGCGGGATGGGAACCGTCTCTTCGAACGTGCTCACCAACCCCAGCACGCCATAGGCATGAGCCGGAGAGGTCGTTGAGAGAAAGATGGTATAGTGTTGCAGGGAGCGAAAGATGTAAAAGGGTCCGGCGAGACGGTATTGCCAACTGGCGACCAGTGCCAGGTCGGCAGCAGACAACTGCGCTGGATTCTCGGCAATAAACTGTTCGCGCAGGGCATCATCGGCCCAGAGGGCATCGCGCACCTGTATGATGTCTGCGGTGGAGACCTCTTCCTTTCCAGGAGCAACTGGAAAGGCGGGGACGAGCTGCAGTTGCGTATTGACGTAGTGCAATAACGGAAACCAAATGCGATAGAAGCGTTCGGTTTCCTGGGGTGGTAAAAGCATACAAGCTCCTAAATAGATAATTTTATATCGTCATGATGTCTATCATATCATGTCCGACACGGGGAGAGAATCAGGATAGGAAATAAGGAGAGTGGTTCACTCCACTGTCGTGCGAGATTTCCCTTCCTGGTCGGTCTTGCGCAGCCAGAGCGAGACATGCGCCGGTTGCATCGTCTCCTGCACGACTGCCAGCAGGTGCTCGCGTAATTGATTCAAGTCTACTTCATTGCGGAGCGTTGCACTGAATTCGGCTACCGTGCGAGCTGCATCGTACTTACGGCGATAGAAGCGGCGGTCGATGATGGCCTGGAGGCGATGTCGTAACGGTTGGAATAAGGCCGCAATAGCCAGAGTGGAGGCCACGATGACTAGGGGCTGCTCAGAGATGGTTCCTGTCAATAGATGCACGAGCGACTGTAGGCCGATGATCAGGCCAGCGTAGACCAGCGCCAATGAGACCGTCAGCACGCCGTAGACCAGGGTGCGATTGATCAGGAGGTCAATCTCCCACAGCCGGTAGCGCAGTAGGGAGATGGCTATCGAGGGCGGGGCGATCAACAGGACGAGCACCTCTACCGTATCATTGAGAATGGGATAGAGGGAACCAGGTTGGCTGAGTGAGGGGAAGATGAAATAGGGAATGACAAAACCGATCTGCACCAGGATCACTACCACAAAGCTGAAAACCACCAACTTGGTCTGCTGGCGCTCCACAGGCGTGGATACACGCCGGTAGCGGTAGATCTGTCCGGCCAGCAGGATGATGGCGGTGAGGAAGAAGAACCCGCCATTGAGCGGACCATGATTTTGCATAGCGGGAATGAGGAAACTGATTCCTCCGAGCGCAAGAAAGACGAGGACAACCCAGCGCATCCAGCGGGGGACAAAGTGCCCGTTGGGAAACAGGGCGAAGACCAGCCAGAGCAGGATGAGGTTGAGGCCGAACACGACTTGGGCTGGCCCTTGCCAGATCGAGGGGATCTGCTGCAATGGCTGCAAGACGCCAGTTGGGCCGTTGATCCCTTGTGTTACCGCCTGCAGCGAAAAGAGCAGGATGATCCACTCATCGGACTTGCGCCAGAACATGAAGAGGCCGATTCCTACCCACAGCAGGGTTGAGATGATCGTCAGGGTGACACTCAGGGCCGTGTAGCTGGCGAGGGAGAGACCGATATGCTGGAGCGCAGGCACCGTTGCGGGAACTGGCTGCCAATCAGGGCACGCAGCGCTTCGACAGACGGTCTGCAAGGTACGCAGGTACAGTGGGAAGTTGACCACGAAAAGCAGTAAGTAAACTGCAGTGATGGCCAGCCAGACCAGCCGCGCAATGACGAGCCAGGGGCCGTGCAAGCGGGTGTCTACTTTACTTCGTCTGTCAGCGCTCCCACGTGCCTCTCGTGGTGGAGACGGAAAGGTCATAGGTATGCTCCTGCTCAAGCCCAGCGGCCAGATGTCGAAACGTCAAGAAGAATACGACGACCTGGTCTACTAACTCTGGCTTACTCTGGACTTGTGGGACTGGCCATGGACGTGGCCAGAAGGTAGAGGGAGCCCTTAATTGGACTCTTCCTCTTTTTTGGCTGTGACTATGATTCCTTCAATCTCATCAGCAGTAAGTGGTTCCAGATCAACGCGCCCACCTTCTATGGTGAACAGCAAGATTTTTTTCTGAATTTGAGGGTCTGTTTCATCGTGTATGAAGTCGTATAGAACATGGGCTATATTGTGCGCTGCTTTTGCTGCTCTTTCTCCGCCTTTGGATAGGCCTATGGCGACAAGTGCCGGCGCAGTCGAATCTTTCGGTTCGATCAGGTAGACATCTACATCATGGATGTGCTTCAGCCGGTTTTCGAGAATTTTAAGGTGTTGCTCTGAATCTGAGAAGAATTCTATGGTGACGTCTGCAATATCCAATTTTTTCCTGCTTCTTTCTTACTCTACGTTATAGTTCTTTTGGGTATTTTACACGAAGCATGTTTGGGATGCAATACAGATTTCCTTCACTTGTCTGACTGGTGGTGAAAGCACAGTCCCCTATAATCGTCCTCCTACTGTAGGTGGAGGAGGTAAGTCGTCTTTGTTGCCATGCTCTTTCTCTGCAAACAATGTAGGTATCCAGTCACCAACGAACCACAACCTAACAGTGAATGCTACGGCAAAGATGAGGATGAATCCTAACCAAGCGAGCCATCCCCAACCAGGAATGGTAAATCCTAGCACGAGCATGATCACTCCTGCTGCTCCCACAAAAAGTGGAAGACGGTATTGTGATGGTTTACTGTTTGGATCGTTCATAGTTTGACGATTTGTCATGATAACTGTTCTCCTTTGTCCTGTTCCTCACTCCTGGCAGAATCTCATTTTTTGTGTGGAATATAGCGATTTGTTATTTTTAGTATAACATATTGCTATTCCAAAAGCAAGGCTTTTCATCTGGATTTTCTGTGATCGAGCTTGCATAATCGTTCCTGTGGGGCATGCAAAGTCCTTCGCCCGATTTGATTCAAAAGGTAGCAGAAGATTTTCTGAACTGTGTATAATGCTTTCATGAAGAATGCAGATAGTCTACCAATCATGTCGTTTGAAACCCAGCAAGACTGGGAAAGATGGCTCGAAGAGCACTATACTGAAGAGGGTATCTGGCTCAAGATAGCCAAAAAAGAAACGGGTATACCTTCTGTTTCTTATGCATTATGCAGAAGCTCTGGATAGTGCCATATGTTATGGTTGGATCGATGGTCAAAAAGCCTCTTTTGATGACAAATACTGGTTACAAAAATTCACGCCGCGCCGCCTGAAGAGCGTGTGGTCAAAAGTGAATTGCGACAAAGCAATAGCGCTCATTAAGGAAGGCAGGATGCAGCCTGCGGGGCTACGACAGGTGGAGTTAGCTAAGGCCGATGGTCGATGGGACATGGCCTACAAATCGCAGAGCAAGATAACAATACCCGATGATTTTCAAAGTGAACTGGACAAAAACCAGAAGGCTAAGGAATTCTTCAGTACGTTGAATAGCGTAAACCGATACGCAATTCTGTTTAGAATCCAAACTGCTAAGAAGGTATTCTACGAAGCCTGGCTTTCTGAGGGCGTTTCTTCCTGCTCTTTTGGCCAGTGGGGGAGGAGTATACGGAGCGCCAGGCCTTGTCCGAGCAGCGTTACCAGCACCACACCGTAGACGATGTCTTGTAAGAGGTTGCGCTGGGCAATGGTATCCGGCAGGCTGAGCACCAATGCAATGGAGAGCGCGCCACGCAGGCCGGAAAGGGCGAGCAGGGGGCGCCAGGAGGCGGGGATGGGATGCGGTAAAGGTAAGAAACGAGGCTGCTTAGTCTTGCGGCGTTCCAACCAGCGAGCTAAGGCGTCCTGTAATGGTATGAGCGTATAGATCATCAGCACCCGTCCTGCTATAACCCCCAGCAATGCCCACAAGATTCCAGAGAAGGATTGTGCAAAGAGGTGGGATGCACCAAGTTCTATGCCCAGCAGGAGAAAAAGCAGGGAGTTGGCAAGATAGCCAATGAACTCCCAGACAGCGTGAGAGGCCTCCTGTGCGCGCTCGGACATACCTGTCCGTCGCCCGTAGCTGCCTATTACAAGCCCCGCTCCCACCACCGCCAGTAAACCCGAGGTGTGCAAAACGGTTCCAATCAAATATACTCCGTAGGCCGCGCTGAAGGTCACGGTAGTCTCTATCAGGTGATCATCGACGAGGCGCAAGAAGCGAGCTATAACCCACCCGACGATAAGACCGAGAGCCAGGCCGCCCAGCATGAGCCAGATTGCATCAACAACTATCGTCCACCCCGAATTCTCGCTGGCAATCACAGCCACTCCCAGGGATGGCAGCAACAGTCCGAGTTCAATTTGGTATGCAGCAACCCCGGCGCCGTCGTTGAATAAGCTCTCTCCTTCCAGGATGATCCGTAAACGACCAGCTATACCCAACTGGCGCATCACGGAGAGGACTGCAACAGGGTCTGTTGGTGAAACCATCGCTCCTAAGAGCAACGCCAGTAACCAAGAGAAGCCAAGGCCCCAGTGTACTACAGCCGCCACGAGCAGCAGCGAAATAGCAAGGCCGGGAACGGCAAGCAGCACGACTGGGAGCCAATCTGCCACGAGTTTCTCAATGTTGACGTTCCAGGCTCCTTCAAAGAGGAGCGCGGGAAGAAAGAGAAATAGCACAAGGTTAGGATCTAAATGCACGTTTGGGAGGAAAGGCAGGAAGCCGATCACGAGACCGACCACCACCAGCACCAGGGTGTATGTCAGGCGCAAACGTCGAGAGATCAATGCCACGATTAGTGTCACCACTAATAGGATGACGACGGTCTGGGCCTGCGCAAAGGCATCTGCCTGGCCGGTTGTATTACCCAATAGGCTTGATATTACCATCGTTGTGATCTTCCACTGGGACGAGGGTAGGGCAAGCCCTACCCCTACGCGTAGTGTAGAATATTACCAATAATATCTTACAAACTATCGCAAGAAAGGATGTCAGGAATGGGAACGGAACTCCTATGGAAAGTTAAGGAAGGCGCTAAGGTCAAACTGAAGGACTATGACCCGGACTATATAGGTGGTCAGATCGACCACATCTCGGCCAGCGCGGAGCTGGAGAAACTGGGTAATGAAATGAGCGAGTTACAGGAGTTGATGGCGGCTGCGCAGCACCAGAGCCTCCTCGTGATTCTACAGGGTATGGATACAAGTGGGAAGGATGGCACTATCCGTCATGTCCTGACCCGTGTAAATCCCCAGGGATGCGTTGTGCATTCGTTCAAGGAACCAACCGAGGAGGAGTTGGCGCACGATTTCCTGTGGCGCGTGCACAAGGTTACTCCTGGAAAGGGTGTCATAGGTGTCTTCAATCGCTCTCAATACGAGGACGTGCTGATCGCTCGCGTACACAATCTGGTGCCAAAGGAAGTCTGGAGCCGCCGCTACAAGGAAATCAATGACTTTGAGAAGCTGCTCGCTCACTATAATACGATCGTTCTCAAGTTCTTCCTACATATCAGCAAGGATGAGCAGGAACGACGCTTACTAGCCCGCGAGCAGGATATAGATAAGGCCTGGAAAATCTCCGCGAGCGATTGGATAGAACGGAAGTACTGGGATGACTACCAGGAAGCCTATGAAGACGCGCTCAGCAATTGCAGTACTGAGGAAGCTCCCTGGTACATTGTGCCTGCGAACCACAAGTGGTACAGGAATTTAGCTATTGCTCAAACACTTGTTGATACGATGAACCGGTACAAGCATGAGTGGAAGACGGAGCTGGAGGCACGTGGGCAGAAGGAGCTGGAGGCTCTGAAGAAGATAAGAGAGGGGAATGAAAAATAGCGTAGTTCAGGAAAAGCAAACTTTCTACAGGTATTTCTCAAACCATGCCTGTATATGCCTCAAGCGTTCCAGGCGCAGCTTTGGGTGACCATTGCGCGAGAGCCCGTGGCTCTGGCCTTCGAAGCGGACGAACAGTACCTCGCGTCCCAGGTATTTCAGGGCAGCAAACAGTTGCTCCGACTGTTCTATGCTGCAGCGCAGGTCGCTTTCGCTGTGAATGATCAGCAGCGGGGTGTGTATGTGCTTGACATAGGTTATGGGGGACAAGCGCATGTAGCGTTCCGGGTCATCCCAGGGCGGCGTTTCCATGTCATCGTCGGTGAAATCCCAGCCGATGTCGCTGCTGCCAAAGAACGAAAGGCGGTTAATCACGCTGCGGTCCGCCACGGCTGCTTTGAAGCGGTCTGTGTGACCGACCAGCCAGCTGGTCATGAAGCCGCCGTAGCTGCCGCCAATCACGCCCAGGCGCTGCTCGTCGATGTAGCCTTTTTGTAGCAGAGCATCTACACCTGCCAGAATATCCAGCGAATCTTGCACCGCCCACTCACCTCGCACGGCCAGCGCGAAGTCTCGCCCATAACCGAGGCTGCCGCGTGGGTTGGTGAAGAGGACAACGTAGCCAGCCGCGACAAGCACCTGCATTTCGTGCATGAATCCATGACCGTACTGTGTATTCGGGCCGCCGTGGATTTCTACGACCAGCGGATATTTCTGCCCTGGATCAAAGTCTCGTGGCTTGAGAATCCAGCCATCCATTGGCCAGCCCCCGGCGCCGGTGTAAGGCATGTACTCGGGTGTTGCCAGCGCGAGTTCACTGAGAAGCGCGTCATTGAAACTGGTAAGCCGGCGTAGTTCGCCCGGAGCTGCCGCCGAGTACACAAAAATCTCAGCCAGGTGAGTAGGGTCTTCGATGAGTATTGCCAATGTGCGCCTGGCGTGATCGCTACTGAAATCCATCGCGTGCACATTACCTGGTGTGAGCGTTGGCGGCTGCTTTCCTGCGCCTTCGGCGGCAATGGCGTATATGCGCGTGGCTCCTCTTTGTGAGGCAAGCACATGGAGTGTCTTCCCGTCTGCCGACC
>WNFE01004417.1_pt1 | contig 10494 bp, 11 predicted proteins | sample 5400451 | NCBI WGS metagenome assembly WNFE01 (sample SAMN13153344, study PRJNA577476) | soil metagenome | isolation source: 200 cm saprolite under Douglas fir tree site 2 hole 2 | place: USA:California | collected 2015-04-18 | reverse complement strand
CTGCACCGAGATGAGAGACATGAACTGCGTGTTGTCGCCCGAAGAGATGTGCCAAAGTGGAGTATTTTTGCGCGGGCGACCGGAAGGTTCACGCTTGAATTTCCTGATCTCTTCTCTTGAAATCGCGATCACATCAGCGAACCGAGCGCTAGGCAGACGTCCTTCTTCAATGTAGTCGTACACCGTCCTTGGTGAGAGGCCAAGCATTTCAGCAGCTTCTTTTACGGAAACATATCCCGGAATAGGTGAGAAATTGACACTGTCATTCATGCGATCAGTGTAGTGGAATGCGCTATTATTAGAAAATGAACTATTCTGTGCTATTCAAAAAAAGTGCAGACCCTAGTATACTTGTCTCCACCGATACATGTCTCGGTCCTTTGATATGGAGGGAACAAGGGGACAAAGCCTGGTCCAAGCAACAAACATGTCTTTTACAAGGATCATGAAAAGTTTTGCCTGGTGATAGATATGAATGACATATATGGCTCCCACGTGAAAGTAGGATATGTTGATGTGGGGAATGGGGCTGGCTAGTGTTGTTAGGAATTCAAACCTGCTACAATCCTGAGCAGTACATATGAAGGCAGTAGTTGATGGCAGTACGTTTACGCGTGAAAGAAGTTGCTAAAGAGAAAGGGATTAGTATGGGCAAACTGCAGCGCGATGCTGATATAGCCTATAACACTATTAAGCGGATGTTCAAAGACCCATACTATATCACAACCACAGAGACTCTCGGCAAGCTAGCAAGGGCTTTAGGTGTCCCTCCTGGAGAGCTGATTGAAGAAGTCCCGGATACTGCTCACGAAGCGCAGGGAATGAAGGATATCATTTGAGTTGGGGAATGCAGTTTGAGGAATGATTCAAAACAACTCATAGAACAGGCCGCCCCGCAGATGCTGCCTGGAGCCTGTCCCTTTCTAGGGGACGGGAGTGGCACTTGCATCAGATATGGCTGATACCATACACCGCGTATTGTGGGCATTGAGCCGCCAACTCAGCCTCAGAATCTTTGTCACTGATGGGCCGACGAGAAAACGAATGGGAAAGACGGCAGCGGGTGGAGCAATTGGTGGCCGCTATACGTCGGATCTGCAAGCAGGAACTCGACGAAGCACGTATCGGACTGGACGCACAGAAGCTTAGAATGGCACTGCGTGAGGAGGTGTGTGCCCGCTGCAGCCAGGTATCTTCACAGACGACTCGTTTTATCCCTATCCCGCCAAGATTACGAACAGAAGACCTCCCCAGAGACAACGAAAAAAAGCTGTACGACGTGACGATGGCCTATTGCACAGAGATCTGGCTCATGATGGCTGATACGTATCCCGAGGACTGTCCTGTCCATCTCTATCTCGAATGTCCGGACGGCTGGTTTTCCGCTGAAGTCTATGAGAGTGAAGATGAGGCCGAGCAGGAAGCCAAACGTCGGCAACAATCAGGTGAGGGAATGTTCGAGGTGCAATACTTTGAGGAATGCGACTCAGTGGTCTTATTTACGAAGCAGCAACCACGCGTGGTGGCAGAGGCAGCACTCGAACGTCTTGGGGAGTAGCTCTTCCGCAATGAGCGCGCAATTCCTCTCCGTCTTAAAAGAACGGAGCTTCCTTGAACGGTTTCTGTGAAGAGCAGCGAGCGTCACTTGGTGTTCGAGTTGTCAGAGCCACTGACCCGCGAACAAGCAACCTGGCTCAAGGAACAGACGGGAACGCTCTTCGACAGGTATCATGTCAATGATGAGCGTGACGTCGTACGCGATGCCTTGTGGGAAGAAGCCCATGGCAATAGAGCGGCCGCTGCTCTGGCGGGCGGTGCGCGGCCGGGGCGCCGGGCGTCAGCTTCGACGAGAAGCGGCTCAGCGCTCGGCCACGGGCGCAGCGACCGCCGACGCGAAGTCGGGCATCACGCCCATTTGGGCGAACATGGTGCTGATCATGGCGTAGCAGTCGAACGTCTCGATCTTCCCGTCGCGCAGGTACCAGAAGTCGGCGCCCGGCACGTCGATCTTCGCTCCCGTCGGCTGGACGATGCCGGCAGGAGTCTCCAGCGGCCCGAGGAAGGTGCCCCGAATCGACAGCTCGACGGCGACCGTGTCGCCAAGCACGTTGACGCGGTGCAGCTCACGATGGACATCGGGGAATAGCTTGGCGGTGCTGAGTACAGCCTCGCCGAGTTGCTCGCCCCGATAGCTCTCCTGGCCGACTCCGCCATGTTCTCGGCCAGCGTGCCCCAAGTTGATCACGCCGTCCTCGGCGAAGCTGCCGACAAACCCGGCGACGTCCAGGACGCTGCCCTCCGCCGTGTGGTAGGCGTGCCGGACGATTGCTTCATTGTCGTACGTCATCTCGCTCTCCTTCTATGTGACTATTTTTCTAAGCCCTCTCGACGAAGGGCTGGCAGGAGCCTCCCTGCTGGATAGGTGCTGCTAGGGAAGGGCTTCGTTCTCCACACGGCTCGACCGATAAAGAGAGATCGTCCTACCCAGGGCCTCCTTCCTGATGCAGCCGAGAAGCGGGCTTGAGAGGGCACTACATCGCCTGTGCCGTTGCAGCATTGAAGCCGAGTTGTTCCAGCAGGGTCGTCAAATCGCAGTAGCAGTGGAGACTGACGATCTTCCCATGCCTGATCTGCAAGACAATACACACCAGCACTCCGCCCGCGTGTCCCCTGACTGGCAGCGCTGCCGAGGGCAGAGACAGTGGACCGGCGTTGGTCCACCGCCAAGTCCCCTCAAGGGTGACGTGATCCTCTGTGGCAAACACCGTGCTCAGCTCTGCCCTGAAATCGGGGAAGTGCTCGGCGGAAAACAGCATTAACCGCTTGTAGCCCTCTGGACCATGAAACGTGGTCCCGGAAGCAGCATCGACGACCTCGCAGTCTGCTGCGAAAGCAGCCATACTCTTCTCGAGCCAGGCCGGGTCTGACTGGCGATTGTTGTACAGATCGAGCAGTGAGCGGGCCAGAGCTACATGCTCCTGTGCAACCATACGCACATCCATCCTTTCTCTCTTGTGTTGCAAAACGCGCGTTGCAGGCTCTCAGGAGCAACGTGCATTTGAAGACGACCACGTGCAAGTGGCTCCCTTGTACGTAGTAAAATGATAGCACCTGGGGGAGGGGAAGTGGGACGTACTGAGGGGTTGTGTAGAATGGCTCGTGGAGGCATTTGATGGCAATTGTCTCCATCGGCGTATGCAGTCACCTCACCACCAGGAGGCGCAAGCTCTGGCGAATACACACCGCCTCTACTTGAGCAACCTCACTGATGAGACCTCCCCCACTTCATGTGGCTCTACCGGTCCTGTCGAGTACCTTTCTCCCAGAAAGACATCTCCTCGAGTGAACATCGCAAGAATCTGGGAAAAACGCGTATGCAGTCCTACCGAAAACGGGCAAATGGGCCAAATCTGAGGAGATAACGGGGTTTGCCCACCGTTGGAACAAAAAGTTGGAATAGGAAAATAGCCCAAATGACTAATCTGATGTAAGGGCACTATTTGATAAGGTGTAAATTCGCACGCTCCGTGGGAGAAAATTCGCACGTTATGTGGGACACGCGGTCTCCTGTGGATGCACGTCAATCGGAGCCGCCCCGCTTTGGAAATCCGTATCCCCCTCGGGTCTCCCACATAATGAGCGAACATCCTCCCATGACACACGCGAATTTACAAATAGCACAAAGCAATAGATCAGATGGTGATTTGCAATTGAACGCGTGAATTTGCATAAGAGCGATACTGGCGTGGGCGTGGGCAGCGTCGTCTGGGCGCTGGCCTCGATTGGTGGGATCGCGGTCCTCCTGGAGAAATCGGTGGTGGCGTTCACCATCTGCAAGCTCGTTGGAGCAGTATATCTGGGGTACCTGGGTCTACGCAGCCGATCTCACCTGCGTGCAGGGACGCCAGCAGCCTGCTCCAACCTCTGTGTCAGCGCCAGCAAAATCCATTGGAAAATGGACTGCTTTCAGGCAGAGACTCCTGGGCAATCTGCTCAACCCGAAAGCCGGGCCCATTTTTGCCACCATTCTGCCCCAGTTTATTCTGCCCGGCGACTCCCTCTGGCGCCTCCTGCTGATGTTGTGCGCCTATGAAGCGATCCTGTTCACCTGGCTGCACCTCTATGGGTACCTGCTCAGTCGAGCCGGGCAGAGTCGCTTTGGCAGACGCATTCAGGTATGGCTGCAAGGTGTCACAGGCGGGGTACTGCTCGCGTTGGGAGCAAAGCTGGCCTTCGAGCAGAAGGTGTGACGCCAACCTTTTATGCTTACCCTTTCATTACTGCGCCGAAGCGATGCGCTCAAGCGTCAGGACGGGAATTTTGCGGCTGGTTTTGCGCTCGTATTCGGCAAAACCAGGCATCATCTCGACCATTTTGGTGTAAAGCTGGCTGCGTTCGGGCTCAGCGGTAGAGGAGGCACGGACCTGGAAGCGCTCGGTGCCAACCTCGACGGTCGCGACCGGGTTGGCCAGCAGGTTGTAGTACCAGTCGGGATTGCTGGGCGCGCCGCCTTTGGAGGCGATGATGACAAGGCGGTCCCCATCGGTGACATAGGCCACCGGCGTGGTGCGAGACTGGCCGCTTTTCGCGCCAACTGTGGTCAGTAGCAAGAGGGTCGCGTTGGCAAAATATCCGCCAACCTTGCCGTTGTTGGAGCGAAACTCATCGATAGTGTTCTGGTTAAAATTGTTGTACTGGCTCATGTTAATCTCCTGATCGCACGGGTGACATATGGAGGGGGAACAAGATCCCGTCTGCGTCAGTCCTGCTCTTCTGAAACGAAAGAGTTCAGGCTAACTCTGTCACCGCTTATTTTTTCTTTCCATCTTCTATAATAGAAGCAGCACACAAATTATTCCCTCACAGACACTTTTTCAGCGCAGCGAGCCTTCCGCTACTCTCTCAGCGACCAGGGGGAGGGTAAACCAGGAAGCAGCCCTTTTTTGGAGATCTGCTCCGAATGAAGTCACACCTGGTACATCCAGGATGTCTTGGACGAATTGCGGAACAACGGGCAAGAGGCTCGATCAGAGGATGTGGAACGGATTGCTCCTCTGCGTTTCCAGCATATTAATGTTCATGGCACCTATCATTTTGTGCTTCCAGAGAGCGTGGCTCAAGGCCACCACCGCCCTCTCCGTCCCCTGACCACATCTTCTGAAGAGCTTTTCTAGCTTTTCCTGTGAGATGTGTGGTTCTTTTGGGCTATTTTGCTATTCCAACTTTCTGCTCCAACGGTGGGCAAACCCCATAACGGTTTCGCAAGGCCAATCCGAAGCCCGAGAAGCTCTTTTCTCTTCAGTTTTCCTGACGCATATCATCGCCTAGTTCTCCTACTGACGCATAAAAGCCCTTTTTGGCAAGGTTATGGTATTTTTGACAACACCTCTTCTGCTAGTTTCCCAAAAGCCCATCAGGACCAAAATTTGACACATATCATCGCCATTTTATTCTTCTGACGCATATTTCCCCTTTTTGGCGAGGTTATGTGTCAAACGACAGAGATTTGGAAGTCAAATTATTGATATATACAAGCATTTATGATAAATACTTCGTAACTGCTTAGGTCTGCTGAAATGAAGGAAGAACGGGATGACCGGCGAGAGTGGCTTGCAAAGCAGAAAGTAGAGGGATGCTTTGTTTGCGCAAGGTAGACAAGTACCCTGTGGTGGCTACTTCGTACATCCGTTCGTAAAATGGATGGGGTTGCCTTCGATTGTTTCTTTTTTTCTAGGGCCGCATTTTTCTCTGGGATAGCTGCTCCTCCAGAGCACGTAAGTAGCGTTCTGGATCTTTCCGAAAACGAGAGTGCTGACGTCGAGCTTCATGACGATAGTCAACCTGCTTTCTGAGAATTCGCCACTGCATTAGATCGCGAGGGGCCAGATCAGAGCCGCTAAAGTGGTAGTTCTGGGTAGCAATTACTGCAACGAGACGCACCGAACCGCGGACAACCAGACCAGGAGAGGCTTGTTTCCGGCCCGTTGCACGTCGTTCATGATAGCGCGTGGAACCAAAAACATGCTCAAGGTCATTGTTGGTGCGTGGAAGATCAGCAACGTCATAACAGTGAAACAATCCCGGCTGATAGCTTGCCGTCACTTTGAGGAAGGTGGAAGTCATCTGCTGCAGTGGGGCAGTCAGGGAAACACTGTCTCGCATTTCCTCAAGCAGCTCCTCATACTGTCGTTGCACCTCTCTCGAAGAAAGATGATCTGCATTTGCCAAGATATGTGCTGCTCGATGTACCCAACCATAGCCTGCCTGCACATCCGGCCACAACTGCTCCGTCGCTGCTAATCCCTTTGTAAGCAGCCGATCCAGTTTGTCGAGTGGAGATGGCAGCCCCCTTTTTGAGCGACCCGCTCCAGGGAAGCTGCAATCAAGGAGAGCCGCTCATACAATCTGAGGCCAGGAGCAGAAAGAGGGGGATGTCCGTCGTCGGTCAAAGCACTTCGGATGGCAAGACAATACTTCCGTGTAATGATCCCTTCCTCATTCTCCTCTTGCTCGACTTCGCGCTCAATCGGACGAATACCACGAACCTGCTTTTTCAATTCTTTCTTGGCATGGCGATCAGCTTCGTAGACCGGTTTTGCCGCTTCCCGCAGATAATGAAAGTGACACAACTGATGAGGAATGTCAGGGAATGCTGTTGCTACTGCATTCCGAATCGACTTTTGACCGTCTGAAATGACTCCACGAATGGGGACAGAGAACGCATCTTGTACTTCTTTGAGCAGCGTTACCAGATCGGCCTCGCGTTCGCTCAACAGAGGCCGAGCAAGCAAAAGCTCGCCTGAGACACAATCGCGAACCACCCAGAGTACTTCATGACCAACATCTGGTTTCAATCCATCCACTGCCAGAATGAGAGATCCCTGCTTCTGCACAAGGGGGTGGAGGCGTTCCCGGTCTGTCATGTGAATAGTCACCAACTCTTCATACCGCGCTAAGAGGTTGAGCACGGTTCGCTCGCCAATCATCAGTCCTCGTTCATGCAGACTCTGATGGATCTCTGCCAGACATTGATGCCGTTGATACCGCAGGAACCCTACGAGTGCAATCACATCTAATCCATATTCCCCATGTGGTAACGCCCATGCTCCTTCCGCCTCTGGCCGATAGGGCTGGTGATAGCGTGGACACTCTGGAAAAGCACATCGACGTACAGCCAGGTGCAAACGATGCCGTCCTGTGAGAGTTGTCACCGTCCGTTGCGTGTTGGTAAGCGATATGAGCAGCCTTGCCACACATCAGGCAGATGGCTGAGAGAGGTTCAAAAGTCTGGAGGACAAGCTTCCCCGAAGCATGAAGAGGTCTTGCCATGATGCTATCTTCTTTCTGTTTCCAGAGGAGACGAGAAACCAACAGACACGGAGAAGCAAGAAACTCTTCAGTTCGTGAGAAAGACAGCATCTGGCTTCTCTGCGTTTGTTGATGGGAGCTAGGTGCCGCCTTTCTCTCCCGGTGGAATTCCGCGAAATGCAGACGTTCAGAACATTAGTTGTTCGCGCCAATCTGCTGGAGCAAGCTTGGGAGGTCAAGTAATCCCCGGTGTGAGGTGATCTTGCCGTTGCTGAGCTTGTAGAAGCGGTAGCCGCCGATGGCAAACGATTTGCCGGACGCGGGCATGCCGCGAAATGGTCCTGTATGGGTCCCACGTAACGTCAAACAAACTGCCACCGTGTCGCCTTCCCCAACGATCTCTTCGATCATTGTTTCGTGAGCAGGAAACGCCGTCTGCATGAGCAGCAATGCGCGCTCCAGCCCCTCGCGGTTGCGTGGCTCATACGTATAGTCGTAGTAAGCGGGAGCAAGGAATGCATCGAGTGCATCGAGGTCGTTTCCATTCCAGACCTCTGTGATAAACCGTGTAATCACATCCGTATTTGCGTTGCTAGACATCATAGCCTCCTGTGGGAGCAAGTAGAAAGGTCCTCGTCGAAGAGAAACCGCGGTATAATAGTCAAACAGCCTGACTACCCAGGCAGTATACAGCATTCTTCGGAAGATAGTCAAGTTATTTGACTACTTTTTGCGATAATGAGAGGAAATGAGAGAATGGAACCCGCACCCAGTTACGATTTGACGCTCCTGCTTCTGCTGGGCTCTCGCACGATGATAGACACCTTGCACAAGCACCTTGCCGCACGTGGCTATGACGATGTCCGTCCCGCACACGGTTTCGCTTTCCACCGCCTCGCGCCAGATGGGGCAACTGGGAACGAGCTTGCCGAATTTTTAGACATCACGAAACAAGCGGCGAGCGAAATGGTGGATTATCTTGAACAGCGTGGCTACGTCGTGCGCCAACCACATCCCACCGACCGGCGCGGAAAGATTGTGACCCTCACGCAGCGCGGCTGGAATTGTATTCGGGCGACGGAGGCAATCTTGTCCCATCTGGAAGTACAGTGGGCGACCATCATTGGCGCAAAGCGCATGGAAGAGCTAAAGATTGACTTGCGCCAACTGGTCACAGTCGCCAATGGTGGGATCTTACCACAGAAATTTCGCCCTACATGGTAGCCCTGCTACGCCCGATGCTTGAGCAATAGCTTTTCGTTGCTCTTGTTGAACAGCCATCCCAGAGAAAAATGCGGTCCTAGCTTTTTTTAATAATTTTTTCCATTTTAGCGCGCGCGAACGGAGCTGCGGGGAGAAACCAATGGACTCTGCGAAGTAGGGTTTTCAAGACCCCGGAAAACCGGGACTTTATTATTTTTTCATGGTCCGGATATTTCCGGATCAAAAAGTAAAAACACCCGGCCTGTCGAGAGGAGCATCGGACTCTGGGAAATACCCCATGCTGCTTTTATTCTGTCAGATCACAGGTACGGTGGGAACACTGCCGAGAGTGATCGTTGGCAAGCAGGCAGAGCGGTGGTCAACCATCATGCAACCGAATCCAGCCCTGCCGCAGGGCATAGACCACGGCTGCTGTCCGGTCGTTCACCGTTAACTTCTTGAGAATGGAGGTGACATGGTTCTTGACCGTCTGAGCGCTGATGTGCAAGGCATGGCCGACCTCTTTGTTGCTCTTACCTTGTGCGACGTACTCGAGCAGCTCGACTTCGCGCTGGGAAAGGAGGGCTGATCGATTCCTGGCGCGGACCCCTTCGTCTTCCACGACCAGGCTGTTCAACGGAGTGAGCAGGTGGCCACCCTGCTGGAGTCTCACCAGCAGCTCAGAGCTGATTAAATATTCGCCCTGGCCGACCCTGCGCACGGTCTCTTGAAGTGTTTCGGGAGCAATGGCACGTGAGGAGCAAGCTGCTGCTCCTCCGCTGATAAAGGGCAAGAGCTGCTCTTCCTCTTCACTGGGAGTGAGAATGAGCAACGCGACACGTGGAGCACGTTGGTGGATCTGTTGAGTGAGTTGCGGGGCATAGGGTGAGCCGGGTCCGGCATCGATGAGGACGACATCGGGGGTGTCACGATATACGCATGCCAGGATCTCGTCGGGGTCGGTTGATTCACCAACGATGGCACAGCCGCTCAGGTGCTGCAGGGTCAAGCGAATGCCCTGGAGAAAGAGGGGTTGCTCCACCACCAGCAGGATGCGTAATGGGTCCATGGCCTTCCTCGTAGTCGAGCGGGGCACCTGGGGGATCGTGCCAGCGGAATATCTCTACCTCGCTCAGCTTACAGGATAGGGGACTTGAAGAGCTCCGTCAAGGACATGGACCTTTCAGATGACTTTTGGTTGCTCAGGGGCTTTTCGACCAGGTCTTTCTCTGCGGCGCGGAATATGAGGCTCCCAACAAGAATCGTGCGTACCTCCGCCGAATACCATCCGCTGTACATTGAGAACCTGAAGTTTCTCCAAGATTTCTGGACCCATCCGTTCCATTTTCCAGAGGAGCAAGAGGCGCAGGTTCTGGCAGCACTTTCCGCCTATCCGGGGGTGAGTGTCACCCAACTGGTGGCGGCTCACCCTGGCCTCTCCGTTGATGTGGTGTGGGCCTTGCTCACCCGCTCCGTGATTTTTACGAACCTCTCCGCCGCCTCGCTCATGCGTTGGGATCAGGTGCTGTTGTATGGAAGTTTGGCAGAGATTCCTCCGGCCACTGGTCGCGCAGTGGAAGTGCCAGCCCCGTTCACTTCGCGCTTCCTCTTCGATGGGCGACTCTGGGAAGCGAGCATGGAAGCAGCAACCGTCACGCTTCAGCCGGAAATTGGCGCAGTATTCAGCTTGCCATCGGACCATTTCCAGCGGCTGATCGCGTCGGGAGAAATGAAAGAAGTTGCACCCTCAACTCCTTCGCCGCTGCAAGAGACAGTGCGAGAGATCGTGTCTCGCGCTGGTCCGAAAGCCCTGGAAGCAGCCAATCGGCGGCTGAGCGCCATCCTGGCCTGGAAGTGTGGCGAAGCTATCACCGTGACCACTCGCAGCATTCAGAATTGGATAGCAGCCTTTCGCCAGGCCGAAGCAGAGTATGGATGTGGCTATTTTGGGCTGCTCGACAAGGTGGCGCAACGCGGCAATCG
>WNFE01004416.1_pt1 | contig 10494 bp, 14 predicted proteins | sample 5400451 | NCBI WGS metagenome assembly WNFE01 (sample SAMN13153344, study PRJNA577476) | soil metagenome | isolation source: 200 cm saprolite under Douglas fir tree site 2 hole 2 | place: USA:California | collected 2015-04-18 | reverse complement strand
GGCTCGTACTGCCGGCGATCCGAATTGTGGACGCTCCGCGCTTCGGCTACCGCGGGTTCATGCTCGACGTTGCGCGCAACTTCCATCCGAAGGCGGCGGTGTTGCGCACGCTCGACCTGCTGGCCCGCTACAAGCTCAACGTCTTCCACATCCACCTCACGGATGACGAGGGTTGGCGGGTCGAGATCCCCAGCCTCCCCGAGCTCACGGCGGTGGGCGCGCGCCGCGGCCACACGCTCGACTCGCGCCGGTTCCTTCAGCCCGCCTTTGGGTCGGGTCCCCAGGTCGACCAGCCGTGGGGCAGCGGGTTCTTTTCCCATGCCGACTACGTCGAGATTGTGCGCTACGCAACGGCGCGACACATCGAGATCATCCCGGAGATCGAGATGCCGGGCCACGCGCGCGCCGCGATCATGGCCATGGCGGGCAACCAGCAGTACCGGCTCACCGACCCGGAAGACCGTTCGGTGTACACGTCGGTCCAAGGCTACCCCGACAACGTGATGAACCCGGCGCTCGAGTCGACGTACGGGTTCATCGAGCGGGTGGTGAGCGATCTCGCAGCGATGCACCGCGAGGCCGGTGCGCCCCTGCGCCATATCCACATGGGTGGAGACGAGGTCCCGGCCGGTGTCTGGGTCGGGTCCCCGGCCGTCCAGGCCTACATGCAGGCGCGCGGCCTCACGAGCGTCGACGATCTCTGGTTCGCCTTCTACGGCCGGGTGGAGCAAATCCTGAAGACTCAGGGGCTCGTCCCTTCAGGGTGGGAAGAGATCGCGGTGCGCAAGACCCGCCGCGACGGGCGGCCCGCGGTCATCGTCAATCCCGGATTCGCCGAGCGCGGCTGGCGCGCCTATGTCTGGAACAACGTCCCCGGCTGGGGCGCCGAGGACCTCGCCTACCGCCTCGCGAACGGCGGGTACGAGGTCGTGCTCAGTCCCGTTACCAACTACTACTTCGATCTCGCGTGGAATCAGAATCCGGAGGAGACAGGGCTCGACTGGGGAGGGTACGTCGACCTGCGCAAGCCGTTCCAGTTCATCCCGTTCGACTACTACCGCAACGCGCGTGTCGACGCTCGTGGCAACCCGCTGGACCCTGCCGTGTTCGTCGGTAAGGAGCGGCTCACCGACTACGGCCGGGCCCACATCGTGGGGATCCAGGGCAACCTGTGGTCCGAGACATTGGGGGGCGATGGACGGCTCGACTATATGATGGTGCCGAAGCTCTTCGGGCTCGCCGAGCGGGCCTGGGCGCCCGACCCGGACTGGGCTAAGGAAGCTGGCCCGGCCCGGTCCGATTCGCTCTACCAAGCAGCGTGGTCCCGTTTGGTGAACGTGGTCGGCAAGCGTGAGCTGCCCCGGCTCGATCGGGAGGTGCCGGGGCTCAATTACCGGATCCCCACACCCGGTCTGAAGGTCGAGGGCGGCGTGGTTCGCTGCAGCGTGGAGCTACCCGGGTTCACCCTGCGCTACACGACTGACGGCAGCGAGCCCACCGTGCGCAGCGCCGAGGTCCGTGGTCCGATCCCCTTGCGCGGGACCGTCGGCGTGGCCGCGTTCACCACTACGGGTCGAAAGGGCCACACGGCCCGCCTCGCGGCTCCCTAGCTCGCAAGGCGCGCATCCCCGCTTGTGCCAAACGTGTCCCTTCCCAAGTCCATTCACGAGGAGCCACCAATGCTCGGCGAGTTCATGGCGTTCCTGAAGCAATACGGCGTGATCGGCCTTGCCATCGCGTTCATCATCGGTGGCAAGGCGAGCGCGCTCGTGACGGCGCTCGTCGACGGGGTCCTCATGCCGATTGTGACGTTCTTCGTTCCAGGCGGCGCTTGGCGCACCGCGACCATCGATGTAGGCTCCGTGCACTTCCTCCTCGGTCCCGTGTTCGGGGCGGGGGTGGATTTCATCATCGTGGCATGGCTGGTGTTTTGGTTCTCAAGGAAGGTCCTTAGAGAAGAGACCGTTACCAAAAAATGAGGAGCGCGTGAGGCCTACCCTCCGCGCAGTGCGAATGCCAGTCAGCTCGAGCTTCCGGACGTTCATCGTTGATCAGTTGAGCCGCGTGGCTCCGCGTGTCCGCGCTCGGAGCATGTTCGGGGGCGTCGGTATCTATTCCGGTGAGCTCTTCTTCGCCTTGATCGCCGATGACACACTGTACTTTAAGGTCGATGACTCCAATCGAGGCGACTTCGAGGAACGCCGGATGGGTGCGTTCCGACCCTATGGTGAGAGCGGTGAGAGCATGCAATACTACCAAGTCCCGGAGGAAATCATCGAGGACCCCGAAGCTCTGCGCCCGTGGGCTGAAAAGGCCATCGCGGTCGCGTCGCGGCGGCGCCTAACAAGGGCTCGAACCCGCCGGCGCGCGTAGATTAGGGAATGAATTTTGTGCAAGTCGTAGGCCCAAACTAAGGAAGGCCCCATGGAGCCTGGTGTGTTTCTCGCCGCACTCCTGATATTCGTGGGCATCCCTGCGTTCACGGTGATCAAGGTCGCCCGCCTGCGCGCCGCTCGTCGCGAATCACCATCGGCCGACGTCACGGCGCGGCTCGAGGCGGTGGAACGTGGTGTCCAGGACCTCCAACATGAGCTGGCAGAAACCCAGGAGCGCCTCGATTTCGCCGAGCGTTTACTCAGCAAGACACGGGAAGAACGGCGGATTGGTAGCTAGCGACAACTCCACCAGCTGAGGTGATTCCCATGGCACGGCAGGCCGACGTCCGCCGCGTGGCCCTCTCGTTGCCCGAGACCGTGGAGGCGCCGAATCACTTTGCCTTCTCCGTTCGCAACAAAGGGAAGCTGAAGGGTTTCGTCTGGGTCTGGATGGAGCGTGTCACGCCCAAGAAGCCCCGCGTGCCGCAGCCGGACGTCATCGCGGTGCGGGTCGCGAGCCTCGCCGACAAGGACTTCTTGTTGGCCCTGGACCCGGCCAAGTTCTTCACCGAGCCGCACTACAACGGATTCCCTGCCGTCCTGGTTCGCCTTCCCGCCGTGACCGTCCGAGAGCTCAAGCCGATCATCACGGAGGCGTGGCGTTGCCAAGCTCCCAAGGATCTGGATACAAAGGACAAGACATCGCGCCGTCGAGTGATCGGGCGGGGCCGGCCGGCGAAACGGGCGTAGACATAAGGAATGATCTCGCCATGACCTTCAAGCCCGCGATTTGGTTTCCGATCGCCGTCGTGCTGAGCGTCATTAACCTGGTTGGCGTGGGGTTCGCGGCCGGACAAGTCGAGCCGTGGCATGCCGCCATTCACGCGGGGCTCGCGCTGGCGTTCGGGTTATGGGCCCAGCGCCTGCGGTCGCGTCTCGGTGGGAGCGAGCGCCAGGCTCGGCCCGAAGCGCTTGAAGCCCAGGTGAGCGGGCTCGAAGCGCTCGAAGCCGAGGTCAGCAGGCTGCGGCAAGAGGTGAGCGAGATGCAGGAGCGGCTCGACTTCGCCGAACGGCTGCTGGCGCAGCGACCGGACCCGCGCCGCGTGGGCCCGGAGCGCCAGGGTCCGAAGCAACCATGACGCTCTTAAACGTCTTCGCCCAGGGATTGACCAGACCGCAACGGAGGCGCGATCGCTGATGGGCTCCCCTCGGACCACACTAGCCACGCTTGCTCGTGCCGGCCTACTCACCGCCCTGACGGACGGAGCCTTTGCGATCGTCCTCAGCGTCGCCTTCTACCACTCGACCGTCACGCGTCTGTTTCAGGGAGTGGCCTCGACCTTGCTAGGTCCTGCGGCCCTCACGGGAGGAACGCGCACGGCCGCGATTGGCGTGCTTATGCACATCGGCGTTGCGTTCGGCTGGTCTGCGGTCTTTCTCTTCCTCGTCGCGCCGGTTTCGTGGGTCCGCGCCCTCATGGAGTCGCGATACGGTGTGCTGAAGGTCGCAGCTCTCTTCGGACCGATGGTGTGGGCGACCATGTCGCTTGCGGTGATACCGCTACTCGTGCACCGTCCGCCGGTAATCGGGCTTCGGTGGTGGATCCAGTTCGTCGGGCATGTGTTCTTTGTCGGCCTGCCGATTGTCGCCACGGTCCGCGCAGGCACACCACGGTCGCCCGAGTCGCCGGTGTGGCCTAACGAGCGCTTGCAGCCCTGACCCGACTCCTCAGTGGGGCGCTCGTCTAGCTTTTCGGCGGTGCGATCCGCTCGGCGTCCCGCTGCTTGGCGAGTATGCGCTCCGCGAAGTCCAGCCGCTCTTCGACATCGGTGAGCCGTCGCTGCACGTCCTCGAGCGCGTCGAGTCGGCTCTGAACGTCTTCACTCCCCCCCACCCTCTTCTGCAGGTCGTCGATCGCCTGCGCAATGTCGCGCCGCGACCCCCGCGGTCTGCCCAGCCGGTCAGGCGGTCCGAGCCGCCCGGCGATCGCCTTGGCGATGGACACGGCCACCAGGATGAACCCTACGCCGACGGCCCAATCGGGGATGCCGAACATGCTTTCCTCTGGTCAGCCCCTAACTTAGCCACCCGGCCGGATGGGCGGGACCCTCGTCCTCCGGCGGCGTCTCGGCATGTGAACGGCCGGCCCTGTGTCCGATGTCACAGTCCCGATCCCCCGGCAGCCGACATGATTGGGACCCGCGATTGGCACGTCGAACCGTCGCTCGGGAGTGCGCGCATGCCGGAAGTGCAATACTGGGCCCGAGTGCGGGCCGGGATGGACTGTCCCCTGCGGCGCGGTGCCTGGTACCGCGTGGTGGAGCTCACCGCCGGCGAGACGGTGCTCGAGGTCAACAGTCGTCTGGTCCGCGTCCCGCGGGCCTTCCTGCAGATCCTGCCGCTCCGCCCCCCCATGTGGTCGCTGGTGCGGCGCAGGCCCGACGACGCGGCCCCCACCGCCGAGGATGGGAAGTACGCCGTCTGCCCGAGCTGCTGCGAGCGCAGCCCTTTGATCGACTCCGCGCCCACCCTGCGCTGCCGGCGATGCGGCGCGGTGTTCGCGATCGCATGGTCGGACTCACCCTGGCGCGCCTTCGAAGTGCTGACGGGCCGGCCCAGGGCCGGCGCTCTGGCGCGTGCGCGCGCGACCGCGCTGCGGGCCCTCGCGGCGGCCTTCGGCCTCCGAGCGTGAGGTGGAGGTGGGGGTGTCTTAACACTTCCTACGGCCTGGGCGGCTTGCGACCGTGTGGCCCCCGACCCGGCATCTGCCGCCGGGCTTCGCGACGGTGTCGCACGACCTCCGCCACCCGCTCCTGAAACCTGCGGCGCTCCTCCTGATACCGCGCATGCTGCACCGGTGTCAGGTACCCCTGCATCTCACGAGCCTCGTCGCGATTCACCTGCTGCAGCTTCAGCTGGTTGTCCTGTCGCTCGTTGACGAGCTGTTTCACGCGGTCTTGGTTGGGCGTGCCCGAAGCCAGCTCGGCGTTCAGCGTTTGATTGATCTCCCGCTGGCGCGCCCGGATCGGCTGGCGCTGACCCTCGAAACGCTGCTCGGTCGCCTGCAGCTTGGTGGTCTGGTCGTCGCTCAGCGCGAGGGTCGAACGCACGTGCTCGTTCCAGCGCTGGCGGATCTGCGTCCGGAGTCGCTGCGCCTCGGCGCCGTTCGGCGGCGCCGCGGCCGTGTCCGCGGGCTCCTGAGCGACGAGCGGAAGCGTGGTCGCGAGCATCAAGACCCATACGAGTGACTTCATTAACCCTCCAGCGAATCGAGTAAGGCACGCAGCTGGGGCGCGCTCAAGTCTTCGAGACTCAGATCCTGCGGGGACACCTCTTGCTGCTCGCCACCCGGCTGCCCCACCGCTTCGAGCACCGCCCTGAGCTCGTCCCCCGAAAGCTCGCTCAGTTCCCCACTAGCGGTTGCGGGTGGAACGGGTGTCGTAAACCGCGGGACCCGCACATTGAGCGCCACCACTCCGGCGCCGACGACCATCACGAGCGCCGCGGCGATTCGCAGCCACGCCGGCCGTACGCTTCCCAACACGCGGATGTCGGCGCGTGGCTCGGTCCGCAGGCGTGTCACCACGGCCTGCGCCGTGCGCTCGATATCGAGCCGATCCGCCGCGCGCGCCCCCAGGCGTCGCGCCACCTCCTGTAGCTTGCCGTCGTCCAACGTGGCGTCGTCGTTCATTTCACATACTCCTTCAATCGCTTCACCGCATGGTGGTAGTGCACGCGCGCCGCGCCGGGGGTCGTCCCGAGGGCCGCCGCAATCTCCTCGTACTCGAGCCCCTGCTGTGCCCGCAGCAGGAACACCTCGCGCTGCATGCGGGGCAGCTGCTCCAGTCCCGCCGCGAGCCGCCGCTCCGCCTCGCCGGCGACCGCCCGCTCGTGCGGGTCGCCATCCGTGGCTCGCACGTCGTCGTCCAGCGGCACGACGCGCGCCCGCCGGGAGCGCCGGTGCGCGTCCTTCAAGACGTTACCGCCGATCGTCATCAGCCAGGTGCGAAACTGGCACTGCCCGCGGAACCGCCCGAGCGCGCGGAACGCACGGATGAAGGTCTCCTGCACCAGGTCGTCCACGTCCGCCGCGAGGGCTCCCGCGCCGGCCAGGAAGCGGGCGAGCGCGCGCGCGTGACGGCGGACCAGTTGGGCCGCCGCCGGCTCGTCGCCACCGTGCCAGGCGGCGATCAGCGCCGCATCGGTCGGATCCGCGGCGACGGGCTCGGCGGGAGTCATGCGCTCGGGACGGTGGACGTTGGGATGGCGTGAATATTAAGGCGCCAAGGGCCCTTGAAATCCTGGCAGTCCGCTCATAGCTTCGATATTCGAACAAGCGTTCGAACCCCAATGCGCCCCTACGACGAACGGCTCGACCACTTCCTCTTCAGGGCGGCGAAGGTCTTCGCCGACCAGGGCTACCACTCGACCACGATGCGCGATCTCGCCGCGGCGACCGATATGTCGCTCGCCGGCATGTACTACTACGTGCGCGGCAAGGAGGAGCTGCTGTTCCGCATTCAGGAGCGCTGCTTCATGCGGGTGCTCGCGGGCGCGGAGCGCGCGCTCCAGGGGCTGGGCGACGCCGAGCCGGGCGAGCGGCTGCAGGCGTTCATCCGCCACCACGTGACCTTCTTCGCCGCCCACATGGCCGAAATGAAGGTGCTGTCGCACGAAGCGAATTCCCTCACCGGCGACCGCCAGCGGAAGGTCAACGCGATCAAGCGCCGCTACGTGGACCTGCTCGAGCGGCTGCTCAAAGATGTCGCGCCGGACGAGTCGGCGGTGGAGCGGAGCGCCGCCACCTACACACTCTTCGGCATGATGAACTGGATCTACAACTGGTACGACCCCGCGGGCGAGATCGATCCCGAGCGCCTGGCGGAGCTCATCGCGCGCACGTTCATCGGCGGGTTCGCCGAGGCGCGTTCCACGGTTCACGGAGGCTGACGGCTCATGGCTACGATGACGGAACCCAAGGCCGAGACGAAGACGCTGGTCCACTATATGGTCGAGAGCGGCGTCGCGATCCTCGAGCTGGATGACCCCCCTGCGAACACGTATACCCACGAGATGATGCGCCAGCTCGATGACGCGATCCTCAGGGCGCGCTTCGACGACAGCGCGCATGTGATCGTGCTGCGGGGCCACGGCGACAAGTTCTTCTCGGCGGGGGCGAACATCAGCATGCTCAACAGCGTGACCCCGCGCTTCAAGTATTTCTTCTGCCTGCACGCGAACGAGACCCTCAACCGGCTCGAGCACACGCCCAAGCTCACCATCGCCGCCCTCAACGGGCACACCGTGGGCGGCGGGCTCGAGATCGCGATGGCGTGCGACATCCGGCTCGCCAAGGAGAACGCCGGCAAGATCGGCCTCCCCGAGGTGAACCTCGGCGTGCTGCCCGGCACCGGCGGTACGCAACGGCTGGCGCGCATCGTCGGAAAGCCGCGGGCCATCGAAATGATGGTGAAGGGTGAGACCTTCTCCTTCGACAAGGCGAAGGAGCTCGGGCTTGTGAACGAAGTGTTCCCCGCCGACGATTTCTGGGATCAGGTGATGCTGTACGCCAAACAGTTCACACCCCCCCACAAGGCGTCCAAGGCGGTGGGGTTGATCAAGCGGTCCGTGCAATCGGGCGCCGAGGTGCCCTTCGAATCGGGGCTGACGCTCGAGCGGGAGCTGCAGCAGCAGCTGTTCCAGTCTGAGGACGCGAAGGAAGGCATTGCGGCGTACGTCGAGAAGCGGGTGGCGGAGTTCAAGGGGCGGTGAAGACCGACCTGTTGATCGGGAACGAATGGCGCAGCACGGCCAAGCGCTACCGTCTCATCAATCCCGCCACCGAGGAGCCGCTCGCCGAGGTGGCCGAGGCGGGCGAGGCGGAAATCGACGCCGCCGTGCAGGCGGCCCGCGCCTGCCTCGATTCCAAGGAGTGGCGCGAGCTGCCGGCGCGCAAGCGCGGCCAGCTGTTGTATCGCATCGCTGAGCTCTTGGAGCAGCGCGCTCCGGAGATCGCCGAAATCGAGACGAAGAACAACGGCAAGCCGCTGTTCGAGTCGAAGATCGACGTCGCGATGGCCGTCGAAACGTTCCGCTACTACGCCGGCTGGGCCGACAAGCTCACGGGCGACACGCTCCCCGTGAGCGGCAACTTCTTCACCTACACGCTACGCGAGCCGGTTGGCGTGGTGGGCGCGATCGTGCCGTGGAACTTCCCGTTGAACCTCGCCTCGTGGAAGGTGGCCCCCGCGCTCGCGGCCGGGTGCACGGTGGTCCTGAAGCCCGCGCACGAGACGCCGCTCACCGCCCTGCTGCTCGGGGAGATCGCGGTCGCGGCTGGCCTGCCGCCGGGCGCGCTGAACGTGGTGCCGGGGCCCGGGACCACGGCCGGCGCGGCGCTGGTGCGCCATCCGCTGGTGGACAAGATCGCCTTCACGGGCTCGACCGCAGTCGGCCAGTGGATCATGCGCGAGGCCGCGGCGACGGTGAAGCGCGTGACGCTCGAATTGGGCGGCAAGAGCCCGAACATCATCTTCGCCGACGCCGACCTCCCGGCGGCCGTACGCGGCGCCCAGAACGGGATCTTCTATGGAAAGGGCGAGGTCTGCGCGGCGGGATCGCGGCTCCTCGTGGAGCAGGCGGTGCACGATCAGGTCGTCGAGCAGCTCGCGGAGCGGGCCAAGAAGCTCACCCCCGGCGATCCCTTCGATAAGAACACCCGCCTGGGCGCGATCGTATCGAAGCGGCAGCAGGAGACGGTGCTGTCCTATATCGCAGCGGGCGAGAAGGAGGGCGCCCGGCTGGTGGCGGGCGGCAAGCCGGCGAAGGTGAACGGCAAGGGCTACTACGTCGAGGCGACCGTGTTCGACGGGGCGAAGCCCGGCATGAAAATCGTGGATGAGGAGATCTTCGGCCCGGTGCTCTCGGTGCTGACGTTCGCGAACGAGGCCGAGGGCATCCAGCTCGCCAATCGCTCGATGTACGGCCTCGCCGCTGGGATCTGGACCAAGGACGTCCAGAAGGCGCACCGCGTGGCCCGCGCCATCAAGGCGGGCACCGTCTGGATCAACACGTACAACTTCTACGATCCGGCGGCACCGTTCGGCGGCTACAAGTTCTCCGGGTTCGGCAGAGATCTGGGGAAAGAGGCATTGCAGAACTACACCGAAACGAAGACGGTCTGGGTCGGCCTGTGAACGAAGCCTACATCTGCGCCGCCCTGCGAACGCCCGTGGGGAAGCACGGGGGGGCGTTGGCGCGTGTGCGTGCGGATGATCTCGCGGCCATTCCGATCAAAGCGGTCGTCGAGCGCTCCGGTCTCGACCCCCGGTCCATCGATGACGTGATCCTCGGCTGCACCAATCAGGCAGGAGAGGACAACCGCAACGTGGCCCGCATGGCGCTGCTCCTGGCGGGCCTTCCGGTGGAGGTCCCCGGCCAGACGGTGAACCGGTTGTGCGGCTCGGGCCTCCAGGCGGCGGCCAGTGCAGCCCAGGCGATCAAGGCCGGTGAGGGCGACGTATTCATCGCGGGCGGCGTCGAGAACATGACGCGCGCGCCCTACGTGACCCTCAAGTCGGGCGAGGCATGGAGCCGCAGGACCCCGGAGACCGCGGATACGACGGTGGGATGGCGGTTCACGAATCCCCGGCTCAAGCAGGAATGGACGATTTCGCTGGGCGAGACGGCCGAGATAGTCGCTCAACGCTACAAGATTACGCGCGCCGAGCAGGACGGCTTCGCCGTCGAGAGCCAACGCCGCGCCGAGGCGGCGCTCAAGGCGTGTGTCTTCACCGACGAGCTCGTTCCCGTCCCCCTGCCCGACGGCGCCACGTTCGGGCGGGATGAATACCCGCGGGCCGGCACGACGCTCGAAAGCGTGGCGCAGCTGAAGCCGGCGTTCAGGAAGGACGGGACCGTAACCGCGGCGAGCTCGAGTGGGATCAACGATGGAGCGGCGGCCCTGCTCGTGACATCTCGGCGAACCAAACCGCTCGCGCGCATCGTGGCGACGGCGGTGGCGGGAGTCGATCCGAGCTGCATGGGGCTCGGGCCGATCCCCGCGACCCAGAAAGTCCTCCAACGCGCCGGGTTGACGATCGACCAGATCGACCTGATC
>WNFE01004413.1_pt1 | contig 10496 bp, 10 predicted proteins | sample 5400451 | NCBI WGS metagenome assembly WNFE01 (sample SAMN13153344, study PRJNA577476) | soil metagenome | isolation source: 200 cm saprolite under Douglas fir tree site 2 hole 2 | place: USA:California | collected 2015-04-18 | reverse complement strand
AAACTATTCCGCTCAACCTTAAGGCAACATTAAGATGGGCGGAATATGGCCGATAGGCTGAACAGAGTGAAGGGATCGAGAATCTATCTGATTGAATTACACATGCAGCACTAGGAGGCATTCCTCACAAGAATTCTGTGTAAGCTCCCGGCCGGTTTTACTGCAAGCACCTACAGCGCGAGTCCGGCGCGATCCAGTAGCACAGGCTTCAGCCTGTGTGGTTTGAGTTATGCCTAATCGACAGTACACAGGCAGAAGCCTGTGCTGCTCGAGACCTCCATACATCCCAGCGCAATTCGACGCAGCACGCTGAGATCGCAGAGCACATCCATCACGCACTCGTGAGATATCCGCGCTGCCTGTACACCAGCAAACTGGTGGAACGCCCCTCCTCTGTGTTGCTTTACTTTTCGAAATCTTCAAACGCGGCGTTGTCGGTGCAGGCCAGTTCCATGATGTCCCATTCGGGCTTCAACTGGAAGTTTAACTGGGTGACCCAGGGCTTCACGAGCGCCTTCGGGTCTTCCATCGTGATATCAACCTGCATGTTGTCACGATCGACGCGGTGGAAACGCTCGACCACGTGCAACTGATCGCTATGCTGATGGCCATCCCGGTCGAGCCAGGTCTTGTCGTTAAAACCAGCGGTGTCAACTACGAGCGTATCTCCGTCCCACTTACCGATGGAATGCCCCATGTAGGTGAGAGTGACATCCGCGGGGTGCGGGCGTCCGTCGACGAAGATGTGACGCACCGTGTGGTCGTACTCGTACAGAATAATCACTTCCTTCGGAGTTTGCACGAACTGCAAAGGAAACGGCTGCAGATAGATTCTCGGCGTGCCGGGCGGAAGGCAGGTTCTGAGGACCGGGTCATCCGTAACCTTCAGGGCGTTGCTGCGCGGGCCATTCGAGGGTTTGGCGGCATCATATTTCGCCTTTGCCCACGGAGTCATCTCAGGCCCCTCCTGCGTGTAGGTGCTCCCGAGAAACCTCCTCTGTGCAGGGGTGGCGCGCATGTTCCACACGCCCGATAGATCGTGCACTGGCGCGGGCGCAGATGTGGACGGCGCCTTGGCCGCTCCCGGTTGTTGCGCATTCTGTGCGCCCAGACCTGAAGACAATGCCAGCACCGCCACGCCTGCAAGAACCAAATCCCTGACGTGATTCCGCATCCTGACAGCCTCCATATCGTGTGCGGGCTCTGCGCGCGGTCGCCATAGCGCCGGTTTTGGCGCGTCGGCGACTTGGAGCCCGCCAGAAAATGTCTGAATTGTCCTAATCTCCGCTGAAGCGATTCCTAGTCCCCGCCACCCGTCGGGAGTTCTTCGCCGCTGGCCAACATAACTTTCTGAATCCAGATTTCCGGTGAACCGCTCTTCGAGGGATAGCCGCTGAGCGTGATGGTGTCGCCGGGCTTGATCGAACTCTTCGTCCAGCCAGCCCGGCTCAAACGATTCGGGCTGGTGAGTTCCCCTTGCCACTTCTCGGTTTTCCCGCTTTCATCCTTACCATCCATGATAATGATGACATGGGGATTAATAAACTGTAAATCAGTGACGGAACCTTTCACGGTGACCGTTTTCGACGTGTCGTAGTTTGCTGTCCCGTGATGCGCGAACGCCACATTTGCAACTGTGAGAAGTCCTACCACCAGGGCAAAAAAAGCCAGTCGTCTGTTTCTCAAGAAGATCCTCCAACATTTAATTTACGAATGTTTCCAATAAACTTACCAGAGAATTTGTAGAGAGTCACCGATAATATGACGAATTGGAAGTGGAAAAAGTTGCAGATAATTTCCGACAGCGCAGAAAGCCAGGCAAATCGGATCAGGCCTCCTCCTCAGGTAGGCTCCACGCCCCGATCCGATCGGGGGGTTCAGCGTAAAATTAGAGCCCTCGCCCGATTCTGTTACAAGTAAAAGCGCCCAGTCGCCGTCACATCTTGCCACTAACGCGGACGGGGTGTTAGTGTGTGTGCGCGATGGGTGTGGCGAACATGATCAACCTAATTGAAAATGGTGAGGACAAGGGGAATGCACTTATTTTTCGCGTTCTGTCAGTGGCTCGAACAAACGTCGATCGGCACTTTTATTCGCGAGTCACTTTGGCTGTTTCCTGTGATTGAGACCGTACACATATTTGGAATCATCTTGTTAGTGGGAGGCACATCCATTTTGGACCTGCGTTTGATGGGGCTGACGTTTCGGGACGAAGCAGTTTCAAAACTGGCTCAGCGATTTCTACCCTGGGCCTGGGCCGGCTTCATCATACAAGTCACCACTGGCCTGCTGATGTTCTCCTCGGAAGCAACGAAGATGTACGTTAACACGGCGTTCCAGGTCAAAATGCTATTGATCTTGGCCGCGGGCGTGAATGCGTTGGTTTTTCATTTCCTGGCCTACCAAAGCGTAGGAAAGTGGGATAAAGACCCAGTCGCACCGATGTCGGCCCGGGTCGCGGGTTTAATTTCCATTTTGTTCTGGTTCGGCATCGTTGCCATGGGGCGATGGATCGCGTATGTCTAGTTGACTTGCAATTGGAGCTTGGCTTGTATACAAGACCGATTCGGTTCGAGAATCCACCCGGCATCACGGGAAGAGAGGAGCCAATATGGGAAATTTCTTTGAATCGCTCGAGCACACCTCGTGGGTAATGACGATCGCCGAAACGGGTTGGTTGTATGCGGCGGTTTCGGTCACCCACTATTTCACTTTATTCGTGCTAGTCGGGACCATCGTCCTCGTGGATCTGCGCATTCTGGGAGTCGCCGCGCGTAGCCAAAGTGTCACTCAGGTTGCGGACACGCTTTTCCCTTGGACGTGGACGGCCTTGGGTTTGGCCCTGCTGTCGGGGTTCCTCATGTTTACGACCGACGGCGGGGACTATTATCCGGACCGTATCTTTCGAATCAAAATGACGGTCATTCTTCTGGCCCTGATTTCTACCGTCATCGTGTCCCGGAACGTGCGCAAGTGGGATCAAGCGTCCGCGATATCTACAGGAGCGAAACTTGTAGCTCTCGTTTCGATAGTCCTGTGGATTGGCAGCATACTTGCCGGAGTGGAGATCGCGGCGATTTCAGGGCTCGGGTAGATCCTTTCTCTACTCCCAGCCGCCGAAATGTTTGCGCGGCGCATCCATTTTTGATCGCGTTTTTCGGAATTTAACACGGAGAACGCAGAGAAAAGCCACAAAGAGCACTGAGGGCCCAATGGAGAACCAAAAGATGTAGACGACGGAAAGAGAGAGGCCTCCTTCTCTGTGGTCGTCTGTGATTCTTTGCGTCCTCTGTGTTAAGTTTTTAGGAATTTAACGCAGAGAACGCTCAGCTTTTTGTGAAACTCGAGAGCTTGCGTCAGTTACAAGTCAAGTTGGCGGGCCAGACCGAGGATCTCACGCGAATGAGAGGTCGAAGCGAATGTATGAATCACTGGTGACCTTCTGCAAGTGGCTCGAAAGCACGTGGTGGGGCACGGGAGTCCGCACGTCGCTTTGGGTGTACCCATTCATTCAGTTGATCCATTTCTCCGGGTTGTCCCTGTGGCTGGGGACCAACGCTGCCGTTGATATGCGCCTGCTGGGAGTGGGGAAGAAACGCCAAACGGCGGCAGAACTTTCCGACGCGCTGTTTGCTTGGAACTGGATCGGGTTTTGTGTGGTTGTCCTCGGGGGATTTCTGCTTTTCTCGGCCACGGGGTCGACGTATGTCGCCAACGCTGCCTTTCGCGTCAAGCTCGGAATTTTCGTGCCGTTGGCGCTGATCTGGCACATCGTGGTGCAGCAGAAAGCGCGCACGTGGGGTCAGACATCCGACACGCCTATCGCGGCCAAACTCGCAGGCTCGGTCGAATTGTTGCTGTGGATATGCGTCGTCACCGCCGCCGTCGAAATCCCCAACCATTAACAGGAGCGAACGCCGCGACGTTGCGGCGGCGGGATTGTGCATCTCGGAAAACATACACACCTCGTGTGACCCGTATCACCGGCCGCGGCATCTCAAATCAGGTATAGTCGCGCGGGTGCGTGCAAATGCCGGAGGTGTTGGATGAGAAGACAGGCATTGTGCTTTCCTGTTGTGACCGTGGTCGCTTTTCTTGTTTCAAGCCCGATCTTCGCGCACCACGGCGTGGCGCACTACGATATGAAGAAAACTATCGTTCTTACAGGAACCTTAACTGCATTCGACTGGGGCAATCCGCATTGTCTGGTTCACATGGATGTCATGGATGAAACCGGCCACTTCCGGCATTGGACTCTCGAAATGGCTTCGACGTTTGCCATGTCCAAGAGGGGCTGGGGCAAAGATACGCTTAAGCGAGGAGACCAGGTCATTGCGGAGACTCATCCCGCGCAGAACGGCACTCCCCTGGGGATCAGCTCGAGTCCCGATTTCGCTTTGAAGTTCGTCGTCAACGGCAGAGAGATCCCTTCCCGATGAGAGCCAGGGGCGCAAATGCGAACGGTGCCCTGCGGAGGTATTTTGTGAAGACGGAATCGATCGAGGATCTCCTGAGAAAGAGAGCCAAGGCACGGTGCGCCCTCATGTTGCTTTCGTTGATGCTGTCTCCATATTCTGCGTTTGTCTTGCAGGCGGACACAGGGGGAAGTATCTCGGGGACGGTGACGGACCAATCGGGAGCCGTGGTTCCAGACACCACGGTTACAGCTCTAAATCTCGATACCACGGTTCAACAAACCACCAGGACGAATGCGAATGGCTTCTTTACCCTCACAAACCTGCCCGTGGGACGCTATGAGATCGAAATTGTTCGCGAGGGATTCAAGCCGTATAAGCGCACGGGCTTGATCATTGATGTGAATGCCGCGCTCCGGGAAGACATAAGCCTGACGATGGGCGAACAATCTGAGGAGGTCGTTGTTTCTGATACCGCGGTGCACGTGGAGACCGAGAGCTCTCAGATGGGCGAAGTTGTCACAGGCTCGCAAATAACTTCCGTCGCCCTCAACGGGCGGAGCTTCACGGACCTTCTGGCTCTTCAGCCGGGCATCGTGCCGATGTCGACGCAGCAGCCTGACTCGATCGTCATGGCAGGCGCATCGGTCGCCATTGCGCCCTCGGGCCTCTTGAATCCCGGCAACCAATCGATCAGCGGCCAGCGGGAAGACGCCAACGGATTCGTCGTCAACGGTGGCGACGTCAAGGAGTTGATGAACGGTGGCACTTCGATAGTGCCCGATCTCGATTCGATCGCGGAATTCCGTGTGCTGACCAACAACTTCGATGCGGAATACGGAAATTACAGCGGTGGAATCGTGAATGTGGTGACTAAATCCGGAACGAATGGATTCCACGGCAGCGCCTTTGAATTTCTGCGGAACACTGCTCTCGATGCCAAGAACTTTTTTTCTTCCGACCGAGCCAAGTTCAATCAAAACCAGTTTGGCGGCACCGTGGGCGGGCCCATCGCGAAGAACAAAATATTTTTCTTTGGCGACTATCAAGGGACACGGACGAGACAAGGGATTGATACCGGGCTAATTTCCGTTCCTTCCTCGCAGGACCGTGGAATTGGCCAGCCTAACGGGGGCGCAAACCTAATTGATATTGCCAAGCCTATCGATAACACGGCAGCGGGCGCATTCACGACTACAGTGACGTTCAATGGCCAGCAGGTGGTCGTGCCGACGACGGTGAGTGGCCCGAACTTAGCCGCCCTGCTGGGCTCCAGCGTATCCTCGGGTGAGCCATACTATTTTTATGCCGGCGAGCATGAAGCCGGTAACCCTTCCATAACCTATCCATCCGACTGCACGTCTTCGCCGCAATGCGTTTTCCCAGGCGCCATCATTCCTCGAGCTGTCTGGTCGGCCCCAGCGAAAATTCTGCTGAATTACATTCCTCCAGTCAACTCGGGGACCTCGAGCTTTTCAACGGCCTCTCAGGAGCAGAAGCTACGCGATGATAAAATGAGTTTCCGTCTGGACGGCAACACCGGACGCTGGGGAACGCTCTCCGCATACTTTTTTTACGACAATTTCAAGTTGGACAATCCGTATCCAACTGGCCAGGGAGGCGCCAGCGTTCCCGGTTTCAACGCCTTGAATTTGGGAACTGCGCAACTCGTCAATCTCGGACAGACGAAGACTTTCGGCACTTCCATGGTGAACGAGATTCACTTGAGTTTCATGCGCGGCAATAACACGGTGGGCCAGCCCGTCGGCGGCGTTGGCACGACGCTCGCTTCGCAAGGTTTTGTCACCGGTCCAGGAACTTCCGGCATCGTTCCTCTCGCGCCGTCGATCGAAGGTGTCGAGAACGTTGTTTTCAATTCATTTGTGATGGGGACTCCCATCACCAATTTGGCCCAGGTGAACAATACCTTTTCTGTGATGGATAATTTCTCCAAGATCCTGGGGAGCCACACCATCAAGACGGGTCTTGAGCTGAGCTACGAGCAAGTCAACGTCAATCCGGATGCTACTTTTAATGGGTCCTTCCAATTTGTCGGTTCTGAAACCGGGTCGGACTTCGCGGACTTTTTAATCGGCGTCGCCAGCAACTACAACCAGGCCGATTCAGGGGCTTATTATGGGCGCCACAAGTACGCATCAGCATTTGCGCAAGACACGTGGCGTATCAAGCCCAGTCTTACGTTGAACTACGGGCTGCGTTGGGAATTGATGCAGTATTGGTCGGAGAAGTATAACCAGAATCCGACCTTTGTCCTGGGAGAACAGTCTAAAGTTTATCCGACTGCGCCGGTCGGTCTTGTCTATCCTACTGATCCTGGCGTACCGACCACCTTGGTACCACAAAAGAACCGTTTTGCTCCGCGCGTGGGGCTCGCCTACTCACCTGCAAAATCTGGCGGATTGCTGGGCAAGATTATCGGCGGGCCAGGAAAAACGAGCATACGTTCCGGCTACGGCATTTTTTATTCGGTGATTCAAGGCAACACGGTCGCCATTGATGAGCCTCAGCCTCCCTACGGCACGAGCTATACGGGGCAGGGAGTATTGTTTGCGACGCCCTTCATTAACGCGGCAAACGGCACAGCTCACGTGAACCCATTTCCGGTGACGTTTCCGCCGCTGAACGCTTCCGCGGACCACCCCAATTCGAGCATTGATTTCTCGCCATTCCTTCCTCAGGCTGGAATGACGGCGCCTCCTCCGGGAAACACGTATCCTTACACTGAAAATTATTTTCTTTCCATCGAGCGCCAGCTTAGCGCGGACACGGTCCTAAGTTTCAGTTACGTCGGCTCCGAGGCTCATCACCTGCTGGTGATTTATTCCGCCAACCCGGGCAACCCCGCTCTTTGCTTGTCGTTGAGCCAAGCTAGCGCCGTTGCACCGGGGACACCCACATGTGGAGCTTTTCAGGAGAACACTCAGTTCACGCGGGCTCCGGGAACATGCGCCCCGGTCGTCCCGGGCGTCAAATGTGCCGTCGATGGTACTCGTGGCCCTCTCGGGTCGTCTTTCGCCAATGACGACTACGACGCCAGCATCGGCAATTCGAACTACAATTCATTTCAAGCCGACGTCCGGCACTCGGGGAAGCGCCTCAATTTCACTGCCGGATATACTTTCAGCAAGTCCATCGACCAGGCGTCAAGCCTTTCCGACATCGTCAATCCCTTTGACTTCAAGGCGACACGCTCGCTTTCGGCCTGGGATTTGAAACACAGCCTAGTCTTCACTTACGCGTATCAACTTCCACTGGAACGTCTCACCTCCCACGCGAAATTCTTAACGCAAGGCTGGTCCCTTTCAGGGATAACCCGCGCGAGTTCCGGTTTTCCGGTTACCATTTCCGAAGAGGGTGACAATTCCTTGATGGGAAGCCAGCCCAATGGAGTGAATAATCACAGTCTCGATTTGCCGGATTTCACTCCCGGCCCTCTGAACCTGAATTCGAATCCACGGAACGGGCAGCCTTATTTCAATACCTCAATTTTTGGCCCGAACGCCCCTGGCACTCCCGGCAACACCTCCCGCCGTTTCTTCTATGGACCTTCGATGTTCAACACCGACCTGGCGTTGCTGAGATCCTTCCATCTATCCGAGTCAAGAGCCCTGCAATTTCGCCTGGAAACCTTCAACCTCTTCAACCACACGCAATTCTTCGGGCCGGCTTCCGTGAACGGTGACTTTTCCAGCTCTTTGTTCGGCAAAGTGGTAAAGGCCATGCCGCCCCGGCTCATGCAGGCCGCCCTCAAATACACGTTCTGAGACGCGAGTATTAGAGTTTCCAGTGAAAACGCGGATTGGGCCTCTTGTAGCGTCGGCCTTTAGGCCGACGCTGTAGATTCAAGCACATGCCCGTCCCGCACGCGGGACGGGCGCTACATAGGCTAAACCGGGTCCGGCCCGCACCACGCGAAAGTGGCCGATAGGCTGAACGATGGGGTTGACCCCAGTGTGTGGCTGGCGTATAAGGGCTGTTGAATTGCAGGCTCTGAGATATAACTCCGTCGATACGTTTCCTGATTCAGGACTTCCGGGAGGAGATTTATGCGTAGAGTTGCGTTAGTAGTTCTAGTGTTAGGGGTTGGCTGCCTGGTGGGCTTCATGATTGCCAGCAATCCGGTGACTGTCCATGGACAGGGGAATGCAGTCAGCATGGCGGCGGTTCCGGGCGTCGTTGGGGGCCAGGACTCTTTCGGCCCTTACGACGTTGCCAAGAATTGGCCGGCTGACGTCAGCACCTTGCCGGGAAATGAGCAGTGGACCTGGGGAGCGGGGCAGGGAATCTACGCCGAGAATCCGGATCGTGTCTTCCTGCTTTTCCGCGGCGAGCTTCCCAACATCAAAAGGCCGGCGACCAAGCAGCTTACTGATTTCGGGCCGAGTCTTTCGTTTCCCATTGGCCGGTTACCGTGGCGGGACGCGACGGTGGCTGCGCTGCCGGGTGCTGGCGGAACTGGCCAGGACCCCGATGACGGGCCAAAGCTTTGGAAGGGAACGGTTGGCGTCGACGCCAAGTGGGAACACTGCCTTACGATCGTGGACTCCAAGGGCAATATCACCCAGACCTTTCCGCAGTATGACCACCTTTTCAAGCGCCCTCACTTCGTCGCTATCAACCCCTATGATCCCGACAAATACGTTTGGATCGTCGACGATCACATGCACGCGATCTATAAATTCACGCATGACATGAAGGAACTCGTGCAGACGCTTGGCACGCCCACCGTAAAGGGCGCGGACGGTACGCACTTCAACCGGCCGACGTTTCTGGTCTGGGCGCCCGACAGCACCTTGTATGTGGCCGACGGATACAATGGTACGCGTGTCGCGAAATTCGACAAGACCGGCAAGTTCCTGATGGACTGGGGCATGAAGGGCACGCCTCCGAATGACAAGCGCCCCTATTACATGAATAACGTCCACGGGATCGCGATCGATCCTCAAACCAAGCACGTCTTCGTGAACGATCGCGGCAACCATCGCGTCCAGGTCTTCGATGAAAACGGCAAGTACCTCTACGAGTGGGGTTTCGGCGGGGAGCCGTCGGACATCCACCTGCTCTATATCGGAGCCGACCGGACACTCTGGGCGTTTGACCGCGGGACTTCCAAGATGCTGAAGTATGACCTCGAAGGACACTTCCTGTACTCCTGGGGCACCTGGGGAGATTTCCCCGGCGGCTTCTGGGGCGTGCACGGATTCAGCGTCGACCAGGACGGCAATTTCTACGTCGCCGAAGTGGACAGCGGCCGCGCGCAAAAGTTCACACCGCGGGCCGGTGCGAACCCCGCGTTCATGGTCAGCAAGCCCGTTTACGCGGCATGGAAATAGACCTTTCGCGCTGTTTGCTTCGTTATCCGAGCGGGCTTCTGCTCTTTTTCAAACTTGAAGCAGCTGTGCCGTCGCGAAATGTTAGCGACGGCCCAAAGCCTGTCTTGTTTTCAGGTCATCGCAGAGGTTCTCGGCTGGTTGAAATCTAAACCCGCACCCTTTGAGGAGAAAGGGTGCGGCACCCCGCTGTTCGCCCACGATCCACGTTTGCGATCCAGCCTATCGGTTAAAGGGAGCCACAAGAGCAGCGTGGCCCGCAATGTGCCCGTCCATGGCTTTCAACAGATCGGCGCGCGTGGCAGTCGCCGGGAGATCAAGCTTCTGGTCGAGCGCAAAGAGTTCGAACGCGTAGTGGTGCGGGACTGGGACGTCCTGCGGCGGACATGGGGGCCTGTAGCCGAAATTTCCTCCCTGCCCGGCGAAGCCGTTGGTTTGATGGCTGCCGTCCGGCAAGTCCGTGCTCGCCGCGGAAACGCCTCCGGGAAGCTGATTGGCGCTCGCCGGCATATTCCAGACCATCCAGTGCAGAATGTCATCGACGCCCTTTCGTGGTCGCGGTTCCATGTCATGAACGATCAAGGCGAAGCTTTCCGTTCCTCGGGGCGCCTGCATCCACTGGAGCGCTGGTGAGACGGCATTTGGCCCTGCGGCGCACGTGAACTTTCCCGCCATTGGTTTGCCGTCATCGATGTCTGTGCTTACGAGCCGCAATGGCGGCGGGAAACCT
>WNFE01004410.1_pt1 | contig 10499 bp, 8 predicted proteins | sample 5400451 | NCBI WGS metagenome assembly WNFE01 (sample SAMN13153344, study PRJNA577476) | soil metagenome | isolation source: 200 cm saprolite under Douglas fir tree site 2 hole 2 | place: USA:California | collected 2015-04-18 | reverse complement strand
GGGCGATTCCGAGGTCGGCGGCGGCTCATTCCCCGGAGCAAAGCTCAAGACCTGGCTCGCGGGATTCCCCGACCAGCGGCTCGCGGAGAAACTGCGGGCTAACGATCCGCCGATCATCGCGCGCGTCGCCGGCAGTCGCGTGTTGCTCGACGCGCGCACCATTTTCCCGGAACAGGTGGACACGGTAGTCGCGGCGCTGCGTGGCTAGCCGAGCGGTCTTTCTCGATCGCGACGGCACGATCGTCGAAGACCCGGGATTCCTTCATGAGCCGGGCCAGGTCAAACTCCTTGCCGGCGCCGCCGGCGCCATCAAACGGCTCAACGACCGCGGTTTCCTCGTCATCATCGTGACCAATCAATCCGGTATCGCGCGCGGCCTCTACACGGTCCAGGACTACGCGGCCGTGCAGCGACGCCTGGTCGAGTTGCTGGAGCAGCAGGGCGCGCACGTCGACGCCGCCTACTTCTGCCCGCATCATCCGCAGTTCAGCGGTCCCTGCGATTGCCGGAAGCCCGGCTCCAAGCTCTTTCAGGAGGCGCAGCAAGCGTTCGACATCGACTTCACGCGCTCCTGGTGGGTAGGCGACCGCCTTGCCGACGTTCAGCCCGCCCGCGTGCTCGGTGGCCATGGGATCCTGGTCACAACGGGGAACGGCAACCTCCACCAGGGACAGGCGCGGGCGGTCCGTGTGATGGTGGTCGCTGACCTGGCGGGTGCGGTGGATGAGATTCTGCGGCCCCTTCAGGGTGTGAAATCACGGTCCCTGATTGTGTAAGGGTTCTCCAACTTGCAAATTGGGCCGTCCTCCTTCTCGTTGCTAGGAGCTCTTGTGCGTGCTTCCGCCGCCGCTCTTGCCGCTCTTGCCGCTCTTGCCGCCCCCCTCGCCGCGCAGATCCCCATTCGTGTGGGCCAGACGGTCACGGGCCGGCTCGTGCAGAGCGATCAGAAGTTCTCCGACGGCTCGCACTACAAGATGTACGCGTTCGTTGGAAACAAAGGCGACCCGGTCGCGGTGGATCTGACGTCCGACGACTTCGATGCGAACCTTCTCATCGCCGACGCATCGGGCAACACGCTGGCGCGCAATGACGACAGCGGCGAGAAGTGCAACGCCCGACTGACCTTTGTGCCGCCGGCAACCGGCAACTATCGGATCTACGCCAATTCGAGTGCCAAAGCGGAGCTGGGTGAGTACCACCTGTCGCTGGCGCCTGGTCGCGCAGCCGCAGCGGCCGACACGGTCTGCCGCGGATTCGGTGCGGTGGCGGGGTTGATCGAGGTCGGGCAAACCATCACGGGCACTCTCACGGCCGAGGATCCGCAGTTCATCACCGGCGATTCCACGTACTTCCAGCGCTGGATCGTGCCGGTCAGGCCGAATCAGGCGTTTACCGTGGACCTCCAGTCCGACGATTTCGATGCGTACCTGATGCTCACGCGCGGCCGCGGTGAGAAGCTCGTGTCGAACGATGACGGCGGCGGCGGCTGTAACGCGCGGCTCGTGTACACGGCGCAGGACGATCATCCGCTGCGCATCCTCGTGAACACGGCGTCGCGGCCCCCCCGCCAGACCGGGCGTTTCACGCTGCGCGTCTCCGACGGTGAGGCAGCGGTCGAGACGAAGGGCAACTGTCGGTTCACCGCGACTGCAAGCGCGAGCGCCCCTTCCGCCCCTCCCGCCGCCGCCCCCGCCGGTCAGCCGTTGCAGCAAAAGGTCTCAAGCTCGGCGATGCCGACGATACGAGTCGGGGAAAGCATCAACGGTGCGCTCACGGCCAGTGACTCGCTCTATCCTGACACGAGCTACTTCAAGCTTTATCAGTTCACCGCGCCGGGACCGAGCGATACGATCACGATCGATCTCTCATCCGACGATTTCGATCCGGTGTTGATCGTTCGTGGCGAGGACCTGGAGAACTCCCTCATCAACGACGATGGTGGACCGGGCTGCGCATCGCGTATCGTGCGCGCGTTCCCGAGCCGGGGACCCTACCGCATTCTCGTGAACACGACGAATACGCCCAAGCGGCAGACCGGCAACTTTACGCTGTCGATCACGCGCGGCGCCAAACCGGTTCAGGAGCACGGCAACGCCGATTGTCATCCACCGCAGGGCACCGGTGGCGGGGCGGCGAGCGGCGCGCCGAGCCGAGCCAGCGCGCATGCGATCGACGTCGGCCAGTCGCAGCAGGGCCGGCTGTCCACCAGCGACGTGTTGCTCAATCACGACAGCACGTACGCGCAGGCCTGGACGATTCAAGCTCGCGCCGGTCAGACGGTCACGATCGACCTCGAGTCGGATGACTTCGACGCCTATCTCTTCCTGCGCGGCCCGGGCATCTCGGGTGGGCGCGACTTCCAGGACGACGATTCGGGCGGCGCCTGCAACGCGCGGCTCACGACCACGTTCCCGCAAGACGGCGAGTACGAGATCGTCGTGAATACGCAGGACCACTACAAGACGGGCGCGTTCACGTTGAGCGTCACCAGCGGCTCGAAGCCGAAGTCGGTCGCTCGTTGCTCTCGCACTAGTCAGTGACCAAGCCGGTTCGTGTCGCCGTGCTCGTTTCGGGCGGCGGCACGAACCTGCAGGCCCTCCTCGATCAGCTGCACGATTCTCCCATCGCACGCGTTGCGCGCGTGATCTCGAACCGGGCCGACGCCGGTGCATTGCAGCGCGCCCGCCGAGCCGGCATTCCGACGACCGTGCTGCGCGATCCCTCCGATGCGCAGGAGCTGCTCGCCGCCCTCGGCGACGCGCACCTCGTCGTGCTCGCCGGGTACCTGAAGCTCGTGCCCGGAGCGGTGGTATCGCGATTTCGCGGCCGGATGATCAATATCCACCCCGCGTTGCTGCCCGACTTCGGCGGTCCCGGGATGTACGGGCACCGGGTACACGAGGCCGTGCTCGCGAGCGGTGCCAAGGAATCGGGTGCGACGGTACACTTCGTCGACGAAACATTCGACCGCGGCGCGATCATCGCGCAGGAACGCGTACCGGTGCTGAAAGGCGACACGTCCGAGACGCTTGCGGCGCGGGTGTTGGAAGCAGAGCATCGACTTTTACCCAGAGTGGTTTTGGACCTCGCAAGGAGCATAGCGTGAACGTGCTGCTGATCGTGCTGGCGCTGCAGAGCCCAGAGAGCCTCGCAATCCGTTTCTCCGGGATGACTGCGATCACGGGTTACGAGCAAGCGATGACCGACAGCCTGCTGGCGCTGCTGCCCGGCAGTACGCGCGATCGCATCGGCAACGTCACGCTCGCACTGGGCCGCGGCAGTCCGAAGCGGTTGATCGCCTGTTCGCTCGATGAAGTCGGCTACGTCGTCGGCAATATCACGGACGACGGATATCTGCTGCTGCGCCGCGTCGGCGTATCGCGGACGAACGCGTTGTTCGATCAGCAGCTCGAGGGCCATCGCGTCACGGTGTTTGGGCGGCGCGGGCCCGTGCCCGGCGTCGTCGCCGTGCGCTCGACTCACCTGACGCGCGGCCGGCCTGCGGCGAACGATCCGCCCTTCACTGTCGACAACGCGTACGTCGACATCGGTGCGTCCTCGCGCGCTGAAGTGCTCGCGCTCGGTGTTGACGTGCTCACGCCGGTTTCGCTGACGAAACGTCCGGAACGATACGGCGACCGCGCCGGACTCCTCGCCGCGCCGAATGCCGGCCGGCGTGCCGCGTGCGCCGCGCTCGCGTCAGCCGCTCTTGCAAAACCGCGCGCGCGCGGCAGCGTCGTCGTGGCGTTCACCGTGCAAGGGCTCTACGCCGACACTGCTGGATTGAACACGGTCAAGAACGTCCAAGGTCCGTTCGACGAGAGCCGGCAAGTCTCCCTTCCCGTCAAGTTCGCCGACACCGCCGTAGAAACCGTCACCCTGCATGACGTCGATGCGCTGGTTATGGATATCGTGCGCTGGATCGGAGGCCCACAATGATCCTCGCGCTCGTGTTGGCACTTCAGGATACCAGCCGTATCGCGGAGGCGCAGAGCGTGGTCGCGCCGCTCATCGAGAGCTACGGAGTCTCGGGCGCCGAAGGCCCCGTGCGCAGCATCGTGCAGCGCCTCCTGCCGAGCTGGGTGAAGACCGCAACGGACACCGCGGGCAACCTGTGGGTGCGCGTCGGCCAAGGCGACGAACCCGTAGTCATCGTGGCCCACATGGACGAGATCGGCTTCCGCGTGGACTCGATCCTTTCCGATGGATCGCTGGCGCTGCGCCCGCGCGGCGGATTCTTCGGCTCGCTCTTCGAAGCGAAGCCGGCGCTGATCCACGGAGATCGCGGCGACATCCCCGCGATTTTCCTGCCGCGCGACACGGGCTTGACCCGCCACGCCGCGCCGCCGGTGCGCGCGAGTGTCGGCGCGACGACTCGCGCGGGCGCGGAATCGCTGGGAGTGCGAGTCGGTCAGACGATCACGATGCCGAAGCAGTACGTGCGGCTGGCGGGCACGCGCGCCACCGGCCGGTCGTTCGACGATCGCATGGGGTGCGCCGCGCTCCTGCTTGCATTAAGGAGATTGGACCGTTCAAAGCTGCGCCATCCAGTAGTCTTCGTCTTTAGCGTCCGCGAAGAGATCGGCCTCGAGGGCGCGGCCGCCGTCGCCCGGCAGCTCGGCACCACGGCGCGGCGCGTGCACGCGATCGACACATTCGTATCGGCCGACTCGCCGCTCGAGCCCCAGAACTTCGCGGTGGCGGGGCTCGGCGCGGGAGCCGTCGCGCGAGCGCTCGACAACTCATCGATCACGCCGCCCGCCTACGTCGATTCCCTCACGCAGCTTGCCCGCGCCCGCGGGATCGCATTCCAAATCGGCACGACCAACGGCGGCAACGACGGCTCGACGTTCACGCCCTACGGCGTCGTCGACGTCGCCATGGGCTGGCCGCTGCGCTACTCCCACTCCCCCGCCGAGGTCATCGATCTCAAGGACCTGGTGAGCCTGGCAGACATCGTGCGCGCGGTCGCTGAGGATTGGTGAGGGCTCTTCTATCAGTTTCAGATAAGCGGGGCCTTGTGGAGTTCGCCCGAGAGCTGGTGAAGCTCGGCTGGGAGATCGTCTCGACTGGCGGCACCGCCGAGGCTCTACGGCGTGAACAGGTCCCGGTAATTGGCATTGAGGACGTGACTGGGTTCCCGGAGATGATGGATGGTCGAGTAAAGACCTTGCATCCAAAGGTTCACGGCGGGTTGTTAGCGAGAAGAGATAATCCCAATGACGTCGCCGCCATGAAGCAGCACGCCATCACGCCGATCGACCTTGTCGCCGTAAACCTCTATCCATTCCGCGAAACCGTGGCGAAGCCGGACACCACGTTCGCGCAGGCGATCGAGCAGATCGACATCGGCGGCCCGTCGATGCTGCGCTCGGCCGCGAAGAATCATCAGTCAGTAATTGTCGTGGTCGATCCGGATGACTACCCCTCGATCATCATGCGGCTCAAAGATGGTGGAGTTGCGGCCAATGAGAGGCGGGCGCTGGCCACCAAAGTGTTCGCCCACACATCGGCATACGACGCCGCGATCCTCGGCTACCTGTCACGCTCGCAAGAGGCGCTGCCACCGACCTTGAGTCTCGTGCTCCAGCGGCAGCAGGCGTTGCGCTACGGCGAAAACCCGCACCAGCGGGCCGCGCTCTACGTGACCGACGAGCCGGGCGTTCGCAACCTGCAGCAGCTCCACGGCAAGGAGCTGTCGTTCAATAATCTCCTGGACGTTGACGCGGCGGTGATGGCCGTGGCGCCGTGGCAAGCGGGGGGGGGCAAGGACGCGCGCGTGGCGTGCGTCATCATCAAGCACACGACGCCGTGCGGCATCGCCCTGGGTCCGACGGCCGCCGAGGCGTACGCCCGCGCCCTGGCCACCGACCGCACGTCGGCGTTCGGCTCGGTGATCGCGTTCAACACCGTGGTGGACCGCGCCACCGCCGAGGCGATGCGCGAGCTGTTCGTCGAGGTCGTCGTCGCGCCGCGCATCGATGCGGACGCGCTTGCCGTGTTCCAGGAGAAGAAGAATCTCCGGGTCGTGGAGCTGCCGCGGCCCAGCACCGAGCCGACGCTCGACTACAAGCGGGTGCGCGGCGGCTTTCTGGTGCAGGATCGGTTCGATTACAATGCAGTCGCCGACGAGTCCAAGTGGCAGGTGGCCACCACCCGCCGCCCGACCGATGCGCAATGGAACGACCTGCGATTCGGGTGGGCGGCCGTCGGGTCGGTAAAGTCGAATGCGATTGTGCTCGCCCGGGACGAAGCGGCGATCGGGATCGGCGCTGGGCAGATGAGCCGCGTGGATTCCTCATTCCTGGCGATCCACAAGGCTCGGCAGCAGGGTCACGACCCGCAGGGCGCCGTGCTCGCGAGCGACGCGTTCTTTCCGTTCCGGGACGGGGTAGATGAGGCGGCCGCGGCTGGCGTCGCGGCGATCATCCAGCCGGGCGGCTCGGTCCGCGACGCCGAGGTGATCGCGGCGGCGGATGAGCACGGCGTTGCCATGATCCTGACCGGTATGCGGCAATTCCGTCACTAGATTACTTGGGCCTATGACGACCACTTATCCGAGCCGAACGAGTCCGGCGAGTCGCAGCGTCGACTACGCACCCACCGCGCCTTCGACCGCCGCCAATCCGCCGTATCTCATGGCGGCCTGCGTCTCGCTCGGCGCGCTGATCCTGTACATCCTCACGCTCGCCCCCACGACGCAGTTCTGGGACACGTCGGAATACATCGCCGCCGCGTACACGCTCGGCATTCCGCATCCACCCGGCAATCCGCTGTTCACGCTGGTCGCACACGTGTGGGGACTGATCCCGTGGGCCGCGGGTTATGCGGAACGCATCAATCTGTTCGCCGCCGTGACGAGCGCGGTGTCCGCCGGCTGCTGGTTCCTCGTCGGCGAGCGCTGGCTGCGCTCCATCGTGCCCGCGATGTGGCCGCGCCGGTTGGCCGCGCTCGCCGGCGCGATCGTGTCGGCAACCTCGTTCACCGTCTGGAATCAGTCCGTCGTGAACGAGAAGGTGTACACGCTCAGCCTGCTGTCGATCGCGCTCATCCTCTGGCTGATCGTGCGCTGGGACGATCAGCCCGCCGGCGAAGCGCACGATCACCATCTGCTGTTGATCATCTACCTGCTGGCGCTCACCGCCACGAACCACATGATGGGCGTGTTGGTGGGACCGGTCGTGCTCGTGCTGCTGTTTCCGCCGCTCAAGAATCAGCGCCCGGTCTCCGATGCAGAGCGCGCCATCGAGTGGTCGCAGTTTCTCGTGGTCACGAGCGTCTGGTTCTTGCTCCTCTCACTCGGCCTCGAGAGCGCGACGTGGGTCATGGTCGCCGGCGCGATCGTCGTGGCTTCGCTCGTCTACGCGACGCTGGTCGCGGGCAACGTGTCGTTCGCGCTCACCGCCTTGCTGGTCGCGGTCGTCGGGCTGTCGGTGTACGTCTATCTCCCGATCCGCGCCGGCTTTCATCCGCCCATCAACGAAGGTGAGCCGACGAATTGGCAGGCGTTGTGGGCGGTGCTGACGCGCCAGCAGTACGGCAAGCCGTCGATCTTCGACAATCCGACGCAGGCGCCCGGACTCGGCAACACGGGGCATACGCTCGCGCTCTACAAAGACCAGCTCGGCAACTACGTGCAGTACTTCAGCTGGCAGTTCGCTCACGACTGGTCCGAGCTGACGCAGCGACTGCTCGGCGTGCTGTTCTTCGTGGTCGGGGGCGTCGGTGCCCTGCGACACTGGAAAGCCGACAAGCGCAGCGCGCTGGCGATGACGATTCTCGTCTTCACGTTCACGTTCGCGCTCGTCTTCTATCTCAACTTCAAGTACGGCTTCTCGCTCCACGGTGACCAGGCCTCGACGGCGCACGAGGTGCGCGAGCGCGACTACTTCTTCATCTGTTCGTTCGCGTTATGGGGCATCTGGGTCGGCACTGGACTCGCGTCAATCATGGAGTGGCTGAGCGAGCTGGTGCGCGGCAGCCAGCCGAACGAGACACGGCGGTGGATCTATGGGACGCCGCTCCTCGCGATCGCGTTGATCCCACTCGCCGGCAACCGGCTGACCGCATCGCGGAAGGGTGAGACGCTGGCGCGCGACTTCGCCTATGACCTGCTGCAATCGGTCGAGCCATACGGCGTCCTCGTCACCGCCGGCGACAACGACACCTTCCCGCTCTGGTACGCGCAGGAAGTCGAGGGCATTCGGCAGGACGTGACGATCGTCAACCTGTCGCTCGCCAACACCGACTGGTATCTGCGGCAGATTCAGCACCGCCCCATCGTGCCGTTCGATTCCACCAAGGCGCCGGCGATTTATCGCGGCCGGCAGTGGCCGATGCCCAGCGGCCCGTTGATGAGCTACTCGGACCAGCAGCTCGCGGCGCTCGAGCAGTACTACATCATCGACCAGAAGCGGACCGCGCGACTCGGCACGATCGACGTCACGATCGATCCGCAGATGCTGGGCCGTCCCTACTTGGAGCGGGCGGACGTCGTCGTGCTCGAGGTGATCAAGGATCAGATCGGCAAGCGCCCGATCTACTTCTCACGCACCGTGGGCTTGTACGGCGATCAGTTCGGCTTCACGGGGCATCTCGAGGGACAGGGCTTCGCGCGCGCGTTACGCGAGCACGAGATCGTGCAATCGGACAGCATCAAGGCCGTGCAGTCGCTCGGCTTCGTGAACGTGCCGCGCACGACGAAGCTCCTGTTCGACGTCTATCACGCGGATGCGGCGGCGCGGCCGAGGCCGCGGGGCTGGGTGGACAAGCCGTCGGAAGGAATCCTGTCGCTGTACGCGCTGACGTATTACACGATGGCGCAGACGATACAGACGACGCCGGGGAGCGGAGCGCTCGCCGCGCGCGCGCAGGCGATTGCCCAGTCGATCTTCCGGAACACGGAGACGATGCTGCAACCGCTACCGGAGCGTCCCGCGACTCCGGCTCCGATCCACTAGCGCGTCTTTGGTGCCCCCCCCGCCCCCCCGGCCCCCCCCGCCGCCGTAGACTCCGCCCCGGTTGGCGCGCCGCGGTGCCGCTCGACGACGCGAGCCATGACGGGCGCGTTCGGGAACAGCCGCTCCAGCCCGCCGACGACCACTTGGTCGCCGGCTTCCACGCCGCTCCGGACCTCAGCCCAGCCGGCGGTCCGAACGCCGACGGTCACCTGGCGCTGATTGGCTTTGCCGTCCTTCACCACCCACACGAACGTCGCGCCCTGCATCGGGAGCAGCGCGTCCTCCGGCACGACGACGGCGTTGGGGCGGATGTCGGTCGCGAGGCGCGCCTCCAGGAACATCCCCGCTTGCAGGCGATGCTCGGGATTGGGCACGCGCGCCTTGATGAGAATGGTGCGCGCCGGCACCTCGACCACCGGATCGACGAACACCACCTCGCCTGAGAAGTTCTTGCCGGGCAGCGCGGCAACCTGGAAACTCACGAGCTGACCCTTCCGCAGCCGGTCGGCGTAGCGCTCGGGGACCTGAAATGAGGCGTGTTGCGGGTTGACCGACTGTAGCGAGGTCAGCGGCGTCTGGTTGCTGACAAACGTGCCGATGCTCACGAGCCGGCGGCCGACGACGCCGGCGAACGGCGCCCGGACGACGGTACGGTCGAGCCGCGTCTTGAGCAGATCGTAGTTCGCGTCGGCACCCTGCGACTTTGCTTGCGCCTGCTCCAAATCAGACGCCGACGACGCCTTTTGCGCGATCAGCTGCTTGGTGCGCTCGAGTGCCTGGCGAGCCATCTGGCGGTCGGCGTCGGCCTGGACGACCTGCGCCTTCAACTCGGCATCATCGACCTTGAAGAGCGCCGTGCCCGCGTCAACTTCCTCGCCTTCACGCACCAGGATCTCCGTGATGCGTCCCTGCACCTCGGGCCGCAGCTCGATGGATTGCACGGCCTCGATCTGGCCCGTCGCAGCGATGGCGTCCACCACCGTGTCGCGGATAGCGGGAGAGACTTCGACGGGCATGGCGAAGCCGCCGGCAGCACCGGGAGACGCCGATTTCGCCTTGTTGCAGGCGGCGAGCAGTACGACCAACACAACTGTTGAGCGGAGCGACATCACGGGGTTCCCTTATCGGTGAAAAGTCTCTTGCCGAGAATGCTCTCGAGTCCGGCAAGTGCGAGCCGCGTGGCGTAATGCGCCTGCACCAGGGTAGCCTCGGCTTGCGAAAGATTGAGCTCGGCATCGAGCAAGTCGAGGATCGTCGTGGCGCCGGCGGTATAGCGGCTTTGTTGTACGCGGAAGCTTTCGCGGGCAGTCGCCAGGCCTGCCGCGGCGAGCGCCGCGCTCGCGCGCGCGGTGACGTAACTGTCGTACGCGGCGGTCACGTCGTGCTGCACCGCGCGGTCCATATCCTGCCGAATGGCGCGTGCGACATCGCGGCTGGCGCGCGCCTGCGACAGGGACAATTCCCGCCGCGCGTTGTCCCACAGCAGAAATGTCACCCCCAGCGAGAGCTGCGAGAATTTTGCTCCCGAGGGCACGAATC
>WNFE01013790.1_pt1 | contig 10500 bp, 14 predicted proteins | sample 5400451 | NCBI WGS metagenome assembly WNFE01 (sample SAMN13153344, study PRJNA577476) | soil metagenome | isolation source: 200 cm saprolite under Douglas fir tree site 2 hole 2 | place: USA:California | collected 2015-04-18 | reverse complement strand
ACGCCGGTGGCCTTCAGCGAGTAGGCCAGCCGCCCGGCCTGGTTCACGTACGGGGTGACCGTCAGCCCGGCGAACTCCACCGGCACGAACGGCATCCCCGGATGCGCGGGCGGCAGCACCGGCTGATCCGCAGCCGCCACCTTCACCCGCGCCGTCTTGTCCCGCGCCGACGAGTCGCCGTCGATCACGTCCACGACCCACATCGGCAGGCCAGTCGCCTTGTCCTTCGACTGCACGAACCGCCCTGCTTTCGACGCCTCGAAATCCCGAACCGGCTCGAACCCCCCCGCCGCGAACACGCCACGCGGGAACACCTGGCCGAACTCCACCGGGATCGGACCCTGCACCGCCATTGATGACCTCCTGCGAAAGGAAACCTGACTGCCTGACTGCTTGGATAAGCAAGTCGATTCAGAGTAAGCCATCTAACTTGGTTGGTCAAGTGCTCAGGCAGACGGAACGGGCATGTCTAGCTGACCTGGTAGGCGTCTTCCAGTTCGTGCAGGTCACCGGGCATGGCGACGTCCAGCGCGAACAGCCGGTCACCCGATGCGTGCAGGGCGGCCACGTACAACGCCAGTACCGGCGCTGACCGCGTGATCCCCAGCAGCTTCACCTCGTGGGCCACCGGGTGACGGGCGATGACCTGCTCGACCACATAGTCGACCCGGATGCCCTTGCGCCTGGCCAGGTGGTCACGGACACCGCCCGCCAGCAGAGCGGCTTCCACTAGGCCCGTTTCCTCGGCTACCTCTGGCCGGAACCACCACGTCACCAGTTCGGAGGGTTCCCCGTCCTGGCGGACCAGCCGCCGCCTGCATACGAGGTTTTCTCCTGCGGACGTGCCGAGCAGGCCCGCGATCCGCGGCGGGGCACCAGCCAGACCAACGCTGACCAGTTCTCCCGCTTCGCGTGATTCGTCGCGGTCAAGCTCGGCCTGCCCCCGCCGCGCTGATACCAGGCCCGCAAGCGCTGGACGGCCCCGCACGAAACTGCCTTTACCCTGCTGGGTCTCGATCCACCCGTTGTCCCGCAGGACCCGCAGCGCCCGCACCACCGTGGGCCGGGCAATCGCGAACTCAGCGGAGAGCTGGTGCTCACTGGGCAGCAGGGAACCCGGCGCGTACTCGCCGTTCTCGATCCGCCGTTGCAGTTCCTCAATCACCTGCGCGTACTTCGGCGGGGTGTACTCATAGGCCATAGCGACGTCTCACTCGGGCTGCTCGGGTAGCCTGTCTGCTCAAGCAGCCTACTGCCCAACCAGCCGGGCTGTCACGCCCCACCCCGCCGAAAGCCGCCAGACGCCGCCCGCTGCCGCGCGATCCCGGCCCGCTGGGCAGCAAGCTGGCAGGACAGGCCTGCGATGATCGCACGAGCCGTCAGCTCATACGCGGCGATCAGGTCCAGGTCGCAGGCGTGATCGTCGCACCTCCCGCCGCCCGGGACCTGGCCGCAGTCAGCGCACGGGGCCGCGACCCTGGCGCGCCGGTAAGCAATCGCGTCTTCGAGGGCCTGCAGATGCTGAAACCGGGCACGCCCCGCCACGCTGACACCCCGGAACTCCTCACCGATCACGAGCCGCCCCGCCCCTCCTGCCCGGCGCGTGCTCGGCTCCGCGAGGCCCGCAGGCGCGCCCACACGACCCAGCCAGTCACGGGATCACCGTCTCTGCCCCACTCATCGGCGATCGCGGCGACGATATCCAGGCCGCGCCCACACTCGCCATCAGCGGCCTGCGTGATCCACGTGCCCCCCTCGTCCTCGACCTCCACCCACAGGTACTCGCCAGGCTTCACCGCGGCGCGCACCGTGAACTTGCCACCCGGCCGCCCTGACAGGCTGTGCAGAACCGCGTTCGCCGCAAGTTCGCTGGCCAGCAGGACGGCCGCATCGCTGTCCAGCCAGTCGCCGCCCAGAAACCCGGTGACGAACCGCCGAGCTGCCCTTACCTGAGCCGCGTCACCCTCGAACCTGCACTCCGCCTGCCTCACCACAGGCTCACCCCGCTTCCCCGGACCCGCCGCACTCCGGGCACGAGCAGCGGGCAGCCTGCACCGCACCACGAGCCAGAGTGCCGGTTACCAGCGCCCGCCGGGACCGCCGGAACTTCCAGCCACGGCCACGGCAGGCCGGGCAGGGTCTCGGGGAGGGATCATGTCGTGCCATGAGGCCAACGATCGGCGAAACCAGGCCGCCAACCCATCCCACGGCGTGTATCCCGTGATGGGATATAGGCTCACAAGCAGTTAACCAGCAGTGACAGATGCGAAGGCATTGACCGAACGGACGACTGCATGCCCGGCCGCGGTACCGACTTAGTCGAGATCCCAGACTCGTTCTGGCGGCAGCCCGAGACTATCGCTGCCCTGCGCAAACGCGATATCGGGAGGCTTCTCCTGCTGGTCCATCAGTACACCGGGGCCAGCCAGACCCAGATCGCGACCACCTGCGACACGACTCAGCCCAAGATCAGCGACATCATTCGCGGCATTCAGAAAATCGAATTCCTGGCGGTGTTCGAGCGCTTCGCCGATGCGCTGGGAATGCCCGATTCGGCTCGCATCATGCTTGGGCTTGCCCCGCGTGGTAGGGCGGAACTGGCTCGGCGGCAAGCGCGGTCGCTCCAGTCGAAGGACGGCCGCCCGGCAACGCTGGCGGTGCCCGCGCAGGCCGCAGCCGATGTGGTCGCTATCGCAGCAGATGAAGTGTCCGTCGACAGTCTCAAGCTGACGGCGACATTCGACCCGGAATCGCTCAGTTCGCTCTGGCGGGAATCATTGGAGATCGCGCGGGCAGCGAACCGGCCTGCCCTCGCTATGTTCACCGCCGCCAGGCGTGTCCGCAGTCACGCGTTGGAACTGGCCGAGCGGACCCGGCGGCCCGCAGTCCTGTCCGACTTGTACGTCATCTGCGGCCAGGCCACGGCCTTGATGGCCTCCAGCGCCTTCGATCTCAACCGCTGGGACGAGTCAGACGCCCTGGCGAAGTCCGCGGTCTCATACGCATCCCTGGTAGGCCACTCTTCCTTGCAGGCATGGACACTAGGCCTGGCCGCCCCGCTGGCCAATTGGCGGTGTGAACCGGACATCGCCCTCGGCCACTATCAGCAGGGCATGCGGGTGGCACCGCCTGGTGTGCCCCGGGTCAGGCTCCGCCATATCGCCTCCCGTTCATACGCGCTGCCCGGAGACAGCGCCTCAGTGGCCGAGGTACTCGCGTCCGCGCGCAGCGACCAGGACGACGCCAACCGGCACCCGGACTCGCTCAGCAGCGAAACAGGTGGCGAGTTCGCGTTCGGCCGCCCTCGCGCGGCAGCATGCGCCGCCGCTGCCTGGCTAGAGGGCTTGGGCGGCATAGCCCGTGAAAATTGAGTCAAGTCTGCGGATCTTGGATCATCCCCGTTCTGAGGTGGGGTGCGGGGTTCAGGCGGCGAGGCCGGCTTTCCGGGTGAGGTCATCGATGGCGGCCTGATAGGCGCGGTCGGCGGCGCGCAGGGCGCTTGGTGCGGGCGGGCTGGGGTCGGTGATCTCGGCCAGGCCGGTGCGCAGGAGCCGGTCGTGGAGGCGGGTGAGGTACCGGGCCGAGCGCATTCCGGTGTCGGTGACGCGGTAGCGGAAGGTGTGCGGGATGCGCTCGATCAGCCCGTGCAGGCGTAGCCTTCTCAGGTCGTAGGTGATCTGCCCGCTGGTCATGTGCCCGGGATCTTTCCCGAGCTGGGGCGCCAGGTGGTGGCGCAGGTCGGCGTTGGTGAAGCCGTTCGGCAGCAGGCGGAAGACGCACAAGACCGCGAGGAGGGCCTGGGCGCGCGGGTCGGTGAGGCGCAGCCCGGCCACGCGGGTCCCGGTTTCGGTGATGACCGGGCTGGTGACCTGGGCCAGGGCGGTGGCTCCGGCGATGGGGTCGTGGCTGAGTGTCTGGGCGCCCAGCAGGCGCCGGTTGGCGGAAAAGCCGATCTGCCGCAGCGCGGGCAGGTTGGTCAGCCGCTTGCCGATCCCGAAGTCGCGGGTCTCATTGATGGTTGTTTCCGTTCTGAGGGCTTTGCCGAGCTTGTGGTACTGCTTGATCTTGGAGTTCTTGGCTTGATCTTGGAGTTCTTGTAGTCGACGTGCAGGCTCGGGGTGACCCCGTCGGTGATGACCCGGGTGCGGAACCGGCCCGGGGTGGCGTACGGGCCCTTGCGGACGACGCGGCGGCCGAAGATCAGGCCGACCTGGTCCGGGCGGCCGATGCCGAGATTGTCATGGATGACCTGGTCGAAGAAGATCCGGCCGGACAGCGGGCGATCTAGCACCTGGGTGAGAGAGAACTCGGCCTGCAGCACGGAGATGTCGTAGCGGTACCCGGCGGCCTGGTCCGCCGGCGAGTACGGGCTGGGCAAGATGGCCAGCCACTTGCGGGCCAGCGCGTCGATCTTGTCCTCGGTCAGCGAGCCGCAGATCGCCTGCAGCCCCGCGACGTCGTCGCAGGCGGCGAACCCGTTGTCGAGCGCGGTGAACCCGATCCCGGCCCTGGCGGCCTGGGCCTGGGCGTAATGATGCCCGTTGATCAGCAGCTTGCCGCCATAGGGGAAGTAAGAGGAGAACTTGATGAAGAACGCTCCGAAATCCTCATCCACGCAGTGCACATAGAACTGGTTCACTACCGCGGTCGTCCTGACAATCCACGGGTAGGACCGGCCGTCGGCGGCGCGGCGCTTCTCAGTCCGGAACACCGTGTTCTTCTCCTGCGCCCGCCCGATGAACAGCACCCCCTCCCGCCGCCCGGCCGCCTCGAACGCCGCCAGGTGCTCGTGCATCACATCGTCCTTGCGCTGCCCCCGGGCGAAATCGACCCGGGGAATCCCATGGGCATCAGCGAAGCCCGCCAGCCGCGCTGTGAAGTCCCGGCTCATCGGGGCGATCACCGAGGTCGAGGCGATCGGCCGCCCCAGGTGGCCGTGGATGAACCCCAGCACCCCCTCCACCCGCTGCAACTGCGGCACATACAGATTCAGGTACATCCGGTCGATCGACTCCAGCTCGAACACCACATGATCAGACAGGACGTCGCCAGCACTGCGGGGTAGCGTCATGACAAGGCTCCGGTCGGGCCACGGCCCCAGAAGGCCACCTGCCGCCAACGCGCGGCCAAATAACGGGACCCAGCGTGTCACCGTCAGGCACCGGCCGGAGCCCCCGTCACCCACATCAGCCAAACGGGCACGGCTTGCCGGGCTGGGGCGAAGCCCCGTTAGATCTTGGTCATGGCCCCGAAGCGTTCGAGGCAGCGCAGTCGGCCCTTGGATGCGCTGACCGCCATGCCAGGCCCGCGCCGCCCACTGTCGCAGGTCAACGGCGCGCGGATCGACATGGCCACCGCCTGCTTCCTGAACAACGACCCGGACTCCGGCACGGAGGCCATCAAGCCACTGCTCGCGCAGCCCGCGTCACTCCGGAACGTATCCCTGGTCGGCAGGCTCGCCCGCACCCGAACAACGTTGCTGTCCCCGGCCTGGGCCAAGAACCACCAAGCGCGCCAACTCGCCGACGAGATCGGTCACTGGCTCGCCACAGACCAGGCACCCAAGCGGCTGACCACCGGCCAGAGCTAGCCAACGCTGGCGAGAATCTGCTGTTCACGCTCGCGGGAAATGCCGATCTCGCTCACACGCTCGTCGTCCAGAACCGCACCGCCACCGCCTTGCAGCCACGACCACGTGTCCGCCACCGTCGCAGCCAGCGGGCGGCACGACAGGCCCGCCGCCAACGCGGCACCAGGGTCCACTTGCCAGACACCCGGAAAGGTCCGCCACAAAGGCATCTCCGACCACTGCCGAACCCCCAGCGCAAGAAGCTCTGCGTCGTCCACCCACACGAATTCCGCGTCCGATCCGGTGACCTCGGCGCAGGCCCGGAGCATCCCCCCGAAGGTCGCCCCGCCGATCGGAGCCGCCACGTTATACGCGCCCGGGACGCTCCGCTCACCCGCACTCAGCGCGAAGGCCGCCAGATCCCGCACGTCCACCGGCTGAATCGACCGGTCCGGCGATCCCGGGGCCAGAACCCGGCCACCCGAGGCGACTCTTCTCAGCCACCACGGCAACCGCCCGACATACTCCCGCGGGCCAAGCACCACACCAGGCCGAAGGATCGTGGACCGGCCAGCGCCGAACGTCTGCGTGACCGCCAGCTCGCACCCAGACTTCTGGTAGCCATACCTTGTCGGCCCATCCTCGACATCCTCGCCGTACTCAGGCCCAGCGTCAGGCGGGCAGTACAGCACCTCCGAGCCCTCCGACAGCGGCTCGACCGGCCAGCCACGGTAGACACTCACCGTGGACATGAAGACATAGCGACCCGCGACCGGTTCGAGGCGCTCGCACACCGCAAGCGTCTCGCGCGGCACATAGCCCGACGTATCCACGACCGCATCCCAGGGACCGGCATCCACCAGCCGGGCAACGTCATCCATCCGGGTCCGGTCACCGCGCAGCGTCCGTAAACCGGCGGCATCGGCACCCGACTTCCCCCGGTTGAAGGTCGTGACCTCCCATCCCCGCCCGACCGCTTCAGTGACGACAGCCCAGCCGACGAACCTGGTCCCACCCAGCACAAGCAGCCGCATGCAGCCATCGTGGCACGGGCTCTCAGCGCGAGACGGCCGGACCGTCCATCGTCAGCAGCCGCAGCAGACCCACGAGAGTCCCGGCATTCCAGATCTCTCCCGCCGCGATCAGCCCTGAAACCGGCCCGAGCGGAACCCACTCCAGCCGGGCAACCTCGCTGGCTTCGGCCGGATCACCAACACGCTCAGGATCTCGGCCGACGTACACCACATGCTCACAGTCCACGGTCTCAGCCATCGGCCGGAACGTGATCAGGTGCTCAACCCGGCCCGGCCGGTACCCAGCCGTGTCCTCCATCTCGCGAAGCGCTGCCTCGCCCGGGTCTTCCCCTTCATCGACTAAGCCACCCGGCAGCTCCCGCCCCGACCTGCCTGCCAAGAACCGGTGCCGCCGCACCAGCAGCACCCGGCTCTGCTTATCCACCAGCGCTAACATCGCCACCTGATGGAGCCGCACGACGTGCTCCCAGATCCGCTCACCACCCGGCAACTCCACGTCAACCTGCCCAAGCCACAGCTCCGGACTGTCGTAGATCTCCCGCTCACCAAAATGTCCGCCACCGGCCCGGCTCACCGCTCATAGCACCACTCACGGCCCGACGCTAACGCACTCTCCCACGCGACCGAGAAGTTGGGTGAGCCATCCCCTCCGTACTGCCAAGGCGATACTGCCAAGGCGACGCACTGCCGAATTGAGCCGTTCTTAAAATCGGGTAGGGGACGGGGTCGCCCCGTCCCCTCCCACACCACCGGACATGCGGGCCCGCATCCGGCGGTTCGTCAAGCCGTCTGATTGAAGCGCTGCCTGGTAGCGGTCATGGTCTTCAGGCCGAGGTTGTCCCAGTAGGCGTTGGGCAGAGCCACGCTAAGGACCTGGGAGCCTGCGATTCGCCAGTATCCCTTGCTGCTGCCGCCCCATTTGCGGACGTTGCTCTCGGAGATACCTCTTACTCGCAGGTTGTGCCGCCTGGCGGCGGTGGTCTTCCATTCCTTCCAGCGGATCTGCCGCAAGCGTCGGCGGAGCCATCTGTCCGTCTCGCGGACGAGGTTCCCGGTGTCCGCGAGCCGGAAGTAGGCCATCCAGCCGGTGGTGAACCGGTTGAGCCGGCCGATGCGGTATTCCATCGGCACGCTCCAGTTCCGCCGCGTCAGGATCCGCAGCTGGTTCTTCAGCCGCGTGATCGCCTTCGGGGCGACCCGGATCCTGGGCTGCGGGCCGTGGAGAGAGAACCCGAATCCCAGCAGCGTCGCGTCAGCGGCGTGCCTGACTGAGGATTTCTCCCGGTTCACCTTCAGCCGGAGCCGCCGCTCGACGACGTCGGTGGCGCCGTCGAGCACCCTCTGGGCGGCCCGTTTGCTGCGCACGAAGACCCGCAGGTCGTCGGCGTAGCGCACGAACCTGTGGCCGCGTTTCCCTAGCTCCCGGTCCAGGTCGTCCAGCATGATGTTCGAGAGGACTGGCGACAGCGGGGAGCCCTGCGGCGTCCCTTCAACCGTCGCCTGCCTGATCCCGTCGATCATCACCCCGGCTTCCAGGTATCTCCGGATGAGCCTGAGGATCTTGCGGTCGGTCACCTTGCGCGCCACCCGCGCCATGAGCACATCGAACTGGACGCGGTCGAAGAACCGGTCCAGGTCAATGTCTGCGACCCATTCGAGGCCGTCCTCGATGCACTGCCTGGCGACTCTGACCGCCTGATGGGCGGACCGGCCGGGGCGGAACCCGAAGGACGACTCCGAGAAATGCGGGTCGAATACTGGCGTGAGTACCTGCGCGATGGCCTGCTGAACCAGCCGGTCCAGGCAGGTTGGCACGCCCAGCAAGCGCTCGCCGCCCCCGGGCTTGGGGATCACTACCCGGCGGACCGGCGACGGCTGGTACGTGCCCGTGTCCAGGGCCTCCCGGACCGAAACCCAGTGCTCGTGCAGCCACGGGCGAAGCTCCCCCGTGGTCATGCCGTCTGCACCGGGCGCGCCCCTGTTGGCCTCGACACGCCTCAACGCCTGGCCCAGATTCTCCGGCGAGAGCATCTTCTCCCACAGCGAGACCTCCAGGCCAGGGATAACGGCTCCCTCGGAATGCGCCGACCTGCCGCTACGCTCCACTGCTGGACTCAACGGACCTCACCGTCTCCTCCCGGCAGCGGGCCCGCGTGCGCGGGATGGCTGCGATCAATGCGACCGGCACGAGCAACACCGACTCTTCCGCCTCACCTGACGTTCGGTCCTTCCCGGCTTTTGTATTCCCGTGCCGGTACTACGACCTCTGCTGACTTCTGCCTGGTCAGCCCTCACCTCGCGATGCGGGCCGCCGGCGCGGCGACACGACAGCACAACCGGCACCCAGGCAGATCTCCCCGGATAAGAACGACCACTTTCCCCCTGCGCCCGCCGCGTTTACGTGACGACCCTGTTGATGGTGACGGGCTTCACCTTCTTGAGCAGGCTCACCCAGATCGCCCCGCCTTCTACGCGGTTCGTGTCCCTCGGTGCAGGGATTCGCCTCGGGCTTCCTTCCCACCCCGCCTCACGACGACGCAGTTGCCTCCGGCTAGGAGTTAGCACCACCTCTTCCTCCAGGGGACTTTCACCCCCAAGCGATCGCCCATGCCGGGCGTACTCAAGGCGGCGCCGCTGCGCGGCGCCGCGGGCCGGCACTAGCGCCCGGCCTCAGCCTTGGGGAGGCCCGGCCGGCGCGCGCCGACCCCCACGCCCTCAGCCACCGCTGATCAGCCAGGCTCACCGGCCACGCAACCGGTGCTGCACGGTGCCGTCTTCCTCGGCGAACCATTGTCCCGCTCCCGGCCGCCGCGTCAAGGTCGCCCTGCGGGCGTCGCTGCGCGATCGGCTTCGCCGAACCTAGACCCGACGTCCACTCGCCAGGTTCCGGCGCCTATCGAGGAAGACGGAGCAGACCAGGACCGGTCAGAACCTATGGGCAGCCGCGACCGAGACCGGCATCTCTCGACCGGTGCGCGCAGGACGCTACACCCGCCATCAGGCGGCACCTCGACGGAATTGATACCAGCGGCCTAGCCGTGCGAGAGGGGGCACGCTCGCGTGCCCCCTCTGCTTGTGGCTCCTTGCCTCCTCTGCTGGTAGCTCCTAGCAGGCAAGCGTGACGGGGCTGGTCAGCCCGTTCGGGTTCGACGCGGTGCAGTGGAAGATCTGGGTCGTCACGGGCTGGAAGATATCGAGCGTGATGCTCGTTAGCGTGAGGACCGGATTAACCCCGGACCAGTTAGGGTTCGGACAGCCAGCTGTAGCCCCGCTGACTGTCGCTGCGGCGGTCAAGGTGGCGGGATTCGTGGTGAACATCAGGTTCCCGTTCTTGATTGCGCTCGCTGGGATCGCGGTGTCGGAAGTAGCCGGACCTTCCAGGACCTTGTTCTGGCCGGCCGCGGTGTTGCCGCCCCCGTTCTGGCACTGGTAGAGCGCGAACCCGCTGACAGCTAGATGCAGGTTGAGGTCCTGATTGCCGAGCCCGGCGAGGGTGCCTGTACAGGCGACCGGAATGCTCGTCGTGCCGGAGAACGTGCACACCGGCTCGCCGCCCTTTTTGAAGTGCGGGCTGGCGGCGAAGGCCGCAGGAGCGGCCAGGACGAACGCCGCCAACAGCATTGGCAGCACGACCATAACGAGTCTAACTCTTCGCATGCTCAACTCCCCCTCGGAGTTTTGATCGTCCCTCCCATCCACGCTTGGTAAGCTGAAGCTCACCTCCCGTGCGGGCGGGTATGGGCATCATGAAGTGAGCGCTTCGTGAGATCGCAGAACGTGCGCACGGGAGGACTACGCGCTCGCGGGGGCGCCGCGCACTGCTGGAATGTCTGCGGGGGTCGCCGTTTTGAGTCCCGGATCGATGCTTGTTGCACCATCGTCGTGCCCCCCCATGCG
>WNFE01004405.1_pt1 | contig 10503 bp, 9 predicted proteins | sample 5400451 | NCBI WGS metagenome assembly WNFE01 (sample SAMN13153344, study PRJNA577476) | soil metagenome | isolation source: 200 cm saprolite under Douglas fir tree site 2 hole 2 | place: USA:California | collected 2015-04-18 | reverse complement strand
ATCTCGCTGCTCAGTTGCCTCAACGCCAACCAGCTCTTTTGTTCGCGAACGCTTTACGCCATGAGCTGCGACGGATTATTTTTCCGCAGCTTCACGCGCGTGAACGCTGGTGGGACTCCTGTGCTTTCCCTTTTGCTGAGCACCATCGTCGGCGTACTGTTCGTGCTCGGCTCCTTTGAAATCGTCATCGCCATGCTGTCGTTCTTCTTCGTGGCCAACTACACGCTCTCTTACTGGTCGCTGTTCGCGCTGCGCAAGAAAGAACCGCAAATGGACCGGCCCTATCGCGCCTGGGGCTATCCGTGGACCACGGGAATTGCACTGCTGGCGTCGGCGCTGTTTCTGATCGCATCCATCGCGCCGGACCTGAAGACCGCGTTTACCACCGGCAGGGTTTGGCCGCCGAGCCCGGCGATGTTGGCTCTGCTCATCCTACTTCTCAGCTATCCCATGTTTCGGCTGTTGCAGTGGGTCACGCATCGCCAAACGTAACGGGGAGCTTCAGTTCGTCACTTTCTCCGCTACCGTCTTTGCTTGCAGGAACAGCAGCAAATAATCTTTTCCACCGGTCTTGGAATCTGTGCCGGACATATTGAATCCGCCGAAGGGATGGGCGCCGACCATCGCGCCGGTGCACTTGCGATTTAGATACAAATTGCCGACGTGAAAGACTTCCTGGGCCTTCTCCAATTTTTCCTTGTTTCTCGAATAGACGCCGCCGGTCAGCCCGAATTCCGTGTTGTTGGCGATCTCCAGCGCGTGATCGAAGTCGCGAGCTTTGATTACGGCCAGCACCGGGCCAAAGATTTCTTCCTGGGAAATGCGCGCCTTGGGATCGACGTCCGCGATGATCGTAGGCTGGACGAAATAGCCGTCGCCGGGCGCGCGATCGCCGCCGTGGACCAACTTCCCTTCTTTCTTGCCCACGTCGATGTAGCTGAGAATCGTGGTCATCGCACTCTTGCTTACCACCGGACCCATGTAATTGTTGGGATCCTCGCTCGGCCCCACGTTTATTTTTTTCGTGCGCTCCACCAGTTTTTGCACGAAATTGTCGTAGATTTTCTGCGATACGATCGCTCGCGAGCACGCCGAGCACTTCTGTCCCTGATAGCCGAACGCGGATTGCACCACGCCTTCCACCGCGGCTTCGACGTCGGCTTCTTCATCCACGATGATGGAATCCTTGCCGCCCATCTCCAGCACGGTGCGCTTGATCCACATCTGCCCGGGTACGGTTTTGCCGGCCAGTTCGCTGATGCGCAGGCCCACTTCTTTCGATCCCGTGAACGCGATGTAGCGCGTCTTTGGATGCTGCACTAGCGCATCACCCAGCGTAGCACCTGCGCCGGTCACAAAGTTCAGCGCCTCTTTCGGGATGCCTGCCTCGTAGGCAATCTCCACAAATCTCGCGGCTACGGTCATGGTGTCGCCGGCCGGCTTCAGTACCACCGTATTTCCTGTCACCAGCGAGGCCATCGCCATTCCCGCCATGATTGCCGCGGGAAAATTCCACGGCGGAATCACCACGCCCACGCCGAGCGGAATGTAGACCAGATAATTCTTCTCGCCCTTCATGGGGACGACTTTCTGGGGGCCGGCCAGCCGCAGCATTTCACGGCCATAAAATTCCAGGAAATCGATCGTCTCCGCAGTGTCGGCGTCCGCCTCCGGCCAGGTCTTCCCAGCCTCGTAGACAATCAGCGCGTTCATTTCGTATTTGCGATCGCGCAAAATCTGCGCGGCGCGAAACAAGCATTGCACGCGCTGCTCGGCGGGCACTCGCTTCCAAGTCTCAAACGCTTTCGCCGCCGACTCCACCGCCCGATTGGCTTGCTCGACGCTCGCCGACTGAAACACGCCGATCACCTGCGAGGGATGTGAAGGATTCGTGGACGTTTTCTTCCCCGCCGTGATCACCCTGTGCCCGCCAATGTACATGGGGTACTCGCGGCCGAATTCGGCCGCGACTTTTTTGAGCGCTTCTTCCATGCGTTTGCGGTTTTCCGGGCGCGAGAAATCGATGAACGGTTCGTTCACAAACTCCGTGGCCTGCGGTTTCGTTTCAGCGGTCGCCATGGTCATTCTCCTAAGAAGTGCTCAAGCTCCCAATTCTACTGCTGCGCTCGCGAGGGCGACAAGGCGAGGCTAATGGGAACGGCTTCGCCGACGCAGACTCTTCGGCCCTGGTCGGGCAAGCAGGGGCGCGACCGTGCCTGTCTGCCAGAGGCGGGCTGCGCCCCTACGAGGCGAGCCCGCATCGCAAACATCAGTTGGGTTTGCGGTTGAGGACCTTGGCGGCGAACTCCTGGGCCGTGGCGGGAAGAGGTTCCTTGCCAGGGCCGACGGGATTGGCGGCCACTGGTTGGGTGCGTGGCTCGTCGCCCACCTCCTGACCCGGTTGATCGTTGGACTCCGCGGAAATGTCTTCCTCGTCGGTGAAACGGTCGAGGTCGTAGTCGACGGCTTTGAGGCTGCGCAGCACGAGGCTGCCGATGTAGGCGAGGACAGAGGCTTGGCGGGGTGAGATACGTCCCTGGGCGAGCAGCTTATACAAGGCGATGAGAGAGCGATTCATTTGCTGGGCACGCTGGAAGTCGCCGAAGCGAGAGAGGAGCTCGGCGGAGAAGTCGACGGATTGTGGCGGCGCAGCGGCAGCATGCCGGGCGCAGAGCGTTGACCCTGGTGCGGCGGCGGGAGAGCAGCACTGGCGACCAGCGGGAGAGAGATGCTGACAGCGTTCCGGAGCAAGGATGGATTTGGAGGTTTTGGCTTTCATGGTCTTACCTTTCTTGGATTGGGCGGGTACCCACCCGGGTGTTTTTGGAAAAGAGGCTGCAAAGTATTGAAAACAAAGGGAACGGGTGCGTAGAAGTGGGGAAAGAGGCGCTAAGCGATTGGAAACAAAGGAGTAAAGGAATAAAGAGGTGGAGCGTCGAAGGGAGTTTTGGTGCTGAAGTCGAGAATTCACGACCCAGCTTAGCATACTTCGTTTACGTTATCAATACATATTTTTATAGTACTAGTATTACAGGCTGGAGCACCGTCGTTCGAATGAATCTGCAAACGTAAGAAAAGAAAGGGGTAGAGCTCACTGGTGGGGGTAAACGGAGAAAGGGCGCCTCCTCGCAAGCTACGGATCTGGAATCCTCCGCGAGCATGTTCGCCGCTATCGAAAGAGTTCCTGTGCGAATTCGTCTCGATTCATCTCCAGGTAGGAGGCCGCTTCGGTGAGAATCTGCGCGAGAGTTCCGACCCTTAGCTGTCGGTGAGCTGGGATAGTGAGGTGATGCTCCCTATTCTTGCGCGTCGAGGTTAGACGCAAATGGCCGCCGGACTGGCGAGTTATTTCGTAGCCAAATTTGCGCAACAAGCTAGCAAGCTTTTCCCCGCTGAGGTCGCGAGGGAGCTTCAAGCAGGGATGACCTCGTCCTTGACCATGTGCAGACGAATGACCGAAGGTTTTTCGCTCTCTGGAAAGTGGCAGGAGACGGCGTCGCGGATCATGGTCCGGAGCTCGTCGAGTGAATCGGCCTGGGTGAAGATGGAGAATCCGAGGGCGCGGGCCTCATAGCCGCCCTCCGGAGATTCCTGAACGGAGAAGATGATTTCGCTCTGAGGCATTCGTGTGGTTCCTTGGGTCAATTATACGCTGGTGCATGCCAGAAGCTTCAAGAAAGTCGATTACTGCTTTGCGGGGCAAAAGGCTCCGGAGGATATAATGCCCGGCATGGTGCTTGAGTTTCGGAGGGCGGTGTTGCCGGAGGAGGGGGCGGAGCTGTGGAAGCTGGACGTGGGGATATTCGGGAAGGATGCGTTCCCGCCAGAGGACTGGTTGAGCCTGGAATCGTATTGGATTGTGGTGGATGGGCGGGCGGCGGGATGCGCGGCGTTTATTGTGACGTGGAGTTTGGGGAGGACTTGCGCGGGGACGGGGAAAACGCGGCGCAACCGGGTACGGTCTACATTCAAAGTACGGGGCTGCTGCGCGCGTATCGGGGGCGGGGGATGGGAAAGCGGATTAAGGAGTGGGAGATCGAGTATGCCAGGCGGAATGGATTTCGGCGGATTGTGACGAATTGCCGGGAGAGCAATGCGGCGATGATTTCAATCAATGAGAAGTACGGATTTAGCTCGATACGGAGCACGCCGGAATATTATGAAGATGGCGAGGCAACGGTGGTGATGGAGCTGCTTCTGCGGTAAGGGCCTCTTTGACAATCTAGTGCGGTCCCCACACGTCTGCGGTATTCGCTTTATATTCGCTTAGCGTGTCATACTGTTAGCATGCACCCATGAGCATTCGTCAGTCAGTGTTCGGGGAAGTTGCCGTTCGTTCTGGAACGAGTGTATCCGGCGCAGACATCGAAGGTTTACTCCGCCGCCTGCTGCTATTCGAGACGGTCACAATAAAGTCCGTTCGCCTTCGGGAGCTTCCCTTTCTTGTCCGAGCATTTGGAAAAGACGGTTTTCTTCAATTGCTGGACTCCGGAGCATTGAAAATCTCGTGTGAATTTTCAGCCCTAATCTTGGAATTCAAGACTAACGGGGTGAGGAGCGAACCCCTCTTCCATTTCAGCTTCGCCGTAATGGATCTTGCAAGAAGAGAACAGACCCTCGGGTCGGAGATGCGTTTGTTACAAAGCGTGCCTGGCCTGAAGAACATTGATCGCACTAAGTTAGAGGAAGCGATCACGACAAAGCTGGTCCGACCTCGGTCGAATTATGGAGAACAGCTGCAAGCCCAGGTCGAAAGCGACCTTAGGACTAACACGCCCGCGCTCGCGCTTTCGGTTAGTGAGTATCTTAAGAAACAGTTCGGCGCCGTCACACCATCCGTCACCTTGAGAGTGGAAGAGACAAAGCCGCGCGTATTTCGCATCGTGAACGACCTTCCGAAGTTGCTCGGTGTTTCTGACCAAAAGGCGCACGATTTCTTGCATGTTGGAGTCGGGGCTGTTGCGCATATCGATCAGAGGGTTGCCGATATGGCGGCCTATTCGGCCATAACTGGATTTAGTGAATCTGAGGCGCCTCTGCTCTTTGGGAAGCTTTCAGGGATTATTGGCCTTTTGAATCCGGACGGAATAGAGCGGCAGTTCGGACGAGTGGCAACGATTGCCGATTTCCCCGAGCTGAAACCGGGCAAGAGGATCGATGTGGAGCGCCTGCTGGCGGCTCGGGACAGCCCAGAACTACGCGAATTCCGAGAATGGCTTTGCAAACTGGATGGCCTAAGTGACGCTCAAGTTCGTGACCTGATTGGCGGTTTGAGAAATCGAATTAGCTTTTTAATAAGAAGTGGCACCGGAAAAGCCCTTCGGCTGGCCGCAACCACCGCTCTGGGATTTGCAGGCCCAGCTGCGGGCGTCGCTGCAGCAGCGCTCGACACCTTCCTGCTTGAGCGTCTTTTTCCCAGCTCAGGCGTATTCGCCTTCTTGACAGCGACGTATCCGTCCTTATTCGTGTCTCCGTAGCACAGTGGAGGCTCGGGATGACAAGCTTCGGAGCGCTCGCTTCGCTCGCTAGCTGGGCCCTTCGAGGCTCAGGATAAACTGAAGCCCAGCCACTACATAAGAATTATGCGGATGGGTGCTCTACTACCCGCAGGCCTGAAGGCGCTGCTCCCCCGGACTGTAAGTCCGGGGCTTCCACCTAGAAGATCCGACTTCCGCGTAAGCGATTAGCGGGGGAAGGCGATTACTTGGTAGGCCTTGGTTACGTTGGCGGTTACGGATTTGGGGAAGTTGGGGTCGAATTGGGCGGCGTATTTTTTGGTGAGGAAGGCGGAGACGGTTTTTTGGGCTTGGTCGAGGGAGGCGCCTTCGGCGTAGACGGCGGCGGTGCGGTCCATCAGGTCCTGAATATATTCCTTCCATAGCTCGAATCTTAGTTTGCCGTGCATTACGTCGCCGTGGCCGCCGAGGACGATGTGGAAATCGAGTTTCTCGGCGGCGTCGAGCGTTTGGATCCATTCATAGGGATAGGAGTCACCCATGAAGGGAGTCCAGCCGTGGAGGGCGTCGCCGGTGGCGATGAATTTTTCGTTGGGAAGGAAGACGAAGACGTCGCCATCGGTGTGGGCGCGGCCGAGCCAGAGAATCTCGACGGTGCGGGAGCCGCGGCGGAGGATGAGGCTGCGGTCGAAGGTCATGGTGGGCAGGGTGACTTGCATGAGTTTGAGCTCGGCGAAGTAGGCCTGGGCCTGGCGGAGATTTTCCTGGATGGCGGCTTTCTTGTCGGCGGTGGACGCTTTTTCCAGATCGTTTTTCAGGTTGGCGATTTCCTGGGGCATGGTGACGATTTCGTTTTTGATGCGCGGGATGCCGAGGCGCTGAATATTCTGGCGGGTGGCTTCGGAGGAGATGATCTCGACGCCGGCGGGCCAGGAGCTGGGATAGGCTTCGTTGCCCTGGTAGTGGTCCCAGTGAAAATGGGTGTTGACGACGAACTTCACGGGCTTGGGCGTGAGTTTCTTGATTTGCTCGATGAGCGCGCGGGCCGCGGAAGGCTTGGAGTGGGTGTCGACGACTAGCACGCCATCGCCGAGGACGATGATGGCGGCGTTGCAATTCACTTTGTAGGCGGGCTTGGCGATGGCGGCGTAAACGCCGTCGGCGACGGGCTTGATGTCGAAGAGGTCGTCACCTGGGGCGGGGGCGGCAAGGCAAGTGGCTGGGAGCAAGAGGAAGAGAGAAAGCAAGAGGCGAGATTTCACGGGCGTCCTCCGGGTGCAAGGCGCGGACGGCGGAGAGAGTACTACACGGGAAGCGTAGACTGGAAGCGGCGGTGGGGCCGCAAGAGCGGTGGGAGCCGTGCCTTTTACTGCGTCAATTGAACGGCCCGATTGTGTTTGGTACCATCCGCGCAATGGCCGGAGCGCCAGGAACTTCAGAAACGCGCTTGGCGTATGGTCAGGTAGAGGAGGGACACTCCATGTTTTGCGACCGATGTGGCACAGCCCTTACCCCCGGCGCGCAATTCTGCAGTTCCTGTGGGAAGGCGGTGGGCGCGGCGCCCGTCGCAGCTGCGGCCCCCGCGGCTGCCGCTACCGGAGGGCGGGCCGTCCCCGATGGGCGAGTTCAGCGGCACATTCAGCTTCTGGCCACGCTGTGGCTCGCAACCGGAGTTCTGCGCTTCGTGGAAGTCGGATCGATTTTTATCGCCGGGAGAATGCTGCCTTTTTTGGCGGATTGGGGACACGGGATGCCCTTCACGAACTGGCCCTTTGATTTTCTGTCGATCGGACTGTATTCGATCGGCGGTATGCTGGCGCTCTTTGGCGTGGCGCACCTGGTGCTGGCTTGGGGGCTGTTTCAACGTGAGCCGTGGGCGCGCATGCTGGGCTTAGTGATTGGATTTCTGGCGTTGCTGCGCCCGCCATTTGGCACGGCGCTGGGCATTTACACCATCTGGGTGCTGCTCCCGCAGCAATCCGGGCAGGAGTACGAGCGGCTCTCGCGGGCGTACTAACGGCTGCCAAGCAGTTGTCGGGAAGCCTTCCAGAACCAGTACGCTCAATGCAACGAGGTTGCAAACAGGCCGATGCAACCTGCAAGCTGATAAGCGTGCCGGAACTGCCTGATATCGCCGCCTACATCAGTGCACTCGAACCACGAATCGTCGCGCAACGGGTCGAGCGAGTGCGACTGGCAAGCCCCTTTCTGCTTCGAACCGCACAACCGCCGGTCACGAGCGTGGAAGGCCGCACGGTGGGCGAACTGAGACGAATCGGCAAACGAATCGCGATTGGAGTAGAAGGCGATCTGTGGCTGGTGCTGCACTTGATGATTGCCGGCCGGTTGCACTGGCGACCCCGACAGACAAAGCTCGCGGGCCGCCGGAGTCTGGCAGCTTTCGATTTCCCCAGCGGCTCTCTTGTGCTTACGGAAGCCGGCACAAAGCACCGCGCATCCTTGCATGTCGTCACTGGCGAGGAGGGTTTGCGCTCCATCGACCCCGGAGGAATCGACATCTTCAAGAGCGATCTCAGCTCCTTTCAGGATGCACTTACGGCCGAAAACCGCACGCTCAAGAGAGCTCTTACCGATCCACGCATAGTGAGTGGCATCGGCAACGCGTATTCGGACGAGATTTTATACGCGGCGCAACTATCGCCTATCACGCTGACGCACAAGCTGGGCCCACGCGAGTGGGAAAGGCTGTTCGCCGCGACGCGCCACACCATCCAGCTGTGGATAGACCGCCTTCGCGCAGAGGTGGAAGGTGGCTTCCCCGAAAATGTGACCGCGTTTCGGAAGGATATGGCGGTTCACGGACGCTATGGAGAGCCGTGCTTGAGATGTGGAGAAAAGATTCAGCGGATTCGCTACGCGGACAACGAAACAAATTACTGTGCCCGGTGTCAAACGAGGGGAAGAGTTCTTGCGGATCGCAGTTTGTCCCGACTATTGGGATCGGACTGGCCGCGCACGCTCGAAGAACTGGAGGCGCTCAAACGCCGCTAGAATTGAGATTTGCGCAGGTTCGCTAGTTATCGGCGCCTCCTTTGGAGAAGATCGGATTGGCGATCGTGCCGCTGATCCGGAAAGGAAACGACAACTTGCCGTCTACCAGTTTGCCTCCGGACATACGGCCGAAGGTGTTGGTGAAAAAGCCTTGCTTGGTGGTGATTTGCGCGATGCCGTGATAGTCGAGATCATCCGAGCCGGAAACACTGACACTGCCGGAGCCATCAATATCGACGCCGTAGCCATCGACATCAATCCTTGTACTGGCAATGCGCAGATGGGCAAGCTGCAGATCGGTGGAGATAAGATTAAACGAGGCGGGATCATCTTTGGCGGGACCAAGATCGTTGAAATGCATCAGCTTCATGAGATTAGCGTTAAGCTCGAGACTGGGCACCTCACCGTTGCGCACGGTTACGTGTCCGACTCCGCGCAGGCCAGCCAGGGGATGTGTGGAGCGCTCCATTTCTCCGATTAGCGTCAAGTCTCCCGCCATTTTTCCGGTCATGGTGCCACGGGTATTCCCAAACGCGGCAAGAAGATGAGCCATCTCGATTCCATGTACTTGCGCTTTGGCCGCGAAGCTCGGGGCCGTACCCGATAGTTTGAAGACAAACTCTCCGTTCACGCTCCCGCCATACATTTCCGCAGCGACATTGCTGAAAAGAAGCTGCCTGGCCTCGAGCCGGAGCTTGGCATTTACGTTTGTCGCGTGAAGCGAGCCGAAGCGCAGGCGTCCGGCGTGCAAAGTACCCTGGCCATCGACGGAGGAAGAAGAAGGATTAAGAATTGCTTCGAGATCCACTTGCGTCAGTTCACTGGAGAGGTCGTGAGCTTCGAACAAAATGGGGCCCTGGGCGTCGGATGGCAGAAGGTCTGACGCGATCACCTCCCCGCGCTTGATTTGCACGTTGGCAATCGGTCCAAGAGGAAAGACGTTTGGGGAAGACTGCGGGTGAGGATTTTCGAAGTTCCACGGGCCATCGGGATCCGAAATGAGGTGGATGAGGGGATGGTCCAGCACTAGCGATTTAATGACTACTTGGCGATGCAGAAGAGCGGCGGCATCGAGGCCAGCGTCGATTCGCGCGACCTGGACGACATAACCGCGCGGAAACAATGATGGATTCTTCACGCCTAAGCCGTCGACTTGGATCGAAAGAGGAAAGAAGGTGAGGGCCAGCCGCCCGAGCTCGACCTGCTTTCCCGTTTTCTGTTGGAGATAGGAGATTACCTGGTCGCGGTAGCGATCCACGTTAATGAGAGCAGGCAGGACAAAAAGCAACGCGGCCAAGAGTATGGCGGCGACGATCAGAACAGTGTTGCGCCGGATGGCCATGGCGAGGTCGAGATCGGGACCCCATCGCGGATTCGCAGGTTGCGCTCCGAGGATATAGAAATCATACGACAGCGTGGCGAGGATGGCCAACGGGCTATTGGCCACGTGAAGGCGGCGGCTATACTAGCTCGCGTAGAGCTTCGGCGAAGATTTTGGTGTGGAGGTCGATGTCGGCTGGGGTTGTAGCGGGACACATTAAGGCCATGTTGTGGAAAGGGGTTAGCAGGACGCCGCGATTCAGAGCGTAGAGATGGAGGAAGCGCTCGAGTTTGAAGTCGGCGGCTGCGGCGGATTCGCCGCCGTTGCGCGGGGGCTTGGCGGCAAAGGTGTATTCGGCGCGGGCGCCGAGTTGTTGAACGTTCCAGGGGAGATTGGCGGCGCGGATGTGTTCGGCTACGCCTTCGGTGAAACGCTTGGCGAGCGGGATCATTTTTTCGAAGGCGGCGGGCGTGAGGACGTGTTCTAGAGTGGCGCGCATCGCGGCTAGGGAGAGCGCGTTGCCGGCCAGCGTGCCGCCGATGCCGCCAACGTCGCAGTCTTCGAGTTGAATGCGGGCGAAGATGCGCTGGGCGACTTCTTCGGTGCAGCCGTAGGTCGCGCCGGGAATGCCGCTGCCGATCGGCTTTCCAAAGACGACGAAATCGGGATCGAGTTTCCACTCGCGGGTGCAGCCGGCGGGACCGGCGCAGATGG
>WNFE01008159.1_pt1 | contig 10504 bp, 9 predicted proteins | sample 5400451 | NCBI WGS metagenome assembly WNFE01 (sample SAMN13153344, study PRJNA577476) | soil metagenome | isolation source: 200 cm saprolite under Douglas fir tree site 2 hole 2 | place: USA:California | collected 2015-04-18 | reverse complement strand
CATCGCCTGCCTGAGAATCACGAATGTCCCAACATCCAGCAGGCCCGCGCCCCTAGGCAACCCATCGTGATGGAACGCCGTCGGACTGGAACGACTCTAAGACTCCTTCAATCGCCGCGAATGGGCATCATGCCCAGGCGCGAGCTGGTAGCTCTCACTACTGCATGGATTGTTCTCGGAATAAGCTTCTCGACAAGATACATGTTCTCAGGCTGGTTCGCAATTCCAATCGCATTTCTAGAAGTGTTCCTCCTGACCATGCTAGTAATTGGAACAGGATTTCTTGGCCACGAGCTGGCCCACAAATTCACCGCGCAGAGATATGGCGCGTGGGCAGAGTTCAGACTCTGGACTATAGGAGCGATAATGGCCCTCGTCTTTGCGGCCATACCACCCGGAACCTTCGTCTTCGCCGCCCCGGGCGCCGTCTACATCGCATCTAGATCCAGCTACATTGGCGATTCGACGAATCGAAAAGCCAACGGCATAATCTCGCTCATGGGTCCACTCGTCAACATAGCAGCCGCAGGCATCTTCGGTCTAGCGTACACCGCGCTCTCAGCTGCTGGAATCAGAGCGTTCGTCATCAACGGTTTCAATTTCCTACCATGGGCTATCTTCATCAATCTCTGGCTGGGAGCTTTCAACATGATACCCTTCTTCATACTCGACGGGCAGAAAGTCCTAACTTGGAACCGAGCCGTCTGGGCACTAGTCACGATTCCCCTCTGGCTGGCAACAGCGGCTGCGCTTATTTTCCAATTATCCTAGCTACTCCGACTTCCATCTCAAGACACTTTGACCAAAGAAACGGTACTCCTGGCCGCACTTGGGACATGCAACATTGTACTCCTCTTCCGCCTTAACTTCCGTCACGATCTCTTCTCCACAGTTACACACGAACGAGACTTGACTCTCAGTCACTAGCGAGTCAACTCTAAGCCTGGACTGTCGCCGTCTTGGTTTTCCACATGCGGGGATATGTCTCAGCCAGCATTATGACTCTCACTGTTTTCGCGGCCAGTCCATGATCCTCCTTCATCATCTGGTCGCTCGACATCAGCGCCTTAGACAAAGCGACAAGCTCGTCCTTCAAGGTAAACAACGCAGTGGACATCTTCGGAACAATACCCTCACTCAGACGGACTATTCCTGGAACTGCCAGCTCCGCTCCGTGGCAAATTGAGCTGACCGTCGAGTCACGAATGTAGATCCGTGGGACGTACTCGAAGGCTGACTCCATCGGCTTCACCATTCGTCTCGCCAACACCTCTCCCTCCTCACCGTTAGCCTCAGACAGCTGCATCAGGTCGTACAATGAGAATGATTCCTCTTCGGTAAAGCTTCCCGCTCGGGTCCGCCGAAGCTCACGCATATGCGCGCCAACTCCAAGCACCTCGCCAACGTCGTAGACGAGTTTCCGAATGTACGTTCCAGCTTGACATCCGACCCTAAACAGAACGTCGCGGCCACCTATCTCGACATCTCGAACATAGTAGATTCTCCTCTTCCTCACATCTCTCCTCACAGCAGCCCTGACCGGCGGCCTCTGAAGGATATCCCCGACAAACTCGTCGAGCACAGCTCGGACTCTCTTCTCCTCCACGTCTCCGTGCAGTGCCATGAGACACACGTACTCTTTCCCAGTTAGGAGGAATGACTGGATGGTCTTCGTTGCATCCTCAAGCGCTAAGGGAAGCACGCCAGTGACCATTGGATTGCTCCGACATGGCGAAGGTCTCTAGAGTTCCACCATGGCCAGCATGCTTCAACCGTAACATTCGTTTGACCCAAGCCACAACTTCGTGGCTGGACGGCCCGGAAGGCTTGTCCAGGTTGATCAGTCCGAAACGAAGATGCTGATCGAGAGGCCTCTTCGTTGGCGGACAGCCCAGGGCAGGATCGGTTTCCTCTTCAAGCTTGACCAGTAGCTTTCTCTGCTCTTCCCAAGGAGCCCGCTGAGACACTCACCATCTCCACTTCAACAGTGGAATCCCGCATCTCTTAAAGAATCTCAACCAAAAAAAACAGATGGTTGCCGAGAAGAGATGAATCCTAGCTTTGCCGGATCTGTCAGGCTGCTACGAGAACCTGCTTCGGCAGAACGACTTCTTTGAAGGCGTCGGCTTTCTTTCCTTTGCCGATGGCCTTCGCCACATCCTCGTCCGAGGCTCCTTTCTTGATATCAATGGAGTCTTCGGTAGGTTCAATATGTTTCACGTTTGTTCTTCTACGACGTACACCCGAGATCTTCTGTGGCCCGGTGACGAGGACGAAGTTCTTGTCGATCACGTCGACTATGACGCATCTCTGTCCCGTTTCACGACCGTTGAGTTTCACACAGACGCGTCCGACTTCGATGGTGGGCATCGGAACAATCTTCCTAGAAGACCCTCGCGGTCGAAATCCTCATTTAAGGTTTCGTCGATTTCCGCGGGGCTTTATTCGCTCTTCGAACCATCACAGCCGCCGAGACAAGAACCTTGGCTGTATCCTCAATCGAACCGAGGCTAGTATCGAGAATGAGATGATAGATGGAGCGATCTTCAACCTGAAACCCGTAGTGTCTGAGATATCTTTCCCGCTGAACAGATTCCCTCTGCTCAGTCTGAGCCCGAGCCTCTTGGAGGCTTACTTTGTCCCGCCTAGCAATTCGTTCCAAACGGACGTCTTCAGGAGCGGTGAGGTAGATCCGTAAATCCGACCTTTCCTTCAGAATCCAGCCTGCGAGTTGACCGTCAACAACAACATTACCCTTGTCGGCTTCAGCTGTAGTTCGCTCATCAACCAGTCTGTCAAAGGAAGGATCTTCCAGCGCCTTCTCGCCCAATTCTTCGAGAGAGACCTTCTTCTCTTTCGCGATTCGTCGAAACACGGCGCCGGCTGAGACGTGCCTGATGCGCAACGCTTCAGCCAGTCGAGCAGCATAGGTTGACTTGCCCGTGCCGTGAGGCCCACTGACGGTAATGATCATGTTGAAACGTTAGAGGAACGGACGAGAGCTCGAACCTCTGTAGAGAGACAGTTCGGGCACAATACTCCTCCGAACGGCCTTGACGGAGCACGGGCGCTCCTCGAATATCTCAAGGGCTTACGAGTTGGGACCCCGTGTAGTTCCTTGCCACAGCGAGAACATTGTGCCTTCGCCGGGGCTCGTGGCTCAAAATGCAAAGTTCTCCTTCCCGACGGTAATCTTACAGGAAGTCTTCTTCGGCCATGAGTCCTCTGATGTGGGTTTGTCACTTGGTGTCTCCCGTTGTCGGCGTCATCGAGAACGCGGCCGAGACGCCGAAGATTCTGGACAGTGGGATGCTAATTGTGAAGGAGCAGACGAGGTACCAGAAAAAGAGAGGTAATCCTGCGGCGACTCCGGCACTGCCGATGATTGTGGCGAACGGGAAATAGAAAGGCGCAAAAGCCGTGTACGGGGTTGAAGATAGAGCGTGGCCAAGCACTGCATATATCAGATAGAATGGTACGATTGTTATGGGGTAAGTTTTCAGCTGCTCCAGTGTCGCCCTTGAACTCATTTTCATTACTGCTGATTGACGTTTCATAAGTTTGTCCAACTGTTTTTCGTCTCCTTCTTTGCGGGCTTTCCTCACGGCATTCATCCAGTTCATATATTCTCGTCTGTAGCTTGCGACCATCTTGTAGTTTACAAGAAATCGGTTAGCAAGCATGGCTATGAGCGACAGCAGAAGTGCGGCCCCTAGTACAATGAACGCGGACAATGGGGTGCACGACGGTGGTGTTTGCGAGTGACTCGGATTGCATACGTTTTGTACCGGACCAGCCAAGAAGTTGATGATATCGTCTATGAAGCTCAAATTAGCTACGCTTCTCGATAATCTTCAGAAGTTCCTCAGCCGATTGACGCTGGTGGCCATTTTGATTCTGCAATATCTGAATGGGCACTCCGGCCAGAACGGCTATCGCACTTGCCATGTTCCTCGACCATTGCAGATCGGCCTTGGCGTCTTCTAGGTTCTGACTGTCACGGTAGCGCGTAGTGTCGGCGGCCCGTCTTCGAGCGACCTCTGCGGGATCTGCTTCTATCAAGATAATCATACTTGGGTCCAGAGCCTCGAGAACCTTTCGCGGAGTGCCTGGCCATATGCCGTCATTGGTTCTCACGAACATGTGAGTGTCGACTACGAGAGTGGAGTTTCCCGGAGCTTTGGAAATCATTCGCGCTGCTTCCTCCTGTATCTTCGCTTGGAGAGAAATGTCTTCCTTGCGCATGTGGTCTCGATGAATCTCGACTCCTCGCTTCTTGAACAGTTCGTTCATTACGTTTCCAAAATTAACGATCTTGAGAGGAACCTTCCTTTCCATGGAAACAACTTCGAGTTCTTGGAGAACTGTTGTCTTCCCGACCCCGGGTACACCCGCGACTATGATTGTTGCCTGCAAGGCTTGGCCTCTCACTATCCCAAGAGGCCTTTGGTTCCCGGGTATATCTCGGTAATTCTTTCTTTTACAAGAATTTCATAGTATTGCTGGATTATACCTACGGTGAGCAGGATTCCTGTCCCTGTGCCGAAGGCGCCGAGAAAGTCTGCACTGGCAGCTATTACTCCGATTGTGATTCCACCAATTACCGTGACTGCCGGGATATACCGGTCAAGGATCTGTCTGATGGTTGAGCCGGATCTTCTGAATCCTTCTATCTGCATTCCAGAGTCGATGAGTTGTTTGGAGACGGTTTTCGAGTCCATTCCTCCGACTTCGACCCATGTTACGGCGAAGAATACGCAGGCAAGTACGAAGATGAGCATGTAGACCCCGGCTCTTATCGGATCGCCAAGCACAACTCCTAGCGAGCGGGGGGCGAACGTGTAGTATGCTAGGCCCTTGATCGGGATTAGTTGTCCGCTCTGTGGTTGGGACTGGTAGCATCCGGGGATTAGGCTTAGCCAGAAGTTTATTCCAGTGCTGGAGCAGCCGGGGTTGTATCTGTTGAAGATGAGTTGGCCGATGAAGAATATGTTTCCGAAGAGAGCGGCTGCGAAGATTACGGGTATGTTTGATACGTAGAAGAATTTGATGGGGAATCGGCCTCTGAATCCTCGATATCTAGCGTAGGAGACTGGTACTTCGACTCGGAGTCCGTTGAGGTAGATGACGATTAGAAAGACTGCTATTGTTGTGATGAATCCGAGCATGTCAGGCAGGTTGCCGCCTCTATAGAGTGCGCCCTGCCATGATGTGAAACTGAATGGACGAGCGATTACTGGCCCGAGGGATTGGAAGAATGCGATTATTGCGCCCAGGTACTTCTGGTCGGATACTGGGGAGATCGGTCCCAGGCTGCTCCACACTATCTGGAGGCAGACGCCTGCAGCGATGAAGAGGCTGATTCCGCTTCCGAAGCCCCATTTCTTCTGGAGCATTTCGTCTAGTAGGATTATGACTATTCCAGCGAAGATGAGCTGTACTAGGATGAAGAACTCGTTCTGTAGACTTGGCGGCGTCTGAACTCCCGCCGAGCTGGTGACGTTGTAGGCTCCTCCGAGTAGGAAGGCGAGTCCTTCGAACAATGTCATGAATACTGAGAGTACTTTGCTTGCTCCGGTGAAGAGGGCCCGGTCGCCTGGATTGCTGAAGTCGACGTTGATCATTTTGGAGCCGGATAAGACTTGGAGTATGAGTCCTGCTGTGACTATGGGTCCTATTCCGAGTTCGACGAGTGTCCCTCTGTTGCTGGCAAAAATGACTCGTAGGGGTCCGAAGGGATCGTTGACTCCTCCAGTGTGTGGGACGCCGTAGATCGGGGTCTCGGCCATTACGAGGTAGATGACAAGTGCTAGGGCTGTCCAGATCAGTTTCTCTGTAAATCCGACATCCCGATCAGGAGGGCGGACGCTGGGCAGGACGCGGGTTAGGGGTCTGAAGATTTCGATGAAGCGGACCGTTTGGAATCAGCCTACTTTATTGGCTTGGGCGGGTTTGGGGAGTACTACTTCGCCGCCGGCCTGTGAAATTTTGCTGGCTGCTTTCTCTGTGCATTGTGCGACGATGATTCTGAGGGGTTGTGTGACTTTTCCGTTGCCTAGCAGTTTGGTGTAGCCTATTTGGCCAAGGTCTACTTCTACCCGGTTCCCATCGGCTTTTGTCTTGCCTTGTTCAGACAGTGTCTGGAGGTTCTGGCTGAGCTGATCTATGTTGATGACTCGTTGGTGTTTCGGGTTGATTGGTGTGAATCCTGTTTTTCCGATCTCCCAGCCGTAGCGTATGACGCTGCTCCATCGGTGGCGCTTCCATCCAGCGTTTCCGTGTCCTCCTTGCATTCCGCTGTCTCGGTGTTGTCCGGATCGTCCCCAGCCGTGGCACCGGCTGCCTCGTAGGCGTCTTGTCTTTCTGCGTCTGGTGGCCATAGGGACATGTTTCCTGTTTGTATGGGGATAAGCAGGGTTTCGGTCGTGTTGGGTTCCGGGGCGGGCTTGAATTAAACATTATCCGGATTTGATGGTTTGTCTGATTGGCGAAAGCCAATTAGGGGCGTCGTTTGAGTTTGGGTCTTTGCGGGAGCGGGCCTGGTGTTTGCGGGAGTCCGCCTTTCTATGGGCGGCTCGTGTTGCCAAGCCAGGTCAAAGAGACCCGTCGACTGTGAGGGTCTTGGACGCGCAGGCCTGAGGCGCCTGTCCCGTAGGGGTTCGTGGGTTCAAATCCCACCTCCCGCACCATACAGTTCTAGCGCGTAAAGCGTGAAGAACTTTTTTTGTTTAGACATACCCCCGGGGGGTCGAGAAATAGATAGTAGAAAAGAAAGATAACAACTGTTGATGAAGATAGCGAAGGTGCCGATTCCGACCCTTGGATAGCCCACGCGCCTTTGGCTGATGGGTTTCCAAGATCAAATCACAATTGAACCGCTGACTAATTCGGCTCAGTGAGGTTAAGGATTCGGCTCAGACAACCAACCTGTTTCGGTAACGCGAAGCATCTCGCCGTGAAACCCCCCGCTCTTTAGACGTCTCTTTGCCAATTCTCCCCCGTATAGCCCCTTATACCAGGAGGGCAAAGCCTATGATGCTCCAAATGGCAAACGGTCTCGACCTAACCACCATAACCTCCGTGCTCTCCGTTACAACATTCGTTATCGGAATCATGCTAGGTGTGATTATCAAGAGAGCGATCAAGCTCGCCCTGGCTATAGTAGCATTGGTCACACTACTCGCCGTCACGGGCTACCTCAACCTTGCCTGGAGCATGCCCTCCGCAAACACAATCTATTACGTCTTCAACGGGGCACAGCCAGTAGCCGCTCAAGCAGTCGGACTGGCCAGCCTATTACCCATATCCTCAGTCGCATTTCTAGCAGGGGCCGCAATAGGCCTCTGGAAAGGCTGACCTCGTCCTACATGCCCCATCAACGATAATCCTCACTCGGATAACTCTGAAAGTTTCGGCCTGGAAGTAGTCTGCCGAAACGGTATGAGATCCCCTATCGTTCCTTATCTAAGAAAGGGCAAAACGTACTTCCAAGCCAAGAACGCTATGATGAGGACACCGGCCACCGCTATGACTACTGAAACACGGCGGCCCCGTCTGCTTCGATGTTGTTTGGGCTGAAGATGCTGTCGTGACAGAACCGCCGGTTTCTCTTCGATTGCAGATTTCTTCTTGGCCTCGACCACCTCGATAGCTGATTTCTTCTTGGGTTCGTCTGGCTCGATAGCTAATTCCTGGGAGGTCTCGCTAGATCCGACGTTTCGCATTAGCCATTTTGTAGAGATTGAGGGACGTGGTACGCGGAAGACCCCCGAGCCGGTTTTTGCTACGAAAGCAGTCCAGGCAAGCTCCTTCCTGTCTCGCAAAGCATCAACCTCATGCTGACGCATTGCGTAATAGACGACTGAGCCGAGCATCTTCTTGCCACGCTTGAAGAGTTCGCCCCGAATATCGTACCATTTGTCCAGCCAGTAATCGATCTTCCTCATCTTCTCCACTTGTCCATTGGAATTCTTCACCTCGACAGTGCCCGAGAGTTTCCTCAGCGCCTTTGTCATATCATCAGCAAACAAGAGAATGGCCTTCGGAGGTTTCCGGAAACGGCCGAAGAGCTTGTCGATATTCTGGAATAATCCTGGAAGGTCTCGGGTTGCGCGCAGTGCCTTCACATTCCTCTGACCATAGCGACGTGCTAACGCTTGAGCAATAGATTCCGCTAAGGTCGTTTTTCCGGTATTGGGTTTTCCGAAGACTATGATGTTCAAATGATGAATAGCATTGTCCTTGCCGCCAGATTCTGGAAGTGGATCAGGAATAAGCCCGTCAAGGATAGTGTCAAGGTCGAGCTTGTAGTGAGTAACTTTCGCGAGCGAGTCCTGGCTAGGAATGACTGGCCTGGCTAGGGATGAATTCACCGTAGTGACGTCTGTGGGTACGCGCACGATACTGGTTGGCGCAGGGATAATGTCAGTATCTTCCGATTCTGACATGACTACTCTACCTGACCCTTCGAGACCTTAACCGGGGTAGTTACGCACATCGTTGGCCCCCGCCATATCACTCATCACGAGTACTTCTTCCAGGTCCATTCAGGAACGAAGCTCCCGACCAGAATCACGATGAAAGCAAGCCAGAACAGATTCCAGTCGAATGAGATGATTGAAAGCACATTTAGTGCGCCCATGATGCTAAGGAGCGGAAGGAGGATTCCATCTATTCTGCAGTGGACCCTCCCGCAGGACCGACCGTTTATGAAACAGCCTAACCCTGCCCATGCGACAGGCGGTTACCCAAAAAACTCCTCTAGCGGTAGCGGATAGTACGGAAGCACCGTAAGCTACGTTGGCTCCTACTGCGAGAACAACAGGTACGCCCCACAGCAGATAGCACCATGGAGCCTTCTCGAAGTTTCTTCCACGTGACGAGTGTGCAGTAGGCTGGACTGGGAGTTCCATGACTAAACTATCTCTCGGAGACTTCGCGGGTGAGGATTACGCTGGACATGCTGACAGTGTTTCCGGATTATTGAAGGATCATGGATCGTTACGCTGAAACTATTCCGGCAAGGACGGGGAGAACTCCCGAGAAGCTTCTGGAAAGTGTAACGAACAAAAAGCTGTGTGCGAAGATGAGAGTCCGCGGAGATCGCATGGTCTTGCTCATCACCCATGCTATCGGTATGTCCAATAGGCTTATCATGTAAACGTGAAATCGAGATACGATGCAGTCCTCTTCACCGAAGCCTAAGAGACCACTCGGTGTCACGATAATAGCAATTGTCGCTGCCGCGGGAGGTTTCCTCTCCCTCTTTGGGGGCGCGTCGGTTCTTGCTGGAATAGCTTCGGGACCTCTCGCCCTTGCAATCATAGTCATAATATTTGGAATCCTTGGCCTCGCACTCGGTGCCGGATTCTTTACTGGGGCAAGATGGGCTTGGATGGCGGGCATCACAATCTATGTCATATCAATAGGGCTTGGAATATCTGAGATAATCTACGGTGGCAACGTGGGTTTCATCGGCGGTATCATCAGAACCCTCGCTGGAATAATCATCCCAGTCTATCTGACTAGACAGAAGCAGAAGAGCTTTTTCGGCAAGGGCGCAAGCTCGCCCAGCAAATAGTCTGATTCTACCGACTTCTCGGTCAACGCAGGATCCGGCTACAATCCAATCGAACTCTCCAGGCTTGTTGAACGGTCATAGAATCCAACTCGAGAGGATTAGTGTTAGCTAACTCTCTGACATTATTCATCGCAATTTTCGCATCGTCCAGTTAAGGAAGACAGCCGGAAGAGCGTGTGATCATCGTGACTGAAATCGATAAAACTCGGTCAGCAAATACGGCGTCTTCGTGGAAGGAGTTCGGAGACCTTGGAACAGACTAACGAAAGCGTCGCACAGCCAGCCCAGCACGTCCGTCTCATCTTCGCACTAATCATAATGGCCTCTTTTCTCGACATCATCGACTTCTCCATCGTTCAAGTGGCTCTCCCTACTATTCGGACCCAATTCCTAGCTACATACGCTGACCTTCAATGGGTAATCGGTGCCTACGGGCTGACCCTAGCCGGCTTTCTCATGCTCATGGGAAGAGCCGGCGATGTGTATGGCCAGAAGAAGATCTTCATTGCGGGAATTGTCCTATTCACCATCGCTTCGATGGCCGGCGGTCTAGCCCCATCCCTTCTGATACTCATCATCTTCAGAGCTTTGCAAGGAATCGGAGCCGCAATGTCAACAGTGACGGCCTTCGCGATTTTCATTCGAATATTTCCCGAGGGACCCCAAAGGAACCGTGCGCTCGGGGTTCTCGTCGCCGTGCTTTCGGCCGGATTCGCTGCCGGAGCCGTTGCCGGAGGAGCTCTGACTGTTGCTTTTGGGTGGCGCTCGGTCATGTTTGTCAACGTTCCAATAGGGATAGTAGCGGCTTTGCTTAGCCAAAGGTTTCTCCCGAAAACCGAGGGCTGGCTCAAGAATCAACGTCTCGATGTGCCCGGCGCCATAACCGTGACCCTTGGAACGATCCTCCTAGTCTTCGGACTGACC
>WNFE01007700.1_pt1 | contig 10504 bp, 10 predicted proteins | sample 5400451 | NCBI WGS metagenome assembly WNFE01 (sample SAMN13153344, study PRJNA577476) | soil metagenome | isolation source: 200 cm saprolite under Douglas fir tree site 2 hole 2 | place: USA:California | collected 2015-04-18 | reverse complement strand
CTCGAAGCTCGCGTTGTTCCACTTTCCTTGCCGCTGTTCCGCAATGACCAGGATTTTCACTTCAAATCACCCGCGCCTCAAACCTCAGCTTCTCCACCAGCTTTGCTGCCACCTCTTTCGGCGTGCCGGTCAGGAATTCTGTCTTCTTCGTTTTCGTCGGCACATAGATTTTCTCCACGCGCTGGGTAAGCTCCGTGGAAACGCCCAGCGACTCGCGCGCAATGGTCGTAATTTCCTTCTTCTTGGCGGCCATGATTCCTTTCAGCGTTGCGTAGCGCACCTTGTTGATGCCGGATTGAATGCTCAGCACCGCGGGCAGCGGGCACTCGATGTGCTGAAACCAGCCAGCCTCCAGCTCGCGCTTCAGTTTCATTTTCTGCCCGTCGACTTCGATGGCCATGATGATGGTCGCGTGCGGCACGTCCAGCATCCCCGCCAGCAGCACGCCGGTCTGTCCGAAGCCGTGGTCATCGCTCTGCAAGCCAGTCAGCACCAGATCATGTTTCTGTTGCTGGATGGCCGCTGCCAATGATTTTGCCGATCCCAACGCATCGAGCTGCGCAAACTGATCATCCGCAATGTGTATCCCGCGATCCGCGCCCTTGGCTAACGCTTCCTTAATAGTTTGTTTCACGCGCTCCGGGCCCATCGACAGCACGACAACCTCGCCACCGTGTTTCTCCTTCAGCCGCAGCGCTTCTTCCAGCGCGTAGCTGTCCGGCTCATTCATCTCAAATCCGATATCGGACTCGCGAATCCAGTTTCCCGCAATCGAAAGCGGCGCGTCTTTCGCGGGTACCTGCTTGATGCACACGATAATGTTCACGGGACTGTCCTATTTATTGCGGTTGAAAGATGGCCCGAATTGCTGGGTGAAAACTGGCTACTTGCCGGACCAGCGTTTGAAAATCAATGCGGCGTTGGTGCCGCCGAATCCAAAAGAATTAGACAGCGCGTATTCGACCGAAGCTTTGCGCGCCTTGTTGGGCACATAGTCCAGGTCACAAGCCGGGTCTGGCGTTTCCTGATTGATGGTCGGCGGCAGAATCTGATCGCGCAGCGCCAGTATGCTGATGCCCGCCTCCAGCCCGCCCGCACCCCCCAGCAGATGCCCGGTCATCGATTTCGTCGAACTCACCGGAACCTGCTTGGCGCGCTCGCCGAACACTCTCTTCAGAGCTATCGTTTCCAGGCAATCGCCTAACGGGGTAGAAGTGCCGTGCGCGTTCACGTAGCCGATATCTTCCGGCGCCAACTTCGCGTCCTTCAGCGCCGCTCGCATCACGCGAAACGCCCCGCCACCATCCTCCGCCGGCTGCGTGATGTGATACGCGTCGCCGGACATCCCATAGCCGACAATTTCCCCCAGGATTTGCGCGTCGCGTTTTTGCGCATGCTCCAGCGATTCCAGAATCAGAATGCCCGCACCCTCGCCGACCACAAATCCATCCCGCTGCGCGTCAAACGGCCTGCTGGCATGCGAGGGATCGTCGTTGCGCGTGGAGAGCGCCTTCATCGAAGCGAATCCTCCAATGCCCATCGGCGTAATCGTCGCTTCCGTACCGCCGCAAATCATCATCTCCGCCGCGCCGCGTTCGATAATCTTGAAGGAATCACCAATGGCATGCGCCGAAGCCGAGCACGCCGTCGCCGTCGCCGAATTCGGACCGCGCGCGCCATAGCGAATCGAAATATGCCCGGAAGCCAAATTGACAATCGCCGACGGAATAAAAAATGGCGAAATCCTGCCCGGCCCGCCTTTCAGAAGCTTCCCGTGCTCGCGTTCGATGATGTCGAACCCGCCGATCCCCGACGAAACATACACGCCTACTTCGTCGAGATCCGAATCTTCCGGCTTCCAGCCCGACATGCGCACCGCAAAATCCGCTCCGGCCAGCGCCACCTGGATGAACCGCCCCATCTTTTTCAGTTCTTTTTTCTCGATCCACTGGAAGGGGTCGAAGCCTTTGATTTCGCCGCCGATGCGGCAATCGAAACCGGTAGTGTCGAAACTGGTGATAGTGGCCACTCCGCTGACCCCGGCCAGAAGATTTTTCCAGCTTTCTTCCGTGCCGATGCCCAGCGCGCAGACCAGTCCAACACCCGTAACCACAACGCGGCGCGTCAACTGTTCCTACTCCCGAATGAGGTGGTATTACCCAGCGGCCTTACTTCCCTTTGGAGTGCTTGTCGATATACTCGACCGCATCCTTGACGGTCGTCATCTTCTCGGCGTCCTCGTCCGGCACTTCAATGCCAAAGGCCTCCTCGAACGCCATCACCAATTCCACCTGGTCCAGCGAGTCCGCCCCCAGGTCATCCACGAACGATGCCGTGGGGGTCACTTCCGCTTCATCCACGCCGAGCTGCTCGACGATAATCTGCTTTACGCGCTCTTCCACGCTGGCCATTCATATCCTCCGACGATCTGCTATCGCTCGTGCTGTCTTTGCTAAGTAAGCTGATGGATCTTGAACTCGTGATTTGCCCGGCAGAAACGCCGCCCCACACGCCTATTCGCCCTGTAAGTATAACCTGCCCATTCTATTTGCCCCGTCCACCTAGGTCAACTTTGCACCCGGTGGCACAGCCAATCTTGGCTGTGTTCTGAAGAAGGCCACTTATGCCAAGTGCATACCGCCATTTACGTTAAGAACGTGGCCGGTGATATATCCAGCTTCGTCGCTGGCCAAAAATACGATGGCTGCGGCAACGTCCCTCGCCGAGCCCATGCGTCCCAGCGGTATTCGCGTCTTCAATTCTTCTTTTACTTTATCCGGCAGCACATCCGTCATCGGCGTTTCCACAAAACCAGGTGCCACGGCGTTCACGGTGATATTGCGCGAAGCAATCTCGATCGCGATCGCCTTGGTCAAGCCGATGAGGCCTGCCTTTGCCGCTACGTAGTTAGCCTGCCCCGCATTCCCGGACTGCGCCACCACCGAGCTGATATTAATGATGCGTCCAGTCCGCGCCTTCATCATCGTCGGCAGCGCTTGCTGAATACACAGATGCGCGCCAGTCAGGTTCGTGCGCAGCACCGCTTCCCAGTCATCCGCCTTCATGCGCATCGCCAATCCATCGCGCGTAATGGCGGCGTTATTCACCAGAATATCCAGCCGCCCGAATTTTTCGAGCACCTGCTTGAACCCGGCCTTCACCTGCTCGGCATCCGCAACATCCATCTTTACTGCGAAACCGGTGCCGCCGGCCGCGGCAATGTCGGAAACCAGCGCAGCCAGTTTTTCCTCGTTGCGCGCAGCGACCGCCACCTTGGCTCCGGCCTCGGCAAGCGCCAGCGCAGTATCGCGCCCAATACCTTGCGACGCGCCGGTAACCAATGCAACTTTATCTTTTAAGCTGAACATTTAGGCTGAGATTTCTTCTCTGTGATCTCTGTGCTCTTAACTCTGCGAACTCTGTGCTAAATCTTTTGAAGTGGCAAATTAAGCCGCGTCAGCGCGGGCTTGCGCGATCTTGTCCATCGTCATGGCCAAACTCTTTTCATCTTCAACGTTCAGCGCACCCACCGAGCGCTCGATCTGTCGCAGCAACCCCACCAGCACCCGTCCCGGACCGACTTCCACGAAAGTGTCCACGCCTTCTTCAATCAGCAAGCGCATCGACTCTTCCCAGCGGACCGCCATAGTCACTTGTCGGATCAGCGCTTCCCGAGCCTCATCGCCAGTAGTAATGGTGTCCGCATCCACATTCGTGACCAGTGACATCTGCAATCGGGAAAACTGCGTACTCTTCAAATCTTTTTCCAGCCGCTCCTGCGCAGGCATCATCAGCGCACAGTGAAACGGGGCCGATACCGCAAGAATCACCGCTCGCTTCGCCCCTGATTGCGAAGCAATCTCTACCGCGCGCTTCACCGCGCCCGCATGACCGGAGATCACCGTCTGCTCCGGCGAATTCAGATTCGCAGGCGAGCACACCTCGCCATCTGCCGCGCGCTTGCACGCATCCGTCACCACCGCCGGCGACAATCCCATAATCGCCGCCATGGCACCCTGTCCTGCAGGAACAGCTTCCTGCATATACTGCCCGCGCTTGCGCACCAGCTGCACCGCATCCGAAAACTTCAGCGCCCCCGCCGCCACCAAAGCCGAATATTCCCCCAAGCTGTGTCCTGCTACAAAATCCGGGGTAACTCCTTTTTCGGCAAGTACGCGATGCACCGCCACCGAGCAAGTCAAAATCGCCGGCTGCGTATTGGCCGTTTGCTTCAGCTCCTCTTCGCTGCCCGCGAAGCACATCTGCGAAATTGAAAATCCCAGCGCCTTATTCGCTTCGTCGAAAACCGCCCGCGCTGCTGGATATTTCTCCGCCAGCTCCTTGCCCATGCCAGGGTATTGCGATGCTTGCCCTGGAAACACAAATGCAATTTTTCCCATTTCTACCTCGACCCTGCCGCTAGGCGGTCACGCCGGCGACAGAGAGCTCCTCTTCGATTTTCTCGTTGATACGTGCTTTGGCCAGTCCCGAAGCGACGCGGATCGCGTTCTTGATGGCATTAGCGTTCGAACGCCCGTGCGCTATCACGCAAACGCCGCGCACGCCCAGCAGCGGTGCGCCGCCCGATTCCGCGTAATCAATCTTTTTCTTCAACCCCTTCAACGCTCCCCTGGAAAACAAAAAACCCACCTGTGAAGCCAGTGAACTGTTGATCGACTTGCGCAATAATCCAAAAATCTGAAACGCCAGCCCCTCGCAAATCTTCAACGCGATGTTCCCCACGAATCCATCGCACACAATCACATCCACTTCGCCCGAAAATAGATCGCCGCCTTCTACATTGCCCACGAAATGCACCGGGCTCTGCTTCAATCGCGTGTACACTTCCCGCGTCAACTCGTTGCCCTTGATCTCTTCCTCGCCAATGGACAGCAACCCCACCCGCGGCCGGCGGTGCCCAAACGTTGCCCGGTAATAAATCTCTCCCATCACCGCAAATTGCACCAGATGCTCGGGCTTGGAATCCACATTCGCGCCCACATCCAGCAAAACCGAAACGCCACCCTTGGCATTGGGAAACGGTGCTGCCAGCGCCACGCGATCCACCGACTCCAACGCGCCCAGCAAAAATCGCGCCACGGTCATTATCGCGCCCGTGTTCCCCGCGCTCACCAATCCATCAGCCTTGGTTTCACGCACCAGCCGCGCGGCCACGTGTACCGAGCTATCCTTTTTCCTGCGGAACGCCTGCGCCGGGTGATCGGTCATGGTGATCACTTCGCTTGCCGGCACAATTTCGATCGGCAGGTTGGGAGCCGCGTGCTTGGCTAACTCCGCCCGAACCACCTGTGGCTGCCCAACCAACAAAATCCGCACGCCATATTCCCGCGCGGCCAGCACACTGCCTTCAACCTCGGGGCGGGGCGCATTGTCTCCGCCCATGGCGTCCACAGCGATTGTTATCATGGAGGCTTAGACCTGGCAGTTCCGGAAAACTCGCCTGGAAAACTCGTTGGACACGCCGCAGTTGAATTTGACAGCCAGACTTGCCCGCCTCAGGCAGACTTGTCTTGCACCGCGCGGCCCTTGTAGTAGCCACAATGCGGACACACCTGATGCGGCTGCTTCATTTCATGGCAGTGCGGACACTCTCCGGTCGCTGGCTTGGTCAAAAAGTCATGCGCTCGCCGCGTGCTCGTCCGCCTTTTTGAATGCCGTCGTTTCGGGTTAGGCATAGCAATACTCCTCGTTCCTGCCCTATTGGGCCTGCCCAGTTTGGGCGGATTGTATAAGGCTTTCGCCCGGGAAAACTATTGTTTTTTCAGCCAGTCCTGCTTAAGGCGCGCGAGTGGAGCCAAACGGGGGTCCGTCGCGTGAGTCTCACAGCGGCACTCTTCGTGGTTGAGGTTCGCGCCGCAATTTGGGCACAACCCCCGGCAGTCGCTGCGGCAAATCGCCTTCATCGGTAACGCCAGCAGCACCTGCTCCCGCAACACGTCCGCCAAAAAGAGTCCCTCGCCTTCAAAGAAACCGATCTCCGCGTCGTCTTCCTTCAGCCGCGCCTCTTCTGGCTTCACGCCTTTTGGCAAAGGGCTGTAGAAGAGATCGAACGTGCGGCTGACTTCTTCGACCACCGGCTCGAGGCAACGCGCGCAGACCAATTCCACCTTGGTCTCGATATCGCCCGCTATGCGTATCTGCCTGTCCAAAAGCTCCGCGGTCGCATTTACTTCCAGCGGTTCGCTCTGCTTGATCTCCGCCGTCTGGTAATCGATGCTGCCTGGAGCGTATCTCTTCCGAATCAGGAGTTTGCGGACGGCAAGGTCCTTGATGTCAAGGAACATGTCTTCTGCGCCTCCAGCGCGCGCGCTCATGCTTTATTCATTATTGAGTCGCTCGCCCGCCAAGTCAAGGAACCTGCCAGTCTTGGCCATGCACGCAGTCTCTTGAGCGTTACGGGCAACCCGCTTGTCCGAGTTCGCTTAATTTTTGCTTGGCCTCCGAGCTTCCCCGTTTCATGGCTGCCTCCAGCAGCACGCGCGCTTGCGCACAACTCTGCGGCACCCCTTCGCCGCGAACATAGCGGCTCGCCAGCATCACCTCGGCACCCGTATCCCCGTTCTCGACCGACGTCCACAGGGAGGATACGTCTTCCAGATCGCCGCGCGCTTGTTGGGTCGCAACGTGTTTCGCGGGGGCGGCTGAAGCCTCGGACGACCGTATCATTTCGGCGTTAGCCGTATCCCCGCCGTTAGCGTTATCTCCAGCGCCCTCGCTGCTTTCGGTTGCTGCGTCATGCGAATCCGGCATCGCCACAGCTTTTACCTCCGAGCTTGCGCTTACTGGTTCCGGGCGCGCCTCCGCCCGGAGCCGCCGTCCCGCTTTTCTCGCCCGCAATGCTTGATCCTACCGACATCACCAGATGTCCCAGCTCCCGCCGATAGCTGGCCAGCCCTGTGAAGAGCGTAGCCGCCAACACAATCAGCCCAATCCTGCGCAACGTTGCTGTAGGATTGCCGTTGGCCGCGCCAGCCGCTGCATCATCTCCTGCAAGCAGCGTGGGCGTCTCATTCGTATTTGGAGTACTTGCAATCGGCGCCGGTCGGCTCTTTTCACCAGGCCTTTCTATTTCATTCTTCTTCGGCGTTCCTTCCCTCTTCGCGCGCCCTGCCTCAGCCCTTGCCTCCTCCCGCAGCTTCTTGCGCCGCCGTTTCGCTTCTGATTCCACGACGGTGGGATCGAGTTTGCCGTCCGTCGTCACCAGCGTCTGATCCAACCAAGCGCGAACTTGCTCGCGCAATTCTTGCGAAGGATTCAGAAACCGCACCCCGCCAATTTTCTTCCCCGTGTCGGACCACACCATCTGTCCATCGCCTTCAAGTTTGTGTCCGTCTCCCACCGATACCGAAAAGCGCACCTGCTCCCCACGCACCGGCGCAAGCGATTGGAAGCTGCATCCCTCCTCACTCAAATTCAACAAAATACTGCCGTTGTCTGGTCCGAATTCCGCGTACAACAACTGATCCGTTCGTTTCCTCACCAACCTTCTCTTATCGGGTTCCATGGCTTTCCGTTTCAGATTCTCCAGGCGACGTTTGGCACCCACCTGGTCAGGCGTAAGATTAGACATCCGTGCCGCCCCGGAGGACTGCCGTCACTTGCTAGCTCAGACGCCCTGCCAGCCCCCTGCTTCCATCCGCCGTCTTCGCCGCTCCGAACTCCCCACGGACACCGTGTCCCTGGCCCGCTTTCTCATCGGCAAAATCGTCGTTCGCGAACTCCCCGGTGTCCGCCTTAGCGGCCGCATCGTGGAAACCGAAGCCTATCCGCAACGCGATCCCGCCGCGCACCATTTTCGCGGTCCAACCCAGCGCAATCGCTCCATGTTTCTGCGCCGCGGCCACGCCTACGTTTACTTCAGCTATGGCAACCACTTCATGCTCAACGTTAGCGCGGAAATCCCCGGAATCGGCGGCGGCGTTCTCATCCGCGCGCTCGAACCTCCGACGGTACCGACCTCTGTGCTCCCGGCCCTCTCTGGTTAGGGGTCATTGTTACTCCGCGCTCTTCTGCGATGGAACCCCGCCGCGCCTTGTTGCTAGGTAAAAGCCCCCGCATTGGCATTACCCGCGCCGCCCACCGCCTTTTCCGCTTTTACGAGCGCGGCAGCCCCTTCGTCAGCGGCCCATCCCGCCTTCGTTCCTGAGACCTGGCTTACGACTCATGACCAACAGCAAACCTGTACCCCAGGACAGAGCCATCTCCACCTTTCTGAGAGTACAATGGGGCTCAATCTGAACGGACGAGGGGGTTGTTATGTCCGAATCCTGGAAACAGTGGGAAGGCCAAGTTGTCGACGCCAGATTCCTACTTCGCCAGTATCTGGGCGGCTCTGAACACAGCGCTGTCTTTCTGACCGAACGCGGCACTCCGCCGCAAAAAGCCGCCATCAAGTTCATCCAGGTCGATGAGCCTGATGCCGAACTCCAACTATTTCGCTGGAAGCACGCCAATAAACTTTCCCATCCGCACTTGCTCCGCACTTTCGAGTCCAGCCGTTGCCGCCTCAGCAACTTTGAGTTGCTCTACGTCGTTATGGAATACGCCGAGGAAAATCTTTCACAGTTTCTTCCGCAGCGCCCGCTCACTCCCGCGGAAGCCCGCGACGTCCTCACTCCCACTCTGCAAGGCCTCGCCTTTCTTCACGGCGAGGGCCTGGTTCACGGACACGTGCGCCCCTCGAATATTCTCGCCATCGACGATCAACTCAAACTTTCCAGTGAAGGTGTTTTCTCCATCAATGAACACGCCGAACAGGGCCACCTGCCTGCCGCTGAACCGCAACAAAGCGTGTTCCCCGCCGGCCTCCGCCATGCCAGTCCCTACGACCCGCCCGAGATCGCCAAGGGCATCATCTCTCCCGCCGGCGACGTCTGGTCGTTGGGCATTACGCTGGTCGAAGCTCTCACGCAGCAACTGCCCTCGGTCAGCACCGGCACGCAAGATCCTGCTGTCCCAGACACTTTGCCCGCAATTTTTCTCGATATCGCGCGCCACTGCTTGCATCGCGACCCGCAGCGCCGCTGGACTGTCGTGGAAATTGCCGCGCGTCTGAATCCCGGTTCCGTCGCTCCATCGGCATCAGCCGCGAAGCCGACGTCCGCGCCTTCTCCCGCCCATCTCGCGCCGGCCCCACTCCCCGGAATCCTCTCAAACGTCCCGTCACAAATGCCTTCGCCTGCTTCTTTAGCTCCCGCAAAGAGTCATTCCGCTCCGCAGGTTGCCGCCCACCCACCGGTTCACACGCAAACCGTCGCCGTCAGAGGCACCGCTACGCGACCCCGCTACGATCTCGTTCAGCCTCAGCTCAAGCGGCCTCCCTTGCTGCCGCCGCTTCCAAAACTAAATTATCTTCCGCTCAGTGTCGTCGCTGCCCTCGCGCTAACTGCCATTTTTCTCGGTCCTCGGCTCCTCCATCACCGTGCTCCCGTTCAGCAGACCGCCACCATCGAGCCATCCTCCTCGCCTTCTATAAAACCGATCCCCGCCGTTTCGCACACAAAAAACGCTTCCAAGTCCGCGCAGAAACCTGCGCCTTCAACCGAGCATTCCTCATCTCCGTCTTCGCCCCGCCCATCGCAAGCAACGCCCTCGTTGGAAAAAACCAGCGATAAGCATTCGCCAATCACTCCCGCGGCCGCTCCCGCAACCCTCACCAGCGTCTCCGATACACCCCGCGTGCAACCTGTCGCCAAATCGAGCGCTGGCTCCGTAACCCAAGGCGAGGTCCTCGAGCAGATCATGCCCGACGTTTCACCCAAAGCGCGCGCCACTATCCGCGGCACTGTTCACGTTGCCGTCAAGCTCCATGTCGACACCACCGGCAACGTCGCGTCCGCCGAACTCTTCTCCCCCGGCCCCAGCAGATATTTCGCCGACCAAGCCCTGCAAGCCGCGCATCGTTGGGACTTTGCCCCCGCAAAGGTCGACGGCCACGCCGTCCCCTCCGAATGGGTAGTCCGCTTCGAGTTCACCCCATTCGCCACCAAAGCCCACCCCACTCAATCCACCCCCTAATATGGAGTGCGGCGGTCTTGTTTCCTGAGCCGCGAAGGGCCGCCGCTTTCACGGTCAGATTTCTATCACTGCAAGCGCAAAACAAGGGCCTCGGCTGTGCGCAATCTGTACTCTTACCGCTGCGAACGACGAGGACAGGCTCACCTGCGCGCAACACTTCTTGCCAATAAAAAACCACGCAGTACAATGCGGGCGCAGCATTCCCATCGCATTCAAAAGTAGGAGGTTCCAGCTCAATGTTTTTTGCCAGCAAACCCCGCCCCGTTCATGTCGCAAACCGAATTCGCCCGCTAGCTGTAGCGCTGGCTCTATTGATCTCAGCCGTCGCCGCCAGCGCGCAGGAACCCGACATCACCAAAAAGCTCGACGGTTTCGACTCCTACATGGCGCAAATTCTTAAAGACTGGAACACGCCCGGCGTCGGCGTAGGCATCGTGGTCAACGACAAGCTGGTCTTCGCCAAGGG
>WNFE01004403.1_pt1 | contig 10504 bp, 7 predicted proteins | sample 5400451 | NCBI WGS metagenome assembly WNFE01 (sample SAMN13153344, study PRJNA577476) | soil metagenome | isolation source: 200 cm saprolite under Douglas fir tree site 2 hole 2 | place: USA:California | collected 2015-04-18 | reverse complement strand
ATGGTGGGGTCGACCCGGGAATCGGAACAGGTAATGAAGAGCGCGCGGGAGCCTGGTTTTCAGAAAGCCTGGTGAAGAGTTCCTTCTTCTTGCCGAACACCTCGGTCCGAAACTTGAGGAAGCCTTTGACGAGTTTTTCCATCGTGCGGACCCGCCCTATCGACTTTCATTCTGGATGTCGCGATCGACCGTGAACACAAAAACCCGTTCGCTGAGCTGCACGTCAATGTCCGTAAAGAGCGCGATGATTTTGGTGCCGGTAATTTCGCTCACTTGCTCGCAGAGTTTGTCGCGACCCTGCGCAATCAAGTTCTGTCGCAATCGCTTCACCATGTCGACACCTTCCACCGTTTTGGCCAGCTGCCGTTCGGCCGGCGTCAGCACCCCCTTGAGCCGGACCACGACGAGGTCCCGCACGACGAACGCTTTGACGTCGTCCGGGCCACGCCCCATGAACTCCTGCTCGAATTTGATGATCGCGATCCGAATCGCTCCTTCGATTTCACTTTTGGTTCGTCCACTGTTCATCTCGCAGCTCCTTCCACCGACAACGGTGCCAATTATAGAGGCGGCCCACGAAGCGCCACAAGGACAAAGTCGCTGATGGGTGAGTCTGAAGGGGTCTCCCTGGGCCCAAAGACACAGTTCGATGGGATTAATGTGCTTATCTCTTGACTCTTCGAAGGAGGATAGGAGATAAGTGGGCCTGTGGGTACTCGTGCGATCGTGCTTTCTGTCTCTTAGGGGACAGGCGGGACCGTCGAGTTCGGTCTAACATAGGCGGTAGGGTACCTGGCTCCGTGAGGGGCCAGCTACAGTACGAGCCAACCGGGTTCATTCTGGACAGTAATCCAGGAAACCGGTTGGCTTTTTTGTTTTCTGAGGTCATGGAGTGAACGTCAAGAGGTTCCGGTGTCTGCTGTCATTCTAGTTCCCCTGCTCCCGCTCCTCGCGGCGCTCATTGTGCTGGTGGGCGACGAGGGCTCGCGGCATCAGCGCGCCAAAATCGCGGCCTATCCGATCGGCGCGGCCTTTCTCGGCGCCATTGCGACCCTGTGGCTTGTGGCGACACAGGGGCCCATCACCATTCGTTTCTACGACCCCGCTTCTCTTGCAACGCTGGCCTTCCCCATGGGTTTCTATATCGACCGCCTGAGCGCCGTCATGATGGTATTGATCTCCGTTGTCGGCACCATCATCTACACCTATTCCATCGGCTATATGTATCAAGATCTCCACGATCGCCGGTATCTGGCGCTCATCGGATTCACGACCTCTGTGTTGCTCTGTATGGTATCCAGTTCCAACCTCATGATGCTGTTCCTGTTCTGGCAAGTCCTGAGCTACATGCTCTATCTTCTTGCCCACAATCATGCCCATGCGGCAACGCTTGAGGGGGCGTTCAGAACCTTTACCCTCTTGCGGGTCGGCGACGTGGTATTTCTGTCCGGCATCGTTCTCGCCTATCAGCTTTACGGCACGTTGGAGTTCCAAGCGCTCTTCGCCAAAGCCGGCGAATCGCCGGTCACGCTCACGCCCCTACCAGGCATCGAGATCCGCGGCGCGACGGCGGTCACGCTGCTCCTGTTCATTGGCGCCATGAGCAAATCGGCTCAGTTTCCGATCCATATCTGGCTGCCACGTTCGCTCTATGCCCCGACGCCGGTGCATGCGTTGCTCCACGCCGGGATCATCAATGCGGGTGGCTTTCTGATCAACCGCTTGGCCCCGTTCTATGGTCTGAGCTCGACCACGCTGCATGTGGCTTTCGTAGTCGGCATGGTCACCGCAGTCCTCGGCGCCACCATGATGCTGGTGCAGAACGACATCAAGAAGACGCTCGGCTTCTCGACGATCGGCCAGATGGGTTACATGATTATGGAATGTGGATTGGGCGCTTTCTCGCTGGCCGTCTTCCATCTCATCGCACACGGACTGTTCAAAGCGACGGTGTTCTTGAGTTGCGGGAACGTCATCCACAAGGCCCGCCAGGAGCCGGAATTCCCACATGCAGACCCTCGTGCTGAAGAACAGGGGTTCTCACGGCTCACCTGGGTTACCGGATTTCTCACGACACTCCTCATTCCGCTTGTCATCCTCCTGGTGTCCCACGGTGTGCTGCACATCCCGTTGCGGGATTCCCAAGGAACCGTAATCTTCCTGTTCTTCATCTGGGTCACGTCCTCCCAAGCCATCTTGACGCTCATCCGCCTGCGCGCAGTCGCATCATGGAAGGTATCAGCGGCAATGCTGCTGATACTGCTTTTCGTCGTGTTCATCTATTTGTTTGCCGTCGAGTCCTTCACCGCATTCCTCTATCCGAATCCGGAAGAGGTGGCGTCCTACTTCCAGGCGGCGGCGTTTCCCAATTGGCTCTTTGATGGTCTCATCGTCGGAACGGCCCTGGTGATCATTCTGGGGTGGTTCTATATCTATGCCCAAGCCCGTGGACGAACGATGTGGGTGCCGGACTGGGTAGAAGGCTTTCGTCTCCGCTTGTATGTCCTGTTCATGAACCGGCTCTATGCGGATGAGTGCTACCAAGCGCTCGGTCGAGTGGTCATGCGTGTCGTCCATAGAATCGATAAGCGTGACACGGGGTGGTCGAAATGACTGACGTAGTGACCATTCCGTGGCTCTTGTCCGCGGTTCCCATTATCGGAGCGATGCTGGGCCTCGTGGTCTGGTCTCAGCCGGAGAAGCTGAGGATCTGGTCGATTATTGTGACCGTGCTGAGTCTGCTGGCTGTGATCGGAACGTCCGGACGTCTGACGGTACCGACTGAAGGGCCGCTTTTCCTTTATCTCCTCCCACTGGCCGCTTGTATCTCTCTTTTGGGACAGCCTGTGCATCGGGATTATCGGCTCGCCTGGGTCATGACCCTGCTGTTCCTTGGATTGGGATTGGGCTTCCTCACGAGCCAGCACGTCGTGGGCCAGCTCGCTCTGGTTGTGATCCTTGGTCTCATCACGTTCCTCTTCAACTGGCATCATGATCCATTTTGGCCCACCTCGTGGTTGGGTATCGGCACCTTTGGTCTTGGTACACTCTGTGCCGGGCTCGCGGTGATCACCGACCCTCCCGTTTCTTTCGTTGCATCGTTGGTGACCTGCGCCATCTTGCTGCCGCTCGTGCCGTTCCATGACGGCTTCGTGACCGCGCTCACACGATTGCCCGGCAGTTTGCCGTCCTTCATCGTGCTGCTGCTCCCCGCCATCGGACTCCACGGCCTCGCTGCGGTATTGCCGACGGTGCCTGATGTCGCGGTTTCTACGATGACAATCTTGGCGTTGGTAAGCGCCCTGTACGGTTCGGTCAAAGCGCTGGCGCAATCGCGCGTACGATTGCTCCTCGCCTACGGCAGCCTCTCGTTCTTCTCCATCCTCTGGTGGTTTGTGGCCGCTTCGCGTGCCGTCACCCCTCAGGCGGCTGTCTTTCTGGGCTCCGTGGCGCTTGCAACGAGTGGACTCCTGCTTGCCTGGCAGGTCGTTCGTACGCGATACGGGGACGACGTAGACCCGCGAGCCATCAGCGGGCTTGCCTCGCCGATGCCGGAATTCGCCGTTCTGTTGTCGCTCTTGGCACTGGCGGCCATGGGCCTGCCCCCGTTCGGGGTCTTCGCCGGATTCATGGGTCTTCTCCTCACCTTGTCGCTCACATCGTCTGCCGCCCTGCTTGTTATTGTGGTCGCCTGGCTGGCTGCGTCCTGGTACATCCTCGATATGGTGCAACGGTTGCTCTTTGGCCGGCAGCGATCGGATCTCCGCTATGAAACGCTTCGCCCGGCAGAACTCGCGTCTCTGCTGATGGTTGTTCTGATCGTCATCGCGCTGGGCATCGCGCCGGTCAGCCTGTTCGGAATTCAGACTCAGCCGCCGCGCGCCGGAGCCGTCATGGAATCCGTCATATGGAACCGATAGACCACTCGATCGACATCGAAACCAGACGCATGGAACTCCGAGGCGTGGTCCGCCTCGCAGGCGAGGTCATTGCCCAGTACTGGCCGATGCGGACCTTCGTGCATCACAATCCGCTCCATAGCCTCGAGTATCTTCCCTTTGAAGAAGCCGTCAGGCGCGGCCAACAATTCTTAGGGGGAAACGGCTATCTTCCCAGCCACCTCTATCGCGGCTACCTCCGCTCCGGCAGGATTCAGCTCGGGCATCTCGATGCCGCCCTCACGCCGTTGGTGCATGACAAGCACGTGACCATCGGATCTCGCACGGTCTCTCACGGCGAGGTCCTCCGCGCGTGCCTGGCCGAAGGGCTCTGTACACCGATCGAAGAACCCCTCGATGCTCAGTGGAAACATGATCCTCATCAGCAGCTGGTCGATTCGCTCGCCGGCCGCCTCGCTTCCGTCCTTACCTCTCCAGATCTGCGTGAGAAGATTCAGGCTATTGCGGAAGGGGACCAGTCGGCGCTCGGCCGCTGGATCACGCTATCGCACTGGTGCGATCAGACGCTCGGCACGCAGATCGTCGGCCAGATCAACAGCGAGTTGATCAAGTGGTGCGAGGCCTTCCTAGACGAAGGCCATGCCACCTGGCCTATGCCGGGCCGAGAAAAAGGATTGTACGGAGCCTGGAGATCCCTCGCGGCACATGAATGGTCGCCCTGCGGGATTGCAGACAGCCGAAGGAAAATCTCGCGGCTGCCCGACCACCCGGAAGATGCGTTGTTGGAGAGCCTTGATGCCCTTGCTATTCCTACAGAACTCCGCCAGGACTACCTGGCTCTCCAACTGACGGCTCTGCCGGGCTGGGCTGGATTCATCAAGTGGCGCGCGGAAGAGCGAGAATACGCGTGGCAACAGGCCTATCCGGTCGGCCTGGTGAAATACCTCGCAATCCGTCTCTGGTATGCGCGCGAGTTGGTTCAGAAGGCCTGCCAGGAGGAGCTGGGCATCGACGGACAGTACCAGGCAGTCACGGACTATATGCGGAGCCATTCAAGCGAATATTTCCTGCGGAGGGAACGGGTCGCTGGGCGTCTACCGGCTGCGTATGCAGAGGAAGTCGACCTCTTGCATCACCAACAGAGAAACGGCTGGGAAGGGTTAATCGACCGCTACAGGACGGATGTCGTTCCGCGCCAGGAACGAGTCGCTCGGCACGGCGCGGCCAAGCGGTTGTGTTCGCTCGCCCTGGCGCTGCACATCGATCCGGCTGCTTTGCTGGACAGTTCGCCGGTCGATCTCAAGCAGCTCGTGGATTGGATGAAAGCCTTCCCTGAATCGGACCATGGCCCAGTCTGGCTCAAGGCCTTCGAGGCAGAGTATCAGGATCGACTGCTCGGAACGCTGATTCGGGCGAGGACCACGTCAGCTGCACCGGCTCCACCCGAGAATCAAGCATTCCTGCGCCCTCACTCCCAATCGGTCTTCTGCATCGATGTGCGCTCCGAACCGTTCCGCCGTCACCTGGAATCCACCGGCGCAAACGAGACCTACGGGTTTGCCGGCTTCTTCGCCGCATTTATCCGTTATCGGGCCTGGGGCAAGGAGCATGACACCGAACAATTCCCGGTCATCATGCGCGCAAAGAACGAGGTTCACGAGATCCCCCGCAGCTATCTGGATCACGTCGTGTCAAAACACGAGTCCCGAACCAAGATGGTTCATGCGGGCCATACGCTTCTGCACGACTTGAAAGAAAATGTCGTCACGCCCTATGTCATGGTGGAGTCGTTGGGATGGTTTTACGGCCTTCCGATCTTCGGGAAAACCTTACTGCCCCTGTTGTACCGTCGCTGGACCGCCTGGTTGGGCAGAATATTCCTCCCGTCGATCGCCACGACTCTTACCGTCCATAAACTGGCACCGGCTGAAACTGCGGAAATGCTGGCGACAGCGCAACAGGCTACCGTACGGCAGGCGTTGCAAGAGCGAACCGGCATGCGCCGCTCTCAGATCACGCCGGAGCTGGTCGAGGCCTTGCGGCAGCGGGCATTGAGCGGAGAGGGTGGCTCGGAACCTCCTTTGACCACGTCAGCGACAAACGCAGGGCTCTCGTCTGAAGCCCTGAGCGCATTCGTAGCTGCTTTGCGGCAGCGCTACGAGCTCAATCAGCGCTCGGCTTCCAGACAGAAGGAACGGATCACGCGGACCGGATTCACTCTTGAAGAGCAGGTGCTTACTGTAGGGACAGCTTTGCGCATGATGGGATTGACAAAACATCTTGCCCGGCTTGTTCTATTTTGCGCCCACGGGAGTACCTCTGAGAATAATCCGTTCGAATCCGCGTTGGACTGCGGGGCTTGCGGAGGCAATGAAGGCAAAGCTAACGCCCGTGTTCTCGCCATGATGGCCAACAATCAGAAAGTGCGGGAACGGCTGGCGAAGAATGGCCTCGACATTCCTTCCGACACCCACTTTCTCGCCGGCCAGGTCGATACCACAACCGATGATGTGCACCTGTTCGACCTCGAAGATGCGCCGTCGACCCATCGCGCGGATATTGCGCGGTTGCGCGAAGACCTGAAAAACACGACCATACTGACGTGTCAAGAGCGATGCGCCCGCTTCCCCGATGTCACGACGACTCTGCCGGCGCACAAGGCGGCGGCGCATGTGCGCCAGCGGAGCGTGGACTGGAGCCAGGTCAGACCGGAGTGGGGCCTGTCGGGCAATACGGCGTTTGTCATCGGCCCACGGAATCTCACCAAAGCGCTCGATCTGGACGGGCGCGTCTTCCTGCATTCGTACGACTACCGCGAAGACCCGAGCAATCGGTTGCTCGAAGTCCTGTTGACCGGCCCTCAAGTGGTGGCGCAATGGATCAATATGGAACATTATTTTTCAACGGTTGACAACGACATGTATGGCGCCGGGAGTAAGATTTACCACAACGTGGTGGGGCGTATCGGCATCATGTCCGGGCCTTGGAGCGATCTCCGGCTCGGACTTGCCCAACAAACGGTGATGAACGGCGACGTGCCGTATCATGAGCCGATGCGGCTACTGACCGTCATCGAAGCGCCGCGAGAATGGATCGAGAAGCTGATTGCGCGCCATGAGATGTTGGAACATTACTATCATAATGAATGGGTCCACCTGGTCGCACTGGAACCGGATGAAGATATCTTCTATCGCTATCGACAGACGGGCGAATGGGTTAGAATGGGCGATGAAATAGGCCGCGGATAGCGGAGCCATAATGAGACAACTCACCGAGAAAGGAGTTCAATTGTGGGCGCGTTGACCTTGCATCCGATGAAGGAAATACGTGTGATCGTGGCGGGGGAACACCGGGCGTTTGTGACAGAGTTGCTGGATCAGGTTAAAGCGACCGGCTATACGATCATCGGCAATGTGTCGGGGAAAGGCCATCACGGCGCGCGTGAAGCACACTTCATGTTCAGCGAGCAGGAGAGTCTCGAGATGATCATGACGATCGTCCCGGAAGAAAAAGTGGAGCCCATCCTGGCTGGGCTTAGGCCGCTCTTCGAACGCCACTCCGGCATGATGCTAGTCACCGACGTGGCTGTCAGCCGCGAGGAATATTTCGGTAAGACCCCTAAGAAGGCGGGCGGCGCCTGACCAACAGTTCCACTGGCCCAATCCATAACGAGATGCTGGCCCTGTCTGCCGTCGTCTCCCACACAGATCCGGTCTTGTCTTCCAGGGTCTGCTTGTCTAGAATGAGGCCCTCTTACAGGGCTTGCAGGTTGTGCTATAAGACCGTCCTTTTTGGTCGTCGTTCGTGAAGCATCAGCCGATGCATGTATCGATTCATCGGACCATTGATTAAATGGTGCAATGGATCAATTGTCCATTGTCCGGCGAGATACGCTTCACGGGTGTCGAGAGCGATGTGAGAACGAAGCTGGCGGTTTTTTCAACATCCTGTCGAGGAGGAGTCGGTGAAGGGTCTAAGGTTCGAGCGCATCGGGAAAAACCGTCACTACAATGTGGTGTTCCACATGGGGAGCAGCTACGTGCCCGTCACCGATGAAATCGTGGAAGAGCTCAAGGCCCAGAGTCTACTCCCCGTCGAACGCTTTCTCGACCTCTTGATTGACCGCGTGGGGTACTCCTCCTACCTCAAAGAGCAAATCCGCACAGAACTGAAATCCTCCGGCGATCCGGTGACGCAGATTACCATTCTTCAAGGCGCCATCCGCGAACTGTAGTTGGCTGCTGAAACAGGCGCCCAACTTCGTTCTCGTTTCGAAAAATCCTCAACGTACCCCACCCGGGAAAAGAGCTGTTCAGACAGCTCGGGGTTGGGCGGGTGAGAATGCTACGCCTCAGGTGTTTTCTCGCCTGCGGCCTCGTTGATCACCTGCTTGAGCAACCGCACCATACAATAATGCCCATCGTGGCATGCTGCCTAACGTTGCAGCTGGGAGCAGGCGCTGTAGCACTGCAGGAACCCAACAGCGCCGCTGTTAAGCGCTTATGTGTTGCTAATAGTCCTGGCTCGGCACAAACCCATAGTGGGCAGCGACGAATTCATAGGCCCGGTTGACTGCGACCTCTATATTGGACAATGTCGTCTGTAGCTGAGGATCGAAGAATTTCACGTTCATGCGATCCGTGTGGACGAATACATGCCGATCCTCAACGAGCTGTTTAATTGAGTCAAACAGGGACTTCTTGCGTCGTCGGTACGGCTTTCGAAGTGCCGCTCCGATATCGAGTTTCGGATCGAGCAGACGAAAATTCTCAGCGATAGAGGTAGGGCGCTGAAACGAGAAGCCCTCCGCAATGGCACGCTCGATGGAATGCGTACCGAGAGCCACTTGCTCCAAATTGCTGTGGCTAAGGCGGGCTCGTTTCAGCGCACTCTCGCGTTGCTTTGAGTACTTCAAGGCGGCCGCGAATGTTGATCTAAAATAGTTCTCCCACAATGCGACAATATATGGAAGTAAGAAATTGTTCGAGAGAATTCTTGGGTTCAGCTCGTCCATGAATTCCAATCCAGAAGACTTCTCCTGGGCGATAGGCCCCTCGAGCTTCCGACTCATCAAGTAGATACGAGCTCTACCAAGACCGCTGTGGAAGCGCGAACGCGCAATAAAACAGCCAGAGGCCAGCGGTGATGGCGGTCGCCGGTTTGGGCGCCAGCATCGGTTTCTCCCAGCATCGGTAATGAAATGGCCGCCGAAAAGATTGCGGATAAGCTTGATCGTCTTGTTCTGTTGCGTGAGATCCCAGTAGCTTCTGCCCGCATTTGACTGGGTCGTCACTTTGATTGGACCGTGCAAACGTCGGTAGATGTCAAGTTCAACACCGGCGTAAGATCTGAATTCTTCTTTGTCGTACCAGAAGTAGCTACCGATCCTGGCTGGAACCTTCAATCCATCCTCGCCCCTTCTGTATCCCAGCAAAGCAATGAGCTCTTCAAGCTGGGCCAGTTTGGCCGATCTGGGCAAAACGCTCTCGGATGCATAGCTCATTGCTCGCTCGTTACCCCCTTTGGGTGGCCTGGCTTGGTCCCCAACTGCGCACGTCGAACGACCACTGCTTTATCGTGAGGCCTCTGCAAGCAATGGAAGATGCTGCTCGGTATCGCAGGATGCTCAAAAAGGCTGTCCAGCAAGGCCGCAGCGAGTGACCAAAGATAATCCTTCCAAGCTTGATCGTCTACGTTATCCCCTAGGATGGCCCGGAGAGTCCCCCACTGCGCGCGTCCAACGAGGGTCTTCTGAGACCGCGCGTTGCGCGAGCACAGGGGACTCACCGGGCCATCCATCCCCTGCTGGCGGGCTTTTTCAGCATCCTGCTAATCCGCAATTTGGCCTTCTTGGAACAGCTGATTCAGTATCGCATTTTTCTTTTCGGGATCTTTGTAGTACTTGAGCGCCTTTGCAAAATTGTCAAGTGCGCTCTCTGGCTTTCCCTTTTGGGAATAGTATTCGGCAATGCCGTGGTAGGCCCGAGGATCTTCCGCGTTGGACTTGAGGGCGCGATTGAAGGCTTCGTAGGCGTCCTGCATATGCTGTCTGCCCAACGCCAACCAGCCGATCGCGGAATGCGCCGGACCGAAATTCGGATCGGCGATGAGGGCCGCGTCGTACTCCTTCTGTGCCAGATCAAGGCGGCCCCTCGTTTCGTAGAGACCTCCCAGCGCGAAATGCACTTCGGCATCATTGGGATTCAGGCGCAACGCCTCCTTGTAGGACTGCAGCGCTGGCTCCATCTTGCCCTGTTCCGCAAGGGCGCAGGCGAGGTTTGCGTGGGCCACCGAGTCGTTTGGATTCAACTTGATCACTTCGCGATATTGGGGGATCGCCATCTCCAACCGGCCCTGTTCTTGATATGCCACGCCCAAGTTGGTCCGCGCCGGCGCATAGGAAGGATCGAGGCGCACAGCTTCACGGTATTCCTTGATGGCCATTTCAAGATGGTTGGCCCGCTCATGAATCTGTGCGAGAAAATAATGAGGATAGGCGGACTGTGGCGCGAGTTTGGCCGATTGCTTGTAGGCCGCGATCGACTGTTCGGATTGACCTGATTGGGCCAGAAATAATCCCATCACGAGATGGGCATAGGCCTGCT
>WNFE01004402.1_pt1 | contig 10505 bp, 6 predicted proteins | sample 5400451 | NCBI WGS metagenome assembly WNFE01 (sample SAMN13153344, study PRJNA577476) | soil metagenome | isolation source: 200 cm saprolite under Douglas fir tree site 2 hole 2 | place: USA:California | collected 2015-04-18 | reverse complement strand
GCATGTAGGAGACCAACCATGAGCACAATCATCCATGCTTCATCTCGAAGCGTAGGTCAGAAGGTACGCTTCTCTCTACGAAAATACCTTGCTGTCTTGCGTGTGAGTATCGCCAATAACCTGGCCTACCTGGCGGAGGTGTTCTTTCGCGCTTTGCTGCTCGTCGTGCTGGTCTTCATCCTTACCCAGTTGTGGAAGACCACCTTTTCGGCACGTGGCACAACCCGGCTGAGCGGCTTCAGCATCAGTGATATGGTATGGTATCTCGTGGCCGCCGAGGCTATCGCTATGTCACTACCCGCGCTCGCGCGCCGCATCGACCAGGAGGTGCGTTCCGGGCAACTGGCCTACCTGTTGGGACGACCCTGCAACTACGTGCTGTACCACTTTTCCCAGTACCTGGGAGAACGCCTGGTGCGCTTAGCGATGAATGCCGTCGTTGGCTCGATACTGGCTCTTCTGATCGTAGGGCCGCCGCACTTCACCTGGATGGGCCTGGCGGCATGGCCACTCGCTGCCCTCCTGGCCTTGTGCATAGACTTCGTGGCCTATGCAACCATCGGGTTGTTTGCGTTCTGGACCGAAAACACCGAATCCTTCTCGCTGATCTTCAGTCGTCTGACACTGGTGTTAGGTGGCGTACTGGCGCCGCTGGAGATTTTCCCGCAGCCGCTGCGCAGCATCGCCCAGGCGTTGCCTTTCAGCGCTATTCTCTACGGCCCATCGCGCACCCTGGTGCATTTTGAACTTGCTAGCTTTATCCGGCTGCTGGAGCAGCAGGTGCTGATGATCGCCATCGGCGGTCTGATCCTGTTTGCGGTGTATCAGATCGCCATCAGGCGCGTGAATATCAATGGAGGCTAGAGCAACATGTCCATCATTACCACATTCCTACGTGCGCTGCGCCTGGTTGGAACCTATACAGTTGCTAATGTGCAGGCAGCCATGGAGTACCGCGTATCTTTCTGGGTGCAGATCATCACCATGATTGCCAACGATAGCCTGTGGCTCTTCTTCTGGTGGACCTACTTTCACCAGTTTCCATTGACGCACGGCTGGCAGGCAACCGACATCATCATCCTGTGGGCAATTTCCGCCTGTGGTTTCGGCCTGTCCATGGGCATCTTCGGCAATGCTCGCTACATTGCCTCCCTGATCATGAACGGTGGGCTGGATGCCTACCTGGGGATGCCGCGCTATGCCTTACTGCATATATGTATTGCCACGAGCGACACCACTGCGTGGGGTGATATCATCTTCGCGCTAGGAGCATTTGTGCTGTTCTTGCATCCCGACGTGTGGCATATCGGCCTGTTTGTGCTGCTTGTGCTGCAGGTGGGGTTGATCTTTACCGCGTTCCTGGTGATACTATGTTCCCTGGCATTCTTCCTGGGAAATACCGAAGGCTTGGCCCAGCAGCTACTGGGAGCGCTGGTCTCGTTCAGCACCTATCCAATGAACATCTTTAGCGGCGTGGTACGTTTGCTGCTCTTCACGGTTGTTCCGGCGGGCTTCGTCTCCTTTGTCCCACTGCAGTTGCTGCATGCCTTTACCTGGCCGCTGCTGGGTGGCATGGTTGGCTTCACGCTGCTGATCGTGTCCGTTGCCGTGGGCCTATTTGAACTGGGCTTGCGCCGCTACGAGAGTGGAAACCTGCTGGGCATGCAGAACTGATGTGCGCCAATCGTACCGAGTAGGGGCGACGCTTGCCGTCGCCCGTCAGGCTGGGCATGCAGAACTGATATGCGCCAATCGTACCGAGTAGGGGCGACGCTTGCCGTCGCCCGTCAGGCCGGGTGAGGATAGGCCTTGTGATATTCACGCCACTGCCAACGTACATGTGTTAAACGGCATCTGGATAGATGCACAGGGCCTCTTGTACATCGTTCCCTACCGGAATAACTTTCGTATAGCCTTGCTAGGTGCAGAGGAATACCGTGTGAATGCAATAACCTTTGGACGTTGGTTCAGTGAACGTCGCCGCCAGCGGGGCTGGAGTAGTCAGCTTGCCTTCGTAGAAGCTGCGCGCCGCGAACCACTCCTGGCAGAGTACAGGATCTCGGAAGACTTTCTTGCGCGCCTCGAGGCTGGGCGCCTGGCATATCCCTTTCGTGGCGGCGTACGACGGCGCGTCCTGGCCCTTACAGTGCTGTTGTGCAAAACGCCGCGAGATATGAGCAGCTATCTGCGCTCTGCCAGGCTGAATCAACTGAGCGCAGATGAAGCTGAATATCTAAACTATCTGGCCAGGCGCCTGGAGACACGCAGCCCTTCATCTGTCTCGATCCTACCCCCCCGTCCAGCTCGCTTGATAGGGAGAGCGTCTCTGGTAGATGAACTTGTAACCATGCTCTGTGCAGGCGAGGCGGGTTTATGTTCTGTCACTGGCATGCCGGGCGTGGGTAAGAGCGCCCTCGCCTTCGAAGCTGTACATCAACTGGCTGCACATGTCCGTGAACGCCAGCATAACTTCCCTGATGGCATTGCAACCTTCACCTGTACAGGCCGCCAGGGCACAGATGGACTCGTGTCGCTGTTGAACGAAATCTCGGAAGTGTTCTCTGCCTCACCGCTGCCTGCATCCCCTGATCTTGCAAGCATCATTGATCGCGCTCGTATTGCTCTAGCGGGCAAACGCACCTTGCTTATCCTGGATGGCCTGGATAGCAAAGCGTCCCAATTCCCGTTACGCCAGGCTCTCGAAGCCTTGCTTGCTCGTGATCCAGGCGATCCCACCAGGCGCACAGGTGGCATGCAGGCAAAAGCTCACAAACGTCCATCCCATGTCGTGCTCACCACGAGTCGCTATGTTCCCAGTCCTGCACTGGCAGCGTACCACCTTCATATCGACCCGCTAAAGCCTGGCGCCGCCCTAGAACTCTTAGCTAGCCTGCTTGGTCGCCCCCTGCAATATCAGGAACATGCGTATGCGGAGCAGGTCTGTGCGGCAGTTGGTTACTTGCCCCTGGCCCTGGAGGTAGCTGCGGGCGCTATCAGGACAAAAGGTATCCCACTCTCGCTGCTGGCTGCATGTGTGACTGCGAATCCCCTTGACAGTGCCCTGGATGCCGAGCGCGAGATAAGCTCCTCACTTTTACAGGAGCTTGAGGCCTTTGAGCCGGAGATGCAGAAGCGCTTTGCTTTGCTCGCTACCCTGGGTGTGCGATCATTTGGGTTAGAAACCGCCGCAGCTATTGACTCATCGCATTATGCTGTGCCTTCTGCTCAGCTCGCAAACACTGCTTCGGACCTTGGACGCTTTGTGCGCCACTCCTTAGTTGAACTCGCGCACGGCAATACACCTGCTCATTCTCCCACGCCGGGTCTTTACACCCCTGGCAACGATACCCGCTACCAGCTGCATCCTCTGCTCCATGCTCAGGCCATGGAACGCCTGGAGCGACTCGAGCCGGAGGTCGTCCGTGCGGCCCATTGTAATGTTCAAAGCTATGCCCTGGCCTATTTACAGCGTTATCGAGGAGAGAGAATCAAGTTGGCGAACGAACGGGACTTTTTACTGGCTGCCCTGACCCAGGCCTGGTGCGAGAAACAGTATCCCCTCGTAGCGCGCTTCGTGAGTGGCCTTTTACCACTCCTTGGCCAGCTTGGCAGTTTCAGTGAGCGTATGCTTCTATGGGGTTTAGATGCCTGCCAGTCCATCCACGATCGGCAGCTCATGGCAGTTTTCCTCCAGTGCCTGGGAAGCCTCTACTCTACTCGCGGGCAACTCGTCTCCGCTCGCTGTATGTTCGAGGAAAGCCTGGCGCTTGCTAAATTGCTTGGCCAACCCGTGTACCTATGGCAGCCACTGGCTAATCTGGCCTATATCGCCTACCTTTCTGGTGAATATGATGCCACGCGGCGCTTTGCTGAAACGTATCTACAACATTGTCAAGAAGCAGGAGACTACGATTTCATCTCTGGAGCACTCCTCACATGTGCATCTTATGCGCGCCTCCAAGGAGACGTAGACGCGGCCTATAACTATGTGAATTCCTGCTTGCACTTGCTTACTATACCGGACACTGATGCATCCTTCTATGGCCGCGATATCGTTGAATTGAGAGCGAGAACCGAACTTGCCCGTGTGCAGGGTGATTACGCTTGCTCGCGAGAATATAACGAAAAGGCCCTGTCGCTTGCCCTGCCCAGTTATGGCCCCTACTTCACTGCCGATGAGTTATTGATCCAGGCGTACTTCGCCCGGCAGCAGGGCGTGTATGATGACGCGCGCACACTGGCACTGCGATCTGTCCAGTTCGCGGAGCAGGCAGGCGCATCTCACACCCGTGGACTCGCCATGGACCTGTTACAAAAGCTCCCCGGTAGCCTGCTCCCACAATTTTGACGAACCTCGCCATTCTCCTGAAAAATCACGTTTGTTGAATACCGCGCCACCAGCCATCAGGCCTGCCGTGCCGCGACAGGCGTATTGGCACCTATTGTTTCCGCGATTTCTCCGCGTTTTATCCCCCCTTTCCGCGCAAGGCGGAACGGTGTTGTGGCTATGATCTTTTCAGAACTGTTGAGCGCTATGAAACAGTGTACTCGCTCTGTTTCTGATTTCATGAAGGTAGATGATTTATCAGGAAGTAACTCCCCATGTTGCATGATCTCAAAGTTATTCCCCGGCGCACTGTCGTTAAAGGGTTGGTGGGGCTGACCTTGACGATCAGTGGCATCAGATGTGCTCCTGCTGGTTCAAGCACTACGCCAGCACCAGCGAAAATACTTACAAGTGCTACTTCCGCTCCCTCTGCTTCTCCAACTCCAGGACCCACCCTCTATACCTATTCCGGTCATAGTGGTTGGGTGTTTGCAGTGGCGTGGTCGCCTGATGGTAAGCGTATCGCCTCGACGAGCAATGATGTAGAGGTCTGGGATGCCATCGATGGAGGCCACGCTTTCATCTATTCTGGACACTCCTCTAATGCCGTGCGTACGGTGGCATGGAACCCTGGTGGCAAACGCATTGCCTCGGCGGGAGATGACAAAACAGTACAGGTCTGGGATGCAGCAGATGGAAACCACGTTTTTGTCTACCGGGGACATACTGCTGCCGTCGATACGGTGGCCTGGTCTCCCGATGGCAGGCATATTGCCTCAGCTGGTGGTGATCAGGTGGTCCAGGTCTGGGATACGGCGAGCGGAAAGCTCACCTTCATCTACCATGGGCATTATGACAATGTGTTTGCCGTGGCCTGGTCGTCCGATGGCAGATATATTGCCTCGGCCAGTGGTGATCAGGCGGTACAGGTCTGGCATGCACCTAGTGGCGGGCATATCTTTACCTATCGGGGACACACCAATGGCGTGGGTGCTGTGGCGTGGTTACCAGATGGCAGATACATTGTTTCAGCCAGTGATGATACAACTGCGCAGGTGTGGCAAGCGCAATGAAACAAACCATCAAGCTGTATACCCTTCTGTGAAACACGAGAAAAAGGAGCAAGCATATGTATTTTCCTCGGATCTTCCCGCTAATAATAAGAAGGAGCGCCCTGTTACTTCTGCCGGTGCTATTCCTATCTGCCTGTGGCACAACACCTGTTCAAACATCCCCCACTGCGACGCCATCCGCCCAGGCGCACGTGACTCCGACGGTGGCTGCAACTCCCACGGAGAATGTTCCTACACTTTCTACCCCGCTTGTGACATACAAAGGACACCTGGCGAGCGTCATCAGTCTAGCCTGGTCGCCTGATGGCAAGCAGCTCGTCTCCTGCAGCGATGATGCCTCAGTGCAGGAATGGAGCGCGACAACGGGCCACCCGTCCTGGACCTATACCTTTCCCAGCCCCAGGTCGACCTACTTGTTTGCGGTGACCATGTCGCCGGATGGCAAGCGCGTCGCTGCCGCCGGCAATACCGGTATCGTAGCAATTCTAGATGCCGCGAATGGGCATCTCCTGGCAAACTACAGCAGTCAATCCACGTTCATCGAGGGGCTGGCCTGGTCGCCTGACGGCAAGCGTATCGCCCTTGGAGATGGCGACAACACTGTAGAAGTCTTGAATGCGGCAACTGTTAATCTACTCCTGACCTATAAAGGACACTCTGACCATGTGACGCGTATAGCCTGGTCGCCCGATGGCAAGCGTATCGCTTCGGCCAGCCATGATGGCACGGTGCAGGTCTGGAATGCGACGACCGGCCAGACACAGCTGACCTACCGCGCGCACGGCGCTCCGGTCTGGTCGGTGGCCTGGTCGCCCGATGGCAAGCGCATCGTTTCGGGGACTGCCTCGGCGGGCCTCGATGGTCCTGTCACCTCGAATAATTCGGTGAAGGTGTGGGATGCCTCGACAGGCCAGACACTATTCACCTACACGGGTCATGCTGGTCAGGTGTATGCGCTGGCGTGGTCGCCCGATGGCAAGGAAATCGCCTCTGGCGGTGATGACAACGCGGTTCGCATATGGGATGCAGCAACAGGGCATACCATCCTGCTTTACCAGGGTCATAAAGACACAGTCTTCGCGGTGGCCTGGGCACCCGACGGGAAGCTCATTGCCTCGGCCAGCAATGATGACTCGGTGCAAGTGTGGCAGCCAGCCCCATAACCCTGCTTCTGGCTTCATAGTCGGCAATTGCGTCTCAAAGTTCTCGTAATACTGGCAGTCGTTGCCATCTGCACTAGCCTGGAGAACCCTACTGGAGTCGAATAGAACATGAGTACAAACGTTCCCTCATAGGGAACGTTTGACAAGCAAGCAGCAAAGCTCCTGAAAAAGCAGCAGTTCAGACAGGATTGACGCTTGTCTACAACAATGGCGTCGTCGAGGGAAAAGTGAATAAGTTGAAGTTCATTAAACGCATGGGGTACGGCAGAGCAGGGTTTGCTCTGCTGCGTCAGCGGGTTCTTCATGCGCTGTAACACTCGCAGGAGCGCTTAGCCTTCCTCTTCGTCCTGCGGTCCAACCGTCGCCGTACTCTCTCAAATAGACGACTTTCTCCTGGTTCACTGAGCCACCCGATGTGCATCCCTCACCATATCTCCCAACAAGTGCAACTGTAGTGGGAATCAAGTTTTCCGCACTTTTCCTCAGTTTTTTCCGCAAAGTATAGCTGTATTTCCACACTGAGTAGAGTAGAAATTGGCTATTATGTTCTTGACCCTAAATCACGTTAGATTATTCTCAAGGAGGATACAATGCTCAAGAGACCCCGACTTCGATCTCTTATGACGGCCTTTTCCTTCTTTGCCGGGCTGATCCTGCTGCTGGGAGCCTGTGGCGCACCCGGCCCAGGAACCTCACCATCTGGCGGCGGCACCCCCGTCAAAGGCGGCGTCTGGACCGATGACCTGTATGAAGAGCCCGATTCGCTCCTTCCCTATGCCTCGTCGGAGACGTTTTCGAACATGGTCGACCAGTCCCTCTACGCCCCGCTCTTTGTCGGCAATTCGAACGGTGCCATAATGCCTGGCGTAGCGACCGTCATTCCGACCGTTGCCAACGGCGGCATCAGCTCTGATCTCAAGACCTGGACCTTCCACATGCATCCTGGCCTCAAGTGGTCCGATGGTCAGCCCTACGATGCCAGGGACGTGGACTTTTCCTGGCGCCTCTGGACGAATCCCAAGTTCCCTGCCTACTCAACGGTCGGCATTAACCTGATCACCTCGGCAGATGTATCACCCGATAACCTGTCGATCACCTTCCATCTTAAGCAAGCCTTCTCCCCGTTCCTCTCGGTGTGGACGGATGGATTGCAAGCACCACTGCCGGCGCACCATTTCCAGGGGGTCGCACCTGACAAGGTCGTGACGTCTCCTGACAACCTGAACCCGTCAGTGACAAGTGGCCCCTTTATGATGAAGGAGAGTAAACCGGGTGATCACTACACCGTGGTGCGCAACCCGAATTACTACCTCGCCTCACAAGGCCTGCCCTACCTGGACAGCGTGGTGTTCCGCATCGTACCCAGTCAAGACACCATTCTCAAGGATCTGCAGGCTGGCACCATCGATTCTGCCTGGTTCCTGGATGTCACCAAGTCCATCGCGTATCAGAGCTTACCCAACTATAAGCTGGCCTTCAACCCCAATGCCGCCAACTTTGAGGCGATGTACTTCAACTTCCACAACAAGATTCTGGGTCAGCATCCCGAAGTGCGGCAGGCGATGGCGATAGCGATCGATCACCAAGCCTTGATCGATACGGCACGCCGTGGACAGGCGGTTCCGTTGTGTACCGACCATGGCCAGTCGTATAAGCCCGGGTACCAGGCCAATGCGCCCTGCCCCAAATCTGATCCTGCGGCCGCTAATGCATTGCTGGATCAAAACGGCTGGGTCAAGGGGGCAGACGGTGTGCGCACCAAGGCTGGAATGAGGTTGGAGTTCGAGTACTCGACGACGGCCAACAACCTGTGGCGTGCCGATGACGAGTTGATCTTGCAAGCGGAATTTAGCGCGATTGGTGTCAAGATCGACATCGAGAACTATCCTGCCAGTACGTTCTTTGGCCCCTTCCTGGGTGGCGGTAACCCGTCTCCTCCCACCGGAGCCGTGGCAGGCAGGGATGATATATTCGAGTTCGAGGATAACTACACCTATGATGGCGATGATTCCGCGTTGTTCGCCTGCAACCAGTTCCCGCCGAACGGGCTGAATTACAACTTCTACTGCAACCCGGCCCTGGATAAGCTGTTCGTCCAGGAACAGTCGACAGCGGACTTCAATGCGCGGCAGCAGGTCTTCGACCAGGAACACCAGATCTACCTGACGCAGTTTCCATTTGTGACTTTGTACAGTCCGACGGACATCTCCATGCACAAGCTCACTGTGCATAACTACAACCCCGGTCCAGAGAGCGCATCGGAAACGGTCAACATCTGGCAGTGGTGGTGTACCGGCGGCCAGTGTTAACCCGGGTAGCATAAGCAGTATCCTAGCCTGGTAGGGGTCCTGGGCATAATACTGCTGCCTCCAACCCTGGTCGGATCTGATCCGACCAGGGTCTTGCTTACCATACAGCAGCGCGGAGGCCTCAACCTTATGGATGCCTGTTGTCCCTCCACTAGCCCATCAGTCCCCAGGGTTTGGCACGCCGCCGCGCCTTCTGCGCCTCCTGGGAGTTGCCCAGTGCCTCGTAGACATCCGCCTTCAGCGTCCAGGCGCGGGCGTAACTGCGGTCGAGTTCCGTTGCCTCGTTGAGCGCATCCAGCGCTGCGCGATTGTGGCCCAGGCGGATCAATGCTTCCGCCTTGTTGCACCATGCTACCGCGCTGCGTGGATTGACCAGCAATGCGCGAGTATACGCGTCAACGGCTCCAGTGAAGTCGCGCAAGGAGGAGCGCGCATTGCCCATGCCATTCCAGGCCTGGAAACTTCTCTGGTCATAGGCCAGTGCCTGTTCGTAAGAGGCCAGCGCCTCTTCCGGCATATTCAGATCCAGTTGAGCATCAGCTTTGCCGTTCCAGGCAGCCACGTAGCGCGGATCGATGTTGAGCGCCCGTTGGAAGTGTACCAGCGCCTGCTGGAAGCGCTGCAGTCGATTCAATGTCATCCCCGCGCTTACCCATACCACGGCGCTTCCTGGGTCAATCTCGGTAGCACGCTGGTAAGCCTCATAAGCTTTCTTATAGTTACCCTGGTGATAGAGCGCTGTCCCCTTGCCGTTCCAGGCGTGGAAATTGCGCGGATCCATTTGTAGAGCCTCTTCATAGGCATGCAGCGCCTGGGTGTAGTGTTGCTGCTTGAGCAGTTGGTCGCCTTCCTGGCACTTTTCTCGCACGCTGCTGCTACTCTGGGCTGCCGGGGTAGAGCTTACTCTTGCATTCTGTCCAGGTATACCTGTCCCTGCATTCTGGAGGCCAGGGAAAGCGCTGCTCTCTACTCCCTCGGGAATCACAGGAGAAGAGGGATTCGTCTGGCCTCTTGCTGAAGGCACACTACGTATATCTGGCGGTGTGTTTTGTACCGGAATACGCAGGCTTGAGCCTGGATGGATGGCAAGATCGAATTGCTGCACAAGCTCCAGCATATCAGCGTACCGGTCCTCGGGCCGCGTGGCCAGAGCGCGCAGCAATACGTTATCCAGGGCCAGAGGTAAGTCGCCATTGAGCGCCGATGGCGGTGCGATCACCCCCCCGGTCGGCTCAAGTGGATGGTAACCCGTCAGCATCTCGTACAGTACCACAGCACAGCCGTACTCGTCGCTGCGCGGATCAACAATGCCATTGGCCTGCTCAGGCGCCATATACCCTATTGTGCCTCGCACTGTAATGGTTCTGCCGGTACGCTCTCCTGGCTCAAGCGAGCGAGCAATGCCAAAATCGGTAATTACCAGGCGGCGATCCTCCTGGTGTATGAGGATATTCTCCGGCTTGATATCGCGATGAATAACCGGGCGCGGCCGCGTATGGGCGTAGTGTAGCGCGCCTGCAAGTTGATGGAAGTTAGCGATGGTCTCGGTCGCCGGGAGTGGCCCGTTGGCGCTGGCGAGCCGGTTACGTAGTGACCCCGCCGTGTAGAGCGGCATGACCAGGAAAACGCTGGG
>WNFE01004401.1_pt1 | contig 10505 bp, 9 predicted proteins | sample 5400451 | NCBI WGS metagenome assembly WNFE01 (sample SAMN13153344, study PRJNA577476) | soil metagenome | isolation source: 200 cm saprolite under Douglas fir tree site 2 hole 2 | place: USA:California | collected 2015-04-18 | reverse complement strand
TCCCAGAGCCGGCGCTTGCGGCGGCGGTGAACAAGCTGTTCGACCTGAGTCCGCTCGGGATCATCAAGGAGCTCAACCTGAGGCGGCCGCTGTTCCGCCAGACCGCGGTTTACGGCCACTTCGGCCGTACGGACATCGACGCGCCATGGGAATCGACAGCGCGAGCAAAGGAGCTGGCGGAAGAGGTCGGTTGAGCAAGACCCTCGTAGTCATCCCCGCCGGCGGGGCGGGGACCAGATTGTGGCCGCGATCGCGCCGCTCCACGCCCAAGCACGTCCTTCCTCTCGGCGAGCGCGGCCGCCCGCTTCTGCGGGAGACGTACGAGCGGGCGCGAGCCGTCGGCGACGAGGTTTTCGTGCTCACCGAGACTCGCCAGCGCGAGATCATCGAAGCGGTCCTGCCCGAGATCGACGCTGCGCACCTGATCTTCGAGCCCTCGGCGCGCGGCACCACCAATGCCTACGGCCTGGCCGCTTTGACTCTCATCGCCCGCCATCCCGACGCCGTGATGGTGGCCATGCCCGCAGACCATGTCGTGAGGGGCGGCCCCAAGGCGCGCAGCGCAGTGCGGAGCGCAGTGCGTGCCGCGGCGGCCACCAACTCTTTGGTCACCGTGGGACTGAAGCCTGCGTTTCCGTCGACAGGCCTCGGCTACATCCATGCACCCGGCCGCGCGTCCTCGGGTGCGTTGCGGGTGAAGAAGTTCATCGAAAAGCCGGACCTTGCCACCGCCAAACGGTTCATGAAGGCCGGTGGCTATTACTGGAACCTGGCCTGGTTCGCCTGGCGGCTCCCGGTCTTCATCGAGGAGCTGGCCAGGCACGCGCCCGCTCGGTTGGCGGCGCTCAGGCGTGTGCTGGCGGCGCGCGAGGCGGGCGATGAAGTGGCGGCTTCGCGCCTGTACAACCGGCTGCGGGTCGACGTCATCGACCGGACGATCATGGAAAAGACCGATCGCCTTCTGCTCGTACCAGGCGACTTCGATTGGGCCGACATCGGGAACTGGGCAGAGCTAGGCGATCGTGTGCATCCGGACGCCCACGGCAACTCGGTCGATGGTGAGGCGGTCCTGGTCGACACCCATCGAAGCCTGGTCTTCGGCGATAAACGGCTGGTCGCCGCGATCGGACTGGAGGACATGATCATCGTCGACACCGAGGACGCGCTGCTCGTGTGTCCCCGCTCGCGCGCGCAGGATGTGAAGAAGGTCGTGGACGCCCTCAGGCGGGCGCGCAAAACCCGCTACCTTTAGTCGGCTATGGCCGATCAGATCAAGTTCGGCACCGACGGCTGGCGAGGGATTCTGGCCGACGATTTCACCTTTCCCAACGTCAGGCGAGTGGCTCAAGCATCAGCCGAATACATGCGGTCCCGCTCGGCTGATCCGCTGGTCGTGGTCGGCTACGACTGCAGGTTCGCCTCGGAGGACTTTGCGCGAACCGTGGCCGACGTCTTCGCGGCGAATGGCGTCCGGACCCTCATCTTCGATCGCCCGTCCCCGACGCAGGTCGCGTCGTGGACCGTCATCGACCGGAAGGCAACCGGCGCGGCTGTGATCACGGCCAGCCACAACCCCTATCTGTTCAACGGCATCAAGTACAAGACGGAGACCGGAAGCTCTGCATCCACAGATGTCATCGCCGCCCTGGAGCCCCGCATCAACGCGATCGAAGAGGTCCCGGTGCCCGACATGTCCAAGTCTGACGGCCTGGTTTCCATCTACGACCCACGCTTGCCGTACTACGCGCAGATCGCGCGCATGGTCGACCTCGACGCCATCAAGTCTGCCGGCCTGCACATCGTGCATGAGTGCATGCACGGGTCCGGCTTCGGCTACATCAAGGAGCTGCTAGAGGGCGGAACTACTTCGGTGGTCGAGATCCACAACGAACGCAACCCGTGGTTTGGCGGCGTCAATCCGGAGCCGATTCCGCCCAACATCGACGCCGCCATCGCGCTCATGCGGGCCGGCGGACAGGACCTTTGCATCTGCACCGACGGGGACGCCGACCGCGTGGGCATCATCGACGAGACCGGCCGCTTCATAAATCAGCTGCAGGTCTTCGCGCTGCTCATGCTCTACCTGTTCGACGTGCGCCACATGAGCGGGCCCGTGGTGAAGACGGTGAACATGACCGCCATGGCGGAGAAGCTGGGCGCGCAGCTTGGCGAAACCGTCTATGAGGTGCCGGTCGGCTTCAAGAACGTGGCCCCGAAGATGATGGAGACGAACGCGGTTCTCGGCGGTGAGGAGTCGGGTGGATTCGCCGTCAGGGGCCACATCCCCGAGCGCGACGGCATCCTCGTCGGCCTTCTTTTTGCGGACATGATCGTGAAGCTCGGACAGCCCCTGTCGCAGATCCTGACCGGCCTCGAGAAGCGGGTCGGCCCGCATTCATATGCGCGGCATGACATCCACCTCAATCGCGAAACCTATGAGCAAGACCGCAAGCGAATCCTGCATACGCTCGAGACCCACGAACCAAAGGAGGTCGCCGGCGTCAAGGTGGAGCGGATCCGCGCGGACGACGGCTTCAAGTTTTACCTCGCCGACGGGAGCTGGGTGCTGCTCCGGACCAGCGGCACCGAGCCGTTGGTGCGCATCTACTCGGAGGCTGCCGACCAGGCCGCGGTCGAAGCGCGACTAGCGGCGCTGGAGGACATCGTCGGGCTGAGGGCCCATGCCTGAACCGGCGATCAAGCGCGCGGATGAATCGCGCGTGGACAAGCCCTGGGGCTATGAGATCCGCTGGGCGATCACGGGCCGTTACCTGGGCAAGATCCTCCACGTCAACAAGGGAGAGGCGCTCTCGCTTCAGTACCACGAGCGCAAGGATGAGTGGCTGCTCGTGAACGAGGGCGCTGTCGACATGGAGATCGGGGCGCTGGATTCAAAGCTCGAGAAGGTGCGTATGCGCAAAGGCGATTCAGTGCACATTCCTCCGCGCACGCGCCACCGCATCACGGCGGTCGAGGACGCGGACATCTTCGAGGTCTCGACGCCGGAGATCGACGATGTGGTTCGGCTCGAGGACCGGTACGGGCGCGCCGGGACATGATCGGACGTGCCTGTTGAGTAGACTTCCCGGGTCCAATGAAGACGCCCCCGATCTCTGAGGAGCGGTACACCAGGCCGGCCACGACGGTCACGACGGAGCGCGACCGCAGCTTCCTGGTCTTCGCCGCGGTGGTCCTGGTCGCGATCGCACTCGGCTTCAAGTCGGAGCTGCTCGCGGAGGGGCAGGTTTGGGCGCTGGCACTCGGCCTCGTCATCGTCGCCGCCCCGGCCTTGCTCGGCTACCTGCGCGGAACGGTGGAGTTCCCGCGCATCGAGCACTACATCCCGGTCGCGCTGGGCGCGGTCACGCTGGCGGGGCTGTCGATCTTCCCCGGCCTCGAGCTGTGGAAATACCTGGTCCTGACGGCCACCTTCGGGGTCGGCTTCGTGCTCCTGGCGCGGCTCGACTACCTACGCCTTCGCGACGCAGAGAAGCGCGGCCACATCCTGGTCCAGGAGGTGGTGCTGGTCCTGGTGGTCGCGGGCGCCTACCTCGTCCTGGTCACGATTCACTTCAACGTCGTCCTTCGCCTGGTCTGGATCTTCACGATCACGTTTCTGGCGTCGTTCCGCAGCTTCCGCATCAATGGCACCCCGATCGCGCCGAGGCGAGCCTTCATCTTTGCCCTCTTCGTCGCGCAGGTCGTCACCTTCCTCCTGTGGGCGATCGAGGCGCTGTCGAGCGTGCTCGTCGTGAACGAAGGGCCGAAGGCCGTCATGCTGTTTTTCGCCTGGTACGTCAACCGTGGGCTGATCCGTCACACGGTCGAGGAAAGCTTCACCCGAAACGTGATCCTCGAGTACGCCGCATTTGCGGCGATCCTGATCTACCTCTTCGTCGTGAGCTACCACCCAACAGGCAGTTAGCTAGATCCCGAGGTAGGCCTTCTGCACGTCCTCGGACGCCGCGAGCTCCTTGCCGGTGCCGGTCTTGACGATCGAGCCGGTTTCGAGAACGTAGGCGCGGTGAGCGACCTCGAGCGCTTTGGACGCGTTCTGCTCGACGAGAAGCACCGGTACGCCCTGAGCGTTGATCTCGCGCACGATGCTGAAGATGGTCTCGATCAGGATAGGGGCCAGGCCTAGAGACGGTTCGTCAAGCATCAGGACTTTCGGCCGGGCCATCAGGGCCCTTCCCATCGCCAGCATCTGCTGCTCGCCACCTGAGAGCGTGCCCGCGATCTGGGTGCGGCGCTCCTTAAGACGCGGGAAAAGAGTGAAAACGCGATCCATGTCGGCTGCGATCCCAGGTTTGTCATTGCGCGTGTAGGCGCCCATGAAAAGGTTGTCGACCACAGTCATGCGAGGAAAGAGGCGCCGGCCCTCGGGCGACTGGGAGATACCCATCTCGACGATCGTCGAAGGCCCGGTGCGCGTGATGTCGCGCCCGTCGAAATGGACGGTGCCCGATTGAGGATGCATCAGCCCGGAGATCGTGCGGAGCGTCGTCGTCTTGCCGGCCCCGTTGGAACCGATCAGCGCCACCACTTCGCCCTTGTCAACCTCCAGCGTCACCTTGCGCAGGGCCTGGATGCGCCCGTAAAACGCATTCACTTCGCGCAGCTCGAGGAGCGCCACTAAGCGCTCTTGCCCAGGTAGGCCTCGATCACGCGGGGGTCCTTGCGGACCTCCTCGGGCGACCCGTCGGCGATCTTCTCGCCGTGGTCGAGCACGACGATCCGCTCCGAGATGCCCATGACGACCTTCATGTCGTGCTCGATCAGAAAAACCGTGATGCCCCGGGCCAGGATCTTTCTGACCAGCTGCATCAGCTCGACCTTCTCTTGGGGCGTGAACCCGGCCGCAGGCTCGTCGAGCAGCAGGAGCTTGGGTTCCGTGGCCAGGGCCCGCGCGATCTCCAGGCGGCGTTGCTGTCCATATGGAAGGTTGCGGGCGTACTGGTGGGCGTTCTTGGCGATGCCGACGAACCGCAGCAGCTCCATCGCCTCTTCTGTGACCCGGTCCTCCTCGCGCCGCTCACGAGGCAGCTTGAACAGCGAGTCCCACAGCTTGGCGTGCATGCGCACGTGGCGGCCGACCCGAACGTTGTCGAGGCACGTCATGTAGTCGAAGAGCCGGATGTTCTGGAAGGTCCGCGCGATTCCCAGGCGAGCGACCTGGTGCGGTTTGGAGCCGGTGATGTCTCGACCATCGAAAACCACCCGGCCCGCGGTTGGTTGAAACAGGCCGGTCACGTTGTTGAACAGCGTCGTCTTGCCCGCTCCGTTGGGTCCGATGAGGGCGAAAACCTCGCCGCGCTTGATCTGCAAGCTCACGTTGTCCACGGCCACCAGTCCGCCGAAGCGCTTGGTCAGGTCCGTCAGCTCGAGGATGTTGTCGGCGCGAGTCCGCTCGCTCACGTCGCGTGCACCTGCTCGACCACGGTTTCCTCATCGAGCACCGCGGCGTGTTTGAGCTCTTGCTCGCGGACACGGCTCGGAAACAGGCCCTGCGGACGCAGCAGCATGATCGCAACGAGGACCACTCCGAATAACAGGAACTGCAGCCGCTGCACCTCGTTGTACAACCCTGGCCAGTCACCGCTGTGCACGTTGAGCGAACTCAGGCCGATGGTGTTGGCGACTGACTCGGCGTTCGACGCCAGCGATGGCAGCAAGGTGTTCAGGACGAAATAGATGACGAGCGCCCCGACGATGACTCCGCTGATGTTGCCCATCCCACCGAGCACCACCATGACAAGCACGGTGATCGAAACCACGAAGAGGAAATCGTCTGGGCTGACAAGGTCGAAGCTCGCTCCGTAATAGGCGCCGGCAAAGCCGCTGAACGACGCTCCGATCGCGAAGGCGAGCAGCTTCGTCGTCACCGTGTTGATTCCCATCGCCGCGGCGGCCACCTCGTCTTCGCGAATCGCCATCCAGGCCCGGCCCAACCGCGAGCGATAGAGGTTGCTGACCAGGATCACGGCGCCGATGATGAGGATCACGATCAACACGTAATAAGCGATCGGGTCGAAGCCGAAGCTGAAGCAAGGTATGAACTGCGTCTGTGCGAAGGGATTCCGGCAGGTCGCGTCCTGGATGATCGAGATGCTGTTCGCGCCGGCCCACGGTCCCGTGATCCAGGCCGGGAGCCACGGCTGGTCGATGCCACCGATGGCGTTGATTCCGCCTGTCCACTGCGGCAGGTTGTACGAGAGCACCGGCACGATCTCGCCGAACCCCAGGGTGACGATGGCGAGGTAGTCGCCGCGCAGGCGCAGGGTGGGGAATCCGAGCAGCGCGCCGAAACTGGCGGCGACGAGCATCCCGAGTATCAGCATCAGAAAGAACGGAAAGTGGAAGTTGTGGTGGAGCGGCGATGAGCCCAGCTGTGAGGACGCGAAAAGCGCATACGTGTAGGCGCCGATCGCGAAGAACGCCGCGTAGCCAAGGTCGAGGAGGCCGGCAAACCCGACCACCACGTTGAGGCCGATGGCCAGCAGGACCCAGGTTCCGGCGTGAGCCGCCTGGGAGATGTACGCGGTGCTTCCTCCGGTGACGAACAGAGTGAGCATTGGGAATACGAGCGCGCCGAGGCCGAGAATGCCGTAGATGGCCTGGTCGCGATCGCGTAAGCGTTCCCGCAGATGGATTCGCGCCATCAATGACCGCCGCTTGACTACGGCCCGTCCGCTCATTTCTCGGGCACCCTCATGCCGAGCAGACCGGTCGGCCTGAACACCAGCACGCCGATCAGGATGCCGAAGATCACGACTTCTGTCCATTTGGAGCCTATGTACGAGTCGCTATAGACCGCAATGAGGCCGATCAGGACGCCTCCGATGGCTGCTCCCGGGATGTTGCCGATGCCTCCGAACACAGCAGACGTAAACGCCACCAGGCCGGTGCGGAAACCGAGGTTGTAGAAGAGGTTGTTGAAGTAAAGACCCCAGATCATTCCGCCGGCGCCGGCCAGCAGGGCGCCGATGAAGAACGTAGCTGCGATCGTCCGGTTGATGTTGATTCCCATCAGCTGTGAAGCGTCACGGTCTTGGGCTGTCGCGCGCATGGCCTTGCCGAGCTTGGTGCGGTTGATGAAGATGGCGAGCAGCGTGACCAGGACCACGGCCGTCACCATCACAAATCCGTCCTTGAAGGTTACGAACACGCCGCCGATGGTCGTCTGGAACGCCGAGCCGTGTGGAAGGATGTCGGGAAAGTGCACGGACGCGGGACCGTGCCACAGGAACATGATGCCCTCCAAGATGAACGACATTCCGATCGCGGTGATCAACGGCGCCAGGCGTGGCGCGTTGCGTAGGGGACGGTACGCTATACGTTCGATGGTGACGTTGATGCCGCCCATGATCAACATCACGACCGGGAACACAAGCAATATGGCGATCAGGTTGACCGCCGTGAACGCATTTTCGTTGATGGCGAAAAAGCCGAGGATCGCGGCGCTGATGTATCCGCCCAGTGTGAACACGTCGCCGTGGGCGAAGTTGATCAGCTCGATGATGCCGTAGACCATCGTGTAGCCGAGAGCGACGAGCGCATACATGGCGCCGTCAGCGAGGCCGAAGACGGTGATCTGAACGAACTCGGTCGGGTTGTTGACCGCCTGGGCTGCCAGGAGAACTACCCCCGCGACGCTGATGATGTAGAAGCCGAGGTCGACCAAGCTCATGCCGCCGCGAGTAAATGAGCGCACTCGCTGGAGAGCTGACACGCCGCCCTTGCCTGCGCCCGCTTCCAGTGCCCCCTCCTGAAGGTAGATAGCGAGGAGGCCCTAGATGGGCCTCCTCGTCGGATTGTGGGCTAAAGCTTAGCTGCCGTAGTTGACCTGGTCCTTCCAGATGAAGCAGTCCTTGGGTTGGTTCTTGCCGCAGACGCCGGTGGAGTTGGCTGGGTCGGAGACGGCCTGGACCTCGTAGATCGACACGATCTTGAGGCTGGTGTCGCCGCCGGCGTCGAAGTCGTAAGTGCCGATCACGCCGACGAAGCCCTTGGTCTTGGCCATCTCGGCCCGGACCTGCTCACGGGTCGGCACTCCGCCGTTGGCGTCGTTGATCGCGCGGCCGATCGCCGCCATCAGCGCGTTGGCGGCGTCGTAAGCCTGCATGGTGTAACCGCCGAAGTCGTTCGGTCCGGGGAACGCCTTGCGGAAGGCCGCGACGGTAGCCGTCGCACCTGCGACCTTCGTCGCGTCCGCGCCGGCGGAGGTTGCGTATATGCCGGACTCGTTGCCCGATGCCTGGTCGATGCAGTCGGTGGTCTCGATGCCGTCACCGCCTGTGAATGGGACGTCCCATCCGAGGTCTTTCATCTGCTTGCGCGGGATGCAGATGTTCTGGTCGTCGGTGCCGCCCACGTAGACGCCCTGCGCGCCGGCGTTCTTGAAGTTGAGCAGGATCGACTTCCAGTCGCTCGTCGTGGCCTTCTGGTACTCGGAGTGCTTGGCCACGGTTCCGCCGAGCTGCTTGAACTGGGACTCGAATGCGCCTGCGATGCCAACACCGAACACCGTGCTGTCATCAAGGATACCGACGTTGTGGACGTTCAAGGTCTTGTACATGTAGCTGGCCATCGCCGGACCCTGGAAGTCGTCAGTCGTGACGACGCGCCAGTAGTTGTTGGCGTTGCCACTCCGAAGGTCTGCCGCGTGGTAGCTGCACGCCGGCAGCGGAGGAAGCTGTTCCTTGGTCAGGCAGGGGTTGGTGTTCGACGGGCTGACCATCGTGAAGTGCTGCGGGGCCGAAATAGGAATCTCGGCCTTGGCCACTGCGGAGTTGTAGGGCCCGATCATGCCCAGGAACTTGGCGTCGCCCAGCATGCTCTGAACGTTCTCGACCCCGGCGTCTGCCGAATAGGCGGCCTGCCGGCAGTCGTCGAAGCTCTGGTACGAGATGGTGTAGCCGTTGACCCCGCCCGCGGCGTTCTTCTGATCAACAGCGAATTTGACGCCGTTCGCGGTCGACTGACCACCGGTCGAACACACCGGAAGGTCAGACCCGATCTTGATGGTGCCTTTCGACCCGGTGCCGCCGCCGCCGCCACCGCAGGCGAAGGCTACGAACGCTGCCACGATGAGGACTCCGAGTCCCCTAGCTCGAACCATATGGTTCCTCCATGTGTTTGTAGGGAGGCCCGAAGAAGTCCCTCTTGGCCAACGCCTCCCCTCACTCGCCGCCCTCTTCCCAACCTGTGTCGGGGCGAGAGTGCGCCGGCGACGAATGCGGCCACATGGGGTGGCCGAACCACTACTCCGTGGTGAACTATCGACTTGTATCTGCCTTGAAGTCAAGCGGTGTCTTTGATCCCACTTCCGCGCGTCTGCCTTGCATGGAAGCGCAGTTGTATCAATAGGGGAGTGCAGCGCTGTAATCTACGGCTCGAACGAAGCTCCATGGGAGGGCAGGATCCGAGGTGCGCGACTCGAACACCGAAAGCACGCGGAGCGTGGTGTCGCCGGCGCCATCGAACCCGAACGTCCCGCTGGCGCCCGCAAATCCAGAGGTCGCGGCCACCTGGCCGACGACCGCATCCCGGGCCGGCACCTTGCCACCGGCGGCCGTGAGGGCCCGGTCTATGGCTCCGTAGAGGATCGCCACGGAGTCGTAGGCGGGGATTGTGTACTCGCTGTAATCGGAGGCGTTCCGGTACTGGGCCTTGAAGGCAGTGATCACCGGCTGCGCGTTGGGAATGATGTCGGGGGCGGCGGCCGCGACAGTCGCGTAGATTCCGACGGCATTGGCACCGGCGTTGCGCACGCAATTGGGGTCCTTGGCGATTCCGTCCCCGCCGAGAAACGGTGCCGCCTCGCCGGGACTGAACACCGACGCCATCTGGGCGCGGATCACGCAGCCGTGATTGGCCGTGACGCCTCCGTAGTAGATGGCCTGCGCCCCATCGCCCTTCGCGTGCCGCATGAACGCCGTGAGGTCGAGATGGCTGTTGGGATCGAAATCGAAATTGTCGACGATGCTCCCGCCGAGCTTGGTGAACCTGGTCATGAACCCACTGGCGAGAGCTTGCCCATACGCCTCATGGTCGGAGAGCACCGCCACGCGCCGCAGCAGCAGGTTCTTGTAACCGTAGTCCGCCGCCGCCGGCCCCTGCAGGTCGTCGGTGGTGACGAGCCGGAAGAAGTTGTTGATGCCGGTGGGGCGCAGCTCAAGAGGCGTGGGCAGCCCGACGGCCTTGCAGCTGATGGCTACATGCGTCCGGCTGAGGCCGGCAGGTAGAAACGGCTCCTTGGTCAAGCAGCGGCTGCTCACCGCTGGGCTGATCATCGCCAGGTGGGCGTCGTTGGCGAGCGGGATCTCCCGGCGGGCGACGCTCGCATTGAACGGACCGATCAATCCCATGACAAGGGGATCGGCGGCCAGTGCGTTGATGTTGTGCGTCCCCTGCCCCGGATCGTCTACGCCACCGACCGCATCATCCTGGGCGACCACCTGGACCGAGAATGCGCCGATTGTGGGGTGCTGGTGGACGAAAAA
>WNFE01015411.1_pt1 | contig 10506 bp, 10 predicted proteins | sample 5400451 | NCBI WGS metagenome assembly WNFE01 (sample SAMN13153344, study PRJNA577476) | soil metagenome | isolation source: 200 cm saprolite under Douglas fir tree site 2 hole 2 | place: USA:California | collected 2015-04-18 | reverse complement strand
AGTTCGTCGCAGAGCTTGAGCAGGCGCAGCGCACACTGCCAGGCATTGTCGATCTTGCGCGCAGGCGACTTCGGCGGTGGCTTCCGATTGGCGCGGTTTTGCTTATCATGCTGGCGGTGATGATGTCCTTTTTTCTTGCTCGCAATCCGTACGAAAATGCTCCAGCGAAGGCGTTGCCGAAACTATCAGGCCCGTTCGTCGAACTCAACCCGGGGGAGAAGAGCTCGGCGCGCCGTATGGTAAATCCCCAACCGGTCGGTGATGGAAACCGTACAGAGGCGGGAAGGAAAATTCGCGATCTTGAGACCGCTTCGTGAACGCAGCACTCGCGAATTATAGAGAGCAGATTGCCCTCTATAATTTCACCGGCGCGGATGGGGTGATCAAGAGTGTGCAATTGAGCGACGCGTCGCTGAAACAGGCAAAGGAAACAGCGGAAGAAAAAGCGCAATGGCTGATCGCTTGGAAAAACAACCTGATCTACGATTTCAATCGGGCCCATTTCTCCGGCGCGATTACGGACAGCAGCGGGGCCCAATACACGGGCATAGCCAGCGCGACCGATGAGAGCCTCAGCTTGAGGCTTCGGCACGGCATTGCGCGACTTACGTGGGAGAAACTTTCGCCGAAGACGCTGTTCAAAGTCTCCGCTTCATTCATCCAACCAAGCGCAACCGACGCAGCGGATCGACAATGGCGTTGTGCCGTTTTTGCGAGCGAGTTTGGGCAAACGGAAATTGCTCGACAGTTCGCGGAGGCCGCCGCGAAGGCGAAGCCGCAATACCGGGAGCAGATTTCGAAGGTGTTTCCGGATGTTCCGCAGCCTCCTTAGCGGCAGCTGTAGCTGCGTCTTTGCCCGCCGAGCCGGAGCTGCGCGAAGGCGCGTGAGACGCGTGGCGGCAAAGATTCCAAACACCTCAGCGTCGCGCTTCCCTCAAGGAAGCGCGGCTGCCGGAGTTGCAGCGACGCGACAGCGGCGTGAAGATGAACGAATTCTGCGCCCAAGAGTCAGATTTTAGACGAATCGTTGCCATAATTGATTTTCGCGCGACTTTTCTTACCGCGACCATGGAGCAAAACCCACCACCGCCATTTCCTTCACCGGAAGAGCTGAAGGCCAAGATCGCGGAGTTCATGAAACAGAACTTCGGCGATCGGGTCTCGGTGGCGACGTTTACCGAGCCGGAACCAGCCGCCGCGGTTGAGGATGAAAAACCGCAGAAGACAGACCATCCTGAATTCGAATTCAATTTTCTGCCACGCGACATTAAAGGGCATCTCGACCGGTTCGTGATCAAACAGGACGAAGCGAAGAAAGTGCTCGCGATCGCGGTTTGCGATCATTACAACCACGCCAACTACCTGCGCCGGCTTGAAAAAGAAGACGCCAGGCGCGCCGAGGAGACCGAATACATTAAGCAAAATGTGATTTTGGTCGGTCCGACCGGGGTCGGCAAAACGTATCTGATCAAGCACATCGCCGATCTGATCAAAGTGCCGTTTGTGAAAGCGGACGCGACCAAGTTCAGCGAGACAGGTTACGTCGGCGGCGACGTCGAGGATCTCGTTCGCGAGCTCGTGCATAAAGCCGACGGCGACGTCAATCTGGCGCAGTTCGGCATCATTTACATCGACGAGATCGACAAAATCGCATCGGCTGGAAATCTAATTGGCCGCGATGTGAGTGGGCGCGGTGTGCAGACCACGTTATTGAAGTTAATGGAAGAAACGGAAGTGCCGGTGCGAAGCATGAACGATCTCCAGGCGCAGTTGCAGGCCGCATTTGAATTTCAAAGGCGCGGCAAAGCGAAACGTGAAACGATCAATACGCGTCATATTCTTTTTGTGGTGAGCGGCGCGTTCGAGAAGTTGAAAGAGCAGGTCGCCCGGCGCGTCCGACAAAGTCAGATCGGGTTTAGCGCGTCGCCTGTTCAGGTGATGGACAACGAGCTATTTCAGTACGTCACAACGCAGGACTTTATCGAGTACGGATTCGAGCCGGAATTCATTGGCCGGTTGCCGGTGCGCGTGGTCTGCGAAGATCTCGACGCGGATGATCTCTTTAAGATAATGAAATATTCTGAAGGAAGTTTGCTTCGGCAATATGAACGCGCATTTCGCGCCTATGGCATCCAGATCAGCTTCGAAGATGAAGCGTTGAGTCTATTAGCCGAGGCCGCCGCCAGAGAAAAAACCGGAGCGCGCGGATTATTGACGGTGTTTGAAAAATTGTTCCGCGATTACAAATATTATCTCGCCGGGTCGGGCTTGAGTCAGTTGCGGGTCACGGCTGCGCTGGTGCGCGAGCCGAAACGCGTGCTGGATCGGTTGATGGCCGAGGGACAAAAGCTGGAGGTGCAAACGCTCGAAGCCAGCGCGCATCAATTTGCTGAGAAATTCAAAGACGACCATGGATTGGAAATTGTTTTTGATGGGACAGCAGTGCGACGTTTGGTCGAGCGCGCGCAAGCTGAGCGGATGACGATGAACGATCTCTGCGCCCATTTGTTTAAGGATTACCAATTCGGGTTAAACCTGATTCGAAAGAACACTAACCGGACGAAGTTTATCATTAATGCCGGGGCCGTCGATGCCCCCGACAAATTCTTAAGCGAGTTGGTGGTGCAGTCCTACTATCCGGCTGCACTCACCCAAAAAGCCTGATTGTTATGAAGCGGTCGCTGATCACTACGGGGATAATTGGAGTGGTTGTCGCCATCATTGTTACCGCGCTGCATGCCAGCAGACTGATGCTGGGTTTCGAGACTGCTGTCGGGGAGCTTGTAGCTCACTACGCCAGCGCTACGAGAGTCGTCGGTGAGAAATGGCAGTACGTTTTTGTTTTGCTGCTCGCGCTGGGTGTCGCCTGGCTCGGTCTAAGCAGGGTGCCGCCAGGTCACACCCGGCTATTAGCCATTTTCTTGCTGATCGAGTTGCTTGGACTTTCGTGGATCTGCTCGCTCTACAGGGTATTTTTCCAACCGCTACCCTGTATGTCTGCGGTCGTGCTCGCATTGGTTACCGCGGAGGGCTGGATTGTTTTCTTGCGGCGTGATCGCGCGCATTTAGCGCGCGTTCTCTTTGCTAATCGCCTGTCGAGGAAAGAATTCCGCCGTGTCAGAGAGGGGACATTTTGGTTTGATGGTCAGCCGAAGGCATACGAAGTGAGCGTCGTGGCTTGCGATATCGCTAATAAATATGGACTCGCCGAGGATTCCGAGCCTGCGGATTTCTCCAGCACCATGGAAAAATTTATTCGCGACACAGCCGATCGGCTCCTGGAAGGGGGCGCTTATTTACAGGCTGCGGACGGGGAGGGGGTCGTCGCTATTTTTGGATTTCCCGACAGCAATGCCGAGCACGCCGAGAAAGCCGCGCGTGTGGCCATGGATTTGATTCAGTACTTTCGCAAGCAGCGACAGAACAACGGAGAAACTGCAAACTGCGATATCCATGTCGGAATTAATTCTGGCACCATACTTGCCGTTCCGCTGAAGGATAGCAGGTGGCCGGCGTTATTAACCAGCGGCGAACCAATTGAGCTGGCGCGCAGGTTCTGTGCCGCAAATAATCTCTACGGATCAAACATTCTGATTGGTACGCGCACGTTCGATCTAGCGAGCAACGCAATCGTCGCGCGGCCAATTGATTTTGTGAATGGAGTGAATTCGCAGGATCGACATGAAATTTATGAGCCACTATGGCTTACATCCGAAGCCAGGCCGGAGCATATCGCGCGTCGAGATTCTTTCTGGAGTGGAGTCGTTCTGTATCGAGAGAAACGTTGGGCAGAAGCGTATACCGAGTTTCAGAAGGCGCGGGGCTCGGAGGAAGAAGACGATCCTCCGCTGCAATTCTATTTGCGCAGGCTGGAGCCGCTTGCTCTGCAGTTAACGGGAACGCCCCCAGAATAAATCTGCGCGTGTTTTGAGAAAGACGGAATATCCGGTGGCAATCCGGAATTTGATTGCGCAACTGCGACAAATGCCGGGAGTTGGACCTCGCTCGGCGGAGCGGATTGCGCTCTGGATCGTGCGCGCGCGAAACGATCAGCCGGCGCAGATCTCGCGCGCCATCACTGAAACGCGGCAGGCTGTTCATCCTTGCGCGCTCTGCGGATTTTTTACTACCGAAGAGATTTGTGAGATTTGCGCGGATTCCTCACGCCCAACTGAGTTGCTTTGCATCGTTGAACAGCCAACTGACATTCTTCCACTTGAGAAAACCGGCGCGTTTCGCGGTCGGTACCATTCTCTTGGAGGAAAAATTTCGCCGCTCGATCACGTGGGGCCTGAAGATTTGCGGATCAACGAATTGCTCGATCGCCTCGATCGCGAAAGGATTTCCGAGATCATTTTCGCGCTTCCGGCCGATGTCGAAGGCGAAGCGACTACAAATTATCTGGTCAAATTATCTGGTCGATCTTCTGAAAGGCAAGCCTGTGATGCTAACTCGTATCGCCCGCGGCCTCCCCGCCGGCGCCGGGTTGGAATCGGCTGACGAACTGACCCTTTATCAAGCGCTTTCGGGCCGAACCAAACTGTAGTGAACCTGCAAGCTTTCGGGGTTGGACGAATTTGTGCGGAGCTCACAAAGTACCGCTATGACACGCTTTAACTTTTCAACGCTTTAACGTTACACTAGCATTTGTCGAGATGTCCTGCGCGAAGATTGATCCGGCGCTACACCAGGCGCAGAAGCCGCCTTGGATCAAGGTGCGGCTGCCGTCGAATCCGGTTTTCTTTTCAACCAAAGCTCTTATTTCCGATTTGCGGTTGCATACTGTTTGCGAAAGCGCGCAATGCCCGAACCGCTGGGAATGCTGGAGTCAGGGCACGGCTACGATGATGATTGCAGGCGATCGATGCACACGGGCGTGCGGATTTTGCGCGGTGACAACCGCGAAGCCTTATGCGCTGGAGCAAGACGAACCGCAGCGCGTCGCGGAAGCCGTGCGCCGGATGAATTTAAAACACATCGTGATCACCGCGGTTGCGCGCGATGATCTGAAAGACGGGGGCGCCAATCACTTCGCCCGCACGATTGGGGCGATTCATGAAATGGATCCCACGGTGATTGTCGAAGTGCTTGTTCCCGATTTTCACGCGCAGGATTGGTGCATCCAGATCGTCCTGGATGCCGGACCAGACATTTACAACCACAACATGGAAACGGTGGAGCGGCTAACCCCGCTCGTGCGCTCCCGTGCCAAATACCACACGTCGCTGCAAGTCTTGCGGCGAGCAAAGGAATTGTCGCCGAAAGTTGTGACCAAAAGCGGTGTGATGCTCGGCCTCGGCGAGAAAGAGACCGAACTTTTTCAGACAATGGACGATTTGCGCGAGGTTGGCTGCGAAGTTTTAACAATGGGCCAGTACTTGCGCCCTACCCCGAAACATCTGCCGGTCGTGGAGTACGTTACACCGGACCAATTCAATTATTACGGCGGTATCGCGCGTAAAAAAGGTTTTTTGTATGTCGCCTCTGGTCCGCTCGTGCGCAGCTCTTATCACGCGGCCGACTTTCATCCGGTGGTGCGGCGATGACAACGGGGGAGCGCGATCCGCTCGGTCAGATTCGTTTGCAAACTGCCGCAGTTATTCCGGGGTATCAGGAAGAAAAACATATTGGGGACATTGTTCGTCGAGCCCGCCAGCGACTCAACCACGTCCTTGTGGTTGATGACGGGTCAAGCGATCAGACCGCACAGCGTGCGCGCGAAGCCGGCGCCAAAGTCACTGTTCACGGTCAAAACCGAGGCAAAGGTGAAGCGATCAAGACAGGATTACGATACTGCTTAGAACGGCAATTTACCGGTGTGATTCTTCTCGATGCCGATGGCCAGCATCATCCCGAAGAGATTGATCGGTTTATTGCAGCGGCTGGCTCCGCGACGCAGCCCTTCTTTTTCATCGGCAATCGCATGAACAACCTCGGCGGAATGCCGTTTATCCGGCGCGTCGTGAATCGTTATATGAGTAAGCGGATTAGCCGCCTTTGCGGCCAACAAATTCCCGACACCCAGTGCGGTTTCCGCATGTTAGATCGAGAGCTGATTCCGGAGCTGCTTGGCGGGGGCGACCGTTTCGATTACGACACCGAAATGCTCATTATCGCCAGCCGCAAAGGTTATCAAATCGAATCCATCCCGATCACAACTGTTTACTCCGATGAGGTGAGCAAAATCCAGCCGATTCGCGACGCTCTTGGCTTTTTCAAGTTGATGCGTCGCTATCGAATGCATAGGCACGATTGACCTCAATCGCTCCGCATATTTTCTGCAATTCGATGTTCTGGACCTACAAACTATAGCAGCGGTCGCCCGCAAAGGAGGAGCTGACGCGGCTGCCACTATAGTAATTCTCCGGCAGTTGAACGACTCGATCACGGCCGCTTCGCTGGCAGAGGTTTGTTGCTTTTAAGGATTTCCGATTCGGGCGTGAGTTTGGCCGGCTTTCCACTGAAAATGAGGCGGTTTGGTTTTTCGGCGAGCGCTTCGACGAGCGCTTTCGCGTGCGTGGTAACCACTTTCAAATTCAAGAGAACCACGTGCAGCTGTTTCATTTGTTCCTGAAGCTGTTTGTCAGTAGTGCTGATGAAGGTGTCAGCAGTGCCGAACACCTTGTCGGCATCTTTGGACATGCCCTCGAGGTTCTTGACGACGTTCTGTAAATTATCCACGTCGATCTTGAGTGAATCGGCCAATGGTCCGAGCTTCGGCATGAACTGGTCGAGATTTCCTTTCAACCCCGTGACCGTTACATTGAGATTATCGAGCAACTTGTTTGCGTTGTCGAACAGCGGACCGGCCGCCGCGGTGATCTGTTCGATTCCATAAGCCGGATGACCTTCGATTGCCGCATTGTTTGCCAGGGTGTTTCCTCCTGGCGTGCCCGCAGACAGGGCGACAAACTTCGGCGCCAGCATAGTATCGGAGCTGAGTGTCGCGGTTACGTCAGTGGGCAACGGCGGAATTCCTTCGTCGAGGCTGATGGTCACGCGCACGGCGTCCTTCTTGTTTGAAGACGCTTCACGCTCCTTCGCTGCCAAGTGACGCATCGCAATGACACGCCCCGCCGGTGCACCGGCATAACGGACTTCGGAGTGCACTTTGATGCCGGTCACATCTTCATAATTGATTTGCAAGGTGCGCTTCGGTTTTTTCAAACGATAACCGGAAAGCGCGATCGTAAGGGCTGCGAGGAGGACGATGCTGCATACGATGACCGAGAGGGCCACGATGTAGTCAGAGAGATTTCGTTTCATGGCGTTTTGTGATGAAAGCGATACCGCGCGAGCGCGAAAGGTCGGGGCTTCACGTATTGATGATGCTCGTGCTCTTCTTGTGAGAGGTTTAGGGGCACAGGCCCATCGGCTTCACCCTTGATAAATTGTTGCACTTCCGGATTGGGACTCGAGCGAATTTCTTCGGGCGTTCCTTGCGCGACAATGCCACCGTGTCCAAGCATAATCATCCGTGTCGCAATACGAAAAGCGCTCGTCATATCATGCGACACGACTACTGCCGTCATGTGGCTGCCATGGGTCAATTTGAGAGTGAGTTGATCCACAACTGCGGTCATGATCGGGTCCAGTCCGGATGTTGGCTCGTCGCTGAAAAGCAGTTCCGGATCGAGCGCGAGGGCGCGCGCCAGGCCAACGCGTTTTTTCATTCCGCCGCTGATTTCCGCCGGCTTCAGATCCTCAAAACCGGTCAACCCCACCATCTCAAGTTTTTGTTTCACAACTTGTTCGATTTCATCAGGGGACTTGTCAGTGTGTTGAAAAAGTGGCAGCGCAACATTCTCGCCGACCGTGAGCGAGGCGAGGAGCGCGCCGGACTGGAATAGCATTCCAAATCGGCGCCGGACACGCCCGATTTCCCGTTCGTTCATCGTTGTGACCTCTTCGCCAAAAATCTTGACCGAACCTGAAGTCGGTTTCATTGAACCAATCATATGTCGGAGCAGCGTGCTCTTGCCACAACCGCTGCCGCCCATGATCACGAGTGTCTCGCCGCAATGGACGTTGAAGGAGATATCGTTGATGACGGCGCGATCCCCGAATCTTCGGACAAGATCGGAAACCTCAATAATGGGCTCTCCGTTGGAGTTCATGCGCTAAAGAAGAAAATTCCAGTCAGTACCGCGTTCGTAACGAGCATCGCAAGCAAAGCTTGCACGACTGACCCTGTCGTTGCCTGACCGACCCCTTCCGCGCCGCCTTCGACATGAAGCCCAGCATTGCACGCGATCGTGATGACGATCCATGCAAAAACGCCGCTTTTGATCATTCCCGAATACAAATCCCATGTGTCCGCGCTTTGCAACGCCCGGAGCACGTAACCGGCGGTATTAAAATCGAGCGCGAAGCGGCATACGGCCCAGCCTCCTAAAATGCCGATATAGTTTCCGAAGATTGTAAGCGCTGGCAGCATTACCAGCATCGCCAGGAAGCGCGGCACGACCAGATATTGAACCGGATTAATCGCCATTACCTCCAGCGCCTCGATTTCCTCGGAGACTTTCATCGTTCCCAGCTCGGCTGCGACGGCTGAACCGCTGCGACCAATAACTATCACTGCGATCAAGACCGGTCCCATCTCGCGCAAGAGTGTCAGCATAACGAGATCGGGAATGTACATTTCGGCGCCGAGGCTCTGGAGAGAATGGGCGGCCTGCATGGCCAGCGTCACACCCACACTGAACGCCGTCAGCGCAACCATCGGCGCAGCGCGCACGCCGATGAAGACCATCTGACGGAAGATCGGCGCGATTTTGAAAAACTGACCGGTGAACGGCGCGATCAAAATCCAGTAGAGCAGACTGAGATTAAGCTGGAGATAGTTTTTCAAAACGTGGCGAATGTGAGCGCGCAGAATGACAAGGCGCGCGCACCAACGAAAGCCGAAAGTTTTGCACTCTGATTACAAATCGACTCCTGGTCCAGCATCGGGCCGAGCATCCTTTGCCTGCGCTCACAAACCAGATCGTTTGTGACGGGCTCTAGGCCGGGTTCACGGTCGATTAGCTCGAATTTTCAAGACGCCCGGCGGACAGGATTCTGACAGCGGTGCCAAACAATCAAGCCTGACTCATCAGCTTGACCCCATCTCGCGCACCGCTTACGCTTAGCTTGCCCGTAGAAGGCAATGGCTCAAAGCGAAATCGAGGCTGTCCGCGCGTTGCTGAGTTCCAAGCCGCGACCTGTCGGGTGGCCTGACCGACGCCAGCGCCTCGACGATGTTGGTTCTGTTTGGCCCGCAGCCGACGACGTGAAGTTTGCTGCAGTCGACGTCAGCGGCCTGCTGGGGGAATACTCGGTCGTTCCCGGCAGCGATCCCTCCCGCATTCTGATGTTTTTTCATGGTGGTGGCTATTGCTCCGGGTCAATCCTGAGCCATCGCCGCATGGCAAGCGAGGCGGGCCGAGCGGCCGGTATCCGGACACTAGCCGTTGCCTATCGACTGGCCCCCGAGTATCCGTTCCCCGCGGCGTACGACGACGCGCTGACGGCGTGGCGTTTTCTGCAGAATCAGGGCATTTCGGCTGCGCATATTGCAATCGGTGGCGACAGTGCGGGTGCCGGGCTCGCAATGGCGTTGATCAACCGGCTGCGCGATGCACACGAGGAGCTTCCGGCTTGCGCGTGGCTCGTATCACCTTGGACGGATCTTACAATGTCTGGTTCAACGCTTGCCAGCAAGGACGCCGTAGATCCAATCATCCACAAGGGCTATCTGAATGAACTGGCCGACGCCTATCTTCCCGCTGGAATAGATAGGAAGGACCCGCGGGTTTCTCCTCTTTATGCCGACTTCAGGAGCTTTCCTCCAACACTGATCCAGGTGGGTTCTGCCGAGACGTTGCTCGATGACGCCACTCGCCTTGCGGCCGTAGCTGGTGCAGCCGACGTCCCGACGACTCTGGAAATCTGGCCGCACATGATCCATGCGTGGCATCTGTGGAACGCTCATCTGGAACCCGGCCGCCGCGCACTCGTCAGCGCGGGTGCGTTTATCCGGCGACATCTTGGAACTCTCAGTGGGTAGTGCCACCGCACGATTCAGCCAACCGGACTTTTCGGACGAGTGCCTACGATTCACCCTCAACATGCGACGAGCGACTACAACAACCCCCGCTTTCGAAAATCGCCGAGATTTCCGCCGGACGAACGTTCGATCAGATCGATCGTAAATTTGAGCAGGCAAACTTCCCACGCATCGTCCACCCCTTGGATGACGGCGCTGAGCGGCTCGTTTGCGCTTTCCACACGGCGCTTTGTGCGGCCGATGACGGCGTCAATCGAATCGCGGATCGTTTCTTCGGTCACATCAGTTTTGCGAAATTGAAACCCGTAGCGCAAAACCGCGATATTGCGCAAATGCTCGCGCAGTTGATCGACGTAGCGCTGCGCTTTGTCACCGAAACCCTCCAGCAAGAGGCGGCAATAATGCTCGGGCGTCAGAATCTGGGGACGCTCGGCGTGAATCTTTCCATTGCGAAT
>WNFE01004400.1_pt1 | contig 10507 bp, 7 predicted proteins | sample 5400451 | NCBI WGS metagenome assembly WNFE01 (sample SAMN13153344, study PRJNA577476) | soil metagenome | isolation source: 200 cm saprolite under Douglas fir tree site 2 hole 2 | place: USA:California | collected 2015-04-18 | reverse complement strand
TGACCGTGGTCGCGGAAATTTCGGCTCTCAAATTCAAACTCGATATGCACACGCTGCCATCGTCCCGGAGCAATCTCGCGCTTTGCTTCGCAGTCGGGGAACCCTCTCTGGATAGCTTCCACAAGGTAGCCGAGCTCCCTGGCAACCATGCCAAACAGGAATACCACGCCCTGCTCGTTCACCGGCTCATGCCGCAGCCCGCGAAAATCCATGGGGTTGCCGTAGGTAAGGCGATCCTGTAACTGTGCGTGCCGTACTTTTTTCGGCGGAATCGCGGAATGCAGCTTTTCCTTAGCCGTGGCCCCGTCCTTTCGTTTTCCAGCACGCAGAATCCCGAGGACATCCCCCCATTTCCGCTTTCCTTTGGCGAACTTACGAAAGGCGTCTGGAAGTGACATCCACCCTCCGAATCGCTTTTCCAGCGTGCGTGCGTAATATCTCCCTTCAATCCGGTAGGCACTCCGTGTCGGCAATCCTCCCTTTCTTTGGACTGCTTCGCCCCAGTCCTCCAGTAATTCCTCGTCCTTCGGACGCACGTACAGCCTGCGCGGCTCGAGTCCCGCCGCCCTCACTGCTTCATTCCACTTGGGAAAGAGTCGGAACACGGAATGCTTGCATGTTCCTGTGTGGGCGACGAACTCCACGAGTGACGGCGAATGCCCAAGCCGCTTTGCGAGCGCGGCGATAGAATTTAAAATGTGCTGCTTTTCTGACACGGATACTGCCCTTGAAGATTTGCTTGGACTGGATGCTCAATCGCTTGCGGTGAGAAGCGCGAAGGCTCTGGAGAAAAACTGCCCCAAAATGAAAAAAGCGGGAGAGGAATCTCCCGCCGTCGAAGCACAGCTTTCTACATGAGTTACTGTACACGAACTATAAGGGCTCCGTCAAGCAAAACTTTCAACAAAACTCTCAGACGGTAGTGGATCAGTTTCCGGTTAGCCCGTTACTCGGGAGCGATTCCGAAGGTGCCTGTAGTCGCTTGGCTTCTCCCCCAGCGTCGCCGACGAGTGAGCACAGGGTCAGGGGATTGGGATCGTGGCGACCACCTGTTGCTGGTAGTGTTGCGGGTTCGAGCCGTCGTCGTAGGTGCTGACAAACGTCGAGTAATTAGTCGATCCGGCGGTGGTGTTACCGAAGTAGTCTCCGATAAAAGTGTAGTTATTGTTCGACGCGTTGCCCGGGTGCGGGCCATTCAGCTGCGGATCCCAGGTGTGGGCGGTCAGCCGGATATTGTGACCGATCGGGGTCAGGTCTGCCCGGTAAAACTGGATGGCGGCGTTCACGCAATAATTGGCCGCGCCGTAAGGTGGCAAACTCCCCGAGTAGTTGGGGTTCACGGTGTCTCGGCTTAGACCGGCGGCCACCGCCTCGGTGGTCCCGCTGGCGGGGCAGCCCAGCCGACGGTCGTAGAAGTTGACGCTGACCGTCCCGTCCGCTGCAGTCGCCAGGTTCGGCTGGAACTCATCGGTGTTCAGGTTGGCGTTGTCGTTGACCTGAATAGGGGAGGTCCAACTCTGCCCGTCGTCAAAGGAGGCGCTCAGGATGATGTTGTCGAAGCCGGTGCTGAAGTCCTCCCAAGCGGCGTAGAGCGGGTAGTGGCCTGCTACGAGCTGTCTCCCGACCCCGAAGGTGACCGCGATGCCGTCCCTGAAGGTGGTGTTGGAGTAGCCGGGTCCAGGGAAGGGCGGGATCTGGATCATGCTTGAGATGACCAGCGGCCCGCGCCAAGTCTGCCCGCCATCGGTCGAGAAGTCCACCGTGTGTGTGACGCAGCACTGGCCCTTCTTCCCCGGGAACTGGTCCACGCTCGTCCACACAACGCCCGAGGGGGCGACGTGTGGGAGCAGGTCGGTGTTGTTCTGCTTCGAGTCCAGGACGGGAAGCAGCAGGGGCGTGGTCCAGTCGGTGTGCGTGCCGTCCGGCAGCGCCTTGGCGGTCGAATAGAAGGGCTTGCTGCCAAAGCCGTTGAAGTTCACCCACATGGCGTAGATCGTGTTGTAAAACGGACTCGCTGGGTTGTTGTCGATGGTGATCCATTGCTTGTCCGGCTCCTGTCCGAAGCTGGCGTTGGTCGCGAACACGATGTCCGGCAGCCCGTTATGGGTCGTGATCCACTGCCGCGCGCTCCTCGCGCCGTGCGGCCGGACCGCGACGCTAATCGCTTCGTTGCTGACGCTAGTGTTGGGCTCCTGGCCGGTGTTGAACTGCTTGCTTCCGTCCGCCTTGTAGTCGAACTGGTAGGGGAGGATCAACTCATAGTAGTTGCCGAAGCCGTCAAAGGCCCCGACTGGGTCAGTGTCGTCGGTCCAGCCCTCGTAACCCGGTATGTGACCCTGGACCGGCCATGTTTTCCCCCCATCCCAGGACTCGTAGAAGCCTAGGACGTGGTTATAACCCTCCGCGCTGGCGAACCACTTACTTGAGCCAATCACGTGCCTAGGGTTGGTCGGGTCGACTTGGATGTCCGATTCCGAGTGGTTATTCACCAGCACCGGGGCCGTTGCCGGGAACCCGGCGTTGCTCCCTTGCTGAGTGGCATACGGCCCCAGATCCTCACCTGTCGTGGCCGCGCCATTGCACGGCGTCTCGCCGGAGTACCAGTCGACGGGACCGTCGCTCACGGTGAAGGGAACTTCCGGCGTGTAGCAACTGACCTGCTGCGTGGTGGCAAAGACGTTCGTGACATGGTTCCCCACGAAGCTATTCCTGAAAGAGTCGTCAGTTTGCGTTCCCTGGGAGATGTTGCCTACACCTGGCCCCACGGAAGCGGCGCGAGGCGAAGCTCCGTAGCTGGCCGCGAGGACGACCGCGACGGCAAGCAAAAGCAGGGGGCGCATCATGCGCATACCTCCTCGAATCCCGGCCCCAGCTGCCAGTCGGCTCTGCTGGCAAGCATAGGGGTCAAGTAATGAGAGTGTAGAGCAGAAACTCTTGGGCACTTTCCAGAAGTTCCGGAGACGAATAGACTTATGAAATAACATAAACTTCAACATGTTCACCTCGCAAACGCATCGGTTTTGGGTCGGTCGCGTTCGGAGAATATCGCGCGCCCGTGGGGACATCTGCAGCGCGGTTCCGGAGCATAGTGCCCGGCCCTGTCGCTGTCAAGGATGTCTGGACAGGGGTGGGTCTCAGCGTTCTCACTTGATGTATACCGCTCAACTCAGCGCATGGGGCAACGCGGATTTCGCCGCTCATCGGTACGTAGCGGATTCTACGATTCTGAAGTATGGTCGGCAAACCGGAAGTAATCTTCGGACCCGATTTGTTCTGCGGTCAGATCGTCAACCCCTTTGCATTTCGTCGGAGATCACTCTGCAGTCTTCAGTTCGCGAATCCAGGTATTTCGGTAGCGCACGGGATCGCCGTGGTCTTGCAGGCCGAGCGGCAATTTCTCGGCGTGCGCTTTGTAGGGCGGGCCATTCGCCGTCGGTCCACTCAGCTCCACGTTGTCTTGCACGAGCACGCCGTTGTGCAGCACTGTTACGCGAGCGGGGCGGAGGAGCTTTCCATCTTTGTCGAAGCGCGGGCCGTGAAAAACGATGTCGTAGCTTTGCCATTGGCCGGGCGGGCGAGCAGCGTTAACGAGCGGCGGATATTGGCCGTACACGGCCGAGGCTTGGCCGTCAGCGTAGGTTTTGTTTTCGTAGGAATCGAGCACTTGAATTTCATACAGGCCCATCAAGAAAACGCCGCTGTTGCCACGTTCCTGGCTTTCGCCTTTGGGCAAGACAGGTTCTGAAAATTCGACGTGCAATTGGCAATCGCCGAAAGCTTCACGCGTGTAGATGTAACCGCTCTTGGCCACGACTTCGGCGTAGCCGTTTTCGACTTTCCATTTTGCCGCACTGCCATCCTTGTGTGCCCACTTCGAGAGATCTTTGCCGTCGAAGAGCACTACGGCGTCAGAAGGCGGGCGTCCCGGCAAATCTTGTGTGCTCGGCGTTCCGGGATCGATCACTGTTGGCAGCGGGCGAGTGAGATCGTGAATTTTCCATTTGGTATCGACTTGGGCGTTGCAGATTACCGGAACAACTGAGAGCAGTAGAGCAGAGATTGTTGCGAACCAAAATTTTCGCATCGTTTGCACCTCGGAAAAGAGATGGCGGGATTGTACGCCAGTCTGGAAGAAAAGCGGCGGCCCTTCGAGGCTCAGGGCAAGCAAGCCGCCGCACTCCCAAGAAAAGCGGGGCGTCTGGGCAGCGAACGCCCTGTTTCTTTGCTTGGACTGTACATTCACGACTGAAAACTGAGAACTATTTCAGTGGGCGGCGCCTTCGCGGATGCGCATGCCGTAGAAGGAACGGTAGACGAAAACAAAGGAGACGATGAAGAACGCCGCGGCGAGAACGTGTGTCAGGTCGCTGCCTTGTGAGGCGGTCATTTGCACGGCGAGTTCGACGGCGAGCAAGCCGAAAAGCGTTGTGAACTTGATGACCGGGTTGAGCGCGACCGAAGAAGTATCTTTGAAGGGGTCGCCAACTGTGTCACCAATGACCGTCGCGTCGTGGAGCGGCGTGCCTTTCTGCTTCATTTCGACTTCGACGATTTTCTTGGCGTTATCCCAAGCGCCGCCGGCGTTGGCCATGAAGATGGCTTGATAGAGGCCGAAGATGGCGATGGAGAAAAGGTAGCCGATAAAAAAGAAGGGCTCGACGAAGGCGAAAGCCAGCGTGGCGAAGAACACGGCAATGAAGATGTTGAGCATGCCCTTCTGCGCGTACTTGGTGCAAATCTCGACGACTTTTTTGCTGTCGGCGATGCTGGCGGCAGCGGCGCCGTCCAGCTTGATATTGGCTTTAATGAATTCGACCGCGCGGTATGCGCCGGTAGTTACAGCCTGCGTGCTCGCGCCGGTGAACCAGTAAATCATAGCGCCGCCGGTGACCAGGCCGAGAACGAAAGGCGCGTGGAGCAGCGAAAGATTGTTGACGTTTTCGGTTAGGCCTTTGGTGAGCGCCATGATGATGGAGAAGATCATCGTGGTAGCGCCCACGACCGCAGTGCCAATGAGCACAGGTTTTGCGGTGGCCTTGAAGGTGTTGCCAGCGCCGTCGTTGGCTTCCAGCATTTCCTTGGCGCGCTCGAAATTGACGTCGATGTTGTAGTCCTTCTTGAGTTCCAGCTTGATGTTGGGGACTTGTTCGATCAACGAAAGCTCGTAAACGGATTGGGCGTTGTCCGTGACGGGACCGTAGGAGTCGACGGCGATGGTCACCGGGCCCATGCCGAGGAAACCGAACGCGACCAAACCGAAGGCGAACACAGCAGGCGCGAGCATTAGATGCTCGAGTCCCAAGTTGCTGATCAGGTAGCCGAGGGACATGAGCAGCACCATCGCCAGGCCGATGTAGTAAGCAGAGAAGTTGCCGGCGACGAAGCCGGAAAGAATGCCGAGCGATGCGCCACCTTCTTCCGCGGAGGTCACAACTTCCTTAACGTGGCGCGATTCGGTGGAGGTGAAAACTTTTACCAACTCCGGGATGATGGCGCCCGCAAGGGTGCCGCAGGAAATAATCGTCGCGAGTTTCCACCACTGCGAAGCATCGCCTCCAAGCGTGGGAATGATCATAGAAGAAATAACGTAGGTCAATGCGATGGAGACAAACGAAGTGATCCACACCAGCGAAGTGAGCGGGGCCTCGTAGTTCATTTCGTCCACGTTGCCGTACTTGGCCTTGGCGATGAAGGCGTTGATGAAGTAGGCGGCAGCGCTGGCGATGAGCATGACGATTCGCATCACGAAGATCCACACCAGCAACTGGACTTGCACAGTGGGATTCTTGACCGCTAGCAAAATAAAGGTGATGAGCGCAACGCCCGTCACGCCATACGTTTCAAAGCCGTCGGCGCTGGGACCGACCGAGTCGCCAGCGTTATCGCCGGTGCAATCAGCGATGACGCCGGGATTGCGCGCGTCATCTTCCTTAATTTTGAAGACGATCTTCATCAGGTCGGAGCCGATATCGGCAATTTTCGTGAAGATGCCGCCGGCGATACGCAGGGCGGCTGCGCCGAGCGATTCACCGATGGCAAAGCCGATGAAGCACGGGCCGGCATAGTCGCCCGGAACGAACAACAGGATGAAGAGCATCATCAATAGCTCAACGCTAATGAGCATCATGCCGATACTCATGCCGGCTTGGAGTGGCGTGCTGTAAATAGGATAGGGCTTGCCGCGCAGGGAAGCGAAAGCGGTGCGGGAGTTAGCGAAAGTATTGACGCGGATGCCGAACCAAGCGACGCCGTAGCTACCAGCGATTCCTACGAGACTGAAAATCAGAATGATTGGCAGTGTGACCGCAACAGGATGAACAGGAGCGAGCCAGCCGAAGTACATGACGATCACGACGGCGATGAACACCCACAAGATCATCAGGAACTTTCCCTGCGTAATGAGGTAGGTCTTGCAGGTCTCGTAAATCAGCTCGGAGACGTCGAGCATCGATTTGTGAACGGGCAGATTTTTCAGGCGCGAATAAATCGCCAAGCCGAAGCCCAAGCCAAAGATGCAAATGACGATGCCAAAAAGCAGAAGTTTGTGGCCGTCGATCCCGAGAAAAGTGACCTGGGAGAGGTCGGGAAGCTTCAAGTTAGCTTCACCACCGGGTTCGTCGGCAAGAGCCGAAGCGGCCCCCAGCAAAGAGAGGACAGCCGCTGCCGCACCACACTTCGCGAATCTACAGCTCAATGACCAGGCATTTGCCAGCCAGGTAAGCATTCCGAAATCCTCCGTAGATCATTCATTCAGATGGCATTCAAATGGCATTCAAAGGCATTTCACAGGGCAACTGCTTGCCGGGACAGCCAATTCCGGCACACTTTTTCGGCCAAGCGCCGTTGGGCGCGAACGAAGAGCAAATTGTTCACATTCCACCAGGAAGAAGCCGCCGCGCGCCGGTCCGAGACTACCCCAATTGGGGCCGGCGAAGCGCCCCAAAGACGAGGCGCAAGGGCTGCACAAAACGCCGATTTATAACACTTTAGCAAAGGCCGGTCAAACCGGCCACGCTGTCAGAAAACGCGCCAGCCCCGTATCGCGGCGGATACGGAACCGAGACGCGGATGCAAAGCGATGGTAACATGCCACATTCATTCAAGGTCGATCGATTCTGGCTAGCCGGGGGGCGATGAAGAACAAACCAGTGTTGGATGCGGCGTGGAAGACCGCCGCGATGCGCAACCTGCGCCACAAGGGGAATCAGTCCGAAGCTTGGGTTCTTTGCAGCGAAGCTGAGCCCGTGGCCGCGTGGCGCAAATGAGACATCATTTTTTCATTACCGGCACCGACAGTGGAGTCGGCAAAACTGTCCTCTCTGCGCTGCTTTGCGCGGCGCTCGACGCGGTTTACTGGAAACCGATCCAGACCGGCACGCTGGAGGGTTCGGATCGCGTGACGGTCATGCGGCTTGCCGGGATTGGCACGGACCGAACGCTCGATGAGGTGTACAAGTTCGTGCCGCCAGTCTCGCCCGACCTGGCGGCGCGGTGGGCAGGAGTGGAAATCGATCTCGGGCGGGTCAATATGCCCAGCAGCTTGATTAACGACTGGCTGATCGTCGAGGGCGCAGGCGGAGTTTTGGTGCCGATTAACCAGAAGCAATTTTTGCTTGACCTCATGGTGAAGTTCAAATTGCCGGTGATCGTAGCGGCGCGCAGCGCGATGGGTACGGTAAATCACACGTTGCTGACGCTTGCCGCGCTGCACGCGGCGGAACTGCCCGTGCATGGCGTGGTGCTGATCGGCGATCAGAACCGCGAGAACCGCGAAACCATCGAGCGGTTCGGACACGTTCGCGTGATTGGCGAGATTCCCAAGCTTCCCAATCTCCATCGCACGGCGCTGATGCAGGTCTTCATGAATCATTTCGATCGCGCCGCGTTTTCGCAATAATTGCAAGCGCATTTCTCGGCTTTGCCAATGCCACACCTAAACAAGTTAGTGCCATCGGATTGGAGGAATTGCCTTTGGTCGTGAGTTTGAGTGGATGGAAGCAGAAAGTCGTGGCTTTTGCTGGCGGACTAGGCGCGCCGGGGCTTTTTCTGATTTCCTTTCTGGATTCCTCGGTGCTGACCTTTCCGGTCATTAATGATTTGCTGCTGATCGAATTGTCCATTCAGCGTCCGGCGCGGATGCCGCTGTACGCGTTCCTGGCGGCGCTTGGATCGGTGCTGGGTTGCGTATTGCTGTATTTTATCGCGCGAAAGGGCGGGGAGGCGCTGTTCCACAAAAGAGCCGGGGAGCATGCGCACGCCATTCGGCACTGGGTGGAACAGAACGGGTTTGTCGGAATGTTGATTGCAGCGCTTCTGCCACCGCCAACGCCGTTCAAGTTCTTCGTGTTTGCGGCGGGAGTGTTTGAAGTCCCGCTGTTTAGTTACACGTCGGCGATTACGATTGCGCGGTTGTTTCGGTACTTTGGGATCGGGTACCTGGCGATACGGTATGGGGCGGACGCTTTGCCGTATCTGATGCATCACAAACTGCAGGTGGCGGTCTTCGTGATTTTGCTGATAACCGTCAGCTATGTTCTTTCCCGGGTGCTTCTTAAGCGGCGAGCGCCCTCTGATGATGCAGACTAGCTGCGGACTCCCCCTGCCTCTTTTTTTCTATGAAGTGTTCATTCTAAAGGACTAGGCACTATTTCAGCCAAACTTCTCTTGAGATAGGGTCCCAGACGAGTTCTTGGGAGAAGATTTTCGCCGAAGGGTCCATCTTAATGAGGGCTTCGACGCGCCAACCGGAACTCGCATCGCGTGCATAAGGGAAGGCGCGCAAGATGATATGGAAGCCATCGGGGGTTTTTTCGACGGTGGCCTTCGGGAATCGGGCCACCTGGAGGAAGCGGCGGGCAACGACGGTGTCGCGCGCGGCGTCGAGGGCGGGAGAGGGTTCGGGCTTGAAGGATGTGACGGCTGAGTCGGGGTCGAAGGAGCCGGCGGGGCCGACTTCCACTTCCAGGTCGTGGAGGGCGCTTTCGGTTTCAACAATACCATGCCAGCGGAAGGGCGAGCCAGATTCGGCAAACGCAGCAGCCTTGCGAGGTGATTCACCGCGATAAGTGCGCGATTCCAGTGCTGCTATGGCGTTACCGTGAAGTACGAAGCGCAAGACGATATAAAGAATCATCAGTGCGAGCGAGAGAGATGCGCCTACTTTGCCTCGCGGGCCTTTTGATTTGGCGCCGATTTCCTCTGTGACGAGCCCGCTGAGCATCGGGAGAAGGATTCCGGCAAGAAGAATAGCCAAAATCCAGAGATCGAGATGCGGGAGCCAATCGAGAGCGAATCGGCGAGCGGAGAACGGCCACAAGAGTTCGACTCCCGTGCTCTGACAGAGATCCAAGAGCAAATGGAGAACGGAGGCAGAGAGGGCGGCGATGAAGATGGGAAGGGGAGCAATTCGTGTTTCGGTTGGTCCACTCTTGCGCAGAAGAAAGGGGAGAGTGACGAGGAGGCTGAAAAGCAAAGCTGCAACCAGTGAATGAAAATAGGTGTGATTGAAGGTAAGGAAAACGGACGGGCCGAAATACGCACTCAGCGAATCGATGTCGGCGACGGTGCCTGCAAGGAGCATGGCGATAGTCGTGAAGCGAGGGGCGCGGGGGAAAGCGGCGCGTTTCAGGACGTAGGAGGCTAGGGCGTGGGTTAGGGGATCCATGGAATGAGTTATCTCACATCCTGCGATGCGCCGTCAGCAAGCAACCGGTTACAACAAATTGACTCGGCTAGATACTTTCGCTAGCTTCTTTCTAAGCTATGTCACCAGAACTCGAAACGCTCGATCAGTTGCTAGGCGGTGAGCTTCCTTTGGCAGTCATCCGAAACATTTACCCGGATACTGACGCGTTCCGGATGGGTGTGTTCGGGTTGCTAACTTCGGGTGACGTTTGCCTTTTGACGATTGACCATGCCGACGTGCCAAGGTGGCGTTGGAGAGAATTATTCGTCGACCGTACTGCAATGAAAGATCTAGGGAACATGCAACTAAAAATCACTGCCCAGGGTGCTCGTCGAATCGCCTAATCGGCTCGCCTCAGAAGGCGGGCCGTACAAGGAAATAGAAGAGCGGCGGGAGAGCGGGGCTCACATGGAGGATGGAAAAAAAGCGGCGGCAAGCCGCCACAGTCCAAAGGGCCCGCATCGGAAGGCGGCCGCTACGCGTTGGCGCCGGGGACTAGGAGTTTTAGGGCGCGGGGGACGATTTTGAATTGGACGGGAAGACGAGCCAGCGGTTCGCCGTCGACTTGGGCGTAGAGGGGGTTTTTGTCGAGGGGCTCGCAGATTACGGTGTCGGCTTTGTGGAAATGGACGCCTTCGGTGCCGCGCAGATTGCCGGTCCAAAGCGAAGGCAAATAGCTGAGGTAACGGAGGCCGCTTTGCGTGGTGAGGGCCATGACTTCGAACTGGTTTTCGAAGAGGTCGGCGCCGGTGGTGATTTTGAAAGGGCCGCCGTAATTCTTGGTGCGGCCGACGATGGCCAGCGAGGCGTCGATTTTTTGAT
>WNFE01004397.1_pt1 | contig 10508 bp, 10 predicted proteins | sample 5400451 | NCBI WGS metagenome assembly WNFE01 (sample SAMN13153344, study PRJNA577476) | soil metagenome | isolation source: 200 cm saprolite under Douglas fir tree site 2 hole 2 | place: USA:California | collected 2015-04-18 | reverse complement strand
CGCCCGCCGATCACGAGTCGTTCGTTCGGCAACCCGGTACGGCGTGCGAGCTCTGCCACCGCCTCGCGCGTCGTCGCCTCGAGCACCGCCGGACGGTCAGGAGCACGGCGCCCCGCCGATCGGTACGGATAGTCGAAGCGCAGCGTGGGCACACCGGATCGCGCGAGCGCGTCCGCTACAACGGTGAGCGCGGGTGCATGCATGTCGGAGCCGGCGCCGTGGGCGAGCAGGACCGCCCGGTCGAAGTCTCGCCTGGCGCCGGTCCATGCATACTCGATGCTCATCTCCGAATCTTCGGGTCGCCGTCCCGCACGGGGAAGCAGATCGGTCGATTCATCACGTTTCCATCGGGTTTCGCCACTTTCGTCACACTCGTGAGCGACGTGAAGGACCCCTAAGCTTCCCGACCCATGCCGCCCACGACACCGGAACAGCTCCGCATCGCATGGCTGGTCTACCGCGGCAACCCGTACTGCGGTGGTCAGGGCGTCTACACGCGATACCTGGCACGGGAGCTCACCGCGCTGGGCCACGAGATCACCGTCTTCTCCGGCCAGCCGTACCCCGAGCTCGATCGGCCCGACCAGCTCCACAAGGTACCCAGCCTCGACCTCTACCGTCCCGAGAATCCGTTCCGGGTTCCGTGGCCGTGGGAATTCCGTTCGCGGGTCGACTTGCAGGAATTCGCCTTGATGTGCTCCGCCGGCTTTCCGGAGCCGTACACCTTCAGCCGACGCATCCGGCATCTCCTCGCAGACCGACGCGCCGATTTCGATGTCATCCACGACAACCAATGCCTCGGCTCCGGTCTGCTCGGGATGATGGCCGACGGCTGGCCGGTTCTCGCGACCCTGCACCACCCCATCACGGTCGACCGTGACCTCGACCTGGCTCATGCCAGGAACGCGTGGCGACGGCTCACGCTCCGCCGCTGGTACGGGTTCCTCGGCATGCAGATGAAGGTGGCCCGCCAGATCCCGCGCCTCGTCACGGTGTCCGAGTCGAGCAAGCGCGACATCGTGGCTCAGATGGGGGTGGAAGCGGACCGACTGCACATCGTCCCGGTCGGCGTCGACCCTGAGATCTTCCACCCGATCCCACATGTCGCCCGCGTCCCCGGCCGTCTCATGACCACCACGAGCTCCGATGTGCCGATGAAGGGCCTGGCGCCACTGCTCGAAGCACTCGCCAAGGTGCGCACCGAGCGCGACGACGTCGAGCTCGTGATCATCGGCAAGCCAAAGGAAAAGAGCAAGATCCCTCCACTGATCGAGCGACTCGGACTCGCCGACGCCGTTCGCTTCGTTTCCGATGTGTCGACCGAGCGCATCGTCGAGCTGTATGCGCAAGCAGAGGTAGCGGTGGTGCCTTCGCTCTACGAGGGCTTTTCGCTCCCGGCCATCGAAGCGATGGCGTGTGGCGTACCGCTCGTGGCGACGACCGGCGGCGCGCTGCCCGAGGTCGTCGGCGACGACGGCGTGACCGGCTTCCTCGTTCCGCCCGGCGATCCGGAAGGCCTCGCGCACATGCTGTTGCGCGTTCTCGGCGACACCGACCTCCGCGCCCGGGTCGGCGCCGCCGGTCGCGCTCGCGTGCTCACGCGGTTCACATGGCGAGCCACTGCGGTCGGCACCGTCGAGAACTACCGGGCATTGCTCGAAGCGCGCACCGTGACACGACACAACGCGGCATCCCCGGACGCGACCCCATGCTGACCGTCGACTTCGAGCGACTCGAGCTGCGCGACGGTCATTGCATGCTCGACATGGGCTGCGGTGGCGGCCGCCACGCGTTCGCGGCCACGCGCCTCGGCGCGATCGTGGTGGCGCTCGACTACGAGGCGGCCGAGTTGAAGGACGTGCGCGCGGTCATTGCCGCAATGAGCGAGGCCGGCGAGCTACCGAGCCACGCGCCTGGGGGTCAGGTCAATGGCGATGCGCTGGTCTTGCCGTTCCCCGACAACACCTTCGACCGGGTGATCGCGGCTGAGGTGCTCGAGCACGTCTGGGCCGACGAGCGTGCCATTTCCGAGCTCGTGCGCGTCTTGCATCCCGGCGGGAGGCTCGCGGTGACGGTTCCCACCCGTTTCCCCGAACGGGTCTGCTGGGCCCTCGATCGGAACTATCACGACAAGCCCGGCGGGCACATCCGCATCTACCGCCAAGGCGAACTCGAGGCCAAGCTCGAACGCGCCGGACTCTACCTGCGCGGTTCGCACCACGCGCACGCGCTGCACTCGCCGTATTGGTGGCTCAAGTGCGCGGTCGGAGTCGCGAACAACGATGCCTGGGCGGTACGCAAATATCACGACTTCCTGGTTTGGCAGATCACGCGCCAGCCACGATGGCTCGCAACGGTCGACCGATTCCTCAACCCGGTCCTGGGCAAGAGCCTCGTGATCTACGCCGAAAAGCCGGAACGGTGAGCGAGCTGCCGACAATCGACGGAGTCATCAGCGCCGACCAACTCGCACAGACGGTGACCGCGATCGCGACCGTCCAGCTCGCTGACGGCAACATCCCTTGGTTCCCAGGTGGTCACACCGACCCGTGGAATCTCGTGGAAGCCGCCATGGCACTCGACCTCGGCGGCCGTCACGAAGAATCGCGCGCTGCCTACAACTGGCTCGCTCGGATGCAGCGTCCCGACGGCGCGTGGCACGCCTACTACCTCGGCACCGATGTCGAGGATGCGACCCTCGACACCAATGTCACTTGCTATGTCGCCACCGGTGCATGGCACCACTATCTCGCCACTGCCGACACCAAGTTCCTGCGGTCACTGTGGCCGACTGTCGAGACGGCAATCGATTTCGCGCTCGACTTCCAACATGAGACCGGCGAGATCGCGTGGCGCGGCGACGACCCCGACGACGGCGCATTGCTCACCGGTTCGTCGAGCATCCACCTCAGCTTGCGTTGCGCGATCGCAATCGCTGAACACCTCGGGCACGAGCGGCCCGACTGGGAGCTGTCGCTCGGCGCGCTCGCGATCGCGGTGGCGCACCGTCCGGACGTGTTCCTCGACAAAGAGCGCTGGGCGATGGATTGGTACTACCCGATTCTCGGCGGCGTGCTTCGCGGCTACCCGGCGCATGCACGATTGGCGGCGCGGTGGCCGAGGTTCGTCGTCGATCGTCGCGGAGCTCGCTGCGTCTCGGACCGTCCGTGGATCACCGCCGCCGAGACGTGCGAGCTGGTGCTGGCGCTCGACGCGGTGGGGGCCGACCAGCCGGCGCGGCTCCTCTTCCAATGGGTGCAGTTCCTGCGGGCCGAGGGCGGCGGCTACTGGACCGGCGCCAACTTCGAGGACGAGGCATTCCTGCTCGATGGCGAACTGTTTCCCGAGGAACAGCCCACATGGAACTCCGCCGCGGTCGTGCTCGCGGCAAATGCGCTCGCGGGCAGCGGGCCGACGGCCGGGCTCTTTCGCGGTGAGCGTCTTCCCCGGGGACTCAGCGCGACCGAGCTGCTGGCAGCCGGGGTCGAGATCAAACGCGAACGCGGCGCCCGAGAACCAAGGGACTGAACGACCGACTCAGCTGGTACGACGGAGGATGCGGAGGCTGCCGGTGGTCGACTCCGGAATGAAGGCCCCGGAGGCCGCCGCACGTTTCCAGACGTCGAATGGGGCCTGACCACCGTCGGCGGGGTCCTCGAACACGTCGTGAAAGACCAAGATTCCACCCAGTGCGACATGCCGTGACCAAACTTCGTAGTCGGTGAGGACCACGTCGAAGGCGTGACCCCCGTCGACGAACACCAAGCCGAGCGGCGTGCCCCAGTAGGTGGCGACGGTGGGCGAGCTCCCGACCACCGCGATGACGACGTCTTCGAGGCCGGCGTCTTCGATCGTGCGCCGGAACCACGGGAGCGTATCCATGCGTCCGGTGCGTGGATCGACGAGCCGCTCATCGTGGTGCTCCCAGCCCGCCTGATTCTCCTCCGATCCGCGGTGATGATCGATTGTGAAGAGCACGACACCTCCCGCTCGAGCCGCCGCGCCCAAGTAGACCGCCGATTTGCCGCAATACGAGCCGACCTCGAGCAGTGGCCCGACGCGGGCCGCCGCCTGCCCGGCCGCGTAGAGCGCGAGACCTTCCTGGTCGGGCATGAACCCTTCGGCCGCGCGCGCCGCCCGCAGGAGTGCTTCGTCCATCTGAGAAGTCTCGCGCTCCCGTTTGGGCGTCGGTGGGCTCCGGGTACGCTCGCGCATCCCCAGACAGGAGCAGTGGATGGAAACGCAACCTGAGGCCCCGGATCGCAACCTCGCCATGGAGCTCGTGCGCGGTACCGAGGCGGCGGCGCTCGCCGCCGGGCGCTGGATGGGCCATGGGGACAAGAACGCGGCCGACGGCGCCGCGGTCGACGCCATGCGCCTGGTGCTCAATTCGGTGTCGATGGAGGGCGTCGTCGTGATCGGCGAGGGCGAGAAGGACGAGGCGCCCATGCTGTTCAACGGCGAGGAGATCGGCTCGGGCGGCCCCGCGTGTGACATCGCGGTCGATCCACTCGAGGGCACGACGCTCACCGCGCTGGGTCGCCCCAATGCCATCTCGGTGATCGGTGTCGCCGAGCGAGGAACCATGTTCGACCCGGGACCCTGCTTCTACATGGAGAAGATCGCAGTCGGCCCCGAGGCTGCCGATTCGATCGACCTCAACGCACCGGTGAAGGCCAACCTCGAAGCGGTGGCCAAGGCGCTCGGCGAGGACCTCGACGACATCACGGCGGTGATCCTCGATCGCGATCGTCACGCCGACATCATCCGTGAGTGCAGGGAAGCAGGCGCCCGTATCCGGCTGATCCAAGACGGTGACGTCGCCGGCGCCATCTCGACCGCCTGGTCCGCCAGCGAGGCCAACGTCCTCTTCGGCATCGGCGGCACCCCTGAGGGAGTGATCGCCGCGTGTGCGTTGAAGTGCATCGGCGGCACGATCCACGGTCGGCTCTGGCCCCGCAACGATGTCGAACGCCGCGCCGCGCTCGATGCCGGCTACGACCTCGATCGAGTGCTCACCACCGACGATCTCGTGTCGGGAGACGACGTATTCTTCGCCGCGACGGGCGTCAGCGACGGTGAGCTGCTGAAGGGCGTCCGTTACTGGGGCGACGGGGCAAGTACGCAGTCAATCGTGATGCGCTCGAAGTCGGGCACCATCCGCACTATCGACGCGACGCACCGTTGGCAGAAGCTCATGCGGTACTCGGCATTCAAGTTCGACTGACCGTCACGTCGAGCACTACCCGGACCGATTGCTCCCGCCGCCTTTGCGCAGATACGTCCATGCCGCGCTCGATGTGGTGCCATAGTCGTACACGGAATACCCGATTGCCTTGGTGTCGTGTACCGCTCGAAGGAATGCTTCGTAGTCCTTCGCGTTGGTGAGGTCGGCGATACCTCCAATCGCGTGCACCGCGGCATCGTGGTGGCGGAGGTGCTTCCGCAACCGTTCGACGCTCTCCTGCGTGTACGCGAACGCGTCGCGGTATCCGGACTCCTGGGAACGGAACGTGTAGTAGGACATCGGCATCCATACGTCAATCGAGGGCTCGAGCCGGCGGTAGGGAAAGCCGGGCCACAAGTACGGATTGATCACCTCGAGCTGCACGGTCGCATACACGATCGCGGCCAACGCGGTGTCGTCACCCACCATGCTGCGTACTCGCTTGGTGAAGTCGACGAGGCGGTTGTTGCGATCGGTCGGGTTCGCCACCGTGTTCGATTCCATGTCGAGGCCGATCCCGTCGAACCCGCGCCCGTCGACCCGTAGGCGGTGGATGCCCTGGACCGGCCGGAGGTCGGCATCGACGTTGTCGAGGCTGGGCAGATACCACGCCACCACCGCGATCCCGACGCGGTGCGCGGCCGCCACGAAGGCTCGCACCTCCTTGACATCGATCAGCGTGGTACTGGGATTCGCGTCATCCCTACCGATTTGCAGGTAGAGCGTGCGTACGCCGAGTGCGGCCATGTCGGCGACCGAATCCGCGGTGACCGCGGGTGGGTCGCCGTTGTGCTGGAGCCGCGGCGCGTAGTCGAAGACATCGACCCAAGCACCCAACCCACGGTAGGGGGAGACATCGGCCGCGCCCGCGGGGACAACCGGGGCCAGCATCCCGATGGCGACGACTACCGCCAGCAGGAGCCGCCGCATCGGCTCAGGCTAGGACGGAGCGAGTCGCCGCTGACGACGGGAAAATCAGCCGCCGGCCGCGACCTTGATCCGAGTCTCGGCGCGGGCCAGCGCAGCCTCGGCGTCCTCATTGTCGGGCTCACGGGCGAGGATCTCCTGCGCTTGCTGCCGGGCCTGCTCGGCGCGCGGCACGTCGATCTGCTCCTTGAGCTCCGCGAGATCGGACAACACGACGAGGCGCTCGCCCGTCATCTGCACGAAGCCTCCGTGCACTGCTGCGGCCTGCTCACCACTTCCTGGAAAGATGATGCGTACCTGATCGTCGATGAGTGCCCCGAGGTACGGCACGTGCCCGTAGAGGAACGCGATCTCGCCGTCGACAGGGCGGCACACCACCATCTCAGCTTCGCCGTCGAAGAGGACCTGTTCCGGCGAGACCAGCTGTACCGGGAAGGGCTGGGGCATCTCAACCCTCCCTCAGCGTCTTCGCCTTCGCGAGCACGCTCTCGACCCCACCCACGTTGAAGAACGCCTGTTCGGGTACTTCGTCGAGCTCACCGTTGACCAGCGCCTCGAACGACTCCACCGTCTCCTGCACCGGCACGAAGATGCCCGGCAGGCCGGTGAACACCTCGCCCACGAAGAACGGCTGCGACAGGAACCGCTGGATCTTGCGAGCGCGCGAAACGGTGATCTTGTCTTCCTCCGACAGCTCGTCGAGTCCGAGGATGGCGATGATGTCCTGGAGCTCCTGGTATCGCTGCAGCACTTCTTGGACCCGACGCGCGCAGTCGTAGTGGCGCTGGCCCACGATCTCCGGGGCCAGGATGTTGGATGTCGACGCGAGCGGGTCGACAGCCGGGTAGATGCCGAGCGCCGCGATCTGGCGCGAGAGCTCGGTGGTGGCGTCGAGGTGGGTGAAGGTGGTGAACGGCGCGGGGTCGGTGTAGTCGTCGGCCGGGACGTACACGGCCTGCAACGACGTGATCGAGTGACCCTTGGTCGAGGTGATCCGCTCCTGCAACTCACCCATCTCGTCGGCCAACGTCGGCTGGTAGCCCACCGCGGAGGGCATCCGCCCCAGGAGGGTCGACACCTCAGAGCCTGCTTGAACGAACCGGAAGATGTTGTCGACGAACAACAACACGTCTTGGTTCTTCACGTCGCGGAAGTATTCGGCGACGGTCAAGGCGCTCAGCGCGACTCGCAGCCGCACCCCCGGAGGCTCATCCATCTGGCCGTAGATCAGCGCGGTCTTCTCGATGACGCCCGACTCCTGCATCTCCAGCCAGAGGTCGGTGCCCTCACGCGTGCGCTCCCCGACCCCTGCGAACACCGACACCCCACCGTGGTGGGTCGCCACCCGCTGGATCATCTCCTGGATGAGGACGGTCTTGCCCACGCCGGCGCCACCGAACAGGCCGATCTTGCCGCCCTGCACGTAGGGCTCCAGGAGGTCGACGACCTTGATGCCGGTCTCGAACATCAACGCCTTCGGCTCGAGCTGGTCGAACGGCGGTGGCTCGCGGTGGATCTCCCAGCGTTCCTCGATGTCGGTGAGCTGGTCGGCCGCGATGTCGAGCGGCTCGCCGATCACGTTGAACACGTGACCGAGGACGCCTTCGCCGACCGGCATCATGATCCCGTGCCCGGTATTGCGGACCACCGCACCGCGACGGAGGCCATCAGTCGGCTTGAGGCAGATGGCGCGCACGCGGCTGTCGCCGATCTGTTGCGCGACTTCGGCCGTGATGGTGATGGTTTCGCCACCGAGCTCGGCTTCCATCTCCAGCGCGTAGTTGATCTCGGGGAGAGCGGCGGGAGGGAACTCCACGTCGACGACGGGGCCCGCGATCGCAACCACGCGACCGTTTTTCAAGTCGGTGGCGCCGGGGGTTTCGGCAGTCATGGTCATGAAGTGCTCCTGTGACTCAACTGATTCGGCTCAAGTGGTGGCGCCGCGGCCGACGAACAGATCGGCGTCACGGCCTTCGATGGTGTCAGACAGGTAATCGGTCTCGCCCTCGTCGCTCTGGCGCAGTGCTTCGGCGCCGCCCACGATCTCCATGATCTCGGTGGTGATCGCGTCCTGACGGGCCCGGTTCATCACCCGGCTCAAACTGGTCATGAGGTCGTCGGCGTTCTCGGTGGCTGCGCTCATCGCTCGCTGGCGCGCCGCGTGCTCGGAGGCGGCCGCGTTCAGCAGCGCCGCGTAGATCCGTGAATCGACGTAACGCGGCAGCAACAGGTCGAGGATGCCTTCGGGTGACGGCTCGAACTCGTAGCTCGCCGGCACCGCGTCGGTGCCGTCGGTCGCGCGGTCGGTCGCGATGTCATCCGTGGTGAGCGGCATCAGGGTCTGGCGCTCGACGATCTGGGTCCCCGCCGAGACGAAACGGGTGTAGATGATCTCGACGAGGTCGGTCTCGCCGCTGAGGAACGCGGCGGTCGCGGCCGCGCCCACTGCACGAGCGTCCTCGTAGGTCGGCTGCTCGCTGAACCCAGTGAACACACCGTCGATGCGATAGTCGCGGTAGCGGAAGTAGCTCTCCGCCTTGCGACCGACCAACAACAGCGAATAGTCGTGGCCCTGCGCGCGGTGTGCGAGTAACGAACCCTCGGCCTCGCGGATCACCGACGAGTTGTAGGCGCCACAAAGGCCGCGATCGGCAGCCACCACGATGTGCGCCACCCGCCTCGTCTCCTCGCGCGGATTGAGCAGGGGGCTGTCGCCACCACCGCCGCCACTCGAGAGGTCGCGCACCACTTGCGTGATGCTCTCGCTGTACGGCTGGGCGGCTGCGACCTGAGCCTGCGCCTTGACGATACGGCTGGCAGCGATGAGCTCCATCGCGCGGGTGATCTTCTGTGTCGACTGGATGCTCTTGATCCGACGCCGGAGCACCCGCTCCTGACCACCGGCCATCTCTATTCGCTCGCTCTCTGCGGGCCGGGATACCCGGCCCGCGGGCGTTCGCTCGCTGGCGAGCATCCTCCGCTTCGCTGCGGGTGCCGCGTCGCGTCGAGTGCTGCGCTCGGCTTCGGGCGCCGCACGTGCGTCATGCGGGCGTCTTGGCCGACGGCTTGGATTCGAGCGCGGCCACGAAGGAGCTGTGGAAGTCGTCGACCGCGGTCTTCAGCGCGTCGTTTTCAGGGAGCTGGCCCGTGTCGCGGATGCCCTGGAGCATCCCCGCGTGGCGGGTCGACACCCACTCGTGCAGCTCGCGCTCGAATCGCCGCACCTCGCCGACCGGAATGTCGTCCAGCGCACCGGAGGTACCCGCGTACACCGATACCACCTGGAGCTCCACCGGTATCGGCGAGTTGAGCGGCTGCTTCAGCAGCTCGACCAGCCGGTAGCCGCGCTCGAGCTGCGCCTTCGACACTGCGTCGAGCTCGGACCCGAAGGTCGCAAAGGCCTCGAGATCACGGAACTGCGCCAGGTCGACTTTCAGCGTTCCCGCCACCGACCGCATGGCGCGGATCTGCGCCGCGCCGCCCACGCGCGACACCGAGATGCCGACATCAACCGCTGGACGCACACCCGATCGGAACAGGTTCTCCTGGAGGTAGATCTGGCCGTCGGTGATCGAAATGACGTTGGTGGGGATGTAGGCCGAGACATCGCCCGCCTTGGTCTCGATGACGGGAAGCGCAGTCAACGAACCCGCGCCGAGCGCGTCACTGAGCTTCGCTGCCCGCTCCAGCAAGCGACTGTGCAGGTAGAACACGTCACCCGGGTAGGCCTCGCGGCCTGGTGGTCGCCGCAGCAACAGTGATAGCTGGCGATACGACTCCGCCTGCTTCGAAAGGTCGTCGTACACCACGAGCGCGTGCTCGCCGTTCTCCATCCAGTGCTGGCCGATCGCGCAGCCGGCATACGGCGCCAGATACTTGAATACCGCGGTGTCGGCCGCGGGCGCGTTGACCACGACCGTGTACTCCATCGCTCCGTGCTTCTCGAGCGTGGCGACGGTCTGCGCCACGGTGGAGCCCTTCTGGCCCACCGCCACGTAGATGCACTTCACACCCTGGCCTTTCTGGGCGAGGATGGTGTCGACCGCGACGGTGGTCTTGCCCGTCTTGCGGTCGCCGATGATGAGCTCACGCTGGCCCCGGCCGATGGGCGTCATCGCGTCGATGGCCTTGATCCCGGTTTGGAGCGGCTCGTGTACCGGTTGGCGGCCCACGATGCCCGGCGCCTGCACCTCGAGGCGGCGTTCCTGCGTGGCGTTGAGTGGACCCTTGCCATCGATCGGAAGACCCAGTGCGTTGACGACCCGCCCGACCAGCGTGTCGCCAACCGGCACCGAGAGGATGCGCCCCGTGGCCTTGACTGCGCCGCCTTCCTCCACGTGACTGGCGTCGCCGA
>WNFE01008917.1_pt1 | contig 10510 bp, 11 predicted proteins | sample 5400451 | NCBI WGS metagenome assembly WNFE01 (sample SAMN13153344, study PRJNA577476) | soil metagenome | isolation source: 200 cm saprolite under Douglas fir tree site 2 hole 2 | place: USA:California | collected 2015-04-18 | reverse complement strand
AGTTCCGCAGCACTTGACGCGTATACTGAGCATCGGCCCGAATAGCCAGCGTTTCGGGAACATCCAGCTGAAGTGCATACGCAGCGCGCGTTTGTGGGTCAACCTGGGAAAGCGTGTCCTCTATCACCTCGGCAACCGAGAGCACCTCGGAGTGAGGTGGCCTCATCCCATTGTTTGCTGCGGCGGCATCCAATATTGTGTTGACGAGCAGGTTGAGTTCATCACAGCCCCGCAAGGCGCGATCGAGAAAGCGTGCTTGAGTGGATGCGTCGAGCTTCTCGCGATGGTCACGCAACAGTTCGAGGTAGCCTTGTAGTTTAGTGAGGGGAGTGCGCAGCTCATGGCTCACGTTCAGGAGGAGATGGTTCCTGGCTTCGTTTAACTGCAGCTGCCGTTCTTCGGCCTGCTGTGCTTTGACACGAGCCAGTTGTGAGAGGTCCAGCGTGTGACTGAGGAAACCAACCAGCACGCCTACGACCAGCAGGGCCGATCCTCCGAGTAGAAAGGCGAACAGCAAGCCAGGGGGCCAGTTCAGACTCCCCGTAATGAGCGTGTTCAGCACAACCAGCGCCAGCAGGACACCTCCAACGCGGAGCAGTGCTCCGCGTTGTTTGAACCACCAGCTTGCCAGCACCACGAAGGGCACAAAGAACATGGCGAAGCTAGGGTAATGCGTGATCCACATGCCCATTGCAACAATCGTACAGCACAGCAGATAACAGCACACGACGATGCTGAGGCGCACCCGCAACGGTAAAGGCCATAAGGGAAATGACCTGGTATTGAAAATTCGCATAGACCACCTCTTTTTGCGCCCAAACCACAAGCGACGACACGGTGGTGTTCCCAGTCGGTATTGTAGAGAAATGAAACTCAGTCGTCAAGTAGAGCGCTTTCCCTCAAGGGAAGTGCGTTCGACAAAGGTGATCAGCACACTATCGGGGCTGAAGACAACACACTCTTTTGTCCCCTACGGTTTGAGCGTGACCGACGCTGTTGAACCTCATTGAGCACTCAAAAAAAGTCGCATGGGCGTTCGTTGCCACTCTCAGGCTCAACAAAAAAGATCGTATTTTCCATAATTGCCTGGTGCCCATCGTCACTTTCTATCCAGAGTGAATAGTACGACAGGTGTTACCCCTAAAACGGGTACTCTCTAGAAGTGTCCAGTTTCAATATTGCACGTCTAGCCAATATACCAGGGTGACTTTTCCATCGCCCTGATCCCAACAAAAAAGGGCTAGGCAAATATCGTGATACACACTACAATATCGGTATGTATGATTTGCCATTTCGCTGGAGCCTGGAGAACAGGACCAGCTTGGGAACGTTGATTGACGGGCCTTTTTCGCCGTTAGATCCAGTCTTTCTCCATGAGCTCACGCTCTGTTGTGCGCGTATCGTCGCCTTCTCTGGGGATTCCGAGTTATGCTTTGTGGGGCGCTCACCAGAGAATTGCTTCGATTATCTCAGCGGGCTCCTGTTTAATTCGACCTGGGCAGATCGTCTTCATCTGCTGCACTTTTCCTTGCGATTTTCTCATCCCAACATTCAACCTCAGGCATGGAGCGCGCTCCGCGCCTATTTCACCTCTGTCGGCCTGGATCCCAAACACCTGATACGGCGCATGCGCCCGGTGACCTTTGTCGATCTGGTCGCATCTGGAGGCACATTTGGCAATATCGTCCAATTGTTGCAGAGATGGACACAAGAATGGGGTGAGGACTGGAACTCGGTCAAAAGAAAAATCCGCCTGCTTGGTATTACCATGCAAGGAAAAACGAGCCCCAAAACCTGGCGCTGGCAACAGCATGCTCACTGGGTAACGCTGGTAGAACGGGGGGCCATTAAGAATATCTCAACTCCATGGTGGTTCTGGGATCAGCTCGCAAACCAGCAGGCCAAGGTCACACAGTCCTACACAGCAGAACGCTGGGGGAGCAGAGAAGCCAACGATCCGTGTACCAACCTCGGACATGCTGAAGCCCTCAAACGAGCCTTGCAATTATTCGACCTGGGGAAAACCAAAGAGAGCCGCCAGACCTTTACCCGCCATCTGAGCGAGGGAAAAGCTATGGCCTATCCCTGGCTGCGCGCGCTGATCCTCGAATTGAGGAGCAGGTAACGGTGTGTTCTGGTCCATTTCAGTCTCGTTCTTTACGAGTGTATCAGAGATGACGCTTTTTCTCTCCTCTGTCTACCCCACGCGATGCGCAACTTATGCATCTCGAATTCTTTGCACACAGCTTTTCTTTTATAGCTCCTCATGTCCTTTCGGCAAAGCGATTGGATCAATGCCGCGCAGCATCATCCCCTGCCCGCGAGATGTATGGACCTGTCGTGTGGGTACATCGGTGGGATCTCGCATCTGCACCAGCAGCGTGGTGCGCGCTTCGCTGCTGACGTTGAGCCCCGAACCGTGAATGGTCAGATAGCTCAAGAACAGCACATCACCGGCCCTGGCTGGACAGGGAATCGCCGACGAGAGCGGATACTGCCCGGGCGGCAGGTGCCAGCCTCCCTCCGCGTGGTGTTCCAATGGGCCCAGTTGGTGACTCCCCGGCACGATGCACACACATCCCTTCTCAAGAGGCGCATCATCAAAATGGAAGATGGCCGCCATCATACTCTGGCGCTCATGCGGAAAAAAGGGGTAGTCCTGGTGCAGCGGAAATGGGGATCCCTTCTCGGGCGGCTTAATGAACATTTTCGTATGATGCAACTGCACATTTGGGCTGCCCATGAGATCTGCCGCTGGCGACTGCCTTCCTGGCACTTCCCCAGGTCCGCATGAACAGAGAGCCGCTGTGCCAGCGCGTGGCACTCTTGTCGCAGCTCCTGGGCTTCCTGAAGTGTGAGGAGCCTCTCCACGAGCAGATAGCCATGTTCTTGATAAAAAGCGACTTGTTCCTTCGTGAGCATACTGGTCCTCTGCTTCATCACTCTGCTCTTGGGAGATCTGTATTATGACCTTACTGGAGTGACATCCTGATGATATGCTTGTTTACAGGGAAAAGTCAAATACGTTCTCCCAGCATTCCCAGACAACTGAGACCCTTTTGCAAGCGCCCTTGATAATCCTCTGGTAGTCACTCTGCCTCAACGTCGTTTAGGACCAGAGAACCCACAATGGAAGATCCCTCCAACTGAGTGAGCTACAGTACCAGGTCGGATTGACCAGAGGGAATCCGTCCGCATGGTTGCAAAGGATTATGGCGTATCCTATGAGGCTATCCAGCGTGTACTTCGTGCTGCTCGTCAATGATAAAAGCCACAAGTAAGAACGGACGCCTAAGATAGCCAGCACAGATTACTCCTGCCTCAGCACTTTAGCTCCGGCTGTATAAGCCAACCAATTCGGTCTGCTCAAGAATATGATCCTTCATGCGCTTCTCAATCACCTTGGTATCGACCCGTTGCGGTCGATCGAACTCCAGTATCTCATCAAGAGCATACAGTTTAAAGAAATACCGATGCGTTCCTGACGGCGGACAAGGCCCAGCATATCCTGGCCTGCCAGAACTCGTCAACCCCTCAATGCCATCTCGAGGGACACTCCGCTCTTTCACTTCCCGCACGGCAAAAGGGATATTGTACACGAGCCAATGCACCCACGTCCCCCTTGGCGCATCTGGATCATCCACAATCAAGACCAAACTTCTCGCCGCCTGCGGCACATCTACGAAGACCAGGGGAGGATTGATGTTTTGCCCATCACAGGTATATTTCCTCGGGATCTTTTGCTGATGCTGAAAAGCAGAACTCGTTATGTTCATACCATTCCTTTCTCGCGTCTGTTCGTTCTTGTCACCGATGACTGTTTCCACGGCTCTCGAGGTCGACAGAGCTGTACCAGGGACGAGCTGCACGGCATGGTCATAGGCGACATCGCAGGGCAGGCGACCTTCATTACTCACCTCTTTGGTATGGCAGCCTAAGCTGAACAAGAACGAGGAACCTTCTGCCGATTGGTGTTCTCTACGCGTTTGTGTAACACAACCCAAACACATAACCATCAATGACAAGATTCCATTGGTAAATAGCGCGAATGTTCGACGATTTTTGAGGTGAATGGGAGGAAATCGGCGCGAAACATGGGAATCGACCTCGCAGACCTCCGTAAAATGGCTTCAGAAGCGGGTGACGGTACGCCATTTCTGGTAATTCAAGCAATCGGCAAAAGGAGGAGCTTACGCTTGACCAGCATCTCACGGCTCGAAAAAGCGACGTGGAAAATCGGCACAGGCGCGCCTCCTCGAATTGCTGTTCACCAATCTGCCGATTCTCCCCCGCTCGCACGTGATGCGCGGTCGAAGCAAGTGTGGGTTTGGGAATGCTCCTCGCGACCTCAGGGATGTCTGCTTCCTGACACCGTGCTGGTTGTAATCGCGCCGGCACGCTCGTAATTCACGATAATGATGCCACTTGGGGAGACTTGGCTATCTGTCACCTTGAACGCCGCCGGAATTGTGCCATCGGCAAACAACCGTTTTCCACTGCCCAACGTCAGCGGATATATCTTTAGCCAGAACTCATCGACCAAATCATGCTTCATGAGCGTCTGAACGAGATTTCCACTTCCGTAAACGTGCAAATCCGGCCCTTGCTGCTGCTTGAGTTTGGTGACTTTTTCCGCAATGTCTCCGCCTAAAAACACGGAGGGCTGCCATTCGTGTGAAGTCATGGTATTCGAGGCGACGTACTTGGTCGCTGACATGACGCCCGGCCATCCGTCCGCATGTTGCGGCCAGTACGGTGCCCAAATTTCAAAGGTTTTGCGCCCTAACAACAGATCAAACGGCAGGTTCATCTGCTTATTCATGACTGTTCCAATAACATCGTCAGAATATGGAGCTTGCCACCCGCCATACGCGAAGCCACCACTGGTATCTTCCTCTGGTCCGCCTCCGGCTTGTATGACACCATCAAGGGAGACGAATTCGAGTACAATAACTTTTCTCATGACCGAGTTCCTCCAACATCTGGCGACCTTTGGTGCTGATCACGTGTGTTCATCGGTGTTTCCTTTCTTTTCTCTCCCTCTTGCATTCGGCATGACTGATGGAGAGCGTAGATTTTCTCGCAATGTGCACGTGTATCTATTCTCCGAGCCGAGAAAGAAAACGGCTATTCGGATGTTGCTTCAATCCTCGGCCCGGCTTTCGTGTGGGAAAGATCAGCCAATGTGCCTGCGCCTTCCTTGACGAAAGCCTGGCATGGGTGTTGCGAAAGTCTCTCTTCTACGAATGTACAACATCTGCGTGCAACAGCCCCCTTCTCAAGCCATTTTACGGAGGTCTGCAAGGTCGATTCCCATGTTTCGCGCCGATTTCCTCCCATTCGCCTCAAAAATCGTCGAACATTCGCGCTATTTACCATCCATGTCTCATCGACCTCGATCTTCTTTTCGATGGGGATATTGACCTTAGCAGGCACAGCTTCAACAACTACTTCGTTCCCCTCGTCGTCCTCCTCGACAGACTCACCTATCTCTATAGTAGTGTTCACTCCTAATAAACGTTCCTGTATTCAGGAGTCTCTGTAGGATATCCGCAGAGATATGCAGCATTGTGGTCACCATTTCCTCTCCTCGTAGGTAGGTTTCGAGATCTCATCGAGGCGCTCCATCGTCAGACCGTGAGATGCACAGCGACAGGGAGTGCGCTGCATGACCAGTCACGGAGGTCGTCACCACTACGGGGAGTATATTTGTCGTAGAGCAGTGTGCGAGCCAGACCATCCTCTTCAGGATCGCTGACCAGGCACGCCTGCCCGGAGAAGAGGGTGCCTTTGATCTTCACCTGGACCGCAGGAAAGTGTAGAATATTCTTCACCCAATCAGCCTGCTCACGCGCACCGGAGAGCACGTAGAGGATGTGACCATGGGATGGCAAACCAGATTTCAATCGTATGCGAACGACCCGAAACGCGCCCTCTGGTGGTCAAGGAGCATGCGAAATGTCCTTCTAGGTGCGCCTGAGATCTGCTCTTCATCGCGTGACGGCGTAGGTAAGAGACCTATGGTGCGCCTTTCTACTTTACTCAAGCGATTGGGCGATGTCTTTTCTCGTGGATCATGAACCAGGACCGAGAGTCTTGCGCCCGTCTGTCCTGCGAAACGGTTTCATATTATTGTTATTGATGAAGCGGGATCGTCGTTCTCTTGTCCCTCACAGGCAGGGTAACCTGACGAGAAAGCGGCTGCCCCGGCCCAATTCGCTTTCGACAGTAATCTTGCCCCCGTGCTGCTCCGCGATGCGCTGTGCAATGGCGAGGCCGAGACCTGCTCCAGGTTGGAAGCGCGCGTTTTCTGCCCGCTGGAAGCGCTCGAAAATTCTGGGTAGGTCGCCTGGGGGAATGCCCATGCCGGTATCAGCCACGGTGATGGTGACCGCCCCTTCGTTCAGGCTCCCAACAATTTCCACTTTGCCCCTGGCAGGCGTATATTTGAAAGCGTTATCCAACAGGATCAGAAAGAGTTGCGTGATGTGATCGGGATTGCCCCAGACGAGTGCTCCTTCTAACAGTTCCAGATCACGGCATTCCAGCGTGGGTTCACTCTCCGTGGGATGTCGCTGGCTGCAGAGGTCGGCAACCACGTCTCTCACGAGCACAGGTTCGTAGGCCGCCGAGACCTGGGCATCCGAGCGGGCCAGCATGAGCAGGTGGGTGACCATGCGCGCCATGCGGTCGGTTTCGATGCGCACGCGCTCCAGGGAGGTGGCCTGGAATGCCGGGTCCGTGGCTCCCACCTTCTTCATGAGATCGAGGGAGGAGAGCATGACCGTCAGGGGCGTACGCAATTCGTGCGACACGTCGAGCAGAAACTGACGCTGCAGGTCATCGACTTTCTGCACCTCTTGATAGGCATCTTCCAGCGCCAGCAGCATGCCGTTGACCGTCTGTGCCAGGCGGCCAATTTCATCGGGGCGTTTGCGAGGAGCGAGACGACGAGAGTGATCCTTCGTGGCCGCGATCTCAGCAGCGGTGCTCGCCAGCGACTCCAGGGGATGCATCGCCTGGCGCACCAGCAGCCAGATCGCCAGCGTCGCCAGAGCCAATGCCACAGCGACCCCTGGATAGAGGATGTCTCCCAATTGGTTCAGCGCCAGATAAAAGGCCTGGGGGGAATGGGCCACGATGATATAGCCCAGCACGCGATGGTTGATCACGACCGGTTGGCCGTACACGAAGAGGGGCGTATGTTCGACCAGCACCTCCTGCACCTGGTTCGCGGCGATGGCCGCAGGGAGGAGGGGCAGTCTCCACTTCCAGAGGTTGCCCGACCTGGCCAGGATGGTACCATGCTGATCCTGCACCTGTAGGAACGTATCTGGCGATTTGAAGACGACCAGTGGCGGCACACAGAGCGTCGCGGTTCCTGGACACGGGTGGATGGCCACCTGCAAAATCGCGGCCTGGTGGCGCACATCCTGGTCGATCATTGCCAGCAGATTACTCCTGGTGAGCTGGTAGATCGTCACGCTAAACGTCGCCAGCAGCAGCAGCACGATGAGAAGAAACCATAAGGTCAGGCGGGTGCGAATGTACATCAGCTTATTCCCTCAGCGCGTAGCCATAGCCCCGGATCGTCTGGAGCAAGCGTGTCCCTCCGTGCGCCTCGAGCTTCTGGCGGAGATGATTCATGTAGACCTCCAACACATGGGAGTCGATCTCGGTGCTGTAGCCCCAGATGCGCTCCAGGATCTGCTCGCGTCCCAGGACTTGCCGGGGGTGGCGCAGGAAGAAGACCAGGAGATTGTACTCCTGGGTGGTCAATTCGATGGGATGCCCGGCCCGCCAGACTTCCCTGGTCGCCTGATCGAGTTCCAGGTCGGCATAGACCAGCGGTTCCCCTCCTGCTTTGTGACGGCGCAGCACGGCGCGGATACGTGCCACCAGTTCGTCGATGGCGAACGGCTTGGGCACATAGTCGTCGGCCCCCAGGTTCAGCGCGTTCACCTTGTCCATCACCTCGTCGCGCGCGGTGAGCATGATGATGGCGATATCCTCCTGCAGCCGCAGGCGGCGGCACACCTCGAAGCCATCGAGGCCAGGCATGGCGATATCTAGCAGGACGAGGTGCGGTTGATAGTGTTTGGCTGCGGCCAGACCGGTCTCGCCATCCACGGCGGTATACACCTCGAACCCCTCAAAAGCGAGACCTTTCTGGAGGAGGGGTAGAATCTGCAGATCATCATCGATCACGAGGACGCGGGTTGCCACATTCGTACCTCCGTCGTGGTGTGTTTGACCAGAGATGTTTCGCTCAATCGTCGCATCAGCTCCCAGCCCATGAACATCAGCTTTCTCGACCTATCATATCACACGGCCAGGTCCGGTGTTCTGTGTACGCCTCCGGGATGGAGGGCCATCTGATCGTGAGCACACAGCTCTCTTCCAGTACTTGCCAGTGGTGCGGGAGGCCAGCCGACCAGATGAGGTAGTCGCCCTCGCGTGAGAGGAGATGGGCTTCCTGGGGAAAGCTGATCTGCACGCGGCCCTTGCACAGGATGCAGAGCGTGGTCGCTTGCTCGCTCATGCCCCACGATGACCGCTCTTCTCCAGCGGAATACGCGCCCCACTTGACTTCGACCGCGGAGGTTGCACACAAACCGCAGGTGTGCGCAAGAAAGTGACCAATGAACCAGCCTTGATGAGACGCTCCATCCACCGAGGCATTCCCTGAAAACACAGAGTGTGCCTCCGTGAGCCGGTAGTACTCCTGATCCGCCTCTTCGTTCGGGGTGGTGCTGTCTGAATTCATAGAGCAAGACTCCGTTTCATCAGTGAGAAGGCTGTGCCGATTCCTCACGAAAACCACTGCGACTGAGGGATGAGTCCCTCACCGGCGCCCACCTGCGCGGTGGTGCCCTCCGATCCAGCGTGCTGTGGGTTGGGACATTCACCACCCCTTGAATTTCAGCTCTAGAAGGCTGTCGGGAGCGGTGTCTCATTTCGCCACACCACACTCGACAGGTCCCTGCCCGGTGTGACGGTGCAGCAGGCGACAGTGCCAGGGAGGACGCACTCCAGGATGTACGCCTCCCTGCATGACATCCCGCCTGGCTTAGGGATTGAACTCGGTGAGCGTCTGAAGGCCGTTGCTGGTGCTGCTGAAGAAATTCCCCACGGCCCAGGCTTGACCGGAGCTGGGGTCCGCCGCAGCCGCGCTCAGGATATTCTGGCTCGCGCTAGGATTGGGGCTGGGGACGACACTCCAACTGCTCCCATCCCACTGTTCGATCACGGTCTGGTCGGTACCGTTGTTGATATTGATGAAGTTTCCCACGGCCCAGATGTCGGTGGCGGAGACGCTGGCGATTCCTCTGAGCTCCCCGGAGCCTGGGCTGGAAACGATGCTCCAACTCGTGCCATTCCACTGCTCGATCAGGGTCTGAACGCTGGAGCCAGAAATGAACTGCCCCACGGCCCAAACGTCGTTGCTGGAGACCGCCGCTGCTGCTTGTAGGGTGTCAGAAGCCGAGCCGGCGACGTTGGGGCTGGACACCACGCTCCAACTGGTGCCGTCCCAGTGCAGGGTGAGCGTCTGCTCGGAAAAGCTGGTTTCCGCAAACCCCACGGCCCAGATGTCGGTGGCGGAGACGGCTGTCACTCCATTGAGGAAGTTGTTTTGCGAGACGACGTTGGGGCTGGACACCACGCTCCACTTGTGGCCGTTCCAGTGCTCGATCAGGGTCTGATCGACGCCGCTGGACACGAAATCCCCCACCGCCCAGACATCCATGGCGGAGACGGCCGTGACTCCGTTTAGAAAGCCGACCTGTTTTGGGGCTTTGACGAGGCGCCAACTCGTGCCGTTCCAGTGCTCGATGAGTGGCGGGGTCGCAGTGTTGACCTTCCCGACGGCCCAGACATCCTTGGTGGAGACGGCCGCCACGCCGAGGAGGGCGTCGTTCGAGCTGGCATTGGGACTGGCCACGACGCTCCACGCGGTGCCGTTCCAGTGTTCGGTGAGCGTCTGCTGGTCGGTGTCTCCTACAGCCCAGACATCATTGGCGGAGACGTTGGCCACCCCGTTGAGTTCGTTTTCCGACCCGGGACTTGGGCTGGGGACGACGGTCCAGGGGGCCGCCTGCGCCTGCGCCACCGCTGGTGCCAGGAGCAGGGCGATCAACACCGCTCCGACCACACACGAAAAGAGACGGACCTTCAAAAGCTTCATGATACTCCTCTCAAGCTCCTGCTCTCTTGAGGGCAGGAGCAAAATATACACTGACGCTGCGTGGGGCCTCAGCGTTGTGGTCACGCACGTCGCTGAGGCTCCAGGAAGAAGCATGCTGGTCTGATGGATGCGAAACTCGCTAGAGCCGCCAATCGACCACCGCTCCTTATGCGGCCAGTGCGGTCAGGCCAGGCGTGCAGACGAACCACTTGCCGAACAGCCCCTCACCCGTGGTCTCGCCGGCAGCGGTATCTCCTGAGTAGGTGTAGAGCAGATGACCATTGTACTGCACCTGATTGCCATTCGCGTCATTGAGGACGCTCA
>WNFE01007145.1_pt1 | contig 10511 bp, 11 predicted proteins | sample 5400451 | NCBI WGS metagenome assembly WNFE01 (sample SAMN13153344, study PRJNA577476) | soil metagenome | isolation source: 200 cm saprolite under Douglas fir tree site 2 hole 2 | place: USA:California | collected 2015-04-18 | reverse complement strand
CGCAGTAGGTTCGGGCACGCCGCCAGCAAATAGAAACCCGATGGGATAGAATTGCGCCCACTATGAAACGAGCCCTTCTGTTGCTTTCCCTGATGTTTGCCACGGTCGACCTGTGCGGGCAAAGCCAACCGCGGGTTCACGCGATTCGCGGTGGGAAAAAGCCCTTCAACGTTGTGGAGGCCACCATTCCCGAGATGCAGGCCGCGATGAAACAGGGACGCGTCACTTCGCGCGACCTGGTGCTCCAGTATCTGATCCGCATCGCACTTTACAACCGGCGCCTGAATGGCATCATCACGGTAAATGCACGAGCGCTCCAGGATGCCGAGGCGAGCGATCGGGAGCGCGCTCAGGGCAAGTTGCGCGGCCCCCTGCACGGAATCCCAATCGCCCTGAAAGACAACATGCAGACGGTGGACCTGCCGACAACGGGCGGAACGCTGGCGTTTGACGCGTTCGTGCCGCCGTATGAGGCGACGCTCGCAAAAAACCTACGGGACGCCGGCGCAGTAATCATGGCCAAGACCACCATGACGGAACTCGCCAATTGGGTCGCAGGCGGGCCCACTCCGATGCCGGGCGGATACAACGCGCTGGTTGGATTCAGCATGAATCCCTACGATCCACGACGCGACCCGCGCGATTCCACCTTCGACGGCCGCCCCGCGCTGGGGACCGGCGGGTCCAGCTCGGGAGTCGGCACGGCCGCGAATTTCTGGGCCGCCAACGTCGGGACCGAGACGTCGGGCTCCATTCTCAACCCGGCGAACCAAAATATGCTCGCGGCCATCAAGCCGACGGTGGGCCGCATCAGCCGCTACGGCATTATTCCCATCACCGCCGATCAGGACACTGCAGGCCCGATGGCCAAGACGGTGACCGACGCAGCGATCCTGCTCGGTGCACTCGAGGGTCCTGCGCCCGACCCGAACGATCCGGCCACCCAGAGGTGCGCTGCCCCGCCGGCCCGCGACTATGCGCGCTTCCTCAAGCCGGATGGACTTAAAGGAGCGCGCATCGGCATCCCGCGCGCGTTCTATTACGACGCGGTGACCCCGCCGGGTGAAAAGGACCAGCGCGGAGGCCTTCATGAGGACCAGAAAACCGTGATGAACGAGGCCATCGCGATCCTCAAGCAGAGGGGCGCTGTCATCGTCGATCCGGCCGATATCCCGAGCGTTATTTCCAAAGACGCTCAGAATAATCTGCTCAAGTGGAACACCTGCTCGGGCCTGGAAAATGCGAAGGGCAAGGATGAGTCCTGCTCGATTGTGTTCAAGTACGGCATGAAGCGCGATTTCACCAAGTGGCTTGCCTCGCTGGGCCCTGCGTCGCCGGTAAAGACGCTGACCGATCTCCGCAATTTCAATCTCGCTCACACTGCCGCTAACGCCATCAAGTTCGCCCAGTCGCAGCTCGATATTTCGGATGAGATGGACATTGACGCGGATCGCGCACGCTACGAGGCCGACCGCGCGAAAGACCTTACCCTTGCCGGCGCGCAGGGTATCGATGCAGCGCTCAAGCAAAATAATCTGGACGCTCATGGTTCCCTTCGGTATGGTGTCAAATGCCCCGGACGTTCCGTTCCCGGAGGGGTTCAACGCGAAGCCGGCGCCGTTCGCCGTGAGCTTCACGAGCACAGCCTGCAGCGAACCTCGGCTCCTTGAGCTTGCTTACGCATTTGAGCATGCGACAAAACGGCGTGTGCCGCCTTCTTCGGCGCCGTGAGCAAATGTGCCGGTGCGCGTTTGTCGCAAGAACGTTGTGGAAGTTCACCGCCGATTTTGCAGCAAGCAGCCGGAGCGTAATTCGGGCGCGGTCCAGTAGCACAGGCTTCAGCCTGTGTGGTTTTGATTTTCCCGGCCTCTGAACAGCACACAGGCTGAAGCCTGTGCTACCAAGGCGCGCCTGTGTGAGGGGACGCATCGTAACTCATTGGGTGACGTCCTCCTCTCCGTTGGAAGCCGCCGTGATAAATTAGGTCTGGAACCGCAGGATCCAATGAAGGCAGCTTGTTCGAATTGTGGCGCCCAGCACGCTCTCCCAGATGCACAGCTTGTGGGGCTTCCCCGTGTGCAATTTAATTGCGCGAAGTGCGGGAAAACCACGTTGGTCGAAGTCGCCCAAAATCCGGATGCCACCCAGGTGCTGTCGCCCATGCCGGACTTTGCTCGAAGCGCCGGCGCACCCAGGCTTGCCCGCGGTGGAAGCATGGAAAACGCCGACCTGCGCCTTCCGGCAGGGAAGGCCATCGCCCTTTCCGTCATTGCGGGCCCTGCCAAAGGCCTGGTCTACGCCGTGCAGAAGCCGAGAGTCGTGATGGGGCGTGCGGACGCAGACATCATCATCAACGATAAGGAAATCTCTCGCTGGCATTGCGCCATCGAGATCAAGGACGACGTCATCCGGCTCCGCGATCTGGAATCCACGAACGGCACATTTTTTGAAGATGAACGGGTGCGCGTGGCGGAGTTGAAGCACCTTTCCGAGTTCCGCATCGGCGCGTCCGTAGTCCTGCTGAGCGTTACGCCGAAACTCGCCGTGGCGCGTTGAGCGAAGCGCGTTACCTCCACATTTCATGCTACCGTAGCGTTTCGGATTTCCGATGCCCGCGCTAACTGCGACCTTGATCTCTGAGCTATCCCTGCCGGATGGATAAGAGTGGGGACTGAACGACAATGGTCCAAGCGAGGCGAACGAGCTGCAAAACCAAATCGTGCAGGCTCTACCGGAATTCGAACGGCAACGACAATAAGCCAGCCTAAATGGAAGGGTAGAGATGGCCGCCTGGCGCAATTTGGCTCTCCGCATACCTATCATCAAACATTGGCATGAACGCCGCGACGATGAGTTTGTCGTGGGAGACATTGTCATCGAAGCCCCAAGGCCGCCAATCTCCAGAAGTGTGCGCAATTCTCTGCGGAAAAATGAATATGAAACTGCCGAAACCTATCTCGTGCGTCATTTGGTGCGCCCGGGAAACACCGTTCTGGATTTGGGATCGGGCCTGGGCTTAACGTCGATCGCGGCGGCAAAAGCATCGGGCCACGGGCGAGTCCTGGGCTACGAAGCGGATCCCGTTATCGCCCCGCTTGCGGAAAAAAATGTTCGGAGAAATGGCGTGAAGGTGGAAATCCGGAACAAAGCGATTGCCAAAGAAAAAGGTGTTTGTGAGTTTTATGTCCACCGTAGTTTTCCGGCATCATCCCTTTTTCCATTTAAGGGATCAAAGAGGATTCTGATTGAAGCCGATGCCTCTCAGGACGTTGTAGATGAGATTCAACCCGATGTGATCAGCTGCGATATCGAAGGCCTTGAAAAGGAACTTTTCGCCAGTGCAAATCTGTCATCGGTCCATCGATTGGTTGTGGAAGTCCACCCCCAAGTTATTGGTTTACTTGGCGTGCTTCAATGCGTTCATCATTTGGCGGTCTCAGGATTTTCCCTGGTTGAATCCCTGTGCTGCGGGCAAGTGCTGGTCTTTGATCGCGATGGCTCGTGTTCATCCATCGAGCCGTTCAAGTCTGACCGTCAGACTGGCGGAAAAACAACGGGATCACGAGGCGCGGCTATGGCGTAATTACAGCCCCCGCCCGTACATTTCGTGCTACCGTAGAGTTTCGGATTTCCGATGCCCGCGGTAACCGCGATCTTGATCGCCTACAACGAGGAATTGGACTTGCCTCGCGCACTTGCCTCGCTCCAAGGCGTGGCCGACGAAATTATCCTGGTCGATTCCGGTTCCACCGACCGAACCTGTGAAATCGCTCGAGCATTTGGCGCGCGTGTCTATTCGCGCAAACTGGACAGCTTCGCCGAGCAGAAGAACCATGGCGCTTCGCTTGCATCGAACGACTGGCTGCTCTGCATCGACTGCGACGAGGAATTAAGTCCGGAGTTGCGTTCCTCCATCCTGGCGTGGAAACAAGAAACCCCCGACAAAGCCGGATACGATTTTCCCCGGATGACCAATTATCTGGGTGGCTGGATTCGGCATTCGGGCTGGTATCCCGATTATAAATTGAAGCTCTACCGGCGCGACCGGGGCAAATTCGTCGATGTTTTGCATGAAGCAGTGAAGCTGGACGGGCCGGCAGGGCGCCTTGAAGGCCACCTGCTTCACTACTCGATACGATCCTACGCGGAGCATAAGGCCAAGTTGGATTTTCTCACAACCATGGCGGCTGAAAACATGTTTTCGGAGGGCCGCAGGAATTGGCGTGCGGCCATGATCTTCGCTCCTCCCTGGACATTCTTCCAGAGGCTGGTGTTCCAGATGGGCGTGCTCGACGGGCGCCGTGGCTGGCTGATTGCCTGGATGTCCGCGAGGTATATCTACATCAAGTACCGCAAACTGGGCCGGCTGCGCGCGGGCGAGAAACTGACGCAACGATCGTGGCCGAACCCCGGCGAGGCCTGAGCGTGCGCCCGTTGGTTGTCGACCTTGGCCGGGACTACCGTGGTGGACAGGACCAGGCACTTGTGCTCTTGCGGGGATTGCTCGCGCGCGGCCACGCTCCCGAATTGATCACGCTTCGCGATTCTTTGCTGGCTCGCCGGGCGAAGGAGGTGGGCACTTCCGTCCACGGGATTCCGCCCGGACGCCGACGCCTTGCGGCCGCTCTAGCGATCCGGCGACTGTTGCGAGGGCGTCGAGTGGATGTCGTCCATGCCAACGAACCTCACGCGCTCACCTCCGCGTGGCTGGCGCGGGCCCACCGCTCCGTTCCCCTGATTGCCTCGCGCCGTATAGAACTCCCGCTGTCGTCAGATTCACTCTCCATGGCGCGATATCGCGCGGCCGGCCGCCTTGTCGCCGTATCGGATTTCGTCGGGAAATCCGTGATCGAGAGCGGCCTGCCCCCGGAACGTGTCGAAGTGATATTCGTTGGTGAGGAAATTCCGGCGAAGATTTCGCAAGCGGACCGTGACCGTGCGCGCACCCGTTTCGCAATTGGGCAAGAAAGCCTATGCCTCGGAAATGTAGCAGCCCTCGTGCCCGAGAAAGGACACGTGCTGCTCCTTCGCGCTTTTGCGGATTTGCGCGCGCAGTTTCCGCAAAGCGTCTTGCTCCTGGCAGGAGAAGGTCCGGAACAGGCCAAGCTGCAAGGACTTGTCCGGGAACTGCGGCTCGACGGTGTTGTGAAGTTACCGGGGTTTGTTGCCGACGTCGAATGCGTGTATGCCGCGACGGATCTGTTCGTTTTTCCTTCGCACCACGAACCGCTGGCCTGCGCCATGCTTTCGGCCATGGCGCACGGACTTCCGGTCGTGGCATTCGCTCGAGGCGGAAATCCCGAAGCCGTGGAGGACGGTAAGAACGGCGTTTTAGTGAAAGAGCTCGATTCAAGCGCTCTGGCAGCCGCGATAGCACGCCTGTTTGCGAATCCTGCGGAAGCACGGCAGCTCGGCGAGGCGGCGCGTGAAACCATTTCGTCGCGCTTTTCCGCGGACCGGATGGTGGATGCAACTCTTCACCTTTACGAACGCCTTATCGCCGCTCGATGAAATCAGCATGCGCTGTTCCTACGTGGCTTTAAAATACCAAAGAGCCGAACCGCCCGTTCCCGCGGGCTGCCCGGCTCTTTGGGTAAAAATTTGTTACGCCAGTTTTTTGCCTTCGCGTGTTCCTCCTATCCTTGCAGCGGTTTCCCTGAGACGGCTGGGGCGTTGACCACCCACCGGCCGGTCGGCTCTAGGAACTCAAGTCCGATGACAAAGCCTTCGCTTTGTGCCTTGCAGTAGGCGACGCGCGCCTTGGCGCGGAAGTCGCCTGGCAGGGACGCGATTTCCAACATTTCATTGGCCCGCCAGCGGCGTGTGCTGACGACGCGCGCGCCGCGTGAACTAACGTTCTCGGTGAACGTCGTCTCCACGCCCGGCGCACGCCCATGCCCGGAAATGTGAACCGCAATCGCCATCGGAATTCTTTTTTCGAGACGGTCGAGATCAATCGTATTCGCCATCGTTCCCTCAGTAATGCGGCGAGCCCCAAATTCTGGCGGGCTTTAAGTCGCCGACGCGCGCCTAGCAAGATGGCGGGCTTTGGCGACGGCGCGTAAATCCCGCACGCGCAATTGCCTTAGAGGCAGGCCGCAATCCGGGCCAGCGTGTGAATGCTTTCCGAATGGCCCTTCATGACGTAGAGCGCACGGTCGGCCACATTGAATAGAGCGTCGATCGTTTCTCCATCTTGTGGAAATACAGCGGCGCCGACGCTGACGGTGACTTGCGGAACCTCACCGTCCTTCGCCAGACGTTCGCAGATGCGCCGGCTGACCGAGGCCGCCGCTTCCGAGCTGGCTTCCGGCAACACCACGGCAAATTCGTCTCCGCCATAGCGCGCTGCCGTATCCATCGAGCGCGAATGGACGCGCAGGACATTCGCCAGCCGGCATATGGCACGGCTTCCGACCAAGTGACCGTGGCGGTCGTTGATCCCCTTTAGACCATCGAGGTCCAGCAACAGGATCGCGAAAGAACGCCCGGTGCGGCGCGAACGCTGGATTTCGCAATCCATCACGTTGATCAGCGTGCGGTAGTTGGACAATCCTGTGAGAGGATCGGTGACGGCGAGCTGGCGAACTTGATCAAAAAGCCTTGCGTTTTCGAGCAGCGCCCCACCCAAAACAAGCGCGTAACTGGTGACTTTCAACACCTGCGCCAGGGTGAAGGGCGCATCGAGCAAACGTTCGGACTGGCTCGCGGCGAGGTGACAGGCGACATTTATCCATACGGCTGCCAAAAACGTGCGGTCCACCGCCGTAGCTGCGCGGCGCAGCCTTTTTCCAAAGCCGATACCCGCCGCGGCGAACAACAGCGCAGGGAACAGGTCTCCAGGCCGTGCGATCAAAGCCCCGGGATGCATGCCCGGCTCGAGCGGAGAGCCGAGATAGGCCGCGCTCGTCAGATACGCCACGGCAACCACCACAACCATCGCAATAGCGATTTCCCGTGCGGGATCACGCGAATTTGGAACGCGCCGCTCCACTACGAGCGCTGCGAGCAGCACGAAGGCGAGCAGCGTCCGGCTGACCATCCATGCCAAAGGCACGCGCATCTGGCCGGCCGCGCCGGCTGCGAGAGTGTCGTAAAAGTTGAAGGTCGCGACGGTTTCAATCACGCCGGAGAGTACGAACCCGAAGGCGAGGATCAACGTTCGCCGGTCATGCGTGCCGCGAAACCGCACCATGGCGTTTGCCGCATAGGTGAAGCAGAGCAGGCTGCCGACGATCTGCAGATAGGAATAGAGAATAGGTTCGGAAGAGAACGAAAGTTGGCGCAGCCAGGCCGTTAAAAAGACAAACGATATCCCCGCCACTCCTCCAAGAACCCAGCGGAGACGCCAAGCGCACACCCGGATTTGATTCCACACACGCACCGCTCCCCCAGTCGAGCAGTCCCAATCGCCCACTTGCGATTGACACTGGTTGGGGAAGCAACTTCATCGCCTTTGGCATAAAGCTAAGAGAGATTTAACATGTTTGAGAAAATAGAGGAGTTACTCAGTTGCCCCAAATTGACGCAGGGGGGCTATCGGGGAAGATGCCCCCGGATAGTGTGTAGAAAGGTTACCGGAACTTACCCACGGTTCCCAGTCCGGCACATGTTCATTGCAGGTTTGGCACTTTTTGGCACTTGGCGTTCGGCCAGTGGGGTGGCAATCCGAAAATTCAACCCCGAGCAGGAAGTTTAGACCTGGGGTTTCGGCGGGGGGAGCTCGCGAGCCTGCTGCTGATCCTGAAAGCCGGCCGTCTTGTGGGAGCCATCGCAAAATGGCTTGTTGGCTGAGTGCCCGCAACGGCAGAGGGCAATGGCGGTGCGTCCGGCGAGGCCGTACGCCTGACCTTGCATATCGACGATCTCGAATTCCCCTTCGACTCGCAGCGGGCCGTCATTTCGAACAATGATTTTGGTTGAAGGCATTCTTCCTCCGCAGTTAATTCCTAGACCAGGCGCGTAAACCTGCGAAAAAGGCGCAGCCTGGTTTTGCCATCTGTAGCGGCCGCCTTCAGGCGGGCACGTGCTAGGACACACAGTGTCGGCCTGAAGGCCGACGCTACAGTCAAGCTAATACTTCGGCATGGAAGGATCGACTTCATCGGCCCATGCGAGCACGCCGCCCTTAAGGTTCAGAAGTTTCTTGAAGCCAGCCTTCTGCAAGAATTGGATGGCATCGGCCGAGCGTTTTCCGCTGCGGCAATGGACGACCATCTCCCGCGAACTATCGAGTTCATTCACGCGCCGCGGGAGTTCTCCGAGCGGAATCAGCTTTCCGTTTAGATTGCAGATTTGATATTCATGCGGTTCGCGCACATCCAGGACGAGGATGTCGTCGCCACGGTCCTGCCGCGCCTTCAAATCCTTCGCGGTAATTTCTGGAATGCCGTCTGTCATAGGGGGAGCCTCCTCACCGCGAATCCCGCAGAACTCTTCGTAGTCGATCAGCTTCGTGATCGTCCGATGATCGCCGCAAACCGGGCAGGCCGGGTTCTTGCGCAGTTTCAATTCCCGGAAGCGCATCCCGAGTGCGTCGAACAGCAGCAGCCGGCCGACCAGCGGTTCCCCGGTGCCGAGGATCAGCTTGATGGTCTCCATGGCCTGAATCGAGCCGACGATTCCCGGCAAGACGCCCAGCACGCCGCCTTCGGCGCACGACGGCACCAAACCCGGCGGAGGCGGCTCGGGGTACAAGCAGCGGTAGCATGGCCCACCCGGATATCCGAACACCGTCGCTTGGCCTTCAAAGCGGAAAATCGAGCCGTAAACATTGGGCTTACCGAGCAGGAGGCACGCGTCATTCACCAGGAAACGAGTGGGAAAATTGTCCGTGCCGTCCACGATGATGTCGAAATCGCGGAACAATTCGAGGGCGTTTTCGCTGGTGAGTCTGGTTTCAAATGTCTCGATCTGGATGGTGGGATTGAGCCCCGAAAGACGCGCCTTGGCGGCTTCGGTCTTGTGCTTGCCCACATCGCCGGTGGAAAACGTCACCTGCCGCTGCAGATTTGAGAAATCCACGACGTCGAAATCCACGAGTCCCAAATGACCCACGCCCGCCGCAGCCAAGTACAATCCGAGAGGCGCGCCCAGTCCTCCGGTGCCGATCAGCAGAACTCTGGCGCGTTTGAGCTTGAGCTGCCCTTCGAGACCCACCTCGGGCATGATGAGGTGCCGGCTGTATCGCAGGACCTCTTCTTTCGAGAGCCTCACTTCTTCTTTCGGTAGTGTGCCGGTCGGAATTGCCACGGACGTTCTCCTATACCTTCTACTTCTGCTCTGTCGACCCGCCTGCGATGGAAGGCACGATGCTGATCGTGTCTCCATCCTTGGTTTGCGTATTCTCTTTATCGAGGAAGCGGATGTCCTCATCATTTAAATACACATTCACGAAACTACGGATTTTCCCCTCTTCGGTGTAGAGATGCTTGCGCAGTTCGGCGAAGCTCCCCGTCAGGCTGCCGAGCGCCTCGCCCACCGTGGCCGCGTTACATTCGATGCTCGCCTGCTTTCCGGTGAATTGGCGTAGCGGCGTCGGAATCAGGACCTTTACGGCCATACGGAGATTTCCCCCCTTGTCGAACATCATGATCGGGCACGGGCTGCACTTTTACGCTGCGCGCCGGAACATGGGTGCGGGCTATGTTCTCAGTCCGTCAGAACACTGCATCGGATGCGCGAACTCCGGGTGAAGTTTCAGCCGCGAGTCTAACTGGCTGAGTTTAAGCGACCTAGCTTAAACATTCTAGTTCAGCCTTGCGTCCGCTGGCTGGCCGCCCGCACCGGCAAAACTTCCTCGGATTGAAATTTTGAGCGGTCATCCTGGAGCCGCCAGGACGTCAAATCCTTTGGATTTCCGGCATCCACGCTCACGATCACGTAGCTGTACCACGGCCAGGCATGCTCCCGGTCGAATTCGCTCGGCCGCGCCGGGTGATCGGGCACCCCAGCAGGTCGAGTCCACGCTCGGTTGCCGCGCGCTCGGCTGCCAGAAAATCTTCCGGCGTAATCGAAAAGCGGTTGCGGGGGGAATCGTCTCTCCGGTTGATCAGCGGAAACAACGAGCGAACTTCCCGGCCAGCCTCGCCATCCGTTCCCAACATCGCGCCGCAGCATTCGTGCGGATAATCCTTCGCGCCGTGCTCGCGGATTTCTTTTTCCAGATTTGTCGCCAGCAGTAGCATCACGCGATTCTCACGTAGGTAGAATTAAACTTCATTCCAGAAACGCTCGCTCAGATATTTTGTTCCCGAATCAGGGAAAATCGTCACGAATACGGCGCGCTGCTCGGGTTTGAGCGATGCGGCAACCTGGAAGCAGCCGTCAAGAGCGGCGGCGGCGCTTGGGCTTAGAAGCAATCCTTCTTCCCGTGCGGCACGCTTGACCAGGCGATACGCGTCTTCCGTCTTGACAGTATGGTCGGCATCCGCCAGGGTAGCGTCATAAATTTCCGGCACGATCGCTGTCGGCATGTGCTTCCACCCTTCCAGGCCGTGAAACGCCGCATC
>WNFE01004393.1_pt1 | contig 10515 bp, 12 predicted proteins | sample 5400451 | NCBI WGS metagenome assembly WNFE01 (sample SAMN13153344, study PRJNA577476) | soil metagenome | isolation source: 200 cm saprolite under Douglas fir tree site 2 hole 2 | place: USA:California | collected 2015-04-18 | reverse complement strand
TGACAGGTCGGGGTCTGATCCGGTGGCGGCCTCGAAGACCTCGTACGACGCATCGGACCGGGACCCGATGGCGGCAGCAAACCGGCCAATGGCGTCCCTGAAATGGGCGACCGTGGGTGCGGCGGCAGGGTGGATGGCGGTCGATTACGCCGGCGTGGCAGGCGCCGCAGGCGTGCCAGCCGCGCCCTCCGGGGTCACTTCCGCCGGCACAAAGTATCGGAAGGCAGCGGCAGCAATGATCCCACCAACCAGGGGCGCCAGGATGAACAACCACAGTTGGCTCAAGGCGCTGTGGCCGACCACGAGCGCGGGACCGAGGCTTCGCGCCGGGTTGACCGAGGTTCCCGTCAACGGGATGCCGATCAGATGGACCACCGTCAGAGCCAGACCGATGGGTAGACCGGCGAAACCCGGCGCGCCCAGCCGGCTCGTCACCGCCAGCACGACCAGTACAAAGAGGAAGGTGAGGACCACCTCGGCGCCAAAGGCGCCGGCCGTGTTCAGGTGAATCATCGACTGAGCGCCGAACCCGTCGGCGCCGAGCCCGACAGTGCTCCGGGAGTAGACCGGTGACCCCGACAGAATGGCCCACAGAATCAGCGCTCCGACGATCCCGCCGATCAGTTGCGAAATCCAGTACTCGATTCCCTCCGTCAACGTCATCCGGCCAGAAACGACGAAGCCGATGGTTACGGCGGGATTGACGTGACACCCCGAAATCGGGCCCAGGGTGTACGCCAGGGCCAGCAGGACGAGGCCGAACGCCAGCGCCGTCGTCGCCACACCAGCCGCGGTACTGGTGCCTGTCAGCTTGAAGCCAAACGTGAGCGTGGCCGTGCCGACGGCGAAGATCACCAACAACGCAGTACCGACGGCCTCCGCGACCAGTTTTCGAGTCTTCATCAATCCCTCCCCCATAGAGCCGACTGGATCACATTCCATAAAATGCCATATATGACCGGGAGTGGCGGTTCTCAGCCGGACCTGGGCCGCCTCGCCCCGAACTGATGGATGGTTTGGGTCGTGATTCGTGGACCGTTGAACGGTTTGCGACGTACCAAACCGTTCAACCGTCAGGGCTTGACGGGCTGGCCGGGCGGCACGCCCACGTAGACGGCGCGGGGCCGGAACCGTAAACGGTGGGGATACTCCTCGATCGCGTGCGCAATCCATCCGGCGCACCGGGCCACGGCAAAAATCGCCTCCCCGGCGCCGCCCATCAAGCCATTGAAATGGCAGAAGGCTGCTATGGCGAAGTCGATATTCGGCGCGGGAAGGGCTCGCTCGGCCATCACGTCGAGAATGTCGGTCACCGTTCGCCACACACTCGACCCGCCCCACGACGACTCGAGCTGGGCGAGAAGCGCGTCGCACCGCGGGTCTCGATCGCGGTAGACGGAATGGCCGAAGCCCGCGATGCGCTCGCCGTCGCGCAGGCGCGAGCCGATCGCATCCGCGGCCGGCCGTCCTGACGCCACCTGTTCGATGAGCAGGCGGGACGCCTGCGACGCCGCCCCATGCAGCGGTCCACCCAGGGCGCCCAGACCCGTGAGGACTACCAGATACGGATCGGCCCACGTGCTGGCCGCGATGCGAGCGGCCAAGGTGGACGCAGCCAGTTCGTGGTCGGCGAGCATGGCCAGGGCCGAGTTCAGGACCGACACCTGTGAGGAAGCGGCCGCCGTCAGACCCCTCCGAGTGCCCGACGCACGGTTCCCGGCGAGTCGGGGCCACAGCCGGCTCGCGATCGAGGCCCGGCGGGTCACACCACCGATTGACAGCCGCGGCGACCCGGCTGACGCTGACGCTGCCGATCCTCGGCGCGGCAGGCACTCCACCAACGCGGCGATCAACGACCGGGCGGCGATCGTCACCGCTTCGGGTCGCCGGTCTCCTCGAAGCGGATCGGTCGTCGCGACCGCGGCCGTCGCGACTCTCAGCCGGTCTACCGGGCCGGCCGCAGCCGGCAAGGCAGCAGTCGCGCCACCCGCCACGGAGACCGCTTCCGGCGATGCCACCCAGGCCGGTGGCTCACCTCGATCAGCGCCGGACCAGAGCCACTCCGCTACGCGCTCATAACTCGCCACCCGGGCGGCCTCGATGGCATCCCAGCCCCGGAAGTAAAGACGCCCTGCCGGATCCAGCAGCGTGAGCTCGGTGTCGACGAGCAGCTCCAGTCCGCCGGCCCGACCACCCGACCGCCTGCGCTCGGCCAGGCGCTCGACGTCGGCTCGCACATACCGACTAGTCCGACCCGGCCCGGATACCGGGTGGCTCTCCAACAGGCCCCGACTCACGTAGGCATACAAGGTTTGGTGCTTTACCCCGAGCCGACGCGCCGCCTGCTCGGCCGACAACCAGTCCTTGGTCCCGCCGACGGCACCACGCATACCAGGGTACTGTAGTTGATTCGATCAATATTGACAATATTGGCCCCACGGCCGGATGATGGGATCAATGAGAACCGTCGCTGATTTGATGACAAGCCCCGCCATCACCGCCGGCCCGGACGAACAACTCGCGGAGGCGGCCGAGCGGATGCGCACTGCCGGCGTGGGATCGGTAGTCGTCGTCGAGGAGAACCGTCCGGTCGGCATCCTGACCGAACGAGACCTGGTTCGCTCGAGCGCCGCCGCCACCACTGACGGGCTGGTGCGGGAATGGATGACGCCCGATCCCGACTGCGTCGGCCCCGACATCGAGGTCGCCGACGCGTGGCGGAGCCTGGCGGCCCATGGTTATCGCCATATCCCCGTCGTGGTCGCTGGTGAGCTCAAAGGGATCGTCTCCATGCGCGACCTCATGGCCGTGGCCCAGCTACGACCGGTCGAGGGCTCCTTCACCGATGTCCCCCGGGGTCTCAAGGGAGTGGTCGTGGCGGAAACCCAGGTTGGCGACGTGCGCGGGTTGGAAGGCTTCTATCACTACCGGCAGTACTCCGCGATCGACATTACGACGAAGCGGTCGTTCGAGGACGCCTGGTACCTCCTGCTCGAAGGTGAGCTGCCAACATGGGCCGACCGCGAGCGTTTCGACGCGGAGGTGGGTGCCCTCCGAACGCTGCCCGATCCACTTCGCGACGTTCTTCCTAACATCGCACGTGCGGGCGGCGAGCACGCCGGTCCGCTGGAGGGTCTCAGAACGGCTGTTTCGCTGCTGGCCACGGCGGAAGGCTTCCGCCCGACCCTGGACATCGACCGTGCGACGCTGCGCGCCAACGCCTTGCGGGTGTGCGCGGTTGTGCCCACGATCATCGCGGCGTTGCATCGTCTCGCAGCCGGTCAGGATCCGATCGATCCCGACCAGCGCCTCGGCCACGCATCCAACTACCTCTACATGCTGACCGGCGCGGTGCCCGACCCCGAACGGGCCCGAGCCATCGAGCGGTACATGACATCGACTATCGACCACGGTTTCAACGCCTCCACCTTCACGGCCCGAGTCGTCACCTCGACCGGGGCCGACCTCGGATCGGCACTCGTGGCGGCCATCGGATCGTTGTCAGGGCCGCTGCACGGCGGCGCGCCGAGCCGAGCCCTCGACACCCTCGACGCCATCGGCTCACCGGAGCGCACCGATGCATGGGTGCGCAACGCCATGGCGAGCGGTCAGCGCATCATGGGCTTCGGCCACCCCGTGTACCGCACTGTCGACCCCCGTTCAGAGATGCTGAAAGGCACGGCCCGAGAGCTCGGGGGATCCCTGGTTGAGTTCGCCGAAAAGGTCGAGTCGACCGTGCTCTCTGTCCTCGCCGAGCTCAAACCCGACCGCCAGCTTCACACCAACGTGGAGTTCTATGCCGGTGTCGTGATGGAACTATGCGGGCTACCGAGGCCGTTGTTCACGCCCACGTTCGCTGTCAGCCGGACAGTCGGCTGGTGCGCGCACATCCTCGAGCAGGCGGCGGACAACAGGATCATCCGTCCCAGCGCCCGCTACGTCGGACCGCCCCCTCCGCAGCCTGTTCCCGACCGGGACTAGTGCCCGATCAGACTAGGGGGCATCTTTGCGGGGCGGAGGCGGGCGTAGCGCCGCCTCGACGACCGCCGCGACCTCACGACCGAGCAGGGTCGCCGGATCGATCCCGAGTTGGACGAGCGACATGACCAGTGACAAGACGATCGTGACCAGGCCGTTGCCGATCTGTAGAGCATCGATATCCGAGCGGACCTCGCCCGCCAGCTGCTGGGCGCGGAGGCGTTCGCCGCACACCTTGCGCAGCTGCTCGAGAGCAGGAATACCCATCAACCGGACGGTGAACTCGGGCTCCAGCCCGGCAAGGACGCGTCGCGCTAGCGGGTGACGACCGACCGCAGTCAGAATCGTGAAGATCAGCGTCTCGCGCCATTGCTCGAGGTCCTGATGATCGTTGACGCTCGACAGCCCCCCCTCGATGACCGCGGCCGCATCGTCGTCGACCGCGGCCACGAACAGCGCCTCCTTGTTGGGGAAGTAGGCGTAGGCGGCGGTCCCGCTGAGATGCGCGTCCCGGGCGATGTCGGCGACAGAGGTTCCCCGGTAGCCGTCACGGGCGAACCGGGCGATGGCCGCGTCGAGCAGGGCCTGCCTGGTCCGTTCGCCCTTGGTCGCCGTCGCCAGGCCCGGCAAGCTGTCGCTCATGTCACACAGAATATAGGATTTTGAGGGATTGTGTCAAACACTCAGATCGTCTAGAGTGAGGATTCGTGCCGTGCACGACCATTGAGGGCAATATCGCGCTCGTCACCGGCGCCGGAAGCGGCATCGGTCTGGCCGCGCATGCTGGAACGGCGGGGCGGTCACGTCGTCAACATCTCGTCTGGACTCGGGTACACCCCGACTGCTTCGGAGTCCGGGTATGTGACCACGAAGGCCGCAGTGCTCGCTCTCCTTGGTGACAGTTGGGATCGAGGCCGGGCTCGGGTGGTATCTGCATCGGTTCATGCCACTCGGCGTTCAGCACGCCATGGCGCGAGCTGGGGCGTGGCGCCAGCGGAGCGGCTCTGGACCGAAAGTGAGCGGCTCCTGACGTCAGTCGGCTTTGAGCCTCCCCGTGTGCCCTTGCTGGACGTGGTTCGCTCGCGGCAAGCATTCGGGCGCGGACTTCGTCTCGACAAGTAGGTCGGGCGTCGTCATCGCGGAACTCGCGGGACCCTCGCCCAGTACCTGATCGATTTCAGCGAGCCAGTGTGCGGCCGTGTCCAATCGTTCGGTCGCCTCTTCAGACCGGCTTCGTTTTGGTAGGCGGACTCTGTCTGTCGGGTGTGCTCTTGGGTGCGTCATGGTGCCCACCACCTGTTGTTCCCTCCGGGACCCCTGTCATTCCGACCGAAGCCTCGTGACCAGTGTCGCGCCGAACGGTCGCGTTTGGGTGTCACATCTTCACTGATCTCGTCGCGACTGCCACGCGACGAAGCAATCAAGTCGCCGACCTCAGTCGGTGGGAATGCTGACGAACTCCGGGCCGAGCTCCGCCACGGTCGCGCAACCCAGCAACGCCATCGTCCGGGTGACTCCCTCCGCCAGCATGGACAAGACGAGGTCAACGCCTCGCTCACCGCCGGCAGCCAATGCGTAGAGGTAAGCCCGACCTGCCATGCACGCTGTCGCGCCCAGCGCGACGGCCTTCACGATGTCACTACCGCGCCGCACTCCCCCGTCGCAGATCACTTCGACACGATCTCCGACCGCGTCGCGCACCGGCCTGATCAGCTCAACTGGAGCGGGCGCGCCGTCAAGCTGGCGCCCGCCGTGATTCGACAGCGCGATGGCCTCGACACCGACGTCAGCCGCCAGAACTGCGTCATCGACGGTCTGGATGCCCTTGACCACGATCGGTCCGGGCCACTCGGAGCGCATCCAGTCGATGTCTCGCCAGGAAAGCGAGGGATCGAACTGGCTGCTGACGAACTCGGACAGATTCACCGCATCGGTCCCATCGACCGGAGCCGTGCCGGTGACGTTGGCGAAGGTGATGGGCTCGGAGCGCACGAACTGCCACGTCCACCCCGGGTGGAGGGCTCCGTCAACGAGAGTGTCGAGTCCGAGCTTCGGCGGGAGCGTAAACCCGCGCCGGACATCGCGTTCACGACGCCCAAGCACGCCGGCATCGACGGTGACAGCGATCGCTTCGAAGCCGGCCTCCTTGGCCCGTTTCAACATGTCCCGCACCAGGGCTCGATCCCGCCACACATATACCTGGAACCATTTCGGTCCCGAGCTGACCGCACTGATTTCCTCGATCGACCTGGTGGAGAGCGTCGACAGGCCGTAGGGCACCCCGACCTTTGCCGCCGCCCTGGCCACGGCGAGCTCGCCGTCGGCGTCGACCATACGGGTGAAGCCGGTCGGTGCGAGGACGAGCGGAAGCGGGATCGGCTTTCCGAGCAGTGTCGTCGACGTGTCGATGTCGGAGACGCCGCGCAGGACCCGGGGTCGAAACTCCAGCCGCTGGAACCCATCGACATTGCGCGCCAGGGTGAGCTCGTCCTCGGCGCCGCCGTCGATGTAGTCGAATACGCCTCCGGGCAGCCGACGCTTGGCCAGGCGTCTCAGGTCGTCGACGCTGGCCACGGTCCGAAGTCGACGCGCGACCGGATCGAGCTCCAGCCGCCTGAAGCGCATGACTGAACGAAGGGTGCGAAAGGCCGTCATCGCGGTATGAAGGAGTGTAGGTCGGGTGGATCGATCCCCCGAGAGGAGGAGTACCGTGCCGAGTTCAGTCACGAGGGCAGAAATGCGGAAGCTTCTGGCCGAGGGCGCACAGCTGGTCGAGGTCCTTCCGCAGGCGGAGTACGACGAGGAGCACCTTCCTGGCGCCCTGAGCCTGCCCCTCAAGCAGCTCGATGCTGAGCGGGCGGCCGCCCGGCTCGATCGTGGCCGGCCGGTGATCGTCTACTGCTGGGACGCTCTCTGAGACATGAGCCCCCGGGCCGCGTGGCGGCTCGAACGTCTCGGGTACGGACCGTTGTATGACTATGGGTGGGGGAAAGTGGACTGGCTGGCTGCCGGCCTACCCACCGAAGGTTCGGGGCCACACGAGCGACGGGCCCTGGAGGTCATCCAAACGGCTGTGACCTGCGAACCAACTACCGCCGTCCGGGAGGTGGCCGAACGGGCCAAGGTGGCTGGCGTCCCCAGCGTGCTCGTCGTCAACGAGGAACGCATCGTCCTCGGCCGCGTGAAGTTCTCCGACGAGTTGGGAGCCACCGATGGAACCGCCGAGGACGCCATGCAACCGGGGCCGGCCACGGTGCGGGCTCACGAACCGTTGGAGCCGTTGCTGGAACGGATGGCGAAACGGGGTGTCACTGAGATCGTCGTGACCACGCCCGAGGGTCAACTCCTTGGTGTCGTGCGCCGGGAACCTTAGGGATCGCGAGTCGAAGCAAGCTCCAGCACACCGGCGTTCGCCGGCACCTCGTCCTCATCGAGGACGATGACGTCAATCCGTTTGCCGGAGCGGTGTGAACCGCTGTCGGCTCTTGTCCAGGAAGTCACGATGTGGGCCAGGAGCACGCCAAATCCAAACATGATGATGGCGACGTAGACGAGATCGATCAGCACCCCTCCCCCGGCCATGGTCGCCATCACGAGCTGCCATCTGTTGAGCGTCGAGGCGTCGCCACGCGTTGTTTGAGTGGCGAAGGCAACTGACAGGCTGGTGGCCCAACCCATGGCGACGTGCGCGATCTCAAGCAGCCCGTTCATTCCTACCCAGGCCAGGCCCAGGCGGTACACGAGCTCCTTCGGACCTTCGCGCGTATGACGCCACTCGGGACCGGCTCCGATGCAGCCGACTATGACGACCATCGCAACAAAACAGACGTTGATCGCCCCCAACGACACTAGCCAGACCTGTCGCTCCCGGCCGTAACCGGTCAGCATGGCCGTGGAGAGGACCGTGCGCTGGACCAGGTCGAAGTGTCGAACGCCGCCGACAAGGCCAGCTACGACACCTGCGACAGCCACCGCCAGCACGACGAGGCTGAGAAAAGCCCCCAGCCCCTTTATCGTCAAGTCCCTGACGACCGCGGATGGCTGGCGGGCCATCGAATCCTCCTGACCGACGGCTCCGCCCGCACCATGATGACCGATATCCCCTCAGGAGGGTGGGATCCCGGGCTGTCGCAATCAGACGAGGCGGCGGCGGATCACGGACCACCCAAAGCGGCCGATGAGCAGCAGGGCCAGCACCCAGAATGTGAACACGGCAAAGCCACCTGACTCGGCGACGACCGCTTCCAGACCATGGGTGACGCTGTGTCGTGCATGGGACCACGCCTTGGAAAGACCACTCGGGGAGTTTGAACTGGTCGAGACAGAAGATCCGGGCTCGCTCACGTGGATAGCCAGAGTCGAGAACTTGGTTTGGTTGTCCAGGACCCGCTGCTGACCCTGGAGTTCTTCGAGTTGCGTCTGGACTCCACTCAGTTGTTGCTGCACGGCGAGGATGTCGCCAATCGTGGTCGCCTTGGCCAGGATCTGGAGAAACTGATCTCGCGTGACCTGAAGGGAGTGGATGCGAGCGTCGAGATCGACATACTCCGCCGTCACATCTTTGCTCGTTGTTGAGACGGAGATCGGCTTGCCCAGGGACCGGGTCCGAGTGAGGGCGGCGTCGAACTGGTCGACCGGGACTTCCAGGGTGATGTCAGCAGTCGGGGTGTTGGATCCCTCGCTGGACTTGGTGTCCGCGACATATCCCCCAAACCCGCCGGACATGGACGTGAGTTGATTGACCGCGGATGCGAGCTGTCCTCGCTGAACGCGGAGTTGGACATCGCCAGTCTTGACGACGCGTGAGGGCAATGCCGGAGGTCTGGGGATCGGGGACAGGGCCGGCGCCGATGTTCCTGCAGAGACGGATCCGGCTATCGCTTGGCCGGTCGCGGTTCCCCCTGCGCCCCCTTCCGCAGTGCCAAATCCGGCGCCACTGGGGCCAATAAACGCTGGGCGGGTCGGTCGCTGCGCTTCCTGATGCCCCGAGTTGTGGTGGTCTCCAATGACGGCGAACGCGACCGCCCCGATTACGACGGCCATGGCGGCGCCGACGATCACGGTGCGACGGCTGGGGCGGCGGGCCCGGAAGCCGCTGGGCGGACGAGCTCGGGCCCGCTCGTCGCGTGCCGCCAGCACCCGCTCCGGGCCGTCTACTGGCACCTCGATCGCCGATGCAACCTCTTCCAGCGCTTGGTGGAGCCAGTCCTCGTCGATCATCACGCGTCTCCACTCCCCGCCCACTCGTCATCGAATCGGCCCGCCAGCGCGGCGAGCCGGGTGTCGGCACCCAACCGGGCCCGGGCCTCATGCAAGCGGCTCTTCACCGTCCCGGGCCGACGGTGGATGACGCCGGCGATCTCCCTTTCCGTGAGCTGGGCGTAGTAACGAAGTGCCACCACCACTCGCAGCGCGTCGGGCAGTTGGGCCAACACCTCCAGGACGGTCCGGTGCGATTCGCTGGCTACGACCAACGCTTCCGGTTCATGCGCCTCTCCCGAGCTTCGCGCAGGCCGATCGAGATCGAGCGCCGTGGTTCGATCGCGATGGCGCTGCTCGACCCGAAGTTTGGAGAGGCACGCGTTCACCCGGTACAGCCAGGGCTTGACGCCACCCGGTGGAACCGCGGCCCGAAAGCGCCAAGCCCGCAGGAAGGCGTCCTGCACCGCCTCTTCGGCGTCAGCCCGGTTGTGCAAGATCAGAAAGGCGGTCCAGTACGCAGGGGCGTATCCGTCGGCCAACCAGGTGGCCAGGTCGCCGTCCTTCTGCCCATCTCCCCCGAGTACCCGCAATCCCCTCACACCTACTACAACGCTCGGCAGTCCCAAAAGGTTCGGTCCCCGGCCGCCCGTCGTGTCACGATAACGAGTGGCTTTCCGCCTCCGCCACGACCAGCGCCACATCCTCGACGTAGGTCCGTCGGGCACTCAACGCGATCGCCCCTCCGATCAGATAGAACGGGCTGACACACAGGAGCGCCAGGCGCAGGTTCTCACCAAAGAGGGTCGAGAGGCCTCCGATCAGCAGTGCGCCCAGGGCCCCCGACGCCTGCAGGACATTGAGTGCCGCGGCGGCCTGTGACCGCAGCGACGCCGGGGTGACGTCCATCATCATGGCGAACGGCGGGCCCATCGGCAGCGCGACGAGCCCTGACCCAAGAAAACTCCGCGCTCGAGCAGCCGGTCAGCCAAGAAGCCACCGCCTGTGTGCTCGCTCTCGTCTGCAACGGCCTGCGGCACTGCGCCATGCTCGACGAGGTCGACCACGTGGTCGTGCTCCGTTCCCACTCTTTCGCTCTCAAGCCGGTCGCGGTAGAGAACGTCCTGGCCACCACGATGGGGTTCCGGGCGGCTGTTGATGAGCGCGGCCCCGAGCAACGCCACCGGCAACCAGATGACAAACGCAAACCGCCAGGCGCCCTGGTCCACGAGTACGCCGGCGATGATAAGGCCAGCAAAGACGCCGACCGCCGACAGGGTGTTGAAGATGCTGATCCTGCGTGCCCGCTGCTCGACGGGCCACCAGTCGGCGATCAAG
>WNFE01015873.1_pt1 | contig 10516 bp, 17 predicted proteins | sample 5400451 | NCBI WGS metagenome assembly WNFE01 (sample SAMN13153344, study PRJNA577476) | soil metagenome | isolation source: 200 cm saprolite under Douglas fir tree site 2 hole 2 | place: USA:California | collected 2015-04-18 | reverse complement strand
CTCGAGCGCGAGGTCAGTGCGGGTTCTGAGCGACGCACGCAGCGCGCCCAACAGAGCGATTACGAGGGACATTGCCTCCCTGGCTCGCACGCCGCTGGGTCATCGTCCAGTCTGGGCGACAGGATTTTGGCAAAGGACACCGAGAACGCTCACCATTAATCGCTGCGCGAGTGTCCGTGAGCAATCGATCGAGGGTCGCGGCGCTGGCCGAGAGCACGTGCTCACGCACGACTTTGTCGAGTTGAAGATGCCCGTGACGCTCAAGCGCGGGTACCAGAACTGACAACAACGGCTGCCGTCGCTTGCCGCAAACCGGTCAGACGCCTCCCAGAGGACAATCACCGCTGCTCGGACAGCCTCATCGTACAGGCGTAGGCGTGGTCGTCGCGTTTCGATCCCCGCGGCCCGCGGCTCGGCCTTGAGAACCCGAATCGCATGCTTGCGGTGGTATCCCGTCAGCGCCACGAACTCGTCGAGGATTCGAAGCTTCTCTTTTCTCGCGCTTGCTCTATACCGTTCGCCGATTGCTCTGAAGAGTTCTCCTCTGGTTGCAACGGTGATCTTCCTTGCCATCGTGACCTCCTTGGTCCGCCACCGCTGGTAGCAGACTTCGTGAGGCAACGACCCCCGCTCGGTAACGTTTTGAGCGAGTCAATGCGGAGCGTGAACGATGTTGTCGCCATTGACCTGAGCCTAGCGCCACATGCGCATGCGGTCATGGGCCTTCCGGCGACCAAGTACCCGCCGACCGCTCTCTTAGCTAAGAACGGATGGTCAATATCGGCCGATCAAGGTTCCGCAAAGGGGAAGTTGTCGCCCGATCAGTGACCTGTCGAGATCGACCTGAGCCGGTCGACGCACCGCCCCCGATGCAGCGGCCTTGTGAAAAAGGGAGTGGCAGTTTTTGCAAGCTGTCCGCTCGGAGCCCATCGGGTTTTGATTGGTTGCGGAAATGGAACCCTTTCACAAGAGTAGGCCAACAGACTAGGGGCTTCCAGGCCGATAGGGGGTGGCCTCAACAGTAGCGTTTAACAGCGTTGAGAAGCTCGTCGATCAAGAAAGGTTTACATAAGAAACCGGCGGCGCATCTCGGCTGCATGGCGGTGAATCTCGGGCGGGCCGATTACCCTGACTGCCGCGCGATCTTTTCGTCCAGCTCTCCTCGAGCAAGCGAAACGACGGTTTTGAGAAATGTATTCAACATCGCGGCCACATAGGTCTGTACCAATATAGGAAGGACAATCGGCTCGAACCCGGTTCTGCGAGGGAAATCAGGACAGCCGAGTGCTATCTGGTTGTTGAGCACTGGCATCGGTGTCGCTCGGCCACCACTCATAACCAGTGCGTCGACGAGTCCCTGGATGTCGTGGTTCTGGCGAGATTGGTAGCTTAGAGCCCGCTTGAGAAGGTGGTTTTCGATTTCGTTGAAGCCGGATAATTCCCGGTAGAAGTCCTCGACCAGCGCTCCAGCCCCGAATAGCGTTCGATGTTATCGCGAATTAAAATATATGGTCTCTTCTGCGGGCAGCGCTCCAGTCCAGAAATCTACTTCTTCCCCCAATCCCGGAGGAAAAAGCCCGGTGGCCTTGTAGCCCATACTTCTTTCGGCGTTGCCGAGAAGAAATGCCGAAGCCTCAAAGGAGATGACGTCCGGATTCGTTGCGCGCGAATAAGCCTTCAGTTTCTTCCATTCGCCGATAGTCACGACAAGGTCCCAGCTGTACATCAGGATCGCTGTAGCAATAGCCTTAATGATCTCCTTCTCGGAGCTGTTCGCTAGGAACTTGGACCAGCCGCTGCCATTCATTAGTGGCTCGCACAGCGTTCCTAGCCGGGTCTTTGTCCAAGGTCGTCGTCCTAACCGATCGCTTAGCCATGCCCACACGGCTGTTTCCTTTCCGCCTGTCGCTACGCGCTCGCAAAACGTCAAGAACAATGATGGAGCGTAGGTTCGACCCTAACCCCTCGCATCCGAAAACGCACGCGGCCGTATCAGAACGTTGGTTGTCGATCAGCGGACGCACTCAAACTTGGGGGGCGTTCACTTTCCGGTGATATGGCGAAGGAACGGCGCTGCTCCGAATGAAGCGTTCGCCTAATTCCTGGGGAGGGAATGCAAGATGAGCTTGCGAAAAATCAGCAGTGGGGCACTTCTGTCTTCAGCTGTCCTTTTTTGTTTTCTCCCGCTTGTCGCTGCGCAGGCGCAAGACGTTGACGTACAGGGCAACCTGACGATGCACGATTCAACGGACTCCACCGTGGGCAATGTTTTGAAGGAGGGCGTGCCGTTCCTTCACAATTTCGGCACCAACAACACTTTCCTTGGCAGCGGCGCGGGCAACTTCACGATGAGCGGCAGCGGCAACACCGCCGCTGGGAACAGCGCCTTCAATTTGAACACAACCGGTAGCGACAACACTGCCACCGGGTTCGGCGCGCTTGGAAGCAACGATTCAGGCAGCCGCAACACCGCCACTGGGCGAACCGCGCTTTTCAGCAATACCTCGGGCACTGAGAACACCGCGACCGGAGCCAGCGCGCTCTACTTCAACAGCACCGGCAACTTCAACACGGCCAGCGGCTCCAATGCCCTATTCAGCAACTTCGGCGGCAGCTTCAACACTGCCACCGGACACAGCGCCCTCATCAATAACGCCAACGGCAGCGACAACACCGCCAACGGATACCGTGCGCTCTACTCCAACACCATGGGCATCGAAAACAGCGCAAGCGGGACCATGGCGCTCCACAACAACACCATTGGCAGCAGGAACACCGCAAGCGGGAGCATGGCGCTCCACAACAACACCACCGCCGAAAGTAACACCGCAATCGGCTTCATTGCGCTCTACTCCAACGCTACTGGTTACGACAACACCGCCACCGGGGATAGCGCGCTCTACAACAACTACACCGGCAGCGACAACACCGCCAACGGAGTTGGCGCGCTCTCCCACAACACCATTGGCAGCTGGAACACCGCAAGCGGGGTTGGTGCGCTCTACAGCAACGGCACCGGCAGCAACAACACTGCCATTGGGTATTTGGCCGACGTTGCCACCGAGGATTTAACGAATGCCACGGCCATCGGCTCCGGTGCAATCGTCAACGCCAACAACAAAATCCGGCTCGGCGACACTGCGGTAACAGTCATCGAAGGCCAGGTGCCCTACACGTACACCTCCGACCGAAACAAAAAGGAGAACTTCCAGCGGGTGGACGCAGACGAGGTACTCACCAAGCTCCGCGGGCTGGGCGTCACGAGCTGGAACTATAAGGGCCAGGATGCAAAGCAATTCCGCCACTATGGTCCGGTGGCTCAGGACTTCTTCGCCGCCTTTGGCCACGACGCCGTTGGAACCATTGGAACGCCCACCACCATTACCTCCGGCGACCTGGACGGAATCCTGATGATCGCAGCGCAGGCGCTTGAGAAGCGGACGGTAGAACAGGAGAAGGAAATCGCCGCGCTCAGGGCGCGGCTTGAGGCACTAGAGCGGCGGGGCTGCGAGGCCGGCGCGGATGTGAGCGCCGGGCTCTAAGCCTCGTCGTGGGTCCGCGCACCATGACGGACACGCAAAAAGCCGCTACGTTGGTTGTTTGCGCATTTCTTCTTGTTCTGAGTGTCGTCTGCCCTTTTCATGCCGAGAAGCATACAAGCCTGGGCACTGAGAGTGTCAGCGAAGTCCTGGGTTTCACCTATTAAAGCCGGTTCAGCGGTTCATCGCCAGCTCAAGCTACATTCTTTGCCTGCGCTTTGCTGGGACGCTTGCGCTGATTTTGGCTTTCTCACGATGCTGGCCATGCTCAGCCTTCAAACGTGAACCTGCCGCGGGCGCCCTCTGCGGTACTGATGGGGCCCACCTGAAAGACATCCACCGAGCGGGGGTCGCCCCGGTGTGCCCTTGTCCTGAACCATTTGAAAGCGCCTGTTGAAGAAAGTCTGACCTAGCGTAGTTTTTCTACTGTCGCGCATGCTCACCTCGAGCAACGTTCTTCAAAAGACGGCGAATTGCTCGTATCATTGGGATTGGTCTAGCTCGTGAGGGGGTCCGCATGTGCAAGCGAACCAATCCGGTGTTGGCGCTGCTTCTCCTCATGCTTATCGGCGCCACTGGGTGTGTCGGAAGCCCCATCCACCAAACTGCCAAATACAACTCGGTCCAGTCCACCATTAGCGAGAACAATGACAACTTGCTGCAAATGAAGGCTGGCATGTCTCGCGAACAGGTGGTGAAGCTGATGGGGAAGCCAGAGCGCTCCGAAGGCTACGCTTGGGGGTCCGCTTGGCTCTACAGAACTGCCATGACGAGCGGTGTCTACGGCACCGCGGATAGCGACTTTACGCCCGTCGTGTTTGACGGCGAAAGCAAGGTCGTTGGCTGGGGAAGAAACTTCTTCGTCGAGCACGCGAAGCGGTACGAGATCAGCGTCAAGCAGCAATAGCTCACGTAGACGCAGGACGCGCGAACGCCTCGGGCTTTGGACGTTCGCGCGCGGATCAAATTGTTATCCTTCGTAGCGGGCTAGGGTCGCTCCCGAAAAGCCGTCTTCCTCGGCCGGTCTGCCCATTTCAATTCCCCGAGGACCGCTGTTTGCGCCGAGGGACGCGGGATGGTCAGAAAGCCCTGGAATGCCGAGGTTCTGTACGGGCCTGGTCCGCGCCGAGAGCAGGCCTGGCTACGAGCAGTGTTTCTCCTGGAAATCGAGACCTATTTTCCAGAAGTCCTCGCCGCGTTGAAAGAAAGCGTCTACGAAAAATGGCGATCAGCAGCCATGCTCCTGTATCAAAACAGGACTCCAGAAGACATCGCGGGCGGGGTAGATCGGCTCATGCTCTGGGACCGCGTGAAGACTGCTCGCTCGCCGGAATGTAAGTCGGCGAGTGACGCCCTTGATCAATGGGCGGAACGGGATGGCCTGGCGCGCACCTGGGCACTCGACGAGGCGGTCGACAGTATGGGTTTCTGGAGCTGGAAGGTGGAACATGGTCCAGATTCGGAACCCATACCAGTGAATGAGATCGAAAAACCTCTGAGCTGGATTGGATCCAGCCTTCAAACTTTCCGAAGGCTAAGTGATGCTCCAGACAGCACGCCCCTTGCTGCCTGGGACCCGGGAGAAGAAACACTCGCTGCGTTCAGGGAGAGAGTTGAGCGCAATATCGAAAAGCAACAGAGGTGGTGTCGAAAAATGGGCTGTCAGCCGATTAAGCAACGCAGGAAGTCACGAGGCCGATCGATTGAAGTTCGGATGTGGTGGCTGGCTCTTCGGAAGATCAAAAATCTCAACTGTGAGCAGATTGCCGATAAGGAACAACTTCGCCGAGCCACGACTGCGGGAGAGCGCAGCGGGAAAGAGCTGGCCATCTCCGGGAGTGGTGTCCTAAAGGCCATCACGGAACTCGAAAACCAGTTGGGGCTCGATCCGGAGTTATCAAAACGCACGTAACTCCGGGAGCAAGCTAGGCGGTTGGTGTCTCATGCTGTGCACGATGGACGCCACGCCGAACCGATTTCCCGATTCAGTTCTGCCTCTTTCAGCGCGTAGACGCCTGGCACTAGACGCCGAAGTCGATGTGCGAACTGTGTCCGCCTCCCACTACGTCTTTGGAACTGCCGGCTTTGCTGCTTGCCGAGCATCGATCGATCGCCAGATGAAGCTCCAAGCGATTGCAGAGATGGCGTAGACGACAAACGACTCATTATCGAGGCCCGTGGTCAGGCTAATCAACGCGATCGCGATGATGAACGAGAGCGCCGCAGTTATCCCCGGTCTGGAACGGGGCCCCCACCGGCTTCGTTTAAGGAATAAGCGAATGATGAAGCCGAGGACACCAATCCCCAGGAATCCACCAACTAGAAAGCCAACGAAATACATGGCGAGCCCCCTTCGGAAACCGGCAACGAGCCACACTACTACGCAGACAGTCGCGGGCCACGCGCGGGCGGCTGCGCAGCGCGCGCTCGCCTTCACAGGTGTCGCCGGTTTCAATTACAATCCAACGCACTGAGATGCCCCCGAGGGGCCGGACGCGGATAAGCGCGCTGGGGAGTTCATCCGGGCAATTAAAAAGTCGAAGGGCGGCCGAGTCAGCTACGGCGACGTGCTGATAAAGCGAAGGCGGGCGGCGGCGTTGGCCACGCTCTAGTTCGGTGTCCCCCGCGGCGACGTGTCATTCCCACGATGGCTCCCAGTCATCGAAAACAGGCTCGCCCGTCGCGGCGCGTTGATGCTGGCGAAGTTTTTCGCGCTCGCGCTCGTAAATTTCTCGGTTGATTTGCTCCTGAAACTCGGGCGTCCCAGGCTTCGGAGGTGGCGCTTCAGCCGGCTTGTATAGCCAGGCGTGGCAGCGGGAGAAGGCCGCAGCGACGGCCAGCGCGATAGGCGGCCCAACGATCGACTGCTGCTGGGCCTCAAGGGCAGTATGAGCGAGTACGAACTCGATCTCTTGCGTCAACGCTCTCTCGAGGCTCGCTGGGCGAAGGCGCGGCGCGGTGAGCTGGTGATCCAGGCGCCGGTGGGCTTCGTCAAGACCGCCCACCAGCGTCTGGAGAAGGATTCCGACCTGCCGTGCGGCACGCAATCGAGTTGGTCTTCGCAAAGTTCTTCGAGCTGGCCAGCGCGCGTCAGGTGGCGATGTGGTTCATCGACCACGGCGTCGATCTACCTGCGAAAAGGCAAGGATTAACGGGCTGGGAGACGTGGTGGCGACGACCGGCCTATCGGAATGTAATCAGCGTGCTGAAGGAGCCGACCTACGCGGGCGCTTACGCCTACGGGCGAACGACGTCTCAGCGACAGGTGGTCGACGGAACCCTCCAGAAGACGATTGCGCGCAAGCGAGTGGACGAGTGGACCGTATTGATTCCCGAGCATCACGACGGCTACATCTCCTGGGAGCAGTTCGCCAGGGTCCAGCAGATGCTTGACAATAATTCCGCCGGCTTTCAGTCGAATCAGCGTCCCGGAGCACCGAAGAAGGCACCGGCGCTGCTCGCGGGGCTGCTGCGCTGCCGCCGCTGCGGCCGTAAGCTGATGGTGGGCTACTCGGGCAAGAAATGCGTCCGTCCCACGATATCAGTGCCATCGAGGCGATCCGCCAGTTAGCGCTCATCTGCGCTGACAAGGCGACCGCCGCCTATCTGAACCGCAACGGCATGTTGACCGCCCGCGGAAACCGATGGGGTTGCATGTCGATCACCTCACTTCGGAACAAGCGCGGAATCGCCGTGTACTCGACTGAACGGCAGAACGGCAACGGGCTGAAGGGTGGATGAACTTGACGGAGGCCGCAAATCACCTCGGCGTCGCGGCGAAGACCGTGCGCCGATTCGCCGAGCATGGCGATGTGAAGGCAATGCATCCGCTCCATGACGGTCCCTGGGTGTTCAACTCCACCGATCTTGAAGACCCAAGCTTCCGTGCGCGACTCGAGCAACGACTGAGCGGCACCACCCCCGCGGGACCAGATGTCAGGCAACTCGCCCTGGCGATTTCAACCACATACCGAGGTGAAGCACTGTGACTCCCACTTGTAGTACTCGACAAATGCGAAGAGAAGGCGACGAAAATGCCGGTCGTTCAACACGATGGTGTGGTCGAGTAGCTCGCGGCGGAGCGTGCCGACGAACCGCTCGGCCACGCCGTTGCCAGGGGCTACGGTAGCTGATGCGGGTCGGCTCGAGTCCCATGGACCGGACCACCGTGACGAGCTCGGCCGAGAAGCTCGAGTCGCGGTCGAAGACCAAGTACTTGGCTGCGGTGTGGAAGGGGAAGGCCTCCCGCAACTGCTGCATGACCCAGGACGCCGTAGGGTGCGCCGTGAGGTCCCAGTGTAAAATCTCGCGTCGGCGGTACCGTATCACGAAGAGTACATAGAAGATTCGGAAGGTCGCCGTCGGCACGGTGAAGAAGTCCATCGCGGCGAACACCTCGCGATGGTTCCTCAAGAATGTCATCCAGGTTTGGCGGCGCTCTGGTCGACGTAAGAGAGTGCGAAGGTAGCGAGACACGCTGCGCTCGGAAACCTTGAACCCCAGCCGAAGTAACTCGCCGTGGATCCTGGGTGCGCGCCAGAGGTTCTCCGTCGCCATCCTGCGAATGAGGTGGCGCACTTCCCTGGCGACGGCGACCTCCCCGGTTACCGCGGCGGGACAGCCACCGCCAGTACAGCCTGAAGTCAGCACGGTGCCAACGGATGACTGTCTCAGACTTGACGATGACGAGGGCGTCCGCCCAGCCAGACCACAACTGTCGAAGGGCGACCCAGAAGGCTCGGTCGGCGGGCCGGATGAGAGGGCGTCGCCGAGGCGCCAAGGTGGCGAGCTGCTGGCGAAGGGCGAGGTTCTCGAGCAGGAGATCGCGGCGGGAACGGAAGCCCGAGACGAACACCCGCATCGACATCGCCACGAGTCGAAGCATGGAGAAGAGAGGCTGCCGTGCCCGACCCGAAACATCAATGAATCCCTAAGGGACGACGTTCTGGCGAACGACAAGCGCCATGCCTGTCCCAGAGTCGAGGCAGATCCAACTGACTCATTAGGCGCTCAAGCTTCCCTTTATCCACGGATTTCGTAGAGCTCAAGTTCAGCGATCGCTCCCAACGAGCGCAGACTTGTTGCGCGGCCCGAATTCTCCGGTCGTCGTCGCGTGGCAGCGGCATGTTGAATATCCGCGCGAAAAGCTTCGACCAGCTCAAGGCCGAGAAGAGTTTGTTTGTAGGCAGCGGCAACCTCGTTCCAAGTTGGTGGAGCTTCTGCAAGGGCACGGCGCATGTCTTCAGTGAGGAGGCTCGCCATGTGGTTCCTCTTCAAGGGCGCAAGCACGGCGGTCTTGGCTTGGGGGTGTGGAACGAGGGCCGCGATGATTCTGTCTCGCAGAGTTACCCATTCCGGGCTCGTCACCAACACGTTGACCGTAGTTCTATCTTCCAGCTCGCCTCGCGGCTTTGCCATCACTTCTAGGATACGGGTGAGTTCGCGGACTCCGACAAGAGCTGTGCGGAGGTCGCTTGCCGCTTCGGCTGCGGTGGCAATGCGGCGAGCGTCCGCTTCCTTCCCGGCCAGTCTCCATATACGTTGTGGAAAGTGCAGGGATGTCCCTGCTCATGTTCCAGGCATTGATTATCACCACAATTAGAATCGAAGGTTGTCACATCAGTCCAGGTGACGGGCATAGGATTGGGTGGATTATCGACCTGAGAGAGCTGATCGAGAAGCGCCAGGAAGTCTGGATCGTCATGCGCAGGAGGAGGGCCGTCCATGTGCAGAGCAATGTACTGCTGCATGATGTTGCAGGATTGATCCGCATTAGCTGAAGTACCCACGAGGACGAGGGAAAGCGCAAAGAAAAAAACCAGGGTTCGCACAGCTAAGGGGACAAAGACTCGCATAGGGGCGCCTGTTGGGTAGTTCTTCTACGCCCTAACCAGTACGCCCTAACCAGCTATTCGACAATTAGGAAGTTTAAGCGTGATACGTCGCAAAAGGCGGCGTTACCCTCTTGATAGTGCACGGTCGGGGCGGGCTGTGGCTGGCAAAAACTGGATCGCGGTTGACGCAGAGATAGCTGTCGTTGGCCAAAACTCGATCCAACGGCTGATCGACCGACGAGTTGCCCGATCGGCGCCGCCGATGATGGACCCTCTTGGACGTGGCCCGGCGCTGCAACCGCAGCAGTGCACAAGGCGATCGCTGACGTCAACGCGGCCCGATCCGTCCGACTCGGCGACTCCGCTCGTGGGCAACCATCGCCGTAAGGGATCAGATTAGTAGCCATCACGGCCGACTGCAGGCGGCTGCTCTGACGGACGCGCAACGCGACGAATGGGAAAAACCTTAGCGGCTCGGACGATCCTTCGCCATGTTGGCGAATTGCTCGCACGAGCGACCCGCGGCCTCTGCAAGAGCGGCAAGGCATTGATGAATAGTCGATTTAGAAAGCGGGGGAACCAACGTCTCGTCTAGGCAATGATTTAGACACTCCTCCTTCCCATCCTCTTTCAATAGACCGCAATTTGACGGCCTTGGTGCAGTGCCCCAGCCAGTGGGCGGCGAGGCAAGCGTGTGACGTCCCGCGCAGGCTCTACCCACTTCGGCAATGCCGACCTGCGCAAGGCGCTTTACATGCCAACGCTCACCCGCTTTGACATCCACGCTAGTTTTACGTAGGAGTACGCCCGCTATCAAGAAACGACGTATTCTCCCGTAAAACTGCGTCCGATGAACGCAAAAGGAGAACCAGTCATGGCGAATCCAACATCCCCGCAGCAACCAGGGAAAGCTGGTACCCCTTCTGCGCAGCCCACGCAACCCCAGAAAAGCCCTGGGGGCGCGCCCGCAGCATCGCCGCTCCGTCAAAAGCTGTCGGCACTGCCCAGTCAGATGAAGAAGCTGTTCCTCGGCCTTTTCGAACATCGGTGACAACCACGTAGTGACAGCACTCGGGCAGCCCGCTTTTACGCCAGGGGATCATGCCTTCTCAGAGCTTGAGAAGTTGATTGAGGTGGCTCTGC
>WNFE01005016.1_pt1 | contig 10518 bp, 7 predicted proteins | sample 5400451 | NCBI WGS metagenome assembly WNFE01 (sample SAMN13153344, study PRJNA577476) | soil metagenome | isolation source: 200 cm saprolite under Douglas fir tree site 2 hole 2 | place: USA:California | collected 2015-04-18 | reverse complement strand
TCGGGGCGGTAATCTGCATGGGACAGTTGGTAACTACTTTAACGAGCTGGCAGTTCCTGGCTATAGGTAAGCAGTTCTTGGTAAAGAAAGACGTAATGGCGGTTTTTTTTGGTGACTTCTATTTTTACGCGGGCGTGCTTGGGCTGTTGTTTCAGTTGCTGTTGACCGCAAGATTTTTGCGCCGATTCGGTATTGGCACCGCGCTGTTCGTTCTTCCCGTCACTGTATTCATGGGTTCGGCCGGTCTACTGGTTCTTGGCACGCTGGCTTCCGCAGTGGCGCTGAAGGGCGGCGACACGGTGCTGCGCTATTCGGTCGACAGGTCCACGGCCGAGTTGCTTTACCTGCCGCTCCCTGCCGGTGTGAAGCTACAAGTAAAATGGTTCATCGATACCGTCATCTGGCGGCTGGGTGATGGGCTGTCTGGCCTAATCGTTCTCATCTTTGCCACCTTGTTGCACTTCTCCCCGCGTCAAATCAGCTGGGTCGTGCTGGTGCTGGCTGGCGGCTGGATTGTGGCAGTCTCTGTCGCGCGGCGACAATACGTCGCTACCCTGAGGGAAAGCATTAGCCAGCATCGCTTCGATGTGGAACAAGCCAGCGCTCCAGTGCTGGACCGGTCGACTACGGACCTTCTGGCCACCAATCTTTCCGCATCCGATCCCAAGGACATTCTTTACGCGCTGTCCCTTTTTGAAATGGAACAGCAAAGAGCTGCCCATCCGGGGATACGGGCTTTGCTGAGTCATTCCGCACCGGAAGTGCGGCAGAAGGCAATCGCCATTCTCTCCGCGGCGAGCGACAAAGCCGCCGTTCCAGAAATGCAACAACTACTGCGGGACCCGGAACTCAGTGTGCGCACCGAAGCCCTGCTTTTCTTGAGCCATCATGGACATATCGATCCTCTGACGGTCATAGAGCAACTTGGCGATTTCCCCGACTTCTCGGTCCGGTCGGCTGTCGTCGCCTTTCTGGCGCAGCCCGGCGAAGCTCAGAACTTGGAAGCCGCGCGGAATATCCTGGACTCGATGGTCAACGAAGCAGGAGAAGAAGGCCTGCGTAACCGCGTGGAAGCTGCCCGGCTCCTCGGAGAGTTGCCGGACTGTTTCGATCCTTTGCTCTCCAAACTTCTTGCCGATTCCGACACTCACGTGGTTTGCGAGGCCATCCATTCGGTCGGAATGCTGCGCAAGCGCCGGCTGGTCCCCGAGTTATTAGACAGGCTCGCAGACCATCGACTAGCCCCTGCGGCCGCGCAGGCACTGGGCCAATTCGGGGACTCCATTGTAGGAGGTTTACGCGACCACCTCTGTGATTCTGCCGTTCCCATCCAAGCACGCAGAGAAATTCCCAGCGTACTGGTGGCTCTCGGAACGTCAGCCGCCGCAAGCGTACTGCTTGACAACCTCCTGCAGGGCGATACCACTTTGCGCTTTCGGACCATTGCCGCTCTCAACAAACTTTGCCGGCTGAATCCCCAGATCGTGCTGGACGCTCAGATGCTGGAGACCGTATTGGCGGCCGAGATTCTGGGGCACTACCGGTCCTACCAGATTTTGGCCACCATCGGCGCGACGACAGACGGCGTCGATCCTCTCGCGCGAGCGCTGAAGGAGGCTATGCAACAGGAACTGGAGCGCATCTTTCGTCTGCTGAACCTCCTGCATCCCCGGCTCGATTTGCACAGTGCCTATGTAGGTCTGCAGTCCACGAGCGTCGCCGTGCACGACAATGCCTTGGAATTCCTCGATAACGTCTTGAAATCGCAATTGCGAGATATGCTCGTTCCTTTGTTGGATAGCAAGATCACCGTGGCAGAACGAGCCCAGATCGCACAACGGCTGGTGCGCGCCAAAATCGAAAGCCAGGAACAGGCCGTAGCAGAACTCGTTGCTAGCGACGATCCATGGTTGAAGTCGTGCGGAGCCTACGCCATCGGAGCTCTGGGGATAAAATCTTTGGAAGGTCAATTAGATGGATGCCTGAACGAATCAGACCCGCTGCTGCGCGAAACGGCGCGCGCCGCGAAACTCCGCCTGGAAGCCCTCGCCGCGAAGTCTTAACCCTTCGCGGCCTCGAGCAAATCTCTCACGCTCCGCCGCCGATGCGCGCGGAAGGCTAACGCATAGGCGCCGCGGCTGGAACCCGCGCATCACATCTCGAAAAAGTTATCGCGGCAGCCGAAGGTCTATGCGCTTCGCGTGCAGCACGCCCTTATCGTCTACCTGGCCCAGAACAATCACAAACGATTCTTCCTTGACGTCGTCTTGTTTCCCGGGCTTTCCAAGCTTCGTCCATTCCGTCGAGCTGTCATAGGCGACCTTCTTCAAATGCCCGGCCATGGTGGTTTTGGCGTCGCGGATGTCCATCTGCGACTCGTCTTTATTAATTCTGACGACGTGGCCTTGCCATTTCGTCTCTTTTTTCGCAGCCGGTGCTTTTTTATCTTCGGCCGCGGCCTGATTGGCGCCCGCAGGCATTGCAGCAAATAACGCTCCTGCAAGTGCTAGCGAAAGTAAAGTTGGGAAAACCTTCATTGCATCCTCCATGTTGGAATAACACCTGGGTCTCGACCGCCCTACAAAGGGAACGAACACGCGGGGAGAGGATAATGCGGCGATGGGGAAGTGTAAAGAAGAATCTGCCCAAAAACGATAACTTCTGTGGCCGCCGCAGCGATTGGTGTTGTCTCCCCGCGTGGCCGGGGGGTACAGTATGGGGCAATTTCCGGAGGACACCCCATGCAGGAATTGCCCAAGCCCTTGGCGAGATTTCTCGTCGTTCTTCTGGCTTGCGTAATTATTCCGTTGGCTGCGCATGCGGCCGACGATACCCCGCTTACCAAAGAACAGATCAAGCAGTTTCTTCTGACCGCTGAAATCATCAAGAGCAAACCCTCGAGCAAGGGCGTCACGCATCCCTGGCACCTCACCCTCAGCAACGGCACTATCACCCACGACGCATCTTTCCAGACGATCGACGAGCACAAGACCGAGATGAAGTTCGCGAACGGGAAGGTCGAACTCAATTTTGTCGACTCCTACAAGTACAACATCGCGGCCTATCGGCTTGCCGAACTCCTGGGCCTCGACAACATGCTGCCGGTTTATGTCGAACGCAAGTGGCAAGGCAAGACCGGTTCGCTCAGCTGGTATCTCCCCGCCAAGATGGACGATGTCGAGCGCGTCGAAAAGAAGATCGAACCTCCCGATCCCGATAAGTGGAACAAGCAGATGTACCGCATCCGCGTTTTCGACGAGCTGGTCTACGATACCGATCCCAACCTCACCAACGTTCAAATTGGCGAAGATTGGACTGTCTGGCGCGTCGACTTCAGCCGCGCCTTCCGCACGAACAAGGACCTGCGCGTCCCGAAAAATCTGGTGAAATGCGACCGTCAGCTCTTCGAAAAACTGAAAGCCCTCAAGGCTGATGAACTGGCGGAAAAAACCAAAAACTATCTGAACAAGGATGAGGTGAAAGGCGTGATGGCCCGCCGCGATAAAATCGTCGCCACGTTCCAAACCCTCATCGCCGAAAAAAGCGAAAAGGAAGTTCTCTACTAGCCCCGCCCTCGCCCGCCGTTCATCGAGTGTAAGCTTTCGGCTTGCGAACCAAACCGGTCAAGAAAAGTCAAAGCACAAATTACTTGACGCCGCCGGAGGGACTGGTTGCGGCGGGCGTGTTTGTGTTGGCGCTGGCGAAGTAGCCGCGGCGGGCGCGCACCTGATAGCCCTTGTGTTCTGGGACTTCGATGCGGATCTTGTGGTAGCGGCCGTCGAGAACATAGTTGTTCGGAAGATAGGCGATCGAATATTGATTGCGGAGCTCGTCGCCGATGTCCTGGAACGATTGATCCAGATCATCGACGTGATAGGGGAAGAAGGAGCGGCCGCCGGTTTCTTCAGCGAGTTCCTGAAGAATTTTGTCGCCATCGGTTAGATGATACTTGCGGTCGCCGGATTTGGCCGGCTCATTATTCTGCGTCAGGGAAATCCACTGGATGCTGGTGCTGATGGTGTAGATGACGACGCTGGTGCGCTGAGCCATTTCGATGGCTTCCGTGCGCGTGTGGTTCGAGAGATTATCCTCGCCGTCGCTGATCAGAACCATGACGCGGCGGACCACGTCGGGCTGGTCGCCGGGAGGCCGCGGCGGGTGGCTCAATTCCTTGACGCAGGCTTCGTAGATGGCGTCGTAAATCGCAGTGCCGCCGCCGGCGCGCGTCTTGGTGATCTGGTCACGAAGCGCTCCCGCATCGCCGGTGAAGGGCTGGATGATTTGCGGCTCGTCGTCAAAAGTCATGGCGAAAGCTTCGTCTTTGTTGCGGCGGAGGACGGTGAAAAGAAAATTGATAGAGGCGTCCTGCTCGAATTTGATGCGGTCGCGGATGCTGTTGGAAGTGTCCAGCAAGATGCCGATGCGGAGGGGGAGATCGGACTGTTTGCTGAAATAACGGATTTCCTGGGGAAGCTTGTCGTCGAAAATTTTGAAGTCGGTTTTTTCCAACGCGGGGACGAGCTTGTTGCGGCGATCGAGGACGGTGAAGAGGACGTCGACGAGATTGACGCGGACGCCGATCTTTTGACCGCTTTGCTGGGCAGGTTCCTGACTCGGGGCCGGGGACTGTGCCGGAGGAGTGGATTGCGGCTGGGGAGCGGCCGGGGCTTGCTGAGCACGGTCCGTGAGCGGAGCGAGCAGCAAGATCACGCTCAGAAAAATCGAAATGAGTAGGCGTCGCATGTGCATTGATTATAGGTATCCCGCGAGCGCAGCGTCAATTCGGGTTGGCGGCTCGCCGGAGGCGGCAGAAAGTTTTTTCAAGAAATCGTGAAGCTCGCTGGGGAACGGGGCTCGCACTTCGATCCATTCGCCGGTGCGGGGCTGCGCAAAGCCGAGTTTGGCGGCATGGAGAAAATTGCGGCCGAGCGGGGGCAACTCCGTTTTCTCGACACGCAATTGGCCAGCAGCGCCGTAGAGGGTGTCGCCGACGACGGGATGTTTGAGCGCGGAAAAGTGCACACGAATCTGATGCGTGCGGCCGGTGTGGAGTTGGACTTCGACGAGCGTGGTGTTGCCGATAGTGGCGAGGGAACGCCAATCGGTGCGCGTGGCGCGGGGATTGGTCATGGCGGCGCCGTGCCAGGCCTTGCGCTCGACAGCCATGCGCGTGCGATGAATGGGGTCGCGGCCGATGGCCAGCTCGATGCGGCCGGTTTTTTCCTTGAGCAGGCCCTGCACGAGTGCGATGTAGATTTTTTTCACTTTTCGCTGGCGAAAAGCTTCGCCAAGTCTCGCGTGGGCGGCGTCGTTTTTGGCGACGAGAATCACGCCGGAAGTTTCCTTGTCCAAGCGATGCACGATGCCTGGACGCAGTGGATCGGCGGACTGCGAGAGAGACTGGCCGCGGCCGAGGAGTGCGTTGACGAGCGTGCCGGAGACTGCGCCGGCACCGGCGTGCACGGTCATGCCGGCGGGCTTGTTGATGGCGATGACGTCGTCGTCTTCGTAGAGGACATCGAGAGGGATCGATTCGGCTTCGGCGCGGATGGGCGGGCGCTCGATGATTTCGAGAGTGATTTTTTCGCCGCCGTGAAGATGGAGCGCGCCTTTCTTGGCGGCGTGGCCATTGATTTGGACGAGGCCGGACACGATCAATTCCTGGACGCGAGTTCGGCTGAGCTCGGGGCATTGGGAGGCGATGAAGCGGTCGAGACGCGAGCCGGAATCGGTGGCGGTGGCGAGAAGTTCGCGATGCGTAGCGGAATCGGGAGAAGACACGGAAGGATTGTAGCAAGGGGGGAGGGTTGAAGGCAGAATGCAGAAGGCAGAAAGCAGAGCCAGGGAGCCCCTTTCCGCCAGAGGCGGAGTGTTCCATTTTGGGAAGAGTTGGTACACACCCCGGTTGTTTTCGTATGAGTGGCAAATAAAGGAGTTAGGGAAGGGGGAGTCTGTATGAGTGGCAAGGAAAGGACTTAAAGTATTTGGATTTTCAGTGGGTTGCGGGCGACTTGTAAGAGTGGCAAATAAAGGAGTTTGTGGCCCGTGACCCCGACCGGGCTGGGGCAGGCCAGCGGCTGGTGAACCGTAAGGGAGGGAACCAGATTGTAAAGCCGAGTTCATACGACAGGGTAGCACGGAATGTACCGAATGTCAACTGCTAACTACTTAGTGATTCGAATGAGATGTGGTAACGGGGACACAGTGGGACGTAAGTGGGGCAATGGGAAGGGTTTGCAGGAGGATTGGGCCTTGAAAAAGTTTTGGAAATCTGCAGGAAGGTCAAAAACCGTGCCTCTAAGACCGAAGGGTACGGCACCCGAACTCGTCCAAGCGGTGTGTGTTTGTGCCACCCGCCGTTCTAACGGATCGAGGGGCGCCTCCCCTATCGCCTCAATAGACTGAAGCCCAGTACGCCGCGGAAGTGGGGGTACTCACTGCGAGATCGTAGAATTCCACTCCGTTCGTTCTTAGAGTCCCAAAAAACTCGTCGCTACCAACATCGTCGCTACCATCCAATGACGGTAGCCAGCCCTTCATCAATGCTTCGTAAGCAAGCAACCAGTTCTCGTCGTAAAGGCTCTGCGCCGTCATGAACTTCTTCCACGCGGAAGTATCGAGGCCATCCGCCAAGCCACTGACGTCTAGATCAAGAAACAATAGCGCAACGAAGGAATCCTCGACGGCGGAGATTTCTTTGAATACTTCGGGTGGCAGTGCAATTGTAAAGAGCTTGCACATCCATAGAGCCCACGCTAACTCAAATCCCTGTCGCAATCGTGCATGGTGACGCGCAACTTCAGCCAATGAATCCCCCAACTTATTGCGGTCAATTACATAGCCCTTCTCCTCGTACCTTCTGAGTAGTGTCGCAAGATTCGGAGCAAGCGCAGGCTCATTGACCAAGCTAGTTAGAAGAAAGGCTTCGTACAAGGGCCATCTTGCCGGCGTAATTTCATAACCCATGGTTTGTTTGACCGCAAATTTCAAAACCTGATTGTGTGGGTGCTTTGCGGCGCTCTCGTAAGCTGCGCTGAAGTAGCTCACCAGATCTCTCGCTTCCCAAGGTTCTGTATTTCGTATCTGAAGCGAGCGCAGCTGCACTTTCCAGGAAGGCTCCATTGCTTCTGGCATCGCGAGAATATCTGTCTTGTTCGGATTGATCTCCAAGCCAAAGTGAGTTGAAACAGCGTGCAGAGCTGTCAGCGCGGCCTCTGCTTCTTGTCGTTCCGTGAAGTACAAGGAGTAGTCGTCGACATAGCGGAAACCCTTTTGGTTAGGGAACGCGTCCTGCATCCGCACGTCAAGAGCTACCCCTAGAATTTCGGCGATCAGATCGGATGTGTCCGGGCCAACCGGAATTCCGAGCGTTTGCAAATCTTGAGTAGCCCGTGCAGCAGAATCGATCAGATTGCCAAAGAGCGATGTATCCTTCTTCTTAGCCTTTGCGACCTCCTTCGTGTGGAGCGCCCAAGGAATGCTGTGAGTGTACAGCGTGTGGTAAAAGCGCGAGATATCAGCCTTCAAAACGTATCTTGAACCGGGAGAGGAAAGCAGACCATGTCCTTTCCAAGTTCGTCGAAATCCCTGATTCTCTTCAGCGCTCGCACTGAGCTGCTGTCCTGCTCTAGTCGACTCCTCGAGAGTTGCGACGTCGCCATGTGCGCCTCTATTTCACGCCAGTGGTCGGAGAGGACACTAATCAACTTAATTTGATGCCGCGGATTGGGAATTCCCAGGAGTCTTCTCACATGTATTAGGCGAGGGATTGAATGGTAGGCACACTTCGAGTTAAAAGGCCTTTTGTCTAGCAAATCCGAAGGAATTTTGTTGAGCGCCGCAGCAAGACTGGTGGTAGAGAAAGCTGGAGGCACCTCTTTTGGGAAATACCCGTTACCGACAAGAGATTCCTTGAGTGGCACTATAGCTTGTTATCGTACGAGTATTTTGTAAAAGGTAGAAAGGTAAATTCCTGGATGAGTGGTGGCGCGGACGCTCTGTCTCGTTCTTGGGCGTGGGGTCTTTCTCGACCAACTCTGCCGGCAGGTGTGCTATTTAAGTTGCCGATCCGGTTGTCTTCCGGCGAAGCTTGCCCCAAAACCGTGCCACCAACCAGCACAACGGAACTAGCAAGACTAGCCAGGGAATCACGGTAACAATTGCGGAGATCAGCCAGGCGACGCTGACTGCCATGTCTGAGCCGGACTCGCGCAAGGCCTCCCAAATCGGCGCAAAGACCCCGCCACGCCCGGAAGTTCGCTCCGGAGCGAAAGTGATCTCGACGGCAACTTTTTCTGTTTCGTTGGCCAGGATTTTGCGTTGGGCGGTCTCACTATCCAACTCCGACTGGACGTCGGTAAGCTGCTTCTGGATCTCCACAAAATCCTTCACGGTCACCGAAGGCCGTGCCAGCATCGTCCGCAAACTGTCCCGGAAGCTGGTGAGGTTCTTAATCTTCGCGTCGGTATCGATCACAACAGCGGTCTTGTCTTCGCTCTCCGTGGTGTGCTGAACGATGTTGCCCAGTTTCTGGACGTGATCGAAGAGTTTCTTCAAATCTTCGGGGATGACGCGCAAGACCATGCTTCCGGACGCGGCCGAGTCGCGCGTCTTCGTGGTGATACTGGAAGACACGACCACGCATTGAAGGGTGCCGCAGAAATTGATCGTGGACTCCCAGGCTTTCGGAACTTCCGACTCCGGTGCAACAATCTCGAGCTTGTGCTTCACGGCGATGAAGCGCTGTGCCAATTCACGCGGCGAGGCCATCATAAGCGCCCTTTGCACAGGCATACTCCTCTTCGCGCTCTCGCAACCAAGCGTCATTAGCAGCAAGCAAAAGGAAATGAGAGCGGTGAATTTGCGCAGCATTGAGCGGCCATCCTTAGTCACTGAAGCGGCACCAGCATACATGCGGAAATTGGAAAATTGAAATTGGAAAATGGGGAAGAAAAGTCCCCACCATTGCAAGAAACAAAAGCGCAAGGATGGGGCACCCGGCGGATTTTATGCAAGGCGGCAGCGTTCCAAGCAGCCCGAGACGTGACCGTCCTATCGGAATGCGAGGTTAGATCTGGGGAAAATGAATATTCAGCTTATAGCAAATGTAGAGAACCAGGATCGCGCCCAGTGTGGAAAAAATGAGGCCGGCGGGATGATATCGTTCGTTTGTCGGGCGCGAAAACATGTGGGTAACGGCGCCGCCGAGGATCGATCCGATGACGCCGAGCACGGTCGTCCAGAAGATCGTCATGTGGACGTGCATCACCGATTTCGCGATAAAGCCCGCGATTAGCCCAATAAGAACATACCAGATTAAGTGAAACATACTTTTTCCTCCCTCGTTTGCCTTCAGAACATCGTCGAGTGTGAGCCAGGGTTTGGCAATTAACCCGGAATTTCCGATTTGGACCTCTGTCTCGCGCATCGTACGCTCCTCCTGCCCTAGGCACAACGAATTTGCCACAAGAGCAAGCCTCGCCGAGATCAGTTGGCTTCCGTCAGCTACAATTCCATAAGGGAATTGGCCCAATGCCTCGCCAACTCGCGTCAAACGAACACCTCGATTATATTGCCGCCCTGCTGGACGATATGTTTCGAATCCCTGGAACCCAGATTCGATTTGGGCTTGACGCCTTGATTGGCTGGGTACCCGGGATCGGAGATGCCCTGGCGGGCATCGCATCTTTTTTAATTGTGTTCGCGGCCTGGCGCCGCGGCGTGCAAGCGATCACTCTTGTTCGCATGATTGCTAACGTACTTCTGGAAACCACGCTGGGTGCAATACCGGTAGCAGGCGACGTCTTCCACATCTTTTGGAAGGCGTCGACGTAACTACCGCCTGCTGATCCGGGACAAGGAGCAGCCCGGCGCCAACACCGGGCGGGATTGGATGTTCCTCACAATCATCTTATTCACCATTATTGCTGCGGCGGGGATTCCGATTGGCGTTTTGATTTGGATTCTGCGTTCTCATTGAGCGCAAAAGCGAAAGAGTCAAAGAGTCAAAGAGTGAAAGAGTGCAAGAGTGAAAAGCTTCCGGTTTGCTGTTCCAAAAGAGTCTTGCCACTAATCGAGGGTGAAGGAAATAAACAACAGCTTTTGGTCGCGCTGGATCTGCAGAGCGACCGGCGCTCCTGGCGGCAGAGCCTTGAGCGCACTACGCAGACGCTCCAGGGTAGTCATGGGCTGGCCATTCAGCGTGCGAATCACGTCTCCGGCGTTCAACGGCACTTCCACACCAGCGCACGCCGACTAAAACCGTTGCCTGGGCCTTCCCACTTAAATATACCTTGACACGTATATGCTCCGTGGAGTATACACAGAGCACATGGAATCGGTGTTCGAAATCATTGCCGAGCCGAACCGCCGCGCGATCCTGAGCCTGCTGGTCTCGTCACAACAGTCGGTGGGAGAGATCGAGCGGCAGCTTGGCATGCCGCAGCCGATGGTGTCCAAGCACCTGCGCGTGCTGCGCGAGGCCGGTTTCGTGGAGTCCATGGTGGATGCACAGCGCCG
>WNFE01004391.1_pt1 | contig 10520 bp, 11 predicted proteins | sample 5400451 | NCBI WGS metagenome assembly WNFE01 (sample SAMN13153344, study PRJNA577476) | soil metagenome | isolation source: 200 cm saprolite under Douglas fir tree site 2 hole 2 | place: USA:California | collected 2015-04-18 | reverse complement strand
CGTTCTAAGTTCATCGCAAACATTTATGTTCTCGCGTTATATGACACTAAGTCATATAGCTATAATACATTATACCCAGATATAATACCTTATGACAAGAGCACCTATGACGGAACATCAAATAATACGAATGAGCATCTATTTTCAGGTGGTGGAACAAGCAGAGGAGCACCTATGGAACAATTTGAGGCCTATCCGAGTACAGCCCAATCGCCGCACGGGCAAGCTGCTGCACCACAGGCGCGACTTCCTGAATACTACGCGAGGGGCCAGCGAGGGTGTCGAAAAACTCGAAGCCGATCAAGGTGAAGAGGACATTGATCACCTTATCGATGGCTTCAGGACCAGGTCGTCCGTGCTGCTCGGCGAGCCGCCGGACGATGACACCAATACCTTGTCGTCGCCGTTCGTCTCTTGCCCGTATCACGTGTTCAAAATCCGGATCGAGGGCGGCCAGAGCTCGTAGCCGACGCATCACGAGCCGATCGGCGTTCCAGAAGCGACTGAAGACGTTAATGTATTCATCCAGAGCGTCGAGCGGTTCGGGGCGACGGAAGGCGTCGGCCAGCTGCTCCATCCCTCCATAGGCTGCAAGGAAGTCGCTCAGGGCTTCGAGGAGCCCGATTTTGGAGCCAAACTGGTGATAGACGGTCATGCGGGCGACGTCGGCCTTGTGAGCGACAGCATCAATGCTAAAGCCGGAGAAGCCAGAGCTTTCCGCGAGCAGTTCGCGGGCCGCAGTGAGGATGCGGGCACGCGTCTGTTCGGTGGCGGCTTGACGCTGACCAAGTCGGTAGGGGCGTGGACTCATCGCTGACTTGACACCTCTCAAATTTCATTGTATAATCTGGACATCCAAATAAATTGGATAGCCTATCTATATAATAGACTCTTTTGAAACGACTGTAAAGGAGCCATTCCTAAAAGGAGTGCTGAAGATGCCAAACGAACGTCGATGGCTGGCAGTCACTGCCATTGGCCTCTCGCTCTTTCTGAGTGCGCTGGATGCGACGATCGTCGCGCTTGCGCTGCCCTCGATTGCACAGCATTTTCAGCTCTCGGCTAGCCTGGCGTCCATAGTGACCTTGAGTTATACGATCCCGTTGACGGTGCTCATCCTCCCCTCGGGAGATCTGCTTGGTCGCTTCCGTACCCTCCCCACCTTCCTCGTCGCTGTGTCGGGCTTTGGCCTAGGGAGTATCACCTGTGGGTTGGCGTCGAGTTTCCCACTGCTAGTACTGGGCCGTGTGATACAAGGGATGCTTTGGAGCAGTGATTGCCACACAGGGCATTGCTGTGGCCGCAGCCATCGTCTCACCTGGCGAACGAGGGCGGGCTATGGGTATTATTGGCGCGCTTGCACCTCTCGGCTCCATTGCAGGCCCAGGAATAGGCGGCCTGCTGCTGGCGCATTTCGACTGGTCGGCCGTCTTCTTTGTGAATGTGCCGATGTGCCTGCTGGCGGCCCTGCTGGGAGTCTTGAGCTTGCGTGGTGTGCGCCTGGGAGACCGGCGATTGGGCAGCGCCTATCGTCAGATGGGAGGCTTGCTGCGTCGCTCGCCGTTCCTGGGGGGACTCCTGGCGTTTTTCTGGAGTGTGGCGGTCGGCGCGGCGCTCTACTACATCTTACCGTTTGACCTGAGCGCTCTGCAGCACATCGCTCCACCTGCTGCCGGGGTCATCCTGCTCTGTGTTCCGCTGGGCATGGGCCTGATGGGACCACTTGGGGGTTACTTCACCGATCGCTACGGCGCAAAGCCATTCATCCTGACAGGCTCCGTTCTGCTGTTTATCGGCTCGCTCCTGCTCACGCTCGTTGCCCAGTCCCACACATCCGAACTTAATCTGGCCTGGCGCCTGCTGCTGATTGGCAGTGGCATTGGACTCTTTACCGGGCCAAATCAGACGCTGCTCATGAGCGTGGGTGCGCGGGAAACGATGGGAGCGGCCAGCGCGCTCTCCAACCTGGCAGGTCGTCTGGGCTCTGTCTGCGGTACTCTTGTAGTGGGTCTCGCCTGGACATTTCTTGCCAGTTTCCCGACTCAGATGAGTGTTGGAATGGTGATCATAGACTGTTTCGCCGTGCTGAATCTGCTCTTCGCATGGGCATCGGTACGGAGGAGATCACAGCATCCTTCGGCTGCGCGGGAGGGAGTGGAGGCCACATCCCATTCATCTAACATCTAGTAGTCAGTCCGCTTAGGTTTTGATGGGAGAGAAAAGCAGTCCTATAGAGCCAGCAGAGGAGAGCCGGAACGGATTGGGGGTCTGTCAACAGCGAGCTAGAGGCGAACCACTCAGTGTGGGTTCAACCTACACGAGCCCTGGAAAAAAGTCTTTTTTTATCTGGTTACTTTTTACGCCCATATTTTTAAGTATGTGATCATACGCTCTCACCATGTCTGGGGGACCGGATACATAAAACGTTCGCTCTATATAGTCCGGAACCGCTCCCAGAATCATGTGTTCATCTATTCTGCGTACTAGACCAGGCCAATTTCGCGGAATAGCTTGCCTATTGGTCAGAGTATAGAGCACCTTGATACCAAGTTTCGTTTGCGCTTCGCTTAAAATGTCCTTATAGGCAATTTCATCCGCGGTTTTATTTGCATAGAAAAGGACAATATCTCGTTGCTCTTTCCTATCAAGGAGATATTTCAACATGCTCCTGAATGGTGTAATACCAATACCTCCAGCAATGAAGACCAGTTTTTGCTTGGGGTCTTGGGGAAGCGTAAAATCTCCGGCAATTTGTCCCGCAATAATTTTAGACCGGCTATCTATTCTATACAAAGTATTCTTGAAACTGCTCCCGTTTGCGTAAAACCGTACTCCCAGGTGGAGATTTTCCTCGGTTGGCGATGAGGCAAGGGTAAAAAACCGGCGATTGCCCCGGCTATCCGGTTTCGGATGCGCAAGTGTAAACTCCATATATTGCCCAGGTTCGAATACCAGTCTTTGCGATGGCTTGAAAACGAAATCTACAATGTTGGATGAATTCTTACTTTTTCTTTTCAACTTAAGCACAACTTTCTGCTTGGGACTGACGATGTAGGAGTAGACGTTGCTGATGACCAGCGCCAGCTCGGGGGTAGAGTAGATAGGTCCAAGATGAATTTGGGGAATGAACAAAATGCCAATAATTACTCCATAGATGCGCTTCAGTTTTTGCGTGGGTGGCGCGGTAAGCGGTTCGGTCAGCATGATAGCCGCGAAGAAAAAGAGCGGTGACTCTATCAACAATTGCTGCAGCTCTTTTGTCACAGAAAGCCCTTGCAGGAGGCTGACAATACAAACCGTAACAAGCGAAGCCATAACAAAGAGACCGACCAGCTCTCCTTGACGTAATTTACGCACAAGAAGCGCTCCACCAAGGAGCACGGCTGGCAGCATACTGGCGGTTCCTACCCACCAGCTAGCGGATTCACCAAGTGCAAATGAGGTAATGACGACTGCTATTGCGGCAGGGTTGAAGAGATGCTTATTGTGTAGCGCGAGAATATATTTGGAAGATGTCGCCAGGATCGCTGCCCAGCCAAGAAACAGAAGATCACCTGGTGATTTAGCAGGATCGATGATAAGCGCCAGGATGAGCGCGGTAATATAGGTTGATTCCAGGTTGGTTGGTACTGCAAAGATGCGTGCGAGTAGCGAATTGGCTGCCCAGCACATAATGACAAGAAATATGGTTGAGAGGAGCAGCGATAGTGGCGCAAAAGGAAGAAGCGCAAAATACGACAGGACCACCGCCAGAGCGATGAGCCCAATAAGCACATAGAGCACCAATCGATACATGGTGATGCGATCAAGGAGAGAATCAATGCGAGTTATCATGCTACAATACGTACCTTTCGAAACCACTGGTAAAAGTTGCTCGCGCGGAAGCATCGATCATATAGCCTTCAAACCCTGGTAACTGTTCGATGAAATTGATTCCCCTTTTCCCCATGGCAAAGGATGCCGTTGCAAACCGATCAGCTTCGTACACATTGGGACCAATGATGGTCAGGCTAACAATATCCTGTGGCGGTGTATGTAGAAGATGCGGATCGTAAATATGCTGCCCGCGAATTGCGGTTCCAGACGTGGCAATCCCCTTATCCATGACCGCCAGAACTTTCACAATTTCTTTGCGGTTGAATGGATTACGGATACCGATTCGCCAGGGGTTACCATCTTTCTTTCCCGATACCTGGATGTCACCTCCAGCATCAATGTAGAAATTGGTACATCCAGCTTCTTTCAACATATGTGACGCCTGAAAGATAGCCCAGCCTTTGACAATCCCAGAAGGATCGGCGATACCGTTATGCTGGATGTCGAAATACCCCCGCGTTTCTTGTTTGGTTTGCTCGCTTAATGCCAGGATCGTTTTCATCTCATCGCTATACTCTTCTGCACGAAGCTCGCCCCGATTTATTTTCGAAATCTCGCTGTGTTCTTTGTACGTGCTAAAGATGTCATCAACAGCGCGAAAATAGGCAAAGACTTTTTCTATATCAGCTTCTGTCACACTGGGATCTACTACCTCGACGGTAATGGGCATGCCCATAAGCAGCTGGAGTTGTTTCATGAGTTATGCTCGTGCTTGCGAAAGCGCATCCGAGAGGGATTGTATGAACGCTTCGCTGGAATCGGTGGCACCTGTCACTATATCGACATTGGCACTTTGTGCCTGGATTGCTTCACTTGAGAGCTGCGGATCTGCGTAGCTGTTGATGTCTATTGATCGATTGCGATCATTGGGATATTGCAGAAATTGCACGTCAGTTATTTTCCCATTCGTAATGACCGCTTTGACCTGCACAACTCCCCATTGCGCATCGTCAACACTTCCCGTGTATGAACCGTCCTTATAGCGTGCACCTGGCGTTGCAATTGCGTTTGGTGTCACTGGCGCACCTGGTATCTCAGTTGAGGAAGGAGTCGTCGCTGAACTTGATGAGGAGCGCGATCCCACCGAAGTATTCGGTACCACGACAGCAAGACCGGAGTGAGCATGTATAATGCTATAGATAATAAAGGTGCCTATAATGACGAGTGAAACAATGGTTTTTTTCATGACATGGTTGCCCTTACAACAAACATAGAGTAATTTTTCTTTTGTCTATTCCCAATATTAAAGGAGTATGTAAACTCATGACTGCATGCGTATCCCATTCAGCTCTGCTCTAGAATAACACCCCTTTATTGAATTCTGATGAAAAATGTATGAGAAGATTCTCATGAAACGTGGGTACGCTGCGGTATAGAGCGGAGGCAGAGAAACTCGTAGAGCGTTTTCGCACCGGGGTGATCCCTGCGGACAAAAAAGCTCCTCTTTCCCTGAACCAAATCTGTAGAGCCATAAGCGAGGTCAGCACATCGTAACTTGAAAACTGTACAATCTAGTTGAATACCATTGGTTGCTCCACCCGATTGCATGAGGACCTCGTGCCCCCATGCAATCAGCTACCATTGGTGCGTGCGAACACGGACTTATGATGCGGTTGCTACCTCAGTTACAGTCTCAGCCGAAGTGTTATGTACAATAGTGCCACTGATCTGCTGGGGATTGATCAGCAGATTCAGGATCGGACAGGCACGCTCGACAGCCTCGTGCAGCTCTGTAATCTCCTCATTGGAGGCCGGTGAGGTAATATGAACGGTATAAGAGATGTTATGTGGGTAGATGGGAATATGCTCATAGCCAGGCTGGCCAGAGCGTGGATCCATCTGTCCCGCGACCTCGACCTCCAGGGTTTCCAATGGCACGTTGCGCTGAGCCGCCTGGATCAGGAAAATGTGTGTCAGGCAGCTCCCCAGTACTCCTAATTGCAATTCAGGAGAAGAGGGACCGAAATCGTAACCTGCGAAATCCGTCCCACTATCGCTGAGAATCTGAAAGTTGCGAATGCGTATGCGCCGCACGCCGCTGCGGCCCTCGGCTCGCACACTAGCCTTCAGAGTATTTGGTCCTGCATCGTTAGATTTGGCGTGCTCACGCCGTTGAATTAAAGCCTGTCGTTTTTCTGCCAGGTACTCCTTCAAATCGTCCATTGCGTGCTCTTTCCTTTCTGTCTCGTGATACTACTAACATATCATATTTTTGATCAGCGAGGTTATGCTCTCAAACGTGTGGTGAATGAAGCCGACCAGGCCTTTGAGCAAGGCGCGCTCAGTTGGGAGGCACTTAAGTCCATGTCTGCCACACAAGGCGCGGCCATGGAAACACTCCGCATGTATACAGGAGGTGGATTTGGCGCGATTGTTGCGAAACCGCTCACCTTTGCTGGATATCGCCTCGAGCCAGGTGACGAAGTGTATGTGGCAACGACGGTTCCGCACTTCTTGCCGGAACTGTTTCCGCATCCAGAGACGTTTGATATTGATCGTTATCGCGAGCCACGGAACGAACATCGTCAACGTGGCGCATACGCACCCTTTGGCCTGGGCGAGCATTCCTGCTTGGGAGCAGGCATCGCCGAAATCCAATTAATGGTGATTACCGCAACCTTGCTACACACTTATCGGTTTGAACTGGACCCGCCAGGCTACCAGTTAACTCAGGGTCAACAGTTGACAATTGAAGATGATGCAAATGCCAGGTCGGGCAAACAATTCTGTCTCAAGGTTGCCGCCAAACGATCGTAAAAATACAGTGACCTATCCAGTTGTAATTGTTCCATCGGCATTGACATGGATCGATACGCCCGGCAGTGGAGTAGTCGCTGGCCCCTGTAGGACGCTGAAACCGTTGGCAGGATCGAAGATTGCGCCATGCGCGGGGCAGACGAGTAGATGAGTACCGGCGTCGTAATTGACGGCTACCCCCTCATGAGTACAGGCTCTCTCACAGGCCACAAAATTACTGTTGGGGAGGTGTATAAGTAAGCTGCCATTCCCATCGGCTGGATTCTTGAAGCCTTTGGAAGTGTCGATCGGCTGACTTGTAGAACCAATAACTGTCCCTGTATGAGGTGCAGGTGTCGGCTGCGGTGGCTGCGTTGGCTTCGGCGTCGGTTGTGTCTTATGTACTGGTGAAGCTTGTGATTGGGGCATCTTAGATGTCGTGGGTGTCTGTTGGGTTCCATGTGTAGATGTCTGCGTTGTACCTTGTGACGTTGTAGACAAAGCAGACTGGGTATTGCCAGGTTGTGAATGCTTCATGCTGTTAATGAAGTGGGCAAAGCTAATCCCACCAATACCGAGTATTCCGACAACTCCACCACCAGCTAACAGCCCAACTACCACCCGTCTGCGACCTCTGATTGACGCTTTGCGTTGTTTATTCGCGTTGAAGCCCGTGGTGCGATTGGTGGCATTTCGTGCAAATGTTCCTGGTGTTGGTGCTGTCGTTTTAGCTGATGTAGCTGTCCACCAGGCAAAGGGATCCGCTGTAGTACCAGGTGAGTATGCCGGCTGAGTGGATATTGTCTCCTCTGGTTTAGTTACAGGCCTTACAGCCTGCGTATGGTCGGTGACTACTGGGGGCTTGAGTTGCCAGTTGCTTGTTCCCTTCGCGAGAAGGGAAGGTGAAGTCATTGGTTCTTGCGAGGGAGCTTGCACGGCAGCGAGATGCCCGGTGATGACGGGGGGCTTCAATTGCCATTTCCGGTTGGGAACAATCTCCTCATCAAACCAGTTGATCGTTGGAGGTAAGGTGATCTGAGAATGCAATGTTAGTTGACTGTTCAAAGCGGCGGGAGCCTTTGCAGCCCCTTCTAATATCTTCAGCACACGCTCGAATGCACTCGCAAGCTCGCCAGCATGTTGATAGCGTTTCTCAGGTTCACGCTCTAGCACCTGGTTGAAGATCAAATCGAATGCGGCTGTCAGGTCGGGACACACCTCATGCAGCGAAGGAACGGGTTGCTGCAAACGCTTTGTGGCGATGTCTAGCGGATCTTTTCCTGTAAACGGCGGGGAGCCACTCAAGAGTTCAAAGAGCATGATACCCAGGGCGTATACATCAGCACGGGCATTGCTGGGTAGGCCTTGCACGCATTCGGGAGCAATATACTCGGGAGAGCCCAGGAATGTTCCGGCAATACTAAACAGGGGGGCCTGAGGATGATAGCTTTCTTCGATACCTTGCATCTGCAGCATGTGCTTGAGACCAAAACCGGTTACCTGGAGGTCTTGCTCATTGTTCACTAGAATATTGGCCGGATTCAATAGACCATGTACGACACCCTGGCTATGCGCGTAGTCAAGGGCTGCTGCTATGTGTTTCAGCATCTCCAAGGTCTTTTCGGATGTAAAACGGGACTGTTGCTTGAGAACCTGCGCGAGCGATCCTCCCTTGATAAAGGAAGTTACGAGATAGGGAAAGCCAGACTGCACACCGAAATTGTAGATCGGAAGTATGTGTGGATGATTAAGCCTGAGAATCGATGCCCCAATTTGATAGAAACGTGTATTAAAACGTTCGCGTGCCTGAGTCGAGAGTAATTCTGGGAGAAGGAATGTTGTTATCATCACAACATGGTTCTGCGAACGCTGTTGAGCCATGTAGACGGCGCTCAATTTCCCACGACCGAGCAGCCGCTCGACTTTATAATCTCCCAGAGTTTTTCCTACCAGTTGATCTACGGATGCTATTTGCATTTGACTCTATTCCTCCACATTTTTACGCATTACTCTCAACTCAACATCTTGCTTTCCTATTAAGAGAAACGCGATATTTAACCCCCTCGCTTGGGAAGTGTACATAGATGTGTCAACTTACGTCAAATCGTTATGCTTGCTGTAGGACTTGTGGGGGGAACGTTGATGTTAAACCTTAACCATAGAGGCACCTCTGCACGGATTCAGACGGCTCAAAGCGCGTAGGGAGCGGGGCGGACGCGGGGAGGGCGATACATGCATCGCCCTCCCCGCGTCCGCCCCGCTCCCTACGCGATCCAGGCTGCTCCCAACGGCATAAAACCCACACTTGCAAGCGGAGGTATCCGATTATCGTAGTACAACAGTACCATTTAGCACATCGATAGGGCATCATATAGTACGCTACGATATGTACAAAACCATGTTTTATGCAGGTAAGGAGTGAAATAGTAGGATCCTGAGTCTCCCCGGCATACATGCGCGGGGGTTCGTTCCTTCTTCAACTCTCATCACCCTGCGGTGAAGCCTCGTTGAAGCGAGTCGAACCTTTCAGGCAGATGTGCTCCTGCGCTGAGGACATCAACGCTTTGCTCGCAAACGCGAGCGCATTCGCACATTGATACTCTCTCAAACTGCCTGCGAGCGACTCCGCCCGCTCCGATGGTGAGTCGAAATGAGAGAGAAGAAGTGGTAGCACAACTGTATCAGCAATGACGATGATTGTCAAGCGTTCTCCGCCTGAGAGCGCCGGGCTTTTCATCCCCCGTTTTCCAAGTGGGGGATGAAAAGCCCGGCCTTTGTAAAGGATTAAGTTACGGGCAGCAGTTTGCCAGTATTGACATCATATACAAATCCACTGATGTCTATGCTCTGCGGAATAAAAGGCGAGTTCCTGAGAAATGTCACATCATCGCGGACTGACTGTTCCAGGTTACTAAACGGGAGGAAGTCAATGTTGTCCGCATTGGCATGGAGATCCTGCTGCAACTTCGTACGCAAGTCTTGATTGCTAAAGGTGAGCATGCCACAATCTGTATGGTGGATAACCACGATGTGTGTGGTACCGAGCAGTTGCTAGGAAATGATGAGGGAACGAAGCGCATCGGCAGCTCGACCACCCGCGTTGCGGATGACGTGCGCATCTCCTTCCTCAAGGCCGAGCGCGCGCGCAGGAAGGATTCGCGCATCCATACAGGTAAGTACGGCTACCTTTCTTGCAGGAGGCATTGGTAGGTCTCCTTTTTGGAAAGTTGCAGCGTATGCTTCGTTTGCCTTTTGGAATTCGTCTACAATTGACATGTTGTTTCTCCCTTTCTAACGCTTTCTGAAAAATAACCAACCGCTCTCGCTCCATCCTCTTGAACACAAGTCAAAAGCAATTAGCGAGTTGATTATACCTCTTCTTGTAAACGGAGCACGAGCAATAGTCTTAACTATCTTTTTCAACATTACCATACAGCATTTCATTCCATCATAAATTATTCCTATAAATTATGCTTAATTCATAAACAGGCTCTATGAAAGGGAGTAAGGGTTTAGAAAGTGCCATAAAGGGCTGTGTTTACTGAGCTCTTTTGTTGAAATTATGACCTGGTCCTATCCTATAAGCACACGACAAACCCACATGTATTTGACTTTGTGGTATATAACGAACTCATCATTTAAAGTCAGCCTGATATTGTCTCTCTTTCATACTTCAGAAGCCCTCTCTGACATATTTAGGGTGGAAACTCCTTGACAAGAATGCTCTACGTTACATACCATGAGACTATTACTTTTAGTATGATAGCTGATATACATAACCTGAAACAAAATAGAGACTACCAAGGCGGACCTTCGATGCTCAAACGAGTTAAAATTCAGGGATATAAGTCACTAGTGGATGTAGAAGTCACCCTTCAGCCACTTACTGTGCTCCTTGGCCCTAATGC
>WNFE01034287.1_pt1 | contig 10521 bp, 11 predicted proteins | sample 5400451 | NCBI WGS metagenome assembly WNFE01 (sample SAMN13153344, study PRJNA577476) | soil metagenome | isolation source: 200 cm saprolite under Douglas fir tree site 2 hole 2 | place: USA:California | collected 2015-04-18 | reverse complement strand
GCGCTCATGCCGATTTTCGCGATTTACATCGCCAACTTGGCGTATGCCCATAACTTCGCGGCACATCAGATTGACTTTGTCGCATCGTTGCCGATGGTCGTCAGTGACGGGGCCGCGAGCATCCTGCCATTCCTCGCGCCGTACAAGGACTTCATGATCGCGTACATGCGGGGCTTCGTCGAGGCCCTCACCTCGACCTTCGGGATGGGGACGAACGGATACCTGATGGTCGTCATCTTCGCGTACATCGGCGGGCTGATCGCGGAGCAGACCCGACGGGAGCTGCAGTCCCGGTCCGGATCCGGGAGCTCGCTAGGCGTCAACCTGGTCCAGCCGATCCTCGGCGGTCGGCCCTACGTTGACGACGAGGAAGACGCATACGAGGAGGACGAAGAGGTCCATCGCTCTCGGCATCCCGTCCACGCGCGCGCCCACGGCCACCCGGTGCCGGTCGGAGCATCGGCGCGGGCCCGCCATCGTCGCGGCCACGCGGACTACCTCGAGTTCCTCCGCAAGATCCCCGCGGAAGTCGGTGTGTCCGGCGGATATCGGCTGACCCGACCGCGGCATCTAGACGAGGAAGAAACCGAGGATGACGATGATGAGGGCGAAGAGATCGTCGCCACCCGGACGCATCGTGCTTCCCATGCGCACGCACCGGAGCGGCGCGAACATCACCGTTCGGCGCACGCCCGCGAGGCCGAGGACGACGAAGACGCCGAATCGCCCGAGCCGCCCGCCCGGGCGCCGCACATGCGCACCCAGGCCGAGGAGCGCGCGATTCAGCGATTCGTCGAGCGCGCGCTGAAGAACTACGATCACTCGAAGCTCTGACCGCGCAACCTTTTTATCGCACGCCCCTTTGGCATGTCCGTCCTTCATGTTCTGTCCGAAATGCGGATCGCTCCTTTTTCCGGCGAACGGGAAGGTGCACTGCAATTCGTGTGGGTACGAGCGTTCTCTCTCCGGGAAAGACGCGACCGTCACCCGCGTCGCGCGACCGGGGAAAGAGAAGCCCGCGGACACGCTCGTCCTGGATGAGATCACGGAGACGCTGCCGAAGACGCGCGTCGAGTGTCCGAAGTGCGGACACTACGAGGCCTACTGGGTCATGCGCCAGACGCGCGCCGCGGACGAGCCGACCACGCGCATCTATCGGTGTGTCAAGTGTCAGCATACGTGGCGCGAGTACTGAGTCGCCGCGACGTCGTCCGGGAACCTTTATAACAGCCCACCTGATTTCCCGCCGAAATTCTGGGGGAGCGTTGTTTGTTCGAGGGGAAGGTCAAAGCTGATGTTCTCCGGGAGGTCGTGGACGTCGTCTCGACCCTCGTGGACGAGGCGAAGTTCAATGTCGGAAAGGACTCCGTCACGGTGAAGGCGGTCGATCCGGCCCATGTCGCGATGGTCGACTTGACGCTGGACCGCGGGGCGTTCGAGGCCTACAAGGCGGACGAGGGGGAGCTCGGGATCGACATGGACAAGATGAAGGAGATCCTGCGGCTCGCGAAGGCGGGCGAGACGATCGCCATGCGGCACGACGAGGACAAGAATCGCCTCGTGGTGACGGTCGGGAACACGACCCGGCGGATGGCCCTCGTGGACACCGCAGGGATGAGCGACCCGAAGGTCCCGAGCCTCAACCTGCCCGCGAAAGTGGTCGTCCGGACGGACGAACTGCGACAGGCGATCCGGGCGTCGGAGAGCATCAGCGACCACATCGCGTTGAAGGCCTCGCCGGAAGGGTTCGAGGTCGTCTCGGAGGGCGACACGGACAACGTCTCCCACATGGTGCCGAAGGACCTGCTCGAGGAGATCCAGGCCAAGGAAGCGGTGCGGTCTCTGTTCCCGCTCGACTACTTCTCGAACATGGTCAAGGCGATCAGCTCCGCGCCGAACGTGACCCTGTACCTCGGGTCCGACTATCCGGTGAAGATGGAGTTCAAGATCGCAGGCGGGAAGGGCGAAGTGAAGTTTTTGCTGGCTCCTCGCATCGAAAGCGACGGATAGGCCCATTGCTGCATCTACCAAAGCGCGAGGCAAATCCGTTCGGTCAGACGCCAAACGCGAGTCGCATGACCCCGTACGCGGCCATCCCGACCCCGGCGGAAGCAGGAATCGTGATGATCCACGCCCAGAAGATCCTCCGCGCGACACCCCATCGGACCGCGGACAAGCGCTTCGTCGCGCCGACTCCCATGATCGCGGAGGCGATCACGTGGGTCGTGCTCACCGGGATTCCAACCAACGCGCTGCTCGCGAGAGCAATGCCTCCTCCGGTCTCGGCGGAGAAGCCTTGCCAGGGTCGTAGGTGCGTCACGCGCTGAGACATCGTACGGACGATGCGCCAGCCGCCGAAGAATGTTCCGAGCGAGATCGAGGCATGAGCACCGATGATGACCCAGAACGGGACCGCGAACTGGCCCGAAGGGGGACCCCAGGGAGGTCCGATCGCCGCGACGACGAGGATGAGGGTGATGATCCCCATCCCTTTCTGAGCGTCGTTCGTCCCGTGCGTCACGCTGTAGAAGAAGCTCGAGACGAGTTGCAGGCGCTTGAACTCGTGGTTCACCTTCGTCGGTGTGTGTCGGCGGAACAAACGGATGACCACGAGCGCGAGGCCGAATGCGAAGGTGAGCCCGACGAGCGGCGCGGCGACCATATACACGACGATTTGGACGATCCCTTTCAGGAGGATCTTTCCAAGGATGACCGCCGGCCGAGCACGAACGCCATCCCCGTCACGAAGACGAAGAGGAGCATGTTCGTCGTGCTCGGGAGGAGGACCGCTCCGGGTCCCACCGCGAGCACCGTCGAGCCGATGATGCCACCGATAAGCGCATGGCTGCTCGACGTCGGGAGGCCCCATAGCCACGTGACCAGGTCCCACACGATCGCGCCGACGACGCCCCCCATGATGATGGCCATCGAATGGTAGAACGCAGCCTCGCTCAGCGGCAGGGCATTCACCCCGAGGACGTTCGTGTCGATGATCCCCTTGCCGATCGTTTCCGCGATTGCATTCGTGATGAAGACCATCCCGACGAAGTTGCCGGCCGCCGCCATGGCGACCGCTTTGGTCGGGGTGAGGACTTTCGTCGCGACAATCGTCGCGATCGCGTTCGCGGCGTCGTGGAACCCATTGAAGAAGTCGAACGCGAAGACGACGAGGATCGCGACCACGAGGATCGCGAAGAGATCCGCCATTCCCGGTCCGTGCCTCCGCGCGTCCCTCCATCCCGCCGCGAGAGACCTCCGATGACTCACTGATTCTTCGCCACAATGTCGCTCAGCACGTTGGCGACGTCCTCGCAGTGGTCCGTGGCCTGCTCGAGGACCTCTGTGATCTCCTTGAACTTGATGATCGTCACGGGATCCTCCTGATGGAAGAGCGCCGCGACCGCATTGTTCATGAGGTCGTCGGCCACGTTCTCGAGGCGGTGGACCTCGATGGCGATCCGCTCGACCCCCTTGGCCTGTTTCATGTTGCGGATCATCCCGACGGCCTCCTTGAGGAGCCGCGTCCCGTCCTTGATCACGTTTCCGAGCTGCACCATCGCCTCGGTGGGACGATTGATTTCATAGAGGCCGATCCGGCTCGAGGCGGCCTCGATCATGTCGAGGACATTGTCGAGCTCGGTGGCGAGAGCCTGGATGTCCTCCCGGTCGATCGGCGTGATGAACGTCTTGTTCAATTCCTCGTAGACCCGATGGACGATCTCGTCGCCGTGGTGCTCCACGTCCTTGATCCGTCGGCACTTCATCGGCACGTCGCGGAAGTCGTGTAGCAGGTCCGCCAGGGCGATCGCACCCTCGTCGACCGTGGCGGCAAGCTTCTCGAGGAGGTCGAAAAACTGACGCTCCTGCGGGATAATCCATCCTTTCAAACCCATGGCCCTCGCTCCCCGTTAACGCGGTAGTCCTAGGATTACATTAAGGTGTCGCATCGGACTGGCGTGTCAGCCCTCGTCGAGGTTCACGCCGGAGGCCTCGAGCTGCGCCATGAGTTGCTTGCGCATCTTGCGGTTCCCCGCGAAGCCCTTGATGGCCTTGCGGGACATCTCATAATTTCGAAGTAACTCCTTCACGTCCCGCGGTGCCACCCCCGCACCGCGAGCGATCCGTTGCACGCGGGAGGACTTCACGAGCTTCGGGTCCTTCATCTCATCGTCCGTCATCGAATCCATGATGATCTTGAACCGGCGGAGGCGCGCCTGTGTGCTCTCCATGTCTGCATCTTTCATCTTGCCCCCCATGCCCGGAATCATGGAGGCGAGCTTCCGCATGGGTCCCATGTCCGTCAGCATTTCGATTTGTTCGTACATCTCGTGGAGCGTGAACTTCCCGGCCATGATTTTCTTCGTGAGCGCTTCGGCCTTCTCCGCGTCGATCGCTTCCTGCGCGCGTTCGAGGAGCGTTTCGAGGTCTCCCATGCCCAGGAGGCGCGAGATGAACCGCGGCGGCTCGAACTTCTCGAGGTCCTCGATCTTCTCGCCGACGCCGATGAAGACGATCGGCGCCTTCACCTCGGCCACGGCGGACAGGGCCCCGCCCCCTTTTGCGGTGCCGTCGAGCTTCGTGACGATGACGCCCGTGATCTCGACCGCGTCGTGGAACGCTTTCGCCTGCGGCCCGGCCTGCTGCCCCACGGTCGCGTCGAGCACGAGCAGGCGTTCGTCCGCCTGCACCGCCTTCGCGACCCCCTCGATCTCGGCGATCAGGTCCGGCTCGAGCGCGTGCCGACCGGACGAGTCCACGATGATCACGTCGCTCGCGGCGAGCGCCTTCACGCCGGCCTTCGCGATCTTCACGGCCTCCTTCGCGCCCGGCTCCCCGTAGAACGGTGCGTTGATCTGCTCCGCGAGCTGCTTGAGCTGATCGTACGCCGCCGGGCGGTGGACGTCCGCCGCCACGAGGCCGACGGAGAGCCCTTTCTTCTGGAAGAACTTCGCCAGCTTGCCGGCGGTCGTCGTCTTGCCTTGGCCGTACAGCCCGACGAGGAGGATCCGCTGCTTCTGGAGCGGAACCTCGCGGGTGGCCCCCAGGATCTTCACGAGTTCCTCGTAGATGATCCGCACGACGTGCTCGCGCGGGCTCATGCCGGGGGGCGGCTTGTCTTCGAGCGCCCGCCGCTGGAGCTGCTTCGTGATCCCGAGGGCGAGCTGGACGTTCACGTCTGCCTGGATGAGGGCCCGCTGGATGTCGCGGACGATTTCCTTGATGAGGGACTCGTCGACATAGCTGGCCCCCGCGATCTTGCGGAGCGCCTCGCGGAGGGAGCCGCCGAGTTTTTCCAGGACCATCGGACGTCTCCTAAGAACGGAGGTAGGTTAAGCTTGGCGGTGCGAACGGCGCTTGTGCACACGGTCGTTCGAAGAAAAAAGGGAAGGGAGGGCTAGCCTTGTCAGAAGGGATGGGATGCACTCTAACGAACTAGCCCAAAATTCCCCCGGAATCGTATTCGGGATAAGCTACTTAACACTTTGTAAAATCCGCGGAAGCGCATGGCATCTGCAGACCGCGCGGGTTCCGGCCCTGACAAAACTCGTGCCAGCTCGCGGACTCGCCACCCACCGAAGCGCTATACTAAGTATATTCAGGGGGTTCCGGAACCATCACTGCCGGAGGCCGCTCCGCAATCCACCGGATCGGGACGACCAATCGGTCATAGGTATCCGGACTTCTGCAGCGTTAGGAGGTCTTCGGTCGACAGCTTCTCGCCCTTCTTGAACCGTTCGAAGATGAGTTCCGCTTCTTTCTTCGCGTCGACCTCTTCGGCGACTTCCTCGGTGACGCCGCGGCTCTTCATCCAGATCCCGTGGATGATCTTGTCGTAGTCGTGGACCTGGCGGATGTGCTCGATGTGCTTCCGGTGCTCCTCGTCCGCGAGCATCTTCGTCTTGATGAACTCCTCCTGCGCCCGGTCCGCCTCGCGGCGCAGGTTGTCCCCTTGTTCGTACAGTGCGGTCATCTGATCGTGCTCCGCCTGGGCCTTCTCCGCCATTTCGGAGACGCGCTTGTGGGCGTCCTCCGCAAGGTCCCTCGCGGACTTCAACTCGTCCCTCATCTTCCGGACGTCCTCGTTCTCCTCGAGCGACTTCTCGAGCTTCCGGACCTCCGCCTGGAGCCGTTGGATCTCGTCGATGAGCGCGCGCTCCTTGTCCACGGTCAGGACGGACGTCATCTGTCGGAACTCGAGGCGCTTGAGCTCCTGCTGGAGCTTGCCGAGCGGCACGGCGCCCCGAGGGAGCTTCCGCCGTTTCAGTTCCGTGAGTTGATCCTGGAGTTCGTTCACGCGGCGGTTGTACCGGTCGCGTTCTTCTTTGTCGACGAGCGCGCGGACCTGGGCGTTCAGCGCGTCGCGCTTCTCGACCCATTCGCGCGTCTTGTCGTTCAGCTCGTCGCGGCGCCGGCGGTGGCGTTCCGCCTCTTGGTTCTCTCGCTCCCGCTTTAGCTGTAGCTCATCCAGCACCGAAACCCTCTCGAGACCGGCTGGTGGGAAGTTGCGAAGAAACCCTCGGCTTATAAAACTTCCCGCGCACGTTCTCGGAATCCGGAAGGAGTCGATGCGATAACGGTGTCGCAAACTCAAATAGCGTCAGGTTCATAGTAACCGGGGTTCCGTGAGCCGCCTCGCGTTCGTCGGGTTCCTCATCCTCCTCGCACTCGCCGTCGACATCGCGGCGCCCGTGCTCGCGGAACGCGGTCCGTCGCCGTCTCCGGCCGCGACGACCTACACGCTCGCCCTTGCCGAGGATCGTCGGTCCGCCGAACGGAACGAGACGATCACGTACGGCATCTGGGTGAACGTCTCGGGAGGCGGTTCCCTCCCGCTCGTCCAGGTGAACTTCACCCTGGATCCCGACCTTGCGTTGGTCGGCGCGGCGATCACCCTTCCGTCGTCGTGCGCGACGAGCACCGCCAATGCCACGTTCGCGGAGTGGCAATGCAGCTTCCTCCGCTCGGGTCGTTCGTACCGCTTCACCGTGCCGGCCGTCGTCGACGGAAACGCGACTCGAGGCCGATCTCGGATCGCGACCGCGCAAGCCATCGAGCTCGGCGCTGGAGCCGCGATGCCCCGGATCGCCCGGGTGGCGGTCTGGATTCTCATCGGCGTCCTCGAGCTCCAGGTGACTGCGGTTCCCTCCTCGGCGCCATTGCCGGGGAGTCAGATTTACTTCAATGTGAATGTCACGAACATCATCCGGACCGATGTCGACCCGGCCGACGTCCAGAACTTGACGGCGTACAATGTGCGAATCACGATTGGAATCGGTCCCTTCCTCGATGTCGGGATGACGACCCCCCGGCTGATCGTCCTGAGCTACCTGACGCCCAGCGAGAACGTCAACGTGAACTTCACCGGAATCGTGTCGCCGACAAACGCCACGGTCGGGGACCCGATCTCGGTCAACGCGACGGTCCTCTACGAGGACGTGGCAAACCGGTCCATCGGTCCGAAGTTCGCGGAGTGGGTCTACGACGTCCAGGCGCCGCCCCCGCTCCGGAGCGATCTCCTGTCCGTCCTCGCGGTCCTCTCCTTCGCCCTCGTCGCCATCGTTGCGGCCGTCCTCCTCGCCCCCATCCTCGGCGAGCGGAGTCTCGCGATCGACGAGGTCTTCCTCGTTCATCGGAGCGGGGTCTTGATCCAGCACCTCCGGGGGAGATCGGCGCCGGACTTGCGGAAAGACGACGACCTCGTCGCATCGATGTTCGTCGCGATTCAGGATTTCGTCCGCGATTCGTTCCACACGAAGGCGACCCTCGACGAGCTGTCGTTCGCGGGTCGGAAGGCCGCGGTCCTCCGAGGCCGCTATCTCATCCTCGCGGCCCTCGTCTCGCGCGGCAACTCGCGGTACCTCTTCCCGCAGATGAAGGCGGTCGAGCGGGCGCTGCAGCGGGCGCACGGGGCCGCATTGGTCGATTGGGACGGTCGGGTCACGAGCCTCGACCAGGCCGGGCCGATCCTCGAGTCGTTCCTCGCGGGAGGGTTCCGACGGATGCACGGGTGGCGGCGATGATGCTCGGACCGTCTGCGGCGGATGGGCTCCGGGGGTGCTCCCTTGCCGATTGAGCGTCCGGACACGGCATCGCTGGTCCGACAGCGCCTCATGGCGAACGCGGACGACGTCGATGCCCTCTTTGTGCTCGCCGCCCTACGGGCCCAGGAAGGCTACCTGGAGGAAGGCTTGACGATCCTCGACCACGTGCTCCGCATCGACCCGCGGTACCCCGGCGCTTGGCGGTTCAAGGCGAAGCTGCACCGAATGCAAGGGGAAGCGGCCGCGGAACAGTCCGCGCGCCGGCACGCGGAAGAAGTGGAGAGATGAGTATGCCCTTCGAAATCGTCAAATTGAAAATCTGCATGGCCGGGGAAGGCGCGGTCGGCAAGACCTCCCTCATCCGGCGATACGTACTCGACCAGTACGACGACCGGTACATCGCGACCCTCGGAACGAAGATCACGAAGAAGAGCCTGACCGTCCTGAATCCGGCGGGCCCGGATCCGCTCCAGGCCGACGTCATCCTGTGGGACATCATGGGCACGTCGACGGTCCGGGAGTTGCTGAAGGAGGCGTACTATCACGGCGCTCAGGGGATCCTCGCGGTGGCGGACCTCACGCGACGCGACACGCTGATCGCGCTCGACGAGTGGGCGCGGTCCATCCGTTCCGTTGCGGGCGACATCCCGACGTACGGCGTCGTGAACAAGGCGGACCTCGAGCAGGAGCGCGCCCTCCCGGCCGCGGAGGTCGAAGCGTTCTTCAAGAGGCGCGGCTGGCCGTGGTCGTACACGAGCGCGAAGACCGGGGCCGGCGTGCTCGAGACGTTCGTCGGCATCGTGAAGCACGTCCTCGGGAGCCGCGGCGTGACCTAGGCGATGCGCCACCGGCGGTGCGCCTCGGCCCCCTTCGTGAAGCAGTAGTGGACCGTGTTGAATTCGTCGCGCATCGCGCCCACATCGGCGGCGACTTTGTCCGCCGGCTCGTGCTTGACCGCGACGCGGGCGAACAGGTCGGCGACCTCGTCCATCTGGGATTCCCGCATGCCGAGGCGCGTGAGCTCCTGCGTCCCCAGACGCACGCCGCTCGGCTTGACGGGAGAGGTGTCCCAGGGCAGGAGGTTCTTGTTCGTGATGATGTTCGCCTTCTCCAGGTCCGCCGAGAGCTTCGCGCCGCCCCCGAGGGCGGCCACGTCGAGGGCGACCGTGTGGCTCTCCGTGAATCCGTGTTTCTCGGCGAGGACCTTGATCCCCCGTTCGTGGAGCGCCTGGGCGAGCGCCTTCGAATTCCGGACGATCTGGGCGGCGTACTCCCGGCCGAATTCGACGAACTCGGCGAGGGTGATGCCGAGGGCCGCCATCGCATGGAGGTGATGGTTCGAGACGACGCCCGGGAACACGGCCCGCTGAAGGCGCTTGATGAACTTCTCGTCGTCGGAGTCGGACAACAGGATCCCGTGCTGCGGCCCCGGGAGCGTCTTGTGCGTCGATCCCGTGAGGACGTCGGCCCCTTCGTGGAGCGGGTCCTGGAATTGACCGCCCGCGATGAGCCCGAGCACATGGGCGCCGTCGTACCAGACGGTGCAACCGGCCTCCTGGAACGCGTCGCGCAAGTCGGCGAGGGGCGTCGGGAACAGGAAGACGCTCTGCCCGAACGCGGCGACCTTCGGCTTCACGAGCTTGATCAGCGTCGCCGTCCCGTCGACGTCGATGTTCATCCGGTCCACGTCGAACGGATAGTTGACGTTGTTCACGCCGCGCATCCCGGCGGCCCCGAACTTCGCGGAGCTGATGTGCGCGCCGTGGCTCAGGGCCACGGACGTCATGATGTCGCCCGGCTCCAGGAGGGCGAAGTAGACGGCCATGTTCGCGACCGTGCCGCTCGTTAGCCGCGGGTCCGCGTGGCGCACGCGGAAGATCTTCCTCGCCAGCGCGACGACCCGGTCCTCGACCTCGTCGACGAACGTGTTGCCCTGATAGTACCGTTCGTGCGGAAGGCCTTCGGCGTAGCGGTCGCCGAAGTCGGTCAGCAGCATCTCCCGCGCCATCGGGCTGATGATGTTCTCCGACGCGATCATCGGAAGGCATCGCGCGAACCAGGCGTGGTGACGGTCCACTTGGTTTTCGATGAAGGCGACGTCTTCGTTCATCCGGACCGCGAGGGAACCGGCGCGGCGGATAAATACGTTGACTCGGGCGCTAGAAGCAGTGGACCTTCCCGTCGACGATGCGTTCCGTCAGCTTGTAGATCTTCTCGAGTTCCTCGTCGATGAGCGCTTCCGCGTCGCGCTGGAGGGAGCTGAGGTGCGTCCCCTTCTCCGGGATGATCTGGGCCGTCGCGGCCTGCGGCTCGTCGATCGGGTTCCCGATCTGGGAGACGATGCGGACCCAGACCTCCTTCACCTTGCCCTCGTGCTCGCGGACGAGGCGGTCGGCGATGTCGAACGAGAGGAGGTTGTACAGCTTGCCCACGTGGGTCACGGGATTCTTGCCCGCGGCGGCCTCCATGGACATCGGCC
>WNFE01004390.1_pt1 | contig 10521 bp, 7 predicted proteins | sample 5400451 | NCBI WGS metagenome assembly WNFE01 (sample SAMN13153344, study PRJNA577476) | soil metagenome | isolation source: 200 cm saprolite under Douglas fir tree site 2 hole 2 | place: USA:California | collected 2015-04-18 | reverse complement strand
CGCGCATCATCTCGCGTTGTACCATGCGCGGATAGATGGGAGACGCCGCAATAAAATCAAAATGGGCCGCGGCGTAGGCCATGATTTTTTCCTGGGGCGGCAGGTCGCGATCAAGCACCTCGGTCATGCGCTGGGAAAGCGTGGCAAATACGTGGTCGAGCGCCTCCCCGTAAAGCCGCTCCTTATCGTGGAAGTAATAGTGCAATAGAGCCTTGTTGACACCGGCCGCAGCGGCAATGGCCTCCATGCGCGCACCGGCGATGCCCTCTTCGGCAAACTCGTGCATGGCAGCCCCTAGAATCGCGGAACGGGTTTCAACCGCGTCGCGTTGGCCGCTGCGCATGGCCTTGCGAAAAGAAGGACGGGTTTTAGCCCGTTTTTTAAGTAAATTCTGCATTTTAACTAACTGGTTAGTTAGAATATCAAAAGCTGTTCAAGCGTGGCAAGTTCCAAGCCGGAGTTCTGTTGGATACGCACTGGCCTGCGGTTGTGGGATGTCACAATTGTTGAAAATTTATGCCACAATTCTTGAAAAAACATGGCTCGAGTTGCTGACGAGAATCTCTTCGCGCCGAGACTATAGCCCATGTGATCTAGAGGGCTGCTGAAAAAGTCGCTCAAAGACGGAACTTTCTCTTAGGAACTTCGTACAGTTCCTGAGGGGGGATCCTTTTCGTCACAATTCCGCTCCGCCGGAGATTCATTACCATGGACACACATGTTTCAAGGGTTCAGACGGCTAGCGCCGCGTCCGGCCAGCTTGTGTGCTGGTTGGAGTCTTTGATCGTAGGTCTTGGCATTCCTGCTGCGATTTGGATTATTTCTAAGCTCATTTCATTGTCCATTCCCGCGGCGGTACATGGCTCTGTTGAGCAACGCTTCTTACTTTGGATTCTTGGAGGCGTGATCGTCGAGTGGGTCTTTGTAGTCGTGGTTTGGTTCGTATTGCGAACCCGCGGATCCTCTTTCAAAGACATTGGCGTTTGGCGCTTAGGAACATGGCCCGCTTGGGTCATGGCACTCCTATTTGCAGCTCTTTCGATCGGCAGCAATCTCCGGTTCCTGCCCCGAATGCATATTCCTATCTCATATGCGTTCATGCCGCCTGGATTTCACTTTGCTGCCGCTCTTCTTTTGGGAATCACCGCTGGATTCTGTGAAGAGGTCCTGTTTCGCACCTTTCTGATGACCGAATTCGCTAACGCCGGCTATGGCAAAGTCATGCAAGTCCTTATGCCCGGCATTGCGTTTGGGCTGGCACACGCTGGCTATCTAAATCAGGGCCTTCTCCCTTGGCTCGGCATCATGCTTCCCACCGCGTTCCTCGGTATGATGTGGGGAATTGCGTACCTCCTTGGGCGCCGCAGCTTGCTCCCTGTAGTGGTCGCCCACTTCTTGAATGACGCAACGGCGCTTCCTTGGATCGCATTCTTTATGGTAACGGGTTCGTTGGGCCGAACCTAGGCCGAACCTAGACGAGGAAGTCTGGGACCCGACCACCTTCCCCAAGAACCGTGACCGGACGCCGGTTCGCTTGTGCCGCTTACAACCTAGTGCGTATCGGGAAAACTTACACTTGAAAGCAGAATTTGTTTTTTCAGGGAACCAAAGCCGAAGATTTCGCGCTTCGAAACAACCGACTCCCACCGCGACTAAAAAATCGGGCACGGGTTATACTGACTTGCCGGGAAAACCTATGTCACTCGTCAACAGTGTGGGTACGTGTGAAGAATGTCATAAGATGTTCGAATATACCCTGCTGCACAGCGGGGTCACGAACAGTTGCTACGCCTATTGCGAGGGCTGCGGCACGACCGCCATTCTGGACATCTCCGATGGGCGATTCCCCATTGAGTTGATCAGGGTCGCGGCCTACAAGGTGATTGTTCCCGACCTGGAGCGGCACCTCAAGCCCTGTTCATGCGGATCAAGGTTTACCGCCAATGCAGCTCCGCAATGCCCGCACTGCCGGCAGGCGCTCTCTCCCACAACGGCAGCGAAGTATCTGGAGACCAACATCAGTAAAGGATCGCCCAGCCGGCGCTGGCAGATGTCGTGGAGCGGGAATTACTATATTGTGATTGAAGGCAAACAGGTCAGAAACAATTTTAAGAGCCATTCTTAGTGCTCGACGGACGCAGACTTCAGTTCGTAAAGAGCGTCTTGCCGTGATCAATTTTCATGGGATGAAACACCGCTTCTTTTCCCTGAAACCAAAACCAGGCTTCACGATTACAAAACTTTACTTCCGCAGTTAAAAATTTGTTTGACATCGCTCTCCGAATTGAATAGATTGCTCGCCAACATTTGACGCTGGAAAACAAACGGTTTAATGAAAGCGTTTAACGGATTTCCTCCCCGACAGCAAGCCAAGTCTTGTCATCGCGAGACAAAGTGTGGGGGCTTCGGAAACATAGACCGTTTTCTAGGGGCCGGCGCCACAAGTCAGGCAGGCCAGAATAGATAGTTTGGCCTGTAAATAAATACCCAACAACAATCCCAAGTCATGCGGTACTAGCGGGATTTGCACATTACTTCGGCCAAAATCATTTCCCGCGAGAAAACTGTCTTTTCTGCAAGCGGGGCGACTCGAAGCTTGAGCGGCCCATGCTTACGGCTGGTGTGTGCCAGCGCCTAAGAGGGCGCGCAACTTCGTCCAGGGTGCGGCAACGTTTCCCGCTTTTTCGGGATTTGCTGCTGAGCCCTCGCGGTTCGCACCGCGTTGTGACCGCGCTCGCTTTACAGATTCTCTAAGTTGAGACGTTGGCACGCAAAGCAGCGGTGTGTTTTCTTGCTATAGGCACGCTGTTGAAAAGACAGAATCTGAAGCACAACTGTTTATCTTTTCCGCAGGCGGCCCCGGTGCTGTTTTGCTGGAACAGACCTCTTGCGGGTGACCTCTCTCTGTGTGTCCTCTCTCTCAGAACACACAAGCACCCAACGAAGAGAAGTAGGAGGAACTTTTAGAAATGAAGCATCGAAAATCAACAAAGCTACAAATCCTGCAACCGGTACATCTATTAACGCTGTGCCTGACGGTGGTTCTCTGTACGGGAATACTGCAAGCACAGCATGATCCTGGGCCGCGCGGTGGGGCCGCTGGAGCCGGCGGCTTTTATCCGACTCTGGATGGCAACGAGCAGGCATTCTTCAGCCAGGCATTGGATCGCTTCAAAGAAATTGATTCAGTGTCTGGCAACGTGCCCGGTGAAGCCGGTATTGGCCTGGGACCAACCTTCAATGCCAACAGTTGCGCAGCCTGCCATGCCCAGCCAGACGTCGGCGGCAGCAGTCCTGGTTTGAGAAGTCCACAAAAGCCAGTTCCCAACCCACAGGTGGCGTTTGCTACGCTGGATGGCGCTACCAACACCGTACCTCCGTTTATCAGCGCGAATGGCCCAGTGCGCGAGGCGCGGTTCGTCTCCACCAACCCTGCAGATACCTACGCTCCGCTCGATGGTGGCGTGCACGGTCTGTACACCATCGCGGGCCGCTCTGACGCAATTGGTTGCAATCTTCAGCAGCCGGATTTCGCCACGCAGCTCGCCAACCATAACGTGATCTTCCGTATTCCTACTCCAACCTTTGGACTAGGCCTGATCGAGAACACCCCGGATGCGGTCCTGGAGGCGAACCTGGCCGCAAACAGTGCTGCCAAATCGGCTCTGGGGATCGGCGGAAAGCTGAACCGGACCGGCAATGACGGGACTGTCACTCGCTTCGGGTGGAAGGCCCAGAACAAGTCGCTGGTCATCTTCTCGGGCGAAGCCTATAACGTTGAACAAGGCGTAGCCAACGAGGTGTTCCCCAACGAGCGTGCGGCCGTCCCGGGCTGCGTGTTCAACTCAACTCCGGAAGATTCAACCAACATCACCAACCCCGATGATCCAACCTCAACCACGGGCACGGCCTCGAAGATGTCGTCCGATATTGTGAACTTCGCTGCATTCATGCGCCTGACAGCTCCGCCGACCGCGACCACGCACACGGTCTCGGAGTTGAATGGCCAGAAGTTGTTCAGCAGTGTGGGCTGCGTTTTGTGCCATAGCGACACGCTTACGACAGCGCAGTCGCCGTTCACGGGCATGTCCAACGTCGCGTACCACCCGTACTCAGACATTGCCGTCCACCACATGGGATCGAATCTGGCGGATGGCGTGAACCAGGGCGGGGCGGGTCCGGATGAGTTCCGTACAGCCCCGCTGTGGGGGGTTGGCCAGCGGTTGTTCTTCCTGCATGACGGTCGGACCTCTGACCTGTTGCAGGCCATCAAGGCCCACGCCAGCTCGGGCAACGTATGCGTGGTCACCCAGGACTTCCAGCAGTTCTCCACCGATGGTGGTGTCTCCTACTTCCAGCCCTTCTCGCAAAGTCAGACCTGCGGTTCGGAAGCCAACGGGGTCATCAGCAACTTTAATTCGCTCAGTTCCTCGCAGAAGCAAGACCTGCTAAACTTCCTGCGTTCGCTGTAGCGTTGTCATTTACCTTAAACCGGAAAGCGGAGGGGCCACGAGAGGCCCTCCGCGGTTCCGTCATTTCTATTTTGTCCAATGTATTACCGCGCGATTTTCATCGTTGTTCTCATAAGTTCCGTGGCGGCATGGTGCGCCTCATCCAACTCTTGCGGACCTGCGTCTGAAATCCAGGGCGGATTGCAGAAGGCTGCTGCTGCGCCCATAACAGACCCCACAGATTTCGACCACAATGTGGCCCCATTCCTTGCGCTGCGCGGGCGCTACCCCAACGACCTGTTCGTACACGAGCACTACCAGGATGCCGTGAGCCAGCATGGAATCGAAGGCCACCTGCGAGCGCTGGCCGAGGAATACCAGGCCCTTGCGGAGCAGCATCCGGGTGATCTGATGTATCGCTACTTGAATGCGCGCAGCATGCTCGGGCGGAGTACTCCTTCTACCATTCAGGCTATGAATGACATCATCGCGGCCAATCCCAACTTTGCGCCCGCCCACCGCACACTTGCGGAAATCTACGGCTCAGAGACCTTTCGCGATGCGCGCAAAGAAAAAACCGAGCGCGAGAAACTTCTGGCGCTGTGTCCGGGAGCTACGCTGGTGAAGCGTCCTGACCCTCTGCCGAATCAGAGCCCCTTGATTGACCGCGCCGAGCGCCTGTTCAACATGAACAGCATTGATCTTGACCCTATTGTCGCGATGGCGCTCCAGGGCATCCGTGATGATGAATGGCGGCTGCAGCGCATTCGTCCGTTCGATTGGTACAACACTTATTACAAGCGCCAGAGCCAACGCGAATTGCAGGCCCGCTATTGGAGAGTATGGACCCTGCAAGTCCGCTGCTACCGCAAGAAGGGCGACTCCAAGAAAGCCGATGATCTGCTGGCCTCGATGGAGCAGCGCGCAAACTCTCTTCACAAAGATACAGACCGGGCTTATTGGGATGAGCTGGCCATACTTGCAACTCTCTATGCCGAGGGGAGCCAGCAGAAGCAGGCAACCGACAAGCTTAAGGAGATGGAGCAATTGCTGGCCCAGCATCCGGACCCTGGGCGGGCGGCGGCGCTCGAAACCCTGCGCAAACAAGTTTGGGTGCTGGTATGTAATCCGAAATGTGCATGAGCAGCCGAGGAAAGCCGAGCAGGAAAATAATTTATGAACCGCTATATTAAAAACATTTTCTTCGCAAAAAGACTTCCGTTTCTTTTCTGGACCATCTTTTTTGCTCTTTTGCCGTGCTTCGCTGCCACCAACAATAGCATCAGCGGCAGCGTTCGTAACGCTACCACCGGCAAGCCTGCGGCAGAAGATGAGGTCGTTCTGATTCGCCTGCTGGATGGAATGCAGGAAGAAACACGCACCAAGACCGACGCCCAGGGTGGGTTCGCCCTGAATGTGCAGTTTCCCAGTACGCGCTACCTGGTCCGCGTGGTGCATCAAGCGGTGAACTACGATCAGGAGGTTTCCGCAGGCAGTACGGTCACCATTGACGTATTCGATAGCGCATCAAAAGTGAAGGGCATCAGCGGAAGGATCGAAATCATACGAGTTGGGTCGCAAAGCAATTCGCTTCACATTTCCGACATGTATGACATCAAGAACGAATCCAACCCGCCAGTAACCCAGGCAAGTGAGCGCACCTTTGAAGTCTACTTGCCGGCTAAGGCGAAGATTGATTCTGTGCTGGCGGCGGGTCCGGGAGGGGGCGGCGTGAAAATCTCCGCTGCCGCGGTGAAAGGAGAGCCCGGGCACTACAGCATGAATTTCCCGCTGCGGCCGGGTGAGACCAAGTTTGCCGTCAACTACGATCTGCCCTACGCCGGACGCGCAGATTTTCACCCCAGGCTCGCTTATCCGGTGCAGCAGTTGGCGGTCATGTTTTCTCCTTCTATGACGTTTCGTGCGCCTTCCACGGGTTTTCATCCCATCATTGACAACAAGGACCTCCAGGTACAGGCCGTGAACCAGGTCGAAGCGGGCGCAGGGCCAAGCTTTGAGATCTCGGGCAATGGTGTGCTTCCTCCTATGAACGGTGAGGCCAAGCCGCGATCCAATGCGCAATTGCTACCTCCAACCGTCTCCAGCCCTGCTGCTGGAAATAGTTTCAATGCGGCCGGCGCGAGCAAACTCTTGCCGGCAAGTTCAATCCAAAGCCCAAAGCAAACCTCGGTTTTTCTTCAGTTGTTGATCGTGGGAGCAGCGGCCATGATCTTGCTCGGAATATTTGTACTGCGCGCTCGGCTGCGAGGAGAACAGAAGACCGCCGTCGCCGCAGGAATAGCAGTGCCAGGAAACGGCAGGGCTGACCACTCCGCCGCGTTAATAGCGGGCTTAAAGGAAGAATTATTTAAGCTTGAGAAAGACCGGATTCACGGCTCCATCTCGCGGGAAGAATACGCAGCAACCAAGCAAGCCCTGGATGAAACCGTACGGCGCGCCATCGCCAAGGCCGCGGCACAAAAATCGTAGACCTGGTTTGCCGCAATTTTTGGGACCCTCCCGCGATAGGACCACAGGCCAGGAATTTCTCATTTCCCTATGAAAATCAAATTTAAGAATTAACAAAATTCTATTTGACATTCCCCGGAGAATTACTTATATTCGCCCGCAACTTTTGACGCCGGGATGAACGGTTTATCAAGGCTGCTCCCAATCCTACTAAACCACGCAAGAAATAGAGTTTAGAGAAAGTTGGGAGCCTTGAAAGTGCTGAACCGTTCTTAGGGGCTGGCGCCGCAAACCCAACGTTTTCCAACAACACTTCCGTCTGTGGTAACAACCAAACTCACCCAATCTCTCGGCCAGGAATTGGGCCCCGCGAGGGAAGATTTTTTCGCGAGCGGGAACGCTTCGTACGCTAAGTGACCCATGCTTACGGTTCGTGCGCGTTAGTTGCGTGAACACGTAGAGCACAGGTACGCAAGGATAGCGGTGTGCCTGTTGGCATGCCGTTCAGGCGATTCTTGCTCTCTGGATCAACGAGCGCACGGAACAAGCCTGCAACTTTCTAAGTAGAAATTTTGTTTGACATGGCTTTGCGCAATGACGTAAATTGCCGCGCAATGTTTGACGCCGGAATAGCGGTATTCCCAAAACAGTTCAACCGCTTTTAGGGGCCGGCGCCGCAAGTCTGGCAGGTAACCAATTTCGTCAGTTGGCTGCCTGTAAATCATATCTTCAACAGCCATCCCGAGTGCTGTGGTAACGCGGGAACTCGTACATCTCTTCGGCCAACACTGCTTCTTGCAGTAGAAGTCCGTTTTATCTGTGCCACCGTCTGTTTTCGCAAAGCAAGGCGTCTTCGACGTTCTGAACGGCCATGCTTAGGAAAGGAGGGGTAGTCACTCTTATCTTTTCCGCACGTGGGCACCTCTTTGTTCATCAGGAGACCGCATGCGGGTGGAACTCTCTCTGTGTGTTCCTCCCTCAGAGCACACAATCACCAATGAAGAGAATTAGGAGAACTCTTAAACATGACGCATCAAAGAGTAATAAGGTTCGTTTCGGTTTCCATATTCGCGGCGGCGCTGCTGGTTGCAGGAGCAGCGTTTGCCCAAACAGACCCGGGAGTGCGCAGCACCACCGGAGTGAACGCCGGTCAGCCATTTGCTTCTGTCACTGCCAATGCCAATGATCTGGCTTTCTTCCAAACCGGACTGGCGCAATTCAACGAGCACCAAACCGTTACCGGAGACAACAACGGCCTGGGGCCACGGTTCAACATGGACGGATGTGGGTCATGTCATTCCCAACCGGCCCCGGGCGGAACCAGTCCGGCCTCCGCCATCTTCCCCAACGTCGGTCCGAACCCGCAAAGCCAGGTGATCGCCAATGGGGTGGTGAGCGGCAGCACCAATACCATCCCGTTTTTCGTCGCGGCCAATGGCCCGGTGCGGGAAGCCCGGTTCCCGTTCTTCTTTAACCCTGACGGCACAGCCAACCTCAACGCGCCCAATGGCGGAGTGGAAGACCTGTTCACCGTCAGCGGCCGCAGCGACGCCGGCAGTTGCAGCCTGGGGCAGCCCAGCTTTAATGCTGCGAGTGCGGCCAACAACATCATCTTCCGCATCCCCACGCCGGTCTTTGGCGCGGGCTTGATGGCTAACATTGACGACTCAACCCTGCTCATCAATCAGGCGAACAGTAACAATAACAACGTCGGAGTGAGCGGCGCCTTCAACCACAACGGCAACGACGGCACCATCAGTCGCTTCGGCTGGAAGGCCCAGAACAAGTCGCTGATGATCTTCGCTGGTGAGGCCTACAACGTGGAAATGGGCATCTCCAACGAGCTGTTTACGCAAGACCGGCCGCTGCCGGGTGAGGACCAATTCAGAAGCGGGCTTCCGGCCAACTGCCTGAACCTCGCCGGGAACGGCTACCCGGAGGACATTACCCACTCCGATGGCACCAACGCCTCCACCGTCACCAGTGACGTCGGGCTGTTTGTTGCCTTCATGCAGTTCCTGGACCAGCCCACAGCCTCCACCACCAGCCCCGGCGGAGCAGCCTCCATCGCCAATGGGCGCGCGCTGTTTAGTGCTATTGGCTGCGCGGTTTGCCACACTCCGTCGCTCAAGACCCAGGCCTCGCACTTGACCGCCGGTTTGGGCAACACTACCGCCAACCTGTTCAGTGATCTTGAGGTTCATCACATGGGCACGGGCCTGGCGGACAACGTGGGGCAGGGTGGCGCTGGCGGCGACCAGTTCCGCACTGCTCCCTTGTGGGGCCTGGGACAGCGGATCTTCTTCCTGCACGATGGCCGCACCTCCGACCTGATCCAGGCGATCAACGCTCACGACAGCAGCGGTTCAGAAGCGGATGTTCCGACTGACAACTTCCAAAATCTAACCCCCAGCCAGAAGCAGGACGTACTGAACTTCCTGCGCTCGCTGTAACCGTTTACAACACCCTTCCTGGCGAGACACCAAGGTGTCTCGCCAGTTTTTCCATCGGGCCAACCGGTCTGAAATTGCTTGGATGCAAGGAGAAATATGTATTCTGGATTTTTGCGTTTCTTGCTCGTTCTCGCCTTTTGCGTATCGTTGCCGGCCTGGGGCCAAAGCGCCGGATCGCAAAGCGCCCCGCAGAACGGCGGCGACTTTTCCACCAATACGCACCCCATGGAAAAGCAAAAGGTGCCGGCGGGAGCCATCCTGGTCAAGGGCGCATGGGCGAGCGCCAGTGATTCCGTGACTCCCCTGCCCGAAGCCGGAGGTGTGGTCAACAATGTCTTCGACGACCAGTATTTTGGAATGACCTACGCGCTGCCCCAGGATTGGATTGAGAAACACAAAGGTCCGCCTCCCTCCGATAGCGGCCGCTACGTTCTCGCCCAGATCACACCTGCGCCCACATATAAAGGACAGGTCCGTGGAAGTATTTTGATCACCGCCCAGGACATGTTCTTCACGCCGCTGCCTGCGGCCAACGCGCTGGAGCTCATCAAGTACACGAAGGACAATTTGCAGTCCGACTACAAACTGGAACTCAAGCCCACTGAGACCAAAATTGCCGGCCACCCCTTTACCTTTTTTGCGTATTGGTCTCCCGTCGCAGAGCTGCATTGGTATGTCGTGGCCACCCAAATCCGCTGCCACACAGTGGAACTGGTGCTAACCAGCCGTGACACGAAACTGCTGCAGAGCCTGATCCTGGACATGGAGAAGATGAAGTTGCCTGCGGAGGCCGGTCCTACAGCCGGGACGGGCGGGGGCGCTGCTCCTGTGTGCGTCAAGGATTATGCACGTGAGGAAAACGTGATTGAGCGGGTTGATCCGGTCTTGACCGAGCGCAGGTATAACGCTGTTCCCGTCCGAATTATCATTGATAAAAAAGGCAAGGTAAAACACATTCACTTTCTCAGCGCATTTCCCGAACAGGCAAAAGCCATCCGCGATGCCCTGGGACAATGGAAGTTCAGGCCGTACCTGCGGGATGGGCAACCGGTTGAGGTGGAAACCGGCATCATGTTTGGGCGCGCGCCCGTGGCAATCGCACCCACAGCAACGGCACCAGCGACCGAATGATTCATTAGGGGACTGTC